>Ga0335396_10005254_pt1 | contig 13503 bp, 10 predicted proteins | sample FRY02_FD_205743 | JGI IMG/M metagenome (GOLD analysis project Ga0335396, IMG submission 205743) | Freshwater microbial communities from Lake Fryxell liftoff mats and glacier meltwater in Antarctica - FRY-02 (spades assembly) (version 2) | ecosystem: Environmental > Aquatic > Freshwater > Ice >... | reverse complement strand
GCGCTCCGTCGTCGTGGTCTTGCCCGCGTCAATGTGAGCGGAGATCCCGATGTTGCGGTAACGTTCGATTGGAGTCTTGCGTGGCACGATTTCTTTACCCTTCTTTACCCATCAGCACCGGCTTTAAAACCGGTAATGCGAGAACGCTTTGTTGGCTTCCGCCATACGATGCACTTCTTCACGCTTCTTCATCGCGCCGCCACGACCTTCGGCCGCTTCCGTCAACTCCCCGGCAAGCCGCGCGCCCATTGATTTTTCGCCTCGGCTGCGTGCCGCATCGCGCAACCAGCGCATTGCGAGCGCCATACGACGAACCGAACGCACTTCCACCGGCACCTGGTAATTCGCGCCCCCGACCCTGCGACTCTTGACCTCAACCATCGGCTTCACGTTATTAACAGCCAGATTGAATACTTCAAGCGCGTCTTTGCCAGCCTTGGCCTTTATCTGCTCAAGTGCGCGATACATGATCTGTTCAGCAACCGACTTCTTGCCCCGCGTCATCAACACGTTGATGAACTTGGCAACATCCTGACTACCGTATTTCGGATCCGGCAGAACTTCGCGCTTTGGCACTTCCCTGCGACGTGGCATTTTCCTAATCCTCTATCAAGCGGCTTTGGCGCGCTTCGCACCGTATTTGGAGCGCGACTGCTTACGGTCTTTGACGCCGGCAGTATCCAAACTACCGCGCACAATGTGGTAACGCACACCCGGCAAATCCTTGACACGCCCCCCGCGAATAAGCACCACCGAGTGCTCCTGCAGGTTGTGCCCTTCGCCGCCGATATAACCGATCACCTCAAACCCGTTGGTAAGGCGAACCTTGGCAACTTTCCGCAATGCCGAATTCGGCTTTTTAGGTGTCGTTGTGTAGACACGAGTGCACACACCGCGCTTTTGCGGGCTGCCCGCCAGCGCCGGCACCTTGCTTTTCTGTATGGGTGCCCGCCGAGGCTTGCGCACCAATTGGTTTACGGTCGGCATTTTTCCTTGTTTCTCAATAAGTTACGACAAATTGTTGGTTTTTGAGCCACTGCCATCAAACATTAATTCCCGGCAGTTGACGACGGCCCCAAAAAACGCGGGGACGGCGTTTCCACCGTCCCGGCTTTTTTACAGCTAGGGCAATGTGAGAAAGTATAGTCGCACAAGGCCCAACAAAGACTATCGATTTTATGGGGTCAGCCTACCCCTGTCAAGCTACTTGCTCTTCTTCCCCCTCTGCGCTGACCGCAGCTGCCTCGGCAATTGCTGCAGCCTGCTCAAGCTCAGCCTGCTCAGCCTGCTTGCGGCGAACGCGATGAAATGCCAGTCCGGTCCCCGCAGGAATCAGGCGGCCGACAATGACGTTCTCCTTCAGCCCGCGAAGTTCATCACGTTTGCCCATAATGGCTGCCTCGGTCAGTACGCGGGTCGTCTCTTGGAAAGATGCTGCCGAAATAAACGAATCGGTGGAGAGCGAAGCCTTGGTGATACCGAGCAACACATGGTCGTACTGCGCCGGATCCTTGCCCTCAGCAACCATGCGTTCGTTTTCCTCCAGTACGTCCGCACGCTCAACCTGCTCGCCGGTAATAAATCGCGTGGCACCCGGGTCAACTATCAACACACGGCGCAACATCTGGCGCACGATCACTTCAATATGCTTGTCGTTGATCTTCACACCCTGCAGCCGGTACACATCCTGCACTTCGTTCGAAATGTATCGGGCCAACGCCTCGACGCCGAGCAACCGCAAGGTATCGTGAGGATCGGCCGGGCCGTCGACGATCATCTCGCCCTTGTTCACCACCTGCCCATCGTGCGCCATCACGTGCTTTTCCTTGGCGATCAGGAATTCATGGGCCACGCCATCCAGATCCGTGATGACCAGGCGCTGCTTGCCTTTAGTATCCTTGCCGAAAGAAACCGTACCGGTAACTTCCGCAAACATGCCAGCGTCTTTCGGTGAGCGCGCTTCGAACAATTCAGCCACACGCGGCAGACCGCCTGTGATGTCACGCGTCTTGGAAGATTCCTGCGGAATCCGCGCTAGCACTTCACCTACACCCACCTCCTGCCCGTCCCGCACAGTGATGATGCAGCCGATCTGAAAAGTAATGTTTACCGATTGATCTGAACCGGCCAGCTTGATTTCCTGGCTGTCGGCATCCAGCAGTTTGACCTGCGGACGCAGACCCTTGGCCTGAGCGCTGCCTCGACGCTTCGGATCAACTACGACAAGCGTAGAGAGCCCCGTAACCTCGTCGATCTGTTTGGCAACTGTCACGCCTTCTTCGACGTTCTCGAACTTGATACGCCCGGCGTACTCGGTAATGATCGGCCGCGTATGAGGATCCCAAGTCGCCAGTACATGCCCGGGCTTGACGGTCTGACCATCGCGCGTCGAAAGCAGCGCGCCGTACGGCACCTTGTGACGCTCACGCTCACGATTGGCGTCATCATGAATCATAATTTCCCCGTTACGTGATATCGCCACCAGTTCACTGCGTGTATTCGATACATAACGCATGCCAGCCGAATAACGCACCACACCGGCTGATTTGCTGTCCACTTGGCTCGCCACCGCAGTACGCGATGCTGCACCGCCGATGTGGAAAGTGCGCATGGTCAGCTGCGTGCCCGGTTCGCCGATCGATTGCGCAGCAATCACACCCACCGCCTCACCAATGTTGACCACAGACCCACGGCCAAGATCCCGACCATAACAACGCGTGCAAAGCCCGTAACGGGTTTCACAGGTCAGCGGCGTGCGCACTTTGACTTCATCAATGCCGACCGCTTCGATCGCGTCGACTACGTCTTCATCAAGCAGCGTGTTGGCCGGAAACAACGTTGCGCTGGTTTCCGGATTGACAATGTCCACTACCGCAACCCGACCGAGAATGCGCTCGCGCAAGCTCTCCACCACTTCACCGCCTTCAACCAGGGCCTTCATGACAGCACCCAGATCCGTACCGCAATCTTCCTCTGTCACCACCAGATCCTGGGTCACGTCGACCAACCGCCGTGTCAGGTAACCAGAGTTCGCTGTTTTCAGCGCAGTATCAGCCAAACCCTTGCGTGCGCCGTGGGTCGAAATGAAGTACTGCAGCACGTTCAGGCCTTCACGGAAATTCGCCGTAATGGGTGTCTCGATAATCGAACCATCCGGCTTGGCCATCAGGCCGCGCATGCCGGCGAGCTGGCGGATCTGCGCAGCAGAACCGCGCGCGCCGGAATCGGCCATCATGTAAATCGAGTTGAACGACTCCTGCATCACCGGATTGCCCTTTTTGTCGGTGCGCGGCTGCCATTCCCGGGTCTTTGCATTCCACTCAATAATCGGCTCTACACCAAGCTGTTCCATCATTGCCTTGGCAACCAGATCGCCCGCACGCCCCCAGATGTCGACCACCTTGTTGTAGCGCTCGCCCTGGGTAACCAGTCCCGAGGTGTATTGCTTTTCAATTTCCTTAACTTCTTTTTCAGCCTCGACGATGATGTCGTTCTTCTGCTTCGGCACCAGCATGTCATCAACTGCAATCGACAGTCCGGCACGCGTTGCCATCGAAAAACCGTTGTACATCAGCTTGTCGGCAAAAATCACCGTCTCACGCAATCCACAACGCCGGAAGCTGACATTGATGATTTTTGAAATTTCCTTCTTTTTCAATGCCTTATTGATGTAATCAAACGGCAGTCCATGCGGGAGTATTTCCGACAGCAACGACCGACCCACCGTGGTCTGGTAACGCGTCAGCTTCTCGCGCTTCGTACCATCCTCGTCAACTTCGGTTTCCTTGATGCGCACATGTATGCGCGCATTGATCTCGACCTGCCCCGTCTCGTACGCGCGGGAAACTTCAGCTACGTTGATAAACGCCGAATCCTCGCCACGGGCGCCGAGTTTCTCGCGTGTCGTGTAATACAGCCCAAGCACGATGTCCTGAGACGGCACAATGATGGGTTCGCCATTGGCTGGCGACAATATGTTGTTGGAAGACAGCATCAGCGTACGCGCTTCCATCTGCGCTTCCAGCGACAGCGGCACGTGAACAGCCATCTGGTCACCGTCAAAGTCGGCATTGAAGGCCGCGCAGACCAGCGGATGCAGCTGGATAGCTTTGCCTTCGATCAACACCGGTTCGAAAGCCTGGATGCCCAGACGATGCAGCGTCGGCGCGCGATTCAGCATCACCGGATGCTCGCGTATCACTTCTTCGAGAATGTCCCAGACGATGGGTTCCTCGCTTTCCACCATGCGCTTCGCTGCCTTGATGGTCGTTGCCAAGCCCATGACTTCGAGCTTGTTAAATATGTACGGTTTAAACAGTTCGAGCGCCATTTTCTTAGGCAGACCGCACTGGTGTAGTTTCAGCTGCGGCCCAACCACGATGACCGAACGGCCTGAGTAGTCGACGCGTTTACCCAGAAGATTCTGGCGGAACCGCCCGCCCTTGCCCTTGATCATGTCGGCAAGTGATTTCAGCGGACGCTTGTTGGCACCGGTCATCGCTTTGCCGCGACGGCCGTTGTCGAGTAGCGAGTCCACGGCCTCCTGTAGCATGCGCTTCTCATTGCGCACGATGATTTCCGGTGCTTTCAGCTCCAGCAGGCGCTTCAACCGGTTGTTGCGGTTGATTACCCGACGATACAGGTCATTCAGGTCGGAAGTCGCAAAACGCCCGCCGTCCAGCGGCACCAGCGGCCGCAGCTCCGGCGGCAGCACCGGCAGCACTTCCAGAATCATCCAGTCGGGCTTGATACCCGACTTCTTGAATCCTTCCAGCACTTTCAGGCGCTTGGCTATTTTCTTGATCTTGGTTTCCGAACTGGTCGCCTTAAGATCAATGTGCAGCGTTTCGATCTCGTGATTCAGATCCAGGCTGCGCAGCAGCGAACGCACACCCTCGGCACCCATGGCTGCACTGAAGTCATCGCCGAACTCTTCCACTTTGGCAAGGTAGTCATCCTCGGTCATGAGCTGGCAACGCTTGAGCGGCGTCATACCCGGATCAGTAACCACATAGGCTTCGAAATACAGGACACGCTCGATATCTCGCAACGTCATGTCGAGCACCATGCCCAGACGCGACGGCAACGATTTCAGAAACCAGATATGGGCAACGGGGCTGGCCATCTCGATGTGCCCCATGCGCTCTCGACGCACTTTGGACAGCGTCACTTCAACACCGCATTTTTCACAGATAACGCCGCGATGTTTCAGTCGCTTGTACTTTCCGCACAGGCACTCATAGTCCTTGGTCGGACCAAAAATTTTGGCGCAGAAAAGGCCGTCGCGTTCGGGTTTGAACGTGCGGTAATTGATAGTCTCCGGCTTTTTGACTTCTCCGTATGACCAGGAACGAATCTTCTCGGGCGAGGCTAGCCCGATCTTGATCGCATCAAATTCCTCTTCCTGCGTAACCTGTTTGAACAAATCAAGCAGTGCTTTCATCGCGAACTCCTACGTAATCAGTCTGTATTCGGTGCTTTCGGCAGGAAAATCTGTTGCGTCCCGCCGGACTCACTTCAGTAATTCATTTCAGAAACGATTGCGGTCAAGGTCGATATCAATCGCCAACGAGCGGATTTCCTTGACCAGCACATTGAACGACTCCGGCATACCGGCTTCAATGCGATGGTCACCCTTGACGATAGACTCATAGACCTTGCGACGGCCCTCGGTATCATCCGATTTGACCGTAAGCATCTCCTGCAGCACATAAGCAGCGCCATAAGCCTCCAGAGCCCAGACCTCCATTTCGCCGAAGCGCTGGCCACCGAATTGTGCTTTGCCACCAAGTGGTTGCTGCGTTACCAGGCTGTACGGCCCGGTGGAACGCGCGTGCATCTTGTCGTCAACCAGGTGATGCAGCTTCAGCATGTGCATGTAGCCCACGGTAACCGGTCGCTCGAACGGATCGCCGGTGCGGCCATCGTACAGCGTGACCTGCGTCTTGCCTGGCGTGAAACCCAATTTCTTAGTGTGCGCATCGTCATTCGGATAAGCCAGATCCAACATCTGCTTGATCTCGACTTCGTTCGCACCGTCAAACACCGGTGTTGCGAACGGAACGCCGTTACGCAGATTGGTTGCCAGTTCCGTCACTTCCTCGTCCTTCAACGAGTCCAGATCGACGGGTTTACCGTTGGTGTTGTAGACCTTGTCGAGAATCTTGCGTAAATCAGCAGTCTTGGCTTGCGCAGCAAGCATGTCGCCTATTCGCTTACCAAGGCCTTTCGCGGCCCAGCCTAGATGGGTCTCTAGAATCTGGCCAACGTTCATCCGTGACGGAACGCCCAGCGGATTCAGCACGATATCCACCGGCGTACCATCCGCCATGTGCGGCATGTCTTCAATCGGCGTGATCTTAGAAATAACGCCCTTGTTACCGTGGCGTCCTGCCATCTTGTCGCCCGGCTGCAGCCGGCGCTTCACCGCCAGATACACCTTGACCATCTTCTGCACGCCCGGCGCCAGTTCATCACCGCTGGTCAGCTTTTTCTTTTTCTCGTCATAAGCCTTGTCGAATTGCAGCTTGGTCAGAGCCAGACTTTCCTTGATCTGCTCCATCTGCGCCGCAGACTCTTCATTCGCCAGGCGAATGTCGAACCAGCTGTGACGCTCGATTTCAGCCAAAAGTGACTTGGTGACTTTGGTGCCCTTGGCTATCTTCTTGGGACCGCCATTAGCGGTCTTGCCGGTCAGCAATCGCTCGAGTCGTTCAAAAGCATCGTTTTCGACGATACGTAACTGGTCGCCCAGGTCTTTTTTGTAACGCTTGAGTTCGTCATCAATGATCTGCTGGGCACGTTTGTCCCGCTCGATGCCCTCGCGCGTAAAGACTTGCACGTCAATCACCGTGCCCGAAATACCCGAAGACACGCGCAGGCTGGTGTCTTTAACATCCGAAGCCTTCTCGCCGAAAATGGCGCGCAGCAGCTTCTCTTCAGGCGTCAGTTGGGTTTCCCCCTTGGGTGTCACCTTGCCAACCAGCACATCACCGGCCTCGACTTCAGCGCCAATATGGATGATGCCGGATTCATCGAGATGCCCCAGTTGCGACTCCGACAGGTTCGAGATGTCGCGGGTAATCTCTTCAGGTCCGAGCTTGGTGTCGCGTGCAACAACCGACAACTCCTCGATGTGTATCGAGGTGAATCTGTCTTCGGCGACGACGCGCTCCGAAATCAGGATCGAATCTTCAAAGTTGTAACCGTTCCAGGGCATGAACGCGACCAGCATGTTCTGACCCAACGCCAATTCGCCCATGTCAGTGGACGCGCCGTCGGCCACCACGTCACCGCGGGCAATATGATTACCCACCTTGACCAGCGGCCGCTGGTTGATATTGGTGTTCTGGTTGGAACGCTGGTATTTGACGAGGTTGTAGATATCCACGCCGACTTCGCCCGCGGAAGTTTCATCGTCATTGACGCGCACCACAATCCTGCCAGCGTCGACGTAATCCACCACGCCACCGCGACGCGCCTGCACTGCTGTACCCGAGTCCACCGCAACCGTGCGCTCCAGTCCGGTGCCAACCAACGGTTTTTCCGCGCGCAGGCAAGGCACTGCCTGACGTTGCATGTTCGATCCCATCAACGCACGGTTGGCGTCGTCATGCTCAAGGAAAGGAATGAGCGAAGCGGCCACAGAAACCGCCTGCGCCGGCGCCACGTCCATGTATTCAATGCGATCGGGTGCCGACAGTGCGAATTCGTTGTGATGACGACACGAAACCAGGTCATCAGAAAATTTGCCCTGCTTGTCCAACGCGGCATTGGCCTGAGCGATTACGAATTTGCCTTCCTCGATCGCTGACAGATAATCAATTTCTTCGCTGACTTTGCCATCCTTGACTTTCCGGTACGGCGTCTCGAGAAAACCGTAATCATTGGTCCTTGCATAAATGGCCAGTGAGTTGATCAGTCCGATGTTCGGACCTTCCGGTGTTTCAATCGGGCATACCCGGCCATAGTGGGTCGGATGCACGTCGCGCACCTCAAAGCCGGCGCGCTCACGGGTCAGTCCGCCCGGTCCCAGCGCCGAAACACGGCGCTTGTGGGTGATTTCCGACAGCGGATTGGTCTGATCCATAAACTGCGAGAGCTGAGACGATCCGAAAAATTCACGGATGGCCGCGGATACCGGCTTGGCGTTGATCAGATCGTGCGGCATCAGATTGTCGGATTCTGCCTGCGAAAGACGCTCGCGCACCGCGCGCTCAACGCGCACCAGACCTGCACGGAACTGGTTCTCTGCCAGCTCACCCACTGATCGCACGCGGCGATTACCGAGATGGTCAATATCGTCTATCTCACCTCGGCCATTGCGCAATTCCACCAGTATCCGGATAACGGCTACGATGTCTTCCGGCGACAGGGTGTTCGGACCCACCAGCTCTGTGCGTCCGACGCGACGGTTGAATTTCATCCGGCCAACCGCCGACAAATCATAGCGGTCTGGTGAGAAAAACAGCCCGTTGAACAAAGTTTTCACCGCATCTTCGGTCGGCGGCTCACCAGGGCGCATCATGCGGTAGATGGCAATCTGCGCAGCCAGCTGGTCCGCCGTTTCATCGATGCGCAGGGTATGCGAAATGTACGGCCCCTGGTCGAGGTCATTGGCATAGATAGTTTCGATGCTTGAAATCCCCGCCTCACGCAGCTTGATCAGCGACTCTTCGGTAATTTCGTCGTTGGCGCTGGCCACCAGTTCGCCGGTCGATTTGTCGATCACGTTGTGCGCAAGCGCACGGCCGATCAGGAAGTCCTCCGGCGCATCGAGGCGCTTCAATCCGGCTGCCTCCATGTCACGCACATGCTTCACCGTAATCCGCTTGTCTTTCGCAACAAGCAGTTTCCCGCTCTTGGTGGTGATATCGAAGCGCGCCGTTTCGCCGCGCATGCGCTCGGGCGTTAATTCGAACTCAATACCGCTCTTCGTAATATGGAAGGTGTCGAATACGAAAAATTCCTTGAGGATCTGCTCAATGGTGAAACCGAGCGCCTTGAGCAGGATTGTGACCGGCATCTTGCGACGGCGATCCACACGGAAATACAGGTAGTCCTTGGGATCGTATTCGAAATCCAGCCACGAACCGCGATAGGGAATGATCCGCGCCGAGAACAGCAGCTTGCCTGAAGAATGCGTCTTGCCGCGGTCGTGCTCAAAAAACACGCCCGGCGAACGATGCAACTGCGAAACGATCACGCGTTCTGTACCGTTGATGACGAACGAGCCATTGGTCGTCATGAGCGGAATCTCGCCCATGTAAACTTCCTGCTCCTTCACTTCCTTCACCGTTGGCTTGGACGCCTCCTTGTCCATGATCGTCAGGCGCACCTTGGCGCGCAGCGGCGCCGCGAAGGTCAAGCCGCGCTGCTGGCATTCCTTGACATCAAAAGGCGGCACGCCCAGCACATAGCTGACAAATTCGAGTCGCGCATTCTTGGAATGGCTTTCGATCGGGAATATGCTGGTAAACGCCGCCTGCAAGCCTTCATTTTTGCGCGCGTTGGCAGGAGCAAACTCCTGCAGGAACGCCGCAAACGATTCAAGCTGCGTGGTCAGCAAGTAAGGCACCTGCAATACGCTTTCGCGTTTGGCAAAGCTCTTACGGATGCGTTTCTTTTCGGTGAACGAATAGGCCATGGCTACTCCGGGGCAGAGTCAGAAAGTCAAATGTTGCAGGTCACAATCACGCGGTGCGTGGTATGACCTGCCACTTTCAACCTTGATCACAAAAGTCAAAAGGCACCGGATGGCTGATAACCACCATCCGGCGCAGGTTCCAGCGATTACTTGATCTCAGCCGTTCCGCCAGCTTCGATGATCTGCTTGGCAATGGCGTCGGCGTCAGCTTTCGAGATGCCTTCCTTGACGGGCTTCGGCGCACCATCAACCAGATCCTTGGCTTCCTTCAGGCCCAGGCCAGTCACCGCACGTACCACTTTGATGACGTTGACCTTGCTGGCACCGGAACTGGTCAGGTTGACAGTAAATTCGGTCTGCTCTTCGGCAGCGGCAGCACCGCCACCAGCAGCAGGGGCCGCAACGGCAACTGCTGCTGCTGCCGACACGCCGAACTTCTCTTCCATTTCCTTGATCAATTGGGACAGCTCAAGCACCGTCATGTTCGCGATGGTGTCAAGAATTTCTGCTTTGGCTACACTCATGTCGTTCTCCTGAATTCTAAAATATTTAATTAAAACAATATGTTATAGAAATACGATGGTCCCTGCACCAAGGCCGTAGCCTTTATGCAGCCTGCTTTTCCTTCTGATCCCGCACGGCAGCCAGCGCCCGCACAAACTTGCCCGGCACCTCGTTGAGGGTGCGGACAAACTTGGTAACCGGTGCTTGCATCGTTCCCAACAGGGTGGCGAGCAGTTCCTGACGACTGGGCATCTTGGCGAGCACCGCAACTTCCTTGGCACTCATCATGACGTTGGGCATGGCGCCGCCCTTGATCACCAGACGCTCGTTTACCTTCGAAAACTCGTGCAGCAACTTGGCGGCAGCCACAGGATCGCTCGAAATACCGTAAGCCAGCGGTCCGATCATCTGATCGGCCAGTGCCTTGAACGGTGTATCGGCAACCGCGCGACGCGCCAGGCTGTTTTTCAGAACGCGAAAGTACACGCCCGAATCACGCGCTTTTTTGCGCAGTTCGGTCATATCCCCCACGGGCAGACTGCGGTACTCGGCGAGTACAATGGACTGAGCTTGCGCAACCTGCGCGCTGATCTCTGCCACCACCGCTTGCTTCTGCTCCAAATTGAGACTCAAGGTCGTTCTCCGTTAAACGTTAAACGTTAAATAATGGATGCTGAACGATGATTCCGGATAAAGCATCATGACTAGAAGTGCCATTCTTGATGTTCCATTCCCGTTACTTCGTTTCGCGCCCACCGTTCTTGCCACTACACGGCGACCATTGATCCAGAAGTCAGACACGAACATGTTTGACCTGTTTCGGGCACACCGTCTGCGTAGGATTTAGGTGTCCAGCCATTGGCAATGCCAGCAGCCAGTTTCCAAAAATTAAACCTCTCGGTCCCTACGGTCTTTGACAACCCGCCGACGATGTTGCTGCCGGCGGCCCAAAGTTTCTGCCCCGCGCCCATGCGCGGGGACTTCATATATCACTGCTGTTGCTGTGCAAAATTCGATTGATCGACGCGGACACCAGGCCCCATCGTGCTCGACACTGCAATTTTCCTCAGATAGATGCCTTTGGTTCCAGCCGGACGCGCCTTGTTCACCGCATCGACCAGCGCACGGATGTTCTCTTCCAAGGCGTCAACAGTGAAAGATGCACGACCGATCGTACATTGCACGATACCTGCCTTGTCCGCGCGATACTGGACCTGGCCGGCCTTGGCGTTTTTCACTGCCAGCGTCACATCCTGCGTTACCGTCCCCACTTTCGGGTTCGGCATCAGGCCGCGCGGCCCCAGAATCTGACCCAACTGACCGACCACGCGCATCGCATCAGGCGTCGCAATAACCACGTCGAAATTCATTTTGCCGCCCTTGATTTCGGCCGCAAGATCATCAAATCCGACCAGATCAGCCCCCGCGTCCTTCGCCTGCTGGGCCTTTTCACCCTGCGCAAACACGGCAACGCGAACTGTTTTGCCGATACCCTGCGGCAGCACTACCGAGCCGCGCACGTTCTGATCGGATTTCTTGGCATCAATGCCAAGATTGAGTGCGACGTCGATCGCCTCATTGAATTTGGCCGTTGCGTTTTCCTTGACCAGTTGCAGCGCATCTTTCAGCGGGTACAGTTGATTGCGGTCAACTTTTGCGCAAACCGCCTTGTAACGTTTAGAGATATTGGCCATTTACACGCCCTCCACTTCAACGCCCATGCTGCGGGCACTACCGGCGATGGTGCGCACCGCGGCATTCAGATCGGCCGCGGTCAGATCGGGCATTTTTGCTTTCGCAATTTCCTCAATCTGCGCGCGCGTGATACGTCCGACCTTGTCGGTATTCGGACGCGCGCTGCCGCTTTCAAGTTTGGCTGCCTTCTTGATCAGCACCGACGCCGGCGGCGTCTTCATGACAAAGGTAAAACTCTTGTCCTGGAAAGCCGTGATCACCACGGGGATCGGCAAGCCGGGTTCCATTTTCTGCGTAGCGGCGTTAAACGCCTTGCAGAATTCCATGATGTTCAGGCCACGCTGCCCCAGCGCCGGGCCGATAGGCGGCGAGGGATTCGCCTTGCCCGCCGGCACCTGCAGCTTGATGAAGCCTACAATTTTCTTTGCCATTCAAGTTCTCCTTACGGGTGCAAGCGGACGCCGGTTAAAAATGCAGCGTCCTCCCCGAGGTTAAAAAATCAGGCCTTCTCGACCTGCCCGAAATCCAGTTCGACCGGAGTCGAACGGCCAAAAATCGTCACCGACACCCGCAATTTGCTCTTGTCGTAGTTAACGTCTTCCACGTTGCCGTGAAAATCGGCAAACGGGCCGTCTTTGACGCGCACCGCCTCGCCCACTTCGAACAGCACTTTGGGCCGCGGTTTCTCCACGCCCGCCTGAATCTGATTCAGGATGTTCTGCACTTCCTTTTCCGAAATCGGCGTGGGCTTGGTCGCCGTGCCACCGACAAATCCGGTGACCTTCGCTGTGTTCTTGATCAGATGCCAGGTATCGTCCGTCATCTCCATCTCGACCAGCACATAGCCCGGGAAAAATTTCCGTTCGCTGATGCTTTTCTGGCCGCCTTTCATTTCGACTACTTCCTCGACCGGCACCAGAATCTGTCCAAACTGGTCTTCCATGCCGGCGCGACGGATGCGATCCAGCAATGCGCGCTGCACGCTTTTCTCAAAGCCCGAATACGCGTGCACCACATACCATTTCTTGCTCATCTATTCACCGCCGATCAGCTTTTTCACCACGAACAACAGGATTCCGTCCACCATCCACAGAAAAAGCGCCATGACCACGACGAATGCAAACACAATCGCGGTCGCCTGCAGCGTCTCGTTGCGCGTGGGCCAGACCACTTTACGTGTTTCCGCCGCAGATTCCTGCGCAAATGCGAACAGTCCGCGCCCCGGCTCCGTCGTCCATAGCACCGCAACACCCGCGGCGAAGCCAAGCAGCACCGACGCCAACCGGATCACGGTTGCGCTTTCCTGCAGGTAATAAAACCCGCCCATGCCTGCGGCAACCAGCAACACCGCTACCGCAATCTTGATCTTGTCCACTATCGCAACCGCCTTGTGCCTTTTGTGCCCTGGCCGGCCAAGCTCCCCATTCCTGGGTCACATCGCCGGTTCATCTGTGCCACCTGCTTTGGCAGGCCAGGAGGGAATCGAACCCCCAACCTTCGGTTTTGGAGACCGACGCTCTGCCAATTGAGCTACTGGCCTGCAGCTTTACTCAATAACCTTTGCAACGACGCCGGCACCAACGGTACGGCCACCTTCGCGAATCGCGAAACGCAGCCCCTCTTCCATCGCGATGGGCTGTATCAGCGCCACCGTGATC
>Ga0335396_10005249_pt1 | contig 13512 bp, 10 predicted proteins | sample FRY02_FD_205743 | JGI IMG/M metagenome (GOLD analysis project Ga0335396, IMG submission 205743) | Freshwater microbial communities from Lake Fryxell liftoff mats and glacier meltwater in Antarctica - FRY-02 (spades assembly) (version 2) | ecosystem: Environmental > Aquatic > Freshwater > Ice >... | reverse complement strand
ACGGTGGAATAGCTGCCGATGGTGTCGGGCGACAGACCCATCGACTTCCATCCCAGCCATTTCGGCGTGAAATCCCACCAGGGGATCAGATTGCCCTTCATCACGTCCGGGGCCATCTTGAAGCTGGTGGTCAGCGTCCAGTAGATCGGGAACAGGCAGATGACCGCCCACAGGATCAGCAGCCCGTAAATCGCAAACCGGCTGGCATACCAGGCAAGCTGCGGTTTGCGGTCGGCCGGATGGTCGTGAAAAATCTGCGTGCTCATGTCAGTATTTCGGCCTCGCCCAACGATCGGTCAGCTTCAGCAGCACCGTCATCGTGATGATGATGAACACCAGATACACCATGGCCAACAACGTGCCGTAACCGACGTTCGACCGGTCGCGATATTCGCGGTAGATGAACGACGTCACACTGTCGGTCGCCCCCCCCGGACCACCGCTTGTCACGTTGATGATGATGTCGGCCAGCTTCAACTTGAATATGATGCGGATCAGGATCGCGGTGATCGACACCGGCAGCATCAGGGGAAACGTCACCTCCCAAAACCCGCGCCAGCCATTCGCCCCGTCAACCTTGGCTGCTTCCTGCAATTCCTTGGGGATCGCCTGCAACCCGGCAAGGATCATGATCATCATGAAGGGGATGAACGTCCACGCATCCATCGCCATGATCACGAAACGGGCCATTTCCGGGGTGCCAAAGAACGAAGGCTCGTCCCAGCCCAAGGCGCGACCCAGCCGGGCCAACGGGCCGAACCGCGCCTCCATCATCGACTTGCCGATCATCCAGCTGACCGCGACAGGCGACAGCATGAGCGGCAGCAAGAACGCCACGCGAAAGAACTTGCGGGCCCGGATCTGACCGTTGAGCATCAGCGCGAGGCCAAAGGCGATGGCATATTCGACGATGATCGCCAGCGTATACCAGACCATGTTCAACATGGCGTTCCAGAAGAACGGATCGCCCCACATCTGGCGCACGTTGTCCAACCCGTTGAACTTGCGGCCCGTGGGCGACGACAGGTTCCAGTCCGAAAACGCGATGCCAAGCCCGAATATCAGCGGAAGGATCGCCAGCGACAGCACGAACAGCACCGCAGGCAGCACGAACAGCGTGCGTTTGCCCTGCTCGCCCCGTGTCAGAACTTGCCCCCAGCACAGGCAGATCGCCCAGAACACATAGGCATAAAGCGTGGGACGCCAGTTTGCGAAACCGACGTCGATGCGACCTGATGCGTCCAGACTTTGCAAGCCCGCCGTCAAGACCAGCAATCCCGCCGACCCCCAGATCACCAGACGGCCCAAGGCCGCGCGGCGGGCCGGGATGTTGTCGGTGGTCACAATGTGCAGAAGGTCGCCGTCCTGTGCCAAGCCCGCATCCCGCAAATGAAAAGGGTCGGCGGATCACCCGCCGACCCAAATGGTCGTCACAGCCCCAGCGAGGCTTTGTAAAGTGCTATCTGGCTGTCACGGCCGATCTGGTCGGTGATCTTTTCCCAGGCGGCGGCGATGGCATCGGCGGTTTCCTGTGCCGACGCATAGGTGCCCGCATAGCCTTTGGCCAGTTCGTCCTCGGCGACCGAGTAGTATTGGAATATGCCGGGGATGCGTGGCTCGACCGCCGCGTTGGGGTGGTTGTAGCTGTCGGCATTGGACCCGAGGTAATCTTCGACAAACGCCCGGTCATAGCCCGCCGCTTCCCACTCGTCATACTGGAAGTGGCTGTTACGGTAGGGTTGGAAGCCCGACGGATAGGCAGACATCCACAGCGACAGATCCTTGCCGCCCAGATGTGCCGCCGCCGACCATGCCGCCTTGCGCTTTTTCTCGTCGCCCGAAACGCGGTTGGTCACATAGACGCCCCAGCCAAGGAAGGCCATGTTCGGCGCCTCGTTGTATGTGTCTTCCCACGCAGCGGTCTGGCTGTTGTAAACCCGGTCTGATCCGCGGTTGATGCCAAAGCCCACGACATCGCCCACAACGGACGTATCGGAAGTGCGCGCATTCGACCCCACATCGCCCCACCACATCAGACTGGACCCGGTGCCCGCAAGGAACTGCGAAAACGCGGTCGTGCCCGGATCGGCATTGATCTGGTCGGCAGGATAGGCGCCCTTCGTCGCGATCAGGTCCATCACGTCCTGAATGGCCTGCACCCAAGCCGGATTGTTGACGCGGGGTTTCATCGTGTCGGGATCGAACAGCCAGGCCGGATCGGACGGATGCTTGGCATAGGCCGAAGCCCGGTTTTCCAGGAAGTAGAATCCGAACCCGCCCCAGCCTTTCAGCGGGTCCAGATAGCCGATGGCGGGTTGCCCCGTCAGCGGATCGGTCTTGCCGACAACGGCCTTGGAATAGGCGTTGACTTCTTGCCAAGTCTTGGGCGGCTCTGCCATCCCGCTGACCGACCCATCGCCGAAATAGTCGGTGCGGTAGGCGAAGGTATGGCAATCGCCGTCGATCGAAATGCGGTAGGTCTTGCCGTCCCATGTGCCGACGGGGGCTTTCAGGTAATTCACATAATCATCCATCTCGATCTGGGTCTTTACCCAGTCGGGCATCTCGTCCAGCAGGCCCTTGCTGGCGGTGTCGCCTTCCAGCGGCGCACCCATCGCCAGAATGTCGAAATCGACGGTCCCGGTCGCGATGTTCTGTTGCAGGCGCGGGTTGTAATCGGCTTGGGCAAGGTCGATCCAGTTGATCTTGGCCCCGGTGTAATCCTCCCAGCCCTTCAGCAGGCCGCGGAACAGGATATTGTGCAACCCGTTGTTGTTGATCCCGAAAAACGACAGCTCCACCCCGGCGAATTCGCCCTCGGCGACGTTGGCCTTAGTGGCATCAAGGCAGAGCGTGCCAACCTTCTGCCAGTCGGCATCGGTGGGCGACCCCATCCCGACGCCGGGTATCTTCAAGATCTCGGCGCGGACGTTGCTTTGTGCCGCTGCCATGCCGGGGACCATCGCGGTCATCACCGACATCGCGCCCACACCCGCCACGCCTTGCAGCAGGCGGCGGCGCGTCAGGCTGATCTTCGCCGCGTGTTCGTAAAGTCCTACTTTCATGAAAACCTCCCAGTGGTTGACCCGCGCATTTCGGCGGTCCGGTCAAGGCGGGTCTTTGCCCCATTCGGGGTCTTGTCGCCGCTGTATCGCCCATTCCGGGTCCGGGCACAGCCGGACATGAGCCGACATTCTCAGCGATGCATAGCCAAGTCAAGCATCTAACATGTTAGTATGTCTGGGTGATGGACACAGGGTTTACCCTGCGTTACGACAGATCGCAGGGACTGCAAGAGGGAACACATTTTGGCCGAAGTGAAGATCCGCGACCTGCAGAAATCTTACGGTGCCGTCAAGGTCGTGCACGCGGTTGACGTGGACATTCCGGACGGCGAATTCGTTGTGCTGGTCGGACCGTCCGGTTGCGGCAAGTCCACCCTTTTGCGGATGATCGCGGGGCTTGAGGCGATCACGTCGGGGACGATCAGCATCGGCAACCGGGTGGTCAACAACCTGCCCCCGGCCGAACGCGACATCGCGATGGTGTTCCAGAACTACGCGCTTTACCCCCATAAAACCGTCGCCGCGAACATGGGCTTTGCGTTGAAAATGGCGCGGATGAACAAGGTCGAAATCGACGCCCGCGTGGCCCGTGCGGCAGGCATCCTTGGGCTGGACCCGTATCTGGCCCGCTTCCCGCGTGAGTTGTCGGGCGGGCAGCGCCAGCGCGTTGCAATGGGCCGCGCCATCGTGCGCAACCCGCAGGTTTTTTTGTTCGACGAGCCACTGTCGAACCTAGATGCCAAGCTGCGTGTCCAGATGCGCAGCGAAATCCGCGAGTTGCATCAGCGCCTTGCCACCACCACGGTCTATGTCACGCATGACCAGATCGAGGCGATGACCATGGCCGACCGCATCGTCGTGATGCGCGAGGGCCGCATCGCGCAGCAGGGCGCGCCGCTGGACCTGTATGACCGCCCCGCCAACACCTTTGTCGCGGGATTTATCGGATCGCCGTCGATGAACCTGATTTCCGGGGTGATCCGTGCGGGTATGGTCGAGGCGGACGGTCTGTCGCTGCCGTCGCCGGGGGGCGCCGTCGAAGGGCGGCGGGTGATCTGGGGCGTGCGTCCCGAACATCTGGATCTGGTGGACAGCGGCATTGCCGCAACCGTCGTGGTCGTGGAACCGACCGGATCGGAAACCCATGTGGTCTTGCGGATTGCCGGGCACGACGCGGTGGCGGTGTTCCGCGAACGCCACGCATTCCGGCCGGGCGAGGTGATCCACCTTGCCCCGCGCAGCGGTCTGGTTCATCTTTTCGACGAAGCGACGGGGATACGGATCAACTAAGGGGGGATCATGCTGAAAGGTCTGGACAACCGGCTGAATGCCGATGTGCTATATGCGCTGCGGTCAATGGGGCACGGCGACACGCTGGTGATCGCCGACACCAATTTTCCGTCAGACAGTATTGCGCGGCAAACTGTGCTGGGCGATCTGTTGCGGATGGAAAACCTGACCTGCGCGCAGGCCGTCGCGGCAGTTCTGTCGGTGCTGCCGCTGGATACTTTCGTCGATGATTTCGCGGGCCGGATGGAGGTGGTGGGCGATCCGTCCCGCGTGGAACCCGTGCAAGCCGAGGTGCAGGCCGCCATTGATGCCGCCGAAGGCCGACCGCGCCCGATGATCAGCATCGAGCGGTTCGAGTTTTACGAACGGGCAAAGGGTGCCTACGCGGTAATCCAAACCGGTGAGCGGCGGTTCTACGGCTGCTTTATCTTCCGCAAGGGCGTGATTGCGCCGGATTGACGCCACCTTACCCCAGCCCATACACCCGCCTGGCCGTGCCTTGCGAGATGGCAAACTGTTCGTCTCGGGATAACCCGCCGATCAACGCGCGGCTGGCAGCAATCCAGTCTGCCAGCGGCATCCCCAGATTGACCACAGGCCAGTCGCTGCCCCACACCATCCGGTCCGGGCCGAACGTCGCCAGCAGATGGTTCACATAAGGCGCAAATACCGCGACGCTGGCGGTTCCCGTCGCACAATAGGCGGCGATGCCCGACAGTTTGACCACAACCTGCGGCAGACGTGCCATCGCGCTGATGCCCACAGCCCACCCATCATACCCGTCCCCTGCAATGTCGGGCACCCCGCAGTGGTCCAGAACATACGTCTGGTCAGGACAGGCCCGCACCAGCGCCTCGGCCACAGGCAACTGCCGGGCCAGAACATTGATATCGAACGGCAAACCCGCCGCCCCGATCTTGCGCAGGTTGCGGCGGAACGTGTCGGTTTGCGACAGCCCGTCGGGGGATTCGTGCAAGATGCGGCGAAAGCCCACCACATGGAGATCGCGGCAGGCATCCAGCCAGGCGTCGAAGCCCTCGTCGATCTCGGGGCGGATCGACGCAATCTGCCCCAGCAATCCGTGTGTGCCCACCAGCCCTGCGATGAACCGCGCCTCGGTCTGATAGTCGGCATCATCGACGCCCACCTCCATGAACACCTTGCCCGCGATGCCCAAGCCGTCGGTCAGCCGGTCGTAATCAGCCTGCGTGAAATCACCGGTCGCCAGTGCCGGTTGGTCTTTGGTCCAGGAATATCCGACCCGGTCGCGGTAAATCAGATGCTGATGCGTATCGATGAAGTCCATCAGGTTTCTCCCAACCGCCTTTGCCACCGCCCAAAGCCTAGTGGCCGGATTTTGGCACGGCAACAGGGATCGTCGCGCGGCACTTTATGCCAGCAGGATGGGCGACAGTTAAGCGGATCGCCGCGCAGGGGGTTGGTCGCCAATATCACGCGGCCTTCTTTTGGGGTGACATAAAACCGGCACCGCCGAATGGTCCTTGCCGTGTTGAAGGCGTCGGATTTTGGGTTTCACATCGCGTTCGACCGGCGCTGCGATCTGGTGACGGTTGGCGGCTGGTTGATGTCCGGTTGGCAGCCGGGGTCCGGCGTTTTGGGCTTGCGATCGGCGATTCTTGCGGGGGTCGGGCTGCGTGCTGGCAGGCGCACAAGACTTGCTTCACCCGCGACCGGCCACACCCGCCTGATATGCCTCAAGCCCCACCAGCAGACCCGCGCCCACCGGCACATCGGCCCGCGCGCAATGTTCGGTCCAGACGGCGGCAAACGGCAGGTCCCGCGCCTCTTCGCTTACCACCAGACGGCCCGTGTAATCCAACCGCTCTTCCATCAACTTCAGTCGGGCCTGGGGCAGCAAGAACGCCCGCAGCAGCGCTTTTTGCATGTTGCGCACCCCGATCACCCAAGCCGCCGTCCGGCTGATCGTGGCGTCAAAGAAATCGAGCCCGATGTGCGTCCGCGACAACAGATCGGCAAACACCAACTCCTGCGCCATCGCCAACAGATCGTCGTTCAGCAACACCACATGATCGCTGTCCCACCGCACCGCGCGCGAGACGTGCAGCAGCAACGCGTCAACCGACAACGCCACCGCAGACAGCTTGTCGGCCACACTTTCGGTCGGGTGAAAATGCCCCATGTCCAGACATAAGCCGCAGCCCTTGCGAATGGCATAGCCGAGGTAGAACTCGTGGCTGCCCACCGTCATCGATTCGACGCCGATCCCGAACAGCTTGGACTCCACGGCATCAATCAACTCGGTCTTCGGAAACGCTTCGGAAAACATCGCGTCCAGCGACGCCTCCAACCTGCGCCGCGCCGCCATCCGGTCTACCGAAGTGTCCTTCGACCCATCCGGCACCCAGATGTTGTTGACTGCCGCCGACCCCAATACCCGCCCCATCTGGGCTGCAATCTCGCGGCAACGGCGGCCATGCTCGATCCAGAAGTCGCGGATGCCAGTATCGGGGTGCGACAGCGTCAGGTTGTCGTCGGCTTTGGCATGGCCAAAAAATGTCGGGTTGAAATCCAACCCGAGGCCATTTTCCGCAGCCCAATCCACCCAAGATGCAAAATGCCGATACTCGATCGCGTCGCGCCCCGGCGTCTCATTGGTATCCAGATAGCAGGCATGCAAATTCAGCCGGTGCTTGCCGGGGATCAGCAAATACGCAAACTCCAGATCGGCCCGCAACTCGGCCGGGTTGCGCGCCCGCCCCGGATGGTTGCCCGTTGCCTGGATCCCCCCGCCCGACAGCCCCGATTTCTTCTCGAACCCGCAAACGTCATCGCCTTGCCAGCAATGCACCGAAATTGGAACCCTCGACAGCGCCGACATCGCCGCCTCGGTGTCCACGCCCCATTCGGCAAAGACGTCGCGCGCCAGATCATAAGCCTTCGACATACGCCCCCCGTTCCCGTTTACCGTGTGAAGGCTTCCTTGTTGCCCGCATCCACGTTCAAAATATTGCCGGTGGATTTCGAAGACAAATCCGAGGCAAAGAAATAAACCCCCTCAGCGATATCCTCGGGAAACACCGACTGCTTGAGCAAAGACCGCTGGCGGTACATATCTTCCAACCCCTCCTTGTCGGTCTGGTAGGTGCTGGCCCGCTGCTCCAGCCATTCCCCCGACCAGATTTTCGACCCGCGCAGCACCGCGTCCGGGTTCACCACGTTCACCCGAATGCCGATCGCCGCACCCTCCAGCGCCAGACAACGCGCTAGGTGAATTTCGGCCGCCTTGGCCGTGCAATAGGCGGCGGCATTCGGGCTGGCGGCCAGGCCGTTCTTTGACCCAACAAAGATCACCGACCCGCCGATGCCTTGCGCTCGCAGCATCTTGAATGCCTCGCGGCTGACCAGAAAATACCCCGTCGAAAGGATGTCCATATTCCGGTTCCACAGCGCCAGCGTGGTGTCCTCGATCGGGGCCGACGACGCGATCCCGGCATTCGACACCAGAATGTCCACCCCGCCAAATTCGATCGCCGTCGCGCCGTATGCGTCGATCACCTGCGCCTCGTCGGTCACGTTCATCTGAACCGCGCGCACCACATCCGCGCCGTAAACCGAAGCCAACCCCGATGCCATGTCCACCGCCTGCGCCCCGTCGATATCGGCCAGCATCACGCAGGCTCCGTCGCGCAACAACCGCTCTGCCGTGGCCGACCCGATGCCACCAGCGCCCCCGGTCACCAAAGCCACCCGTCCGGCCAGCGCCTTGGGCCGTTGCATCCGCTGCAACTTTGCCTCTTCCAGCAGCCAGTATTCGATGTCGAACGCCTCTTGTTCCGGCAGGCCCTGATAGGTCGAAACCGCACTCGCCCCGCGCATCACATTGATCGCGTTTACATAAAATTCGGCCGAAACCCGCGCCGTAGCCTTGTCCAGCGCAAAGGTGATCATGCCGACACCGGGCACCAGATAGACCACCGCATTGGGGTCGCGCAGGGCAGGGCTGTCCGCGTATTTGCAGCGGTCATAATAGGCGGCATAGTCGGCGCGATAGGCCTCGACCGCCTCTGGCAGACTGGCAAGCGTCGCGTCAAGATCAGCTTGGGCCGGATCGAACGCCACCACCAAAGGCCGGATCTTGGTGCGCAGAAAATGGTCCGGACAGGACGTGCCCATTGGCGCAAGCGTCTCCATCATCGCCGAGCCCACGAATTTCAGCACCGCCGGGCTGTCGTCGAAATGTCCGACCTTGTGGCGTTCCGTCGAAATCAACCCCCGGATCACCGGCATCAACCGCGCCGCAACCGTCCGCCGCTCCGCCGCAGTCAACGTCGGCCGTGCCACGCCCCCAAACACCGGCTTCCCCGCCGAATTAGCCTCCAGCCAATCCGCTGCCTTGTTGATGATCTCCAGCGTGGTCAGATAGCAGTCCTTCGCCTCATCCGCCCAAGTGAACAGTCCGTGACTTTCCAACACCGCGCCGCGCATCTGCGGGTTCTCGGACGCCAATTTTCCCAGCCACAGCCCCAACTCATACCCCGGCTTCTTCCACGGCAGCCACCCGATCTCTGCCCCGAAAATCTGCCCGGTCAGCTCCTTCGAATTGACCGATGCTGCAAGTGCGATGATCGCGTCCGAATGCACATGATCGACATGGGCACGCGGCACATAAGCGTGCAACGGCGTGTCGATACTGGCCGCGCGCGGGTTCAAACCAAAGGTGCAATGCGGCAGATAACCCACCATTTCATCCTCAAACTCCAAGCCCCTGTAGATGCCCCGAAGCGCCTGCAGCTTCTCCATGTAAAGTGTTGAAAAGCCGTCAATCTTAATCGAGCCGATGTCCCCGCCCGACCCCTTGACCCACAGCACCTTGACCATCTGCCCGGTCAGTGGATCACGCTCCATCACCTTGGCGCTGGTGTTGCCGCCGCCGAAATTGGTCACCCGCTTGTCCGACCCCAGCAAGTTCGACCGATACAGCAGCTTGCCCGACTCAGTCATGTCTGCGGCGCGGGCGTCATCCCACAGATTTTCCAGATGATTTTCGCGCCCCACGACCTTGGCCTCCTTTTAGACCCCCTGAAATTGCGCCGAAACTCCCCTCCAAGTCAATCATCTTCAATCACCTTCAATCATGCTGCACCGCAGAAATACAATCCATGATCGAAAATGATTGACAGCGCGCGATTCAGATGGAAACTGCCCTGGGGAGGATGCAATGCACGAAACCGAACGCCACCGGATCATTTTGTCCACTGTTGAAGGCCGTCCCGTCGTCAGCGTGGCCGATCTGGTGACCCTGACCGGGGCCAGCGAGGCCACAATCCGCCGCGACATTGCCGCGTTGCACCTTCAGAAAAAGCTGCGCCGCCTGCGGGGTGGGGCCGAATCCATCGCCCCCCCGCAGTTCGTCAGCATCAACGCCCGCCCCTTCAGCGTCAACGAAGGCATCCGCCTTGCCGAAAAGCGTGCCATCGCCCGCGCCGCAGTCGATCTGTGCTCGGATGGTGAGGCGATCATCATCAACGGCGGCACCACGACGTTTCAGATGGTGCATCCCTTGACCGCCAAACGGTTGCAGGTCTTCACCAACAGCTTCCCCATCGCCGAACATCTGCTGAAACACTCCAAAAACACCGTCCTTTTGCCCGCAGGTGCGATCTACCGCGAACAAAACATCATCCTGTCGCCATTCGACGAGGATGGCAGTCGGAATTTCTACGCAACCCGGATGTTCATGGGGTGTCGCGGCCTTGGCCCGCTGGGGCTGATGGAGGGCGACCCGATGCTGGTGCAGGCCGAACAAAAACTGATCGGTCAAGCGGATGAGTTGATCGTGTTGGCCGACAGCACCAAATTCGCGGCCCGCTCCAGCCTGCTTTTGTGCCCGCTGGCCCGGATTCACACCGTCATCACCGATGACGGGATCGACGACCGCGCGGCCGCGATGCTCGACGCGGCAGGCGTAAGATTGATCGTGGCGCGCATCGGCGCTGCGGACAAAACCGAAGACCGTGCAGGCGACGCCTGATGCGGAAGACAAACCGCTCATAGGGAGGAATATCATGAGCATCTGGAGGAAGGCACTGACAACCGCCGCGGTGGCGACCGCGCTGATGGCCCAAGGGGCCGCAGCCGAAAACGTGAAAATCGCGCTGGTGGTCAAGGCGCTTGGCATTGGGTTCTTCGAGGCCGCCAACAAGGGCGCAGAAGAGGCCGCAGCGGAGTTGGGCGATGTGGAAATCATCTACACGGGTCCTACCAGCACCACCGCCGAAGGCCAGATCGAGGTGATCAACGCCCTGATCGCCCAAGGCGTCGACGCCATCGCCATCTCGGCCAACGACCCCGATGCCGTAGCGCCTGCGCTGAAGAAGGCGATGGAGCGTGGCATCACCGTCATCTCATGGGATTCTGGTGTGGCACCCGAAGGCCGCCAGATGCACCTTAACCCGTCGTCCAGCGCGCTGATCGGCAACACGATCATCAAACTGGCCGCCGATCACATGCCGGACGGTGGCGAAGTGGCGATCCTGTCGGCCACCTCGACCTCGACCAACCAGAACATCTGGATCGAAGAGGCCACCAAGGTGCTGCCGAACTATCCGGGCATCAATCTTGTTGCCACCGTCTACGGCGACGACCTTGCAGACAAATCCTACCGCGAGGCGCAGGGTCTGATGGCGACCTACCCGAACCTCAAGGCGATCATCGCACCGACGACCGTGGGCATCCTCGCCGCGAGCCAGGCGGTGACAGATGCCGGCAAGATCGGTCAGATCAACGTGACAGGTCTGGGTCTGCCTTCCGAAATGGCGGGGGCCGTCGACTCTGGGGCCACCGTCAGCTTTGCGATCTGGAACCCGATCGATCTGGGCTACGCCGCCACCATGATCGCCTACAACCTGAACAAGGGCACCGCCAAAGCCGAACCGGGCGCGCAAATCCCGATGGGCCGGATCGGCTCGGCCACTCTTGACGACAAGAATGAGGCGGCCATGTCTGACCCCTTCACCTACGACAAGTCGAACATCGAAGAGTTCAAGTCGATCTTCTGATCTGCCGTTCCAGCCCCGGCCATCAAACCTTGGCCGGGGCGTTTACCCAAAGGGCACCCGATGAAACCCGTCCTGTCGCTGCGTGGCATTTCCAAGTCATTCCCCGGCGTCAAGGCGCTGCAAGGCGTGCAGCTTGACCTGTTTGCCGGGCAGGTCACCGCGCTGATCGGCGAAAACGGGGCGGGGAAATCGACCATCGTCAAAGTGCTGACCGGGATCTATCAGCCCGAGGAAGGCACGATCGAAATCGACGGCACGCCGATCCGCTTTGCCAGCGCACAAGAGGCGTCCCGCGTGGGGGTCACCGCGATCCATCAGGAAACCGTCCTGTTTGACGAGCTAACCGTTGCCGAAAACATCTGGCTGGGCCATGCACCGCGCACCAGATGGGGCCTGATCGACCGCCGCGCGATGCGGGCAGGGGCGCAACGTCTGCTTTCCAGCATCGGGGCCACGCTGAACCCTGATCTGCGGCTGGGCGATCTCGGCATCGCGTCCAAACACCTCGTCGCCATCGCACGCGCCCTGTCGACCGACGCGCGGGTGGTTATCCTGGACGAGCCGACGGCGGCGCTTAGCCACAAGGAAATCCACGAGCTTTACGACCTGATCGAAACGCTGAAAAGCCAGGGCAAGGCGATCTTGTTCATCAGCCACAAGTTCGACGAGGTGTTCCGCATCGCCGACCGCTACACCGTTTTCCGCGACGGGCAATTTGTGGGCGACGGTGCGATGGCCGATGTGACCGAAGGCCAGTTGGTGCAGTTGATGGTCGGCCGCAGCGTCGATCAGATCTACCCCGCCCGCAGCCACAACATTGGCCCGCCCGTGCTGACTGTCGCAGGCTACAGCCACCCGACCGAATTCGCCGACATCGGCTTTACCTTGCACCAGGGTGAAATCCTCGGCTTCTACGGTCTGGTCGGCGCAGGCCGGTCCGAGGTGATGCAGGCTCTGTTCGGCATCACCACCCCGTCCAAAGGGGCTGTGCGGATCGACGATCAGGTGCGGGTGATCCGGTCCACCCATCAGGCGATTGCCGCAGGCATCGTCTACGTCCCCGAAGACCGGGGCACCCAAGGCGCTATCCGCGGCTTGCCGATCTTTCAGAACATCACGCTGCCCTCGCTCGCCACCACCAGCCGCGCAGGTTTTCTGCGACTGGCCGAAGAGTTTCGGCTGGCCCGCGCCTATACCCAACGGCTGGACCTGCGGGCGTCGAGCCTCGATCAGGAACTGGGCCTGCTGTCGGGGGGCAATCAGCAAAAGGTGGTGATTGCCAAATGGCTGGCCACCAAACCCCGCGTGATCATCCTCGACGAGCCGACCAAGGGCATCGACATCGGATCAAAGGCCGCCGTCCACGAATTCATGGCCGAACTTGCCGCCGAAGGGTTGGCGGTCATCATGGTCAGCTCTGAAATCCCCGAGGTGCTGGGCATGTCCGACCGCGTCATCGTGATGCGCGAAGGCCGGATCATCGACGAGGTTTCTGGCCCCCGCATGACCCCCGAAACGCTGGTCCGTGCCGCCGCTGGCATCGCGGAGGCCGCATGACCCTCCTGAAAAACCGCGAGGCGGTGCTGGCCTTCGCGATCCTTCTGCTGGTGGCCCTCGTCGCCACCCGCTTTCCCGCCTTTGTGCGCCCGGCCAATCTGGTCAATGTCTTCAACGACACCTCGCCGCTGATCCTGCTGGCCATCGGGCAGATGATCGTGATCCTGACCAAATGCATCGACCTGTCCGTCGCCGCCAACCTCGCGTTGTGTGGCATGATCGCGGCCCTGATGAACGGAGCGGGCGTGCCGCTGCCGTTGATCCTCGCCCTTGCCATCACCCTCGGCGCGGCCTTGGGTGCGATCAACGGCCTCCTCGTCTGGAAACTTGGCATCCCTTCGATCGTCGTCACCCTCGGCACCATGACGATCTTCCGCGGTACGATCTTTCTGCTGACCAACGGTGCATGGGTCAATTCGCATCAGATGACCGACGGCTTCAAGGCCTTGCCACGCGCCGTCTTCGCGGGCCTGCCGGTGATGAGCTGGGTGGCCCTCGCCGCCATCGCGCTGTTCACAGTCCTGCTGACCCGCACCCCCTTGGGCCGGTCTTTCTACGCC
>Ga0335396_10005246_pt1 | contig 13515 bp, 20 predicted proteins | sample FRY02_FD_205743 | JGI IMG/M metagenome (GOLD analysis project Ga0335396, IMG submission 205743) | Freshwater microbial communities from Lake Fryxell liftoff mats and glacier meltwater in Antarctica - FRY-02 (spades assembly) (version 2) | ecosystem: Environmental > Aquatic > Freshwater > Ice >... | reverse complement strand
ATCTGGACGAATTACAGCAGGTAAATCATTATCTCTATGACATCTACTATCTTTATGCCATTCTTCTGTTCCATCAAAAGTTATAATTTCTTGTATATTGTTTTCTTCTTTAGTTATTAAATATAATTTTTTATTTAATTTATAGAATTCTATATTTTCAGCGGAAATAAGCGGAACAGTAGTATAAGGATATTTAATTTCTTTTAACTTATCAGTTTTAATAAGAGTGTAGATAAGATTATATTTTCTAGCAAGAGATAGGTGTGATATATATGAATAAGTATCTTGATTAGTAAGATAGATATTCTCCCATCTATAATATATAGATAAACATTTTCTATCATCTGGAACGGTGATTTGTATATGTGTATAGTTAGGAGGGATTAGCATATTGTTCTCCATCTTTATACCATTTTTGTGTTCCATCATGAAATACTACAGATGGCAAATCATTATCTCTGTGTCTTAACCCATGTTTATACCAGAGTTTTGTACCATTTGCATGAATTAAAGCAGGTAAATCATTATCTCGATGAAGTTCTCCATTCTTATAACAAAATTGTGAACCATCTGGATGAATTATAGCTGGCAAATTATTATCTCTATGATATCTACCATTCTGGTACCAAGATTGTGTACCATCTGCTTCTATTACAGCAGGGAGATCATTATCACGATGAAAATTACCATCTTTATACCATTCTTTTCTTCCATCTTTACAGATTACAGCAGGGAGATCATTATCTCTATGTATTTCTCCATTTTGGTACCAAGATTGTGTACCATTTGCATGAATTACAGATGGTAAGTCATTATCTCTATGTTGCTTACCATTTTTATACCATAATTGTGTTTCTGATGAACTAACTACTTCTTTTATATTGTTTTCTTCTTTAAGTAATAAATGTATATGTATATCTAATTTATAAAATTCAATATTTTCAGCGGAAGAAGTTGGTATTACAGTGTAAGGATATTTAATTTCTTTTAAGTTATCAGTTCTAACTAAAGCATATATTAAGTTATAAGTTCTAGCAAGAGAAACATATGATACATAAGAATAAGTATCTTGGTTAGTAAGATAGATATTCTTCCATCTATAATATATAGATGAACAGATTCTATTATCTGGTACAACGATTTGGACAGGTGTATAGTTAGGAGGGATTAGCATACTTTTTACCGTTTTTATACCAGAGTTTTGATCCATCTGTTTCTATTACAGCAGGCAGATCATTGTCACGATGTAATTTACCGTTCTTATACCATTCTTGTGTTCCATTATCATAAATTATAGCTGGCAAATCATTATCTCTATGTCGCTTACCATATTTAAACCAATATTGTGCTCCCTCAAAAGTTATAATTTCTTTTATATGATTTTCTTCTTTAAGTATTAATTCTGAAAAATTATCTAATTTATAAAATTCAATATTTTCAGCGGAAGAAGTTGGTATTACAGTGTAAGGATATTTAATTTTGTTTAACTTATCAGTTTTAATTAAAGTATATATTAAGTTATACTTTCTAGCAAGAGATATATGTGAGATATATGAATAATCATCTTTGTTAGTAAGATAGATATTCTTCCATCTATAATATATAGATGAACAATCTTCATCATCTGGAACGATGAATTGGACAGGTGTATAATCAGGAGGGATTAGCATATTGTTCTCCATCTTTATACCAAAGTTTTGATCCATCTGTTTCTATTACAGCAGGCAGATCATTGTCACGATGTAATTTACCGTTCTTATACCATTCTTGTGTTCCATTAGGATGAATTAAAGATGGTGAATCGTTATCACGATGAAGTTTACCGTTTTTAAACCAATATTGTGCTCCATTATCATAAATTATAGCTGGCAAATCATTATCTCTATGTCGCTTACCATATTTATACCAAAGTTTTGTTCCATCAAAAGTTACAATTTCTTGTATATTATTTTCTTCTTTAAGTATTAATTCGGAAAAATTATCTAATTTATAAAATTCAATATTTTCAGCGGAAGAAGTTGGTATTACAGTGTAAGGATATTTAAGAAGTTTTAACTTATCAGTTTTGATAAGAGTGTAGATTAAGTTATATTCTCTAGCAAGAGATATATGTGAGATATATGAATAATCATCTTTGTTAGTACGATAGATATTCTTCCATCTATAATATATAGATGAACAATCGTTATCATCTGTGACGGTGATTTGGACAGGTGTATAGTTAGGAGGGATAATCATATCTTACTCCATTTTGATACCAAAGTTGTGTTCCATCTGTATTAATTATAGCTGGCAAATTATTATCACGATGTAATTTACCGTTCTTATACCAAGCTTGTATTCCATCATGATAAATTATAGCTGGTAAATCGTTATCTCGATGTAGTTTATTATTTTTATACCAAGCTTTTGTTCCGCTTATATAAATTACAGATGGTAAACCGTTATCTCTATGTCGCTTACCGTTTTTAAACCAATATTGCGTTCCATTAAATATTACAGCAGGTAAATCATTATCACGATTTAATATTCCATGTTTATACCAGAATTGCGCACCTGCATAATCTATTGTTTCTAATATATCATTTTCTTCTTTAAGTATTAAACATATATTTTCATTTAACTTATAAAATTCAATATTTTCCGCAGAAATAAGTGGAACTATAGTATAAGGAAATTTAATTTCTTTTAAGTTTTTAGTTTTAATAAGAGTATATATTAAGTTATACTTTACTGCAAGAGAGATATGAGAGATATAAGAATAAGTATCAATGTTAGTACGATAGATATTTTGCCATATATCTAATATAGTTAAACATTGGTTATTATCTGGGACAGCGATTTGGACAGGAGTATAGTTAGGAGGGATTAGCATATTTTACTCCATGTTTAAACCATTCTTTTGTTCCGCTTATATAAGTTACAGCTGGTAAGTTATTATCACGATGACATAACCCATTCTTGAACCAGAATTGTGTACCATCTGTATAAATAGAAGCAGGTAAATCGTTATCACGATGTCTTTGGTTATTTTGATACCAAGATTGTGATCCATCTGGATGAATTACAGCAGGTAAATCATTATCTCTATGTATTTGGTTATTTTGATACCAAGATTGTGATCCATCTGGATGAATTACAGCAGGTAAATCATTATCTCGATGTATTTTACCGTTCTTATGCCATTCTTTTTTTCCATTAAAATAGATTAGAGCAGGCAAATCGTTATCACGATGTGATTGTCCATCTTTATACCAGAATTGTGAACCCTCATCATTAATTACAGCTGGTAAGTCATTATCACGATGATATACTCCATCTTTATACCAAACTTGTGAACCATCAAAATTTACAATTTCTTTTATATTGTTTTCTTCTTTAGTTATTAATTCATAATTTTCATTTAACTTATAAAATTCAATATTTTCAGCGGAAGACGTTGGTATTACAATGTAAGGATATCTAAGAATTTTTAAGTTTTTAGTTTTAATAAGAGAATATATTAAGTTATACTTTCTAGCAAGTGATACATGAGATATATATGAATAAGTATCTTGATTAATAGAATAGACATTCTTCCATCTATTATATACAGATATACATAGTCTATCATCTGGAACGGTGATTTGGACAGGTGTATAATTAGGAGGGATAAGCATATTGTACTCCATGTTTATACCATTCTTTTCTTCCATTAGAATAAATTATAGCTGGTAAATCATTATCTCTATGTCTTTCTCCATCTTTATACCATTCTTGTGTTCCATTATGATAAATTACAGCTGGTAAGTCATTATCTCGATGTCTTTCTCCATTCTTAAGCCAGAATTGTGTTCCATTCTCACAAGTTACAGCTGGCAAATCATTATCTCTATGGAGTTTCCCATATTTATACCATTTTTGTGAACCTGAATAATCAATTACTACTTGTATATCATTTTCTTCTTTAAGTATTAATTCATTATATTCATTTAATTTATAAAAGTTTATATTTTCAGCGGAAGAAATTGGTATTACAGTGTAAGGATAATAATAATTAATTTCTTTTAAATTATCAGTTTTGATAAAAGTATATATTAAGTTATAAGTTCTAGCAAGAGATATATATGATACATAAGAATAAATATCTCTGTTAGTAAGATAGATATCTTGCCATATATGAAGTATAGTTAAACAATCTCCATTATCTGGGACAGTGATTTGGACAGGAGTATAATTAGTAGGGATAATCATATTGTACTCCATTTTTATACCAATATTTTGTTCCGCTTATATAAATTACAGCTGGTAAGTTATTATCTCTATGATATTTTCCATTCTGGTACCAGGCCTGTGTACCATCTGGACGAATTACAGCAGGTAAATCGTTATCACGATGAAGATAACCATCTTTATACCATTTTTGTGTTCCCTCAAAAGCTATTATTTCTTGTATATTATTTTCTTCTTTAAGTAATAAATGAATACCATAATTTAATTTATAAAAGTTTATATTTTCCGCGGAAATAAGTGGAACTACAGTATAAGGAAATTTAAGAAGTTTTAAGTTATCAGTTCTAATAATAGTATATATTAAATTATACTTTACTGCAAGTGATCGGTGTGAGATATATGAATAATCATCAATGTTAATAAAATATATATTATTCCATATATTATATATAGATGAACATTCTTTATCATCTGGGACAGATATTTGTATTGGTGTATAATTAGGAGGGATAATCATACTTATAATGATAGATTAGTATAAAATTCCGGAGATTGTATTTATGATGGCCTAGGATATCTTAATCCATTTCTATACCATTCTTGTGATCCATCTGTACGAATTATAGCAGGTAAATTGTTATCTCTGTGTTTAATTCCATTTTGATACCATTCTTTTCTTCCATTAGAATAAATTAAAGCAGGCAAATCACTATCTCTATGAAGATAACCATCTTTATACCAGAATTGTGTTCCATCAAAAACTACAATTTCTTGTATATTGTTTTCTTCTTTAAGTATTAATTCATTATATTTATTTAATTTATAAAATTCAATATTTCCCGCGGAAGACGTTGGTATTACAGTGTAAAGATATTTAAGAATTTTTAACTTATCAGTTCTAACTAAAGCATATATTAAGTTATAAGTTCTAGCGAGAGAAACATATGATATATATGAATAAGTATCTTGATTAGTAAGATAGATATTCTCCCATCTATGATATACAGATGAACAGATTCTATCATCTGGTATGACGAATTGGACAGGTGTATAGTTAGGAGGGATTAGCATACTTTTTACCGTTTTTATACCAGAGTTTTGTACCAGTGATTTTTATTACAGAAGGTAAGTTATTATCTCTGTGTCTTAATCCATCTTTATACCATTCTTGTGATCCGTTAGATTTGATTACAGCTGGTAAATCATTATCTCGATGAAGATAACCATTTTGATACCATTCTTTTTTTCCATTATGATAAATTATAGCTGGTAAATCATTATCTCGATGTCTTATTCCATCTTTATACCAAGATTGTGAACCGTCATTATTAATTTCAGCTGGTAAGTCATTATCTCTATGTCTTAATCCATCTTTATACCATTCTTCCTTACCAGTATAATATACAAATCCACTTATATTTTTATTATCTTTAAGTATTAATCTATTATCATCTAATTTGTATAAATCTATATTTTCAGCAGAAGAAGTTGGTATTACAGTGTAAGTAAATTTAAGAAAATTTAAGTTATCAGTTTTAATAACAGTGTAGATTAAGTTATACTTTCTAGCAAGATATGCATGAGATATGAGAAAAAAAGATTTTGCTAATTTATTAACATATATTCTATTAACATATTTAATATGATCCCATATGCCTTTTACGGTATGACATCTTCTGTCGTTTGGGACAGTGATCTGGACAGGTGTATAATGAGGAGGGATTATCATACTTATAATGAAAATTTAGATAGAATTCCGGAGATTGTAATTAGATGGATTAGTATATTGTATTCCATTTTTATACCATTTTTGCATACCATCTGAACAAATCATAGCAGGGAGATTATTATCTCGATGGATCAATCCGTTTTTATACCAATATTGTGTTCCATTATAAAATATTATAGCTGGCAAATCTTTGTCTCTATGCATTTCTCCATTCTTAAACCAGAATTGTGTTCCATGCGTATCTGTTGCTTCTTGTATATCATTTTCTTCTTTAAGTATTAAATGATAATTTTTATTTAATTTATAAAATTCAATATTTCCCGCGGAAGAAGTTGGAACAGTAGTATAAGGATATTTAAGAAGTTTTAAGTTTTTAGTTTTAATAAGAGAATATATTAAGTTATACTTTCTAGCAAGAGATAGGTGTGATATATAAGAATAAGTATCTTGGTTAGTAGAATATATAGCATCCCATATATAAAATATAGTTGTACATTGTTTATCATCTGGTACGATAAATTGTATTGGAGTATAATCAGGAGGGATAATCATATTGTACTCCATTTTGATAATATTCTTGTGTTCCATCTTCATAAATTGCAGCAGGTAAGTCGTTATCTCGATGAAGATTACCATCTTTATACCAATATTGTGTTCCATTAGAATAAATTAAAGCAGGTAAATCGTTATCACGATGACATGACCCATTCTTTAACCAGATTTGTGTACTATCTGTATAAATTATAGCAGGGAGATCATTATCTCTATGTTGCTTACCATCTTTATACCAGAATTGTGTTCCATCAAAAGTTATAATTTCTTGCATATTGTTTTCTTCTTTAAGTATTAAACATATATTATTATTTAATTTATAAAATTCAATATTTTCAGCGGAAGAAGTTGGAACTTTAGTGTAAGGAGAATTAAGAAGTTTTAAGTTTTTAGTTTTAATAAGAGCATATATTAAGTTATAAGTTCTAGCAAGAGATATACATGAGATATAGGAAAAAGTATCTTGATTAGTATAATAGATAGTCTTCCATATATGATATACAGATATGCATTTTCCATCATCTGGAACGGTGATTTTGACAGGTGTATAGTTAGGAGGAATTGCCATACTTATAATAACAGATTAGTAGTATTCCGGAGATGGTAATTAAGAGGGATAATCATATATTATACCGTTTTTATACCAAAGTTTTCTTCCATCTGGATTAATTACAGCAGGTAAATCGTTATCACGATGTAATTCTCCGTTTTTATACCAATACTGTGTTCCATTAGCAGTAATTATAGCTGGTAACCCATTGTCACGATATATCCTACCATTCTGGTACCATTCTTGTCTTCCATTAGAATAAACTAAAGCAGGCAAATCGCTATCTCGATGAAATTCTCCATTTTTATACCAGAATTGTGAACCATTAGGAAGAATTAAAGCAGGTAAATCGTTATCACGATGAAGTTTGCCATTCTGGTACCAAGATTGTGAACCATCAAAAGTTACAATTTCTTTTATATTGTTTTCTTCTTTAATTACTAAATAATTATTTTCATTTAATTTATAAAATTCAATATTTCCCGCGGAAGAAATTGGAACTTCAGTGTAAGGAAAATTAATTTCTTTTAACTTATCAGTTTTAATAAGGGCATATATTAAGTTATACTTTTTCGCAAGAGATATGCAAGATACATAAGAGTAAAAAGTTTCATTAGTAGAATAGATATTCTTCCATATATTATATATAGATAAGCATTGGTTATCATTTGGTACGATGACTTGTATTGGTGTATAATCAGGAGGGATTAGCATATTGTACTCCATTTTTCCACCATTCTTTTCTTCCATCTTTACAGATTAAAGCAGGTAAATCATTATCTCTATGTAGTTTACCATCTTTATACCATTCTTGTGTTCCATTATGAAGAATTACAGCAGGTAAATCGTTATCACGATGTCTTTCTCCATTTTTATAACAAAATTGTGAACCATCTGGATGAATTATAGCTGGCAAATCATTATCTCTATGAGATTGACCGTTCTTATACCAGAATTGTGAACCATTAGGAATAATTAAAGCAGGTAAATCATTATCTCTATGATATTTTCCATTCTGGTACCAGTATTTTGTTCCGTCTGTTTCTATTATAGCAGGCAAATCATTATCACGATGAAATTCTCCGTTTTTATACCAAACTTGTGATCCCTCAAAATCTACAATTTCTTTTATATTGTTTTCTTCTTTAAGTACTAAGTGAGAGTTTTCTAATTTATAAAAGTTTATATTTTCTGCTGAAATAAGTGGAACTACAGTGTAAGGAGAATTAAGAAATTTTAAGTTATCAGTTTTAATTAAAGCATATATTAAGTTATATTCTCTAGCAAGAGATAGGTGTGAGATATAAGAATAAATATCTTGGTTAGTAGAATAAATAGCATCCCATATACAATCTATAGATTCGCAATCCCCATCATCTGGGACAGCGATTTGTATTGGTGTATAATCAGTAGGGATTATCATACTTATAATGACAGATTAGTGTAGTATTCCGGAGATTGTAATTAGGATGAATTAATATGGATTAGGATATCTTACTCCATGTTTGAACCAATATTGTCTACAATCTTTACCGATTAAAGCAGGTAACCCATTGTCACGATGTAATTTACCGTTCTTATACCATTTTTGTGTTCCATTATTAAATATTATAGCTGGCAAATCGTTATCACGATGAAGTTCTCCATTCTTATACCAAGATTGTGTTCCATCTGCTTCTATTACAGCAGGGAGATCATTATCACGATTGGGCTTGCCATCTTTATACCATAATTGTGTTCCATCTGCACGAATTACAGCAGGTAAATCATTATCACGATGTCTTTGGTTATTTTGGTACCATTCTTGTGTTCCTGCATAATTAATTAATTCTAATGTATTATTTTCTTCTTTAAGTGTTAATTCATTATATTCATTTAATTTATAAAATTCAATATTTCCCGCGGAAGAAATTGGAACTTCAGTGTAAGGAAAATTAAGAAGATTTAAGTTATCAGTTTTGATAAGAGAATATATTAAGTTATAAGTTCTAGCAAGATATATATGTGATACATAAGAATAAATATCTTGGTTAGTAAAATATATAGTCTTCCATCTATGATATAAAGATGAACAATATCCATCATCTGGAACGATGAATTGAACAGGTGTATAACTAGGAGGAACAATCATATCTTACTCTATACCATTATTTTTTTATTAGAATTAATTACAGGCAGGGAGGCCATTATCACGATGAACCTCTCCATTCTGATACCAAGCTTGTTTTCCATTAGGATGAATTACAGCAGGCAAGTCGTTATCTCTATGTCTTAATCCATTCTTATACCATTCTTTTGATCCATCTGTACAAATTGCAGCAGGTAAATCGTTATCACGATGACATTTTCCATTTTTATACCATAATTGTGTTCCATCATGATAAATTACAGCAGGCAAATCGTTATCTCGATGAAGTTTAGCATCTTCATACCATTCTTGTGTACCATCAAAATAAATTATTTCTAACAGGTTATTTTCTTCTTTAAGTACTAATTGAAGATCATAATTTAACTTATAAAAGTTTATATTTCCCGAGGAAATAAGTGGAACTTCAGTGTAAGGATATTTAAGATATTTTAAGTTATCAGTTTTAATTAAAGCATATATTAAGTTATATTCTCTAGCAAGAGATACATGTGATACATATGAATAATCATCAATGTTAATAGAATAGATATTTTGCCATATATTTAATATAGTATAGCATTCCCCATTATCTGGAATTATGATTTGGACTGGTGTATAATCAGTAGGGATTACCATATAGTACTCCATGTTTATACCAAAGTTTTCTTCCATTAGAATAAATTATAGCAGGTAAATCATTATCACGATGGATTAATCCATCTTTATACCAAACTTGTGTTCCCTCATCATTGATTACAGATGGCGAGTCATTATCACGATGAAGTTTACCATCTTTATACCAAGCTTGCGATCCATCATGATAAATTACAGCTGGTAAATCATTATCTCTATGTCTTAATCCATTCTTATACCATTCTTGTTTTCCATCTTTACAAATTACAGCAGGCTTATTATTATCTCTATGACATTTTCCATTTTTATACCAGACTTGTGATCCATCTGGATAAATTATAGCAGGCAAATCTTTATAACGATGTAGTCTATCATTTTTATACCATTCTTGTGTACCATCAAAATAGATTATTTCTAACAGGTTATTTTCTTCTTTAAGTACTAATTGAAGATCATAATTTAACTTATAAAATTCAATATTTCCCGAGGAAATAAGTGGAACTTCAGTGTAAGGATATTTAAGATATTTTAAGTTATCAGTTTTAATTAAAGCATATATTAAGTTATATTCTCTAGCAAGAGATACATGTGATACATATGAATAATCATCAATGTTAATAGAATAGATATTTTGCCATATACTTAATATAGTACCACATTCCCCATCATCTGGAATTGCGAATTGGACTGGTGTGTAATCAGTAGGAATAATCATGCTTTACTCCATTTTGATACCATTCCTGTGTTCCATTAGAATAAATTACAGCAGGTAAATCGTTGTCACGATGAAGTTTGCCATCTTTATACCAGAGTTTTGTACCATCTACATGAGTTACAGCAGGTAAGTCATTATCTCGATTAAGTTGGTTATTTTTATGCCATTCTTGTGTTCCATTAGAATAAATTATAGATGGTAAATCGTTATCACGATGAAGATTACCATTTTGATACCATTCTTGTGTTCCATCTTCACAGACTAGAGCTGGTAAGCCATTATCTCTATGTCTTAGCCCATCTTTAAACCATTCTTGTGAACCATATAAGTTAATTAAAGCAGGTAAGTCATTATCTCTATGTTGTTTACCATCTTTAAACCATTCTTGTGTTCCCTCAAAAGTTATAATTTCTTTTATATGATTTTCTTCTTTAAGTATTAATTCTGAATTTTTATTTAATTTATAAAAGTTTATATTTCCCGCGGAAATAAGTGGAACTTCAGTGTAAAGATATTTAATAAGATTTAAGTTATCAGTTCTAATAAGAGCGTAGATAAGATTATAAGTTCTAGCAAGAGATAGGTGTGATACAGCTGAATAAGTATCTTTGTTAGCATAATAGATACTCTTCCATCTATAAAGTATAGAATAGCAATCTTTATCATCTGGAACGATGAATTGGACAGGTGTATAATCAGTAGGGATTATCATACTTATAATGATAGATTAGTATAAAATTCCGGAGTTATCTTCAAAACTCTACAGGCTCGTCTCCGCCATTATACCAAGTCGATGCAACGATTAAGCATTCTTGACCTTTGTGACCAAATTTCTCTGCGAAAGAATCTATTTTTTCGATTAGGTTGCCAATTTTTATTGCTAATCTTTGATGATTATAAGAATTATCTTCGGACAATATCAGGTCTACAGCATATCTATTTTCATCTTTAGTTACAAATTCATAATTTTTATAGTTAAAGTATATTAGTGTTCCGTCATATTCTTCTATATCTATTGGCTCTCCGAGGATAGGCTTTAAGTGATTCAATCTCTCTTGTGGTGTTTTTCCATCTAATTCAGGAAGAGGGAGTCGAATAGCTATTTTTGTTACATCTTGGCTCATGGTTATTCTTTCGTATTGAGATAGATTAAAGTTTTATGTTATTTGGACAGGTGTATAGTTAGGATGGATAATTATATTGTACTCCATTTTTATACCAGAATTGTGAACCCTTAGGAAGAATTAAAGCAGGTAAATCATTATCACGATGAAGTTGGTTATTCTGGTACCATTCTTGTCTTCCATCTGGATAAATTATAGCAGGCAAGTCGTTATCTCTATGGAGTTTATCATGTTTAAACCATTCTTGTGTTCCATTAGAATAAATTATGGCAGGCAAGTCGTTATCTCTATGGAGTTTATCATGTTTATACCATAATTGGTCTTTTGATGAATTTATTACTTCTTGTATATCATTTTCTTCTTTAGTTATTAATTCATAATTTTTATTTAATTTATAAAATTCAATATTTTCCGCGGAAATAAGTGGAACCTCAGTGTAAGTATAATAAAGAAGTTTTAAGTTATCAGTTTTGACAAGAGAATATATTAAGTTATAAGTTCTAGCGAGAGATACATATGAGATATATGAATGTTCGTCTTTGTTAGTAAGATAGATATTCCTCCATCTGTAATATATAGAATAGCAATCTTTATCATCTGGAACGATGAATTGGATAGGTGTATAATTAGTAGGAATTACCATACTTTACTCCATTTCGGTACCATTCTTGTCTTCCGTCTGTTTCTATTATAGCTGGCAAATCATTATCCCGATGAGCTTTTCCATTCTTAAACCATTTTTGTGTTCCATCTGCATGAATTATAGCAGGTAAATCATTATCTCGATGAAGTTGACCATTCTTAAGCCAAACTTGTGAACCTGATGCATTAATTATTTCTAACATGTTATTTTCTTCTTTAAGTACTAAACATATATTTTTATTTAATTTATAGAAATCTATATTTTCAGCGGAAGAAATTGGAACTTTAGTGCAAAGATAATTAAGAAGATTTAAGTTATCAGTTTTAATAATAGCATATATTAAGTTATACTTTCTAGCAAGAGAAACATATGATACATAAGAATAAGTATCTCTGTTAGTATAATATATATTATTCCATCTATAATGTACAGATGAACATTCTTTATCATCTGGTATGATGAATTGGACAGGTGTATAATCAGGAGGGATTAGCATATTTTACTCCATGTTTATACCATTCTTGTGTTCCATCTTCACAGACTAGAGCTGGTAAATCATTATCTCTGTGTCTTAATCCATCTTTATACCAATATCGTGATCCACTAGAATAAATCATAGCTGGCAAATCATTATCACGATGTATTTTACCATCTTTATACCAAACTTGTGTACTATCTGGATAAATTATAGCAGGCGAGTCATTATCACGATGTAGTTTATTATTCTTATACCAAGATTGTGTACCATCATGATAAATTGCAGCAGGTAAATCGTTATCTGTATGTCTTAATCCATCTTTATACCAGAATTGTGTTCCATTATCATAAATTAAAGCTGGTAAATCATTATCTCGATGTCTTAATCCATTCTTATACCAAGATTGTGAACCCTCACTATTAATTTCAGCTGGCAAATCGTTATCACGATGAAGTTTACCATCTTTATACCAATATTGTGAACCTTCCCTACAAATCATAGCTGGTAAATCATTATCTCGATGTCTTAATCCATCTTTATACCAGAATTGTGATCCGTTAGATTTAATTACAGCTGGAAAATCATTATCACGATGAAGTTTACCATCTTTATAAAATTCTATTGATCCATCATAACAGTTTATTTCTTTTATATTTTTTTTCTCTTTAATTACTGATAAGTATTCCTGATTTATGTTATTTAATTTATAGAATTCAATATTTTCCGCAGAAGAAGTTGGTATTACAATGTA
>Ga0335396_10005234_pt1 | contig 13536 bp, 14 predicted proteins | sample FRY02_FD_205743 | JGI IMG/M metagenome (GOLD analysis project Ga0335396, IMG submission 205743) | Freshwater microbial communities from Lake Fryxell liftoff mats and glacier meltwater in Antarctica - FRY-02 (spades assembly) (version 2) | ecosystem: Environmental > Aquatic > Freshwater > Ice >... | reverse complement strand
CATTTTGGCTTCGCCTCTTTTCGATTGACTCGCTTCGCTCGCTTGGGCAGTGAACCGGGGTTCGCTCCCGCGGAGCCGCAAAGCCGGCACCCGGGATCGAACCGGGGACCGACGGTTTACAAAGCCGTCGCTCCCTATGGTAAACATTTTTTACTTGCCGAATGCTTGCCATATAGCGCATTGTTTCGCGTAGATTCGCAACCGCGCAAAACCCTGCAAAACGATGAAACAAACCAAACTCGCCCCCCCCCGCCGTATCAAGATTGCCGGAAAAACCTTTTGGAGAGTCACCGCACCCGCCCCCGGAGGTGGAAGAATCCGCAAGACCTTCAAGGAAAAGGATGATGCCCGGCTCTTCCATGAACGCTCCAAGGTGCAAATCACCCAATTCGGACAAGCCGCCATGATCGACGACCGCACCCGGACGGATGCCACCCGCGCCAAGGAAATCTTGGAAGGCACCGGAAAGACAATCGTTGATGCCGCCCGGTTCCTCCGTGACCATCTTGCAAAGGTCGATGGAGGAATGCCCATTGAGAAGGCCATCACCGCCTTTCTGGCGCACAAGAAAAGTGAAGGCGTGAGCGAACGTCACCACAAGGACTTGCGAATCCGCCTTGACCGATTCGTAGGCGAGCTTCCCAAAAACGCCACCACCGCCAACGTGGGGACCGCTGGCATTGACAGCTTTCTTTCTTCCCTTGGGGCGAGTGCGCAAACCTGCACGGGATACCGGGCCACCCTTCATGGCTTCTTCGCGTGGGCCAAGTCTCGCGGACATTGCGTCGAGAATCCCGTAGCGGAAGCCATGACCTTCAAGGTTGTTCCATCGGCACCCGGCATCCTTGAACCCGAAGAGGCCGCCGATTTGCTTGCCGCCTGCCACCCGTCCCTTCTCCCTGGCGTTCTCTTGGGGATGTTCTGCGGACTCCGACAGGCCGAAATCTCCCGCTTGGATTGGCGGGACATTGATCTTGCTGGCGGGATCGTCACCATCCGGGCGGACGTTGCCAAGACATCGGCCCGGCGCACGGTGGAAATCTCCGACAATGCCCGGACATGGCTTTCCCTCCATCCGAAGAAATCCGGTCCCGTCTGGCCGGAAGGGGAAGAAGCCCGGAACCTCTGGAATCTCTCCCGCATCAAGGCCGGATTCGGACCCTTCTTTTCCACCCGTGCCGCCGTCAATGAAGCGCAAACCGACCCGGCCACCGGGAAGCCATGGGAAAATCTGCGACCATGGCCAGCCAATGCCTTGCGGCATTCCGCCATCTCCTACCGACTCGCCGCAACCCGCGACCTTCCCCGCGTAGCCACCGAAGCGGGAAACTCTCCAAGCATCGTGCAAAGGCATTATGCGGAAATCGTGAAGCCGGATGCCGCCAAGAAATTCTTCTGCATCTCCCCGGACGCACCCGCCAACGTAACCGCCTTCAAGGGCAAAGCCGCCTGACATCATGCCAACACCCCGGACACCGAAGAAAAAGCCCGTGGCGGTCAAGGCAGACACCGCACCAGTGCCAGAAAAACGCGATGACGGGAATTCTGCCGTTCCTGTTCTGCCAGAAGTTCCGCACGAGAGGCGAGAGATTCGGCGATGCGAAGAGTTTGTTCTCTATGAGAAAACCGTGATTGAGGAAGGCGAGAAAGGATCGAGAAGGGAAGGTAAAAAAAGGAAGGTTAAGGTTCTTGAAGTGGAATCATCGCCCGATGTTGAACTTGCAATGAAGCGAGCGTGTTTTTCAACAAGTAGCCGGGCGGGAGCGGAAGGACGTTTGAAAATGAAACTGGCTCTGTGGGGACTCATGGAAGATGCCGCCGGGCACTTCATGGGGGACCGGGAAAGCCTGCTTGATGATTTAAGCGAGACACTAGGACAAACCCTGCTTGATGCGCTGAATAAGGCAGACGGGGCAGAGAAACGCGCTCGAATTGTCGTAAAAAAAGTTACTGCCGCCGCATCCGATGTTGAGGCAGCAATAACGCAAATGGTGAAGTACAGGGGGTACCGTCCAATGCCGGGGGACAAGACTCGGGGGGCGTGGACTTGGATACTTCAATTAGAAGCAAAGGACATTTTTCGCGAGACATTAAGCCGACCAACCCAAAGTGAAATTTGGGCTCGCCTTGATGATGAGGAGTGGAGTGTCGGCGTGAAGGATCGTCCCGAAAGACAACGCATGAAGATGGAGCAGGCAGGCTTGGGAAAGCTCCCGCCGTAGCATTCCAGCCATTCCGCCAATGTTTCCCCCCATGGCCGGGGGAGGACTTGAGGGGATCAACTTTATGCGAATAATAGGGGGTCGTTATGAAACACGACATCCCACTAAGCACCCACCCGGACGAAACAAACGCCATCAGTCTGCCCGAAGCGGCAAAACGAGTCTCTTGTTCTCGAAGATTTCTAGAGAAACAAATCTCTGCCGGACGCCTCCGGGTAATCCGACTGTCTGCGCGATGCGTCCGCATCCGTCCATCCGATTTGGCGGCATTCCTCGCAAGGGCAGCCGTATGAACGCGCACCTTGACCCGGCCCCGCCCGGAAACGAAAAGGCCGTGCCCCTCGAAAGAGAACACGGCAAAGCTGGCGAGCTTCAAGGCACCTTACCCCCTACCGTCACCCCGTCAAGCTCACCGCTGGCGATTGTGGCCCAACACGCCGCCGCTCTTGGCGTCACACCGATCACCATTTGGCGGTTGACCAAGCGTGGGTTGCTCAAACCGAACCGGGCGACGCGATGTCCGCTTTATCCCGTCGCTGAAATCAAGCGATTCTTGGAGGCCTAATATGAACGCGATCACCGACACCACCGGCGACATCGTCGTCACAGTTGCCTGCTCAGAGATTCGAGAGACCGCCGTTGAGATCGAGCCAGTTCCAGCGCATTTCCTGACATGCCGGGAAATCAATATCCTTGACCGCTACAAGATCCAGTGGGTGGCCGTTGAAGACATTCAGCCAAGCCCCGAAAACGATGAGATTTATGGGTCGATCGAAGAGGCCCACGATCCGGCCATGGGATCACTCATTGATTCAATTAAAGCCATGGGACTGGAGGAACCAATCATCCTCACACTCGACGGGTTTATCCTGAGTGGACACCGCAGATTTCATGCCGTGGAAAGGCTAAACTGGAATCGTGTCCCGGTTAGGTTTGCCAACATTCGCCGGGATCAGACAAATGATTACCACCGGCTATTGGCAGCATATAATCCGCAGAGAGTAAAATCCGTTGCGGCAGTCATGGCCGAGCAGTTCATTAAATCGGACGAATACACGACAGAAGACGATTTGCTTGACCGGGAATATGCCAGGACGGACACGGACGACCTCGACACGATGGTCGTGACGGGGACGAAAGACGTTTCCCCTATTAACCGCCGCACGGATTTTCTGGATGCTGCCGTTAAAGTAATTATGGAAATGCGGAGCTTTTGGCCGTTAACGATTCGACAGGTTCATTACAAGCTCCTAAACGATCCGCCGCTCACCCAGACAAACAAAAAACCTAATGAGCGCTGGAGATACAGAAACAATGATGCTTCCTATGAAAAACTGTCTGACCTTCTTGTTTCGGCTCGCTACCTGAGCCGCGTGCCAATGAGTGCGATTGACGATTTGTCGCGTCTTAGTAAAGATTTTAGCCACGTAGGCTTTGAGTCCGTCACGCAGTTTGTCGAAAGTGAAGTTGAGAGTTTTCTTTATGGTTATGGGCGCAATCGCATGGAAGGACAGCCTCGGCATATTGAAATGCTATTAGAGAAAAATACTCTCCTAAATATTGTTCAGCCTGTCTGCGAAAAGTTCATGATTCCTTTTTCGGTAAATCGTGGATACGGCAACCCAAGCCTATGGACAAAGATGGAGGACCGCTGGAGACAGGGCGGAGAAAAACCTTTCGTGCTGCTTTCCTTTAGCGACCACGACCCAGAAGGATTTGACCTTTGTGACGATGCCATCCGCTCGCTGAGGCACCGTCACGGAGTTGAGGTTGAACTTATCCGCGTTGGAGTCACTAAGGAGCAGATCAATCAGCACGATGTCCCGACAACGCTTGCGAAGAAATCATCCACCCGTTACCCGGACTATCTTGAGCGCACCGGCTCAACGGACACATGGGAATGTGAAGCCCTCGACCCGATGTTCATTCGGAACGAGATTGAGAACGCGCTTTTAAGCGTCATCGACATAGAGCAGATGCACGCAGTTATCAGGCAGGAGAATGAGGAGAAATCCCAAATCGGGAAAGTCCGATCACGACTCGGAATGCAGCTTCACCGCCTATTGAGCGAAGGAGAACAGCCATGAAATTCTTTCAAATATCGGAGGGGCACAATGAGCACCGTTGACTCTATCCTCGAACGCTGGCCGCTCCCGTCAATGCTGGCCCGGTTGAATGTCACAGTCCCGACGCGGGGAAAATTCCATTCCCCATTCCGGGCGGACAACACCCCGAGTTGCGAAATCTACGGGGAAACCGTAAGGGACCGGAGCAGCGGGGAGTCATACGATTCCATTCGATGCTTTGCCGAGATCAAGGGGATGAGCAATCCCGAAGCAATTAAGCACTTGGCCGCAGAATTGCCGGGAGCGAGACCGACCAGACCAGCACCGCAGAAACGGGACCTTGTGATTCCGAAACTTCATTGGTCCCATGCCGAACTTGCGGCCGTTGCCACGCTCCGAGGGATTTCCTCGTTAGGAATCCGACTCGCCGGGATGCATCTCGGAACCCTCCGATTCGTCGCGTTTCGCCGTCACGTTGACGCGATGGCAGCTAATCATAACGGAGGCAGGCCATGACCGCGCCATCCTGTTCTGTATTCAAAGACGGGTACGCAAAGATTCCTTTTGGCTCCGCTTCCTCGTCCGAAATTTCAGAGGCAATCCGCACCGGGCGAATCGGAGAGATTGATTTCTCCGGGCAGATTTCAGACATCCGAGAAGGCCAGGGCAACAAGGTCAAGCTGCCAGCATTTGCCGCAAGCGTTTCATGCACGACAAGGGACAAGGACGCCACCCCAGAGGAAAAGCAATTCGTTCACACCGGACGGCTTCAATGCGACTTTGACGGAAAGGATCATCCCGATTGGAATATGATCGAGAAATATCTTGAACTGACCGAGGACCCGCACGTTGAAAACGCTTTCCTCTCACCGTCCGGTACTGGTCTAAAAGCGATCATAAGGATTCTCGCAAACTTTGAACGTCATGCGGAATCGTGGCAGGCCGCAGCCGCTTATTTTCTGAGCCGCTACGGATTGAAGGTGGACAAGTCCACAAAGGACCCGATCCGGCTTTGCTTTTTCAGCCATGACCCGGACGCATTCTTTTCCACGAAGGCCGAAGAGTTGGACGTTGAGAAGTGGCGACCAATCCCCGCCAAGACGGAAGCGGCTCCCGCGCCCGAAGCTGGCGACAAGGAAGAGTTCCACGACAACGATGCCGGGCGGGCACGCCTGTTTTGCGCCCGGTGGCGGGACGAAATCCGATTCATTCCAGAGCGCAAAGTCTGGCTGACATGGGAGGGACGATGGAAACGCAATCACTCCGGGGGAATGAAGGGACTCGCCATCAAGCTGGCCGACGAGATGATTCAGAAAGCCGCCGCGATGAAAATGTCGATTGATAACAAAGCCAAGGCCGTGAACCGCGCTTTGACATGGGGAGATAGACGAACCATTGACAACCTTCTTTCGATGGCGGAGGCCGACGCTTCCATTCAATGGGACGCCGCCGAGGTGGACGCCGAAACGTTCTTGCTGGGAACCCCCAACGTCGTCATTGATCTAAAGACAGGGACCGCTCGCGAATACTCCCGAGATGATAAAATCATCCTTTGCACTCACTCCCGGTTTGATGCGAACGCCACCGCACCCCGCTGGGAAAAGTTTCTTGAGGAAGTATTCCCCGACCCGGAAGTACGCCGCTTTGTCTGGAAAGCTGCCGGGTATTCCATCACGGGCGACATGGGCGAAGAGGTTTTCTTTATCGCTCACAATTCCGGGCGCAATGGCAAATCGAAATTCATTGGCGCAATCTGCCATGTTCTTGGCGACTACGCCGACACGGCGGGCCAAGCCCTCGTTATCAAGGACAGTCATGGAGCCGATCCCAAGAATGCAAAGGCGAAGATCGTAGGGAAGCGTTTCTTGCGTGCTCCCGAGATCGAGGGAAACCAAAAGCTAAATATCGGCCCGATCAAAGATATTGTCGGAGGCGACCCGATTGACGCGGAACAAAAATTCAAAGACCCCTTCACCTTCCGGCCCGTCTGCAAACTCTGGATTGCCACCAATCACAAGCCTAACGTGGCGGACACGGGAACCGCCATTTGGGAGCGAATCCGGCTCATTCCATTTGAACGGTATTTCAAACCGGAGGAACGAGATTTGAACCTTGATTCGAAGTTGAAAGCCGAAGCGTCAGGAATCCTCAACTGGCTTGTTCAAGGTGCCCTTCTCTGGCAGGCCGAAGGCTTGGAGCCGCCCGCCAAGGTGCGCGCCGCCGTGGATGCCTACAAACGGGAGGAGGATATTCTCGCCGACTTTATCGAGGAATGCACCGAGGCCGACTTAGACGCCACCACAACGCACTCTGATATTTTCAAGGCCTATCAGGAATGGACGGTGGAATCAGGAATTAAGTTCGCATTCACGAAGAACGTGCTCGCCAAGAAGTTGCGGGAACACGGTTGGCGCGACACCCGGACCCCATCCGAGCGCATTAACTGGGTGGGAAGGACCGTTCTATGACGCAAATGACGCAAATCTTAAAAATCCCCGAAAGTTTTCTCAGTACGCGTACTAAAGAAAACTTTAGGGAAAAAACGGGAAAAGCGTCATTTCCGTCATTGGACACCCCCGCAAACCGGAACATTTCCACGCACGAACGCGCCGCCGCTTACGTGGCCAGCATCCCCGCTGCCGTGTCTGGTCAAGGTGGACACGTTCAAACCTTCTCCGTCGCCCGCTCCCTTGCGCATGGCTTTGCCCTCCCGCCTGCCGATGCGTGGCCCATCCTTATGGCCTACGGTGCGCGATGCCTGCCACCTTGGAGCATTGACGATTTGCGTCATAAGCTGGCCGACGCCGAGAAGCCGACCGGGCACCCAAAGCCGAAAGGCCACCTTTTGAAGAACGCCGCACCCTTTGGCGTTCGCACCGTGTCTCTTCCTCACCGGGAGACACCGCGCCCCGTCCCGACATTCCCCGCCACCATTGGCCGGATTTCTCTCCCCGCCGATCTTGTTATCAGAAAGCGGGGAGAAGTGCCCCCGGACCCCGCCGCCGAACTGGCCCCGGTTGGCTGGTGTTCTGAATGCTGGTGGACATGGAGCCGCGCCTTGCGCCCCGGTTCCTGTATCTGCACCGGGGATGTTGCGATCCGGCCCGGCCACCCCAAGAAAGCCATGAAGCCCGCCAAGCCATGACCGCAGCCGAAACATTCCCGCCCTTGCCCGTCCGCGCCTCAGTCGCTGGGGACATCCTGCCGACCATCATCATTGATACGAGAGAGCAAACCCCGCTCGCGTTCCATCGCCTGCCATCCCGCGCCGGGACGTTGACCCAGGGTGATTATTCCATTGCCGGCCTTGAGTCTGATTTTGCCATTGAGCGCAAATCCATCTCCGATCTTGTCGGCTCACTCACTTCTGGCCGGGAGCGATTCATGCGAGAGATCGACAGGCTTCGGGGTTGCCCCTTCGCCCGGTTGCTCATAGTCGGAACGGAACACGATATCGCATCGCACCGATACCGGAGCAATGCCAGCCCGAAGGCCATCATCAATTCTCTTCATGCCATCGAGAGCCGCGGCTTGCCGGTTGTCTTTGCCGACAATCCAGCCAAAGCCGCCACCCTTGTCGAACGCTGGGCCTGGTGGAGATGCCGCGCTGTTTTGAATATCGGCAATGATCTCCTCAGATCCACCAATTAAACCACGGCCATGACCGAGACATCAACGCCCATCTCCTTCATGGCAAGGACACCCGCTCACCGACCGCATTCGCCCGCTCGACAACTGAATTGTAAATCTCCCCCGAAATCACAGACGCCGTGATTGGCATTGTTCCCCGGTTGGACACCGTGAATCCATAGACCGAATCTTTCCTTGTTGGAATGGCCGAGGCCGAGAAAGTGTGAGTGTCTAGCGCAAAGCGAACATACCCTGAAGCGGACAGGTCTCCAGGAGGAGAGATTCGATCTCTTTCAAGATGGGAAGCAATTGCCCCATTTACGACCTTCTGTGCAGCCGCCTCGCTCATCCGATACCCGAATCCTTCCTTGATCGTGGATTTTGACCCAGCACACCCGGCCAGAGCCAACGCAACAAAAAGAAGCGCAATCTTCATGCCCTCCGAATATCTCCCGCGCCCGGCAAATGCACGCTTCATTTTTCCAAGCCCGACACACACTTGCCGGATAAAAGCCCCGTAGCGGTCAACGTGGCGTCAACGCATCTCATTCCCGCCAATGACCACAGTCACAACTTGCTGGCCGTTCATCTCCATCTTGTCCGGTTCATTCCATCCCATTGACCGGGCGAGCATTTCCCCGTACTTCGCCGTCACTGGCGACTCTGGCGGAAGCTCCCGGAAGCGTTTCAGCAAATCGGCTTGGAACTCTTCCCGACTCAAAGCCAGCTTCTCCGCGCCTGATTTTTGAAGTTCTGCAATCCGCGCCTTGAGGTTAGCATTTGTTAGCAGCCGTGAGGCCGATTCTTTGGCCCCGCTCTTGGAATACCCGCACTTGATGTACGCAACCGTGGCCGACACGTCACCACGGGCGACAAGCTGGGCAAATCGTTCATGCTTGGGGTTTTTCAGGAGGTCCATTGCAGTTTCTACTGAAGCATATTCCCGACCGCTTGAAAAGTTCATCCTGCCGGGGACCGTGGCGGGACTGACAAAGGCCGACATTCTCCCGCTCCGTCAAACCTTGGGAAATGTTGTGAAACATTTGCAATTTCTTCCCGTTCAAAGCCCGGAAAAGGATAACAAAAGATAACAATTCCCCCCCCGCCGGCCAGGCACCGCGCCGGGATCGAGTCAAAACAATGGGAGAAGATTAAAGGGACGCTTCGCGCGCGTGCGCGTGCCCGAGATGCTTACGGAAATTCCTAGCATTTCCTAGCACCCTTCCCCGGCCAACCAGACCTTTTCTGACTATCCTTTGAAGGATTCACCCCTTGCCAGCATGAAAAGCCATGAGGCCGATTGATGGTCTGGGGGATCAATGAGGCCAGAATCCGGCAAGTATCTGGCAAGTGAACGAGATCCGGCACCCTGATTTTTTCTTCCCCAGCCATGAGGCCGCGTCGCAATCGGGAAGCCATGAGGCCGAAATCTGGTCGTATCTGGCCCCACCTAGGGAAATCCACTTGCCGAATACTTGCCATATAGGGGGGTGTTTTATGCGTTTTCACGCAAAACTGTGCGCAACACCTCTTGAGGCCACAACAGCCCGCAAAGCCTGTATTCATGCGGTTCTCCTAGGTAAAATGAGTAAGCCGGCACCCGGGATCGAACCGGGGACCGACGGTTTACAAAACCGTTGCTCTACCGCTGAGCTATACCGGCAAAATTACTGATAACAAGCAACTTGCGTAAACTCCAATTCCCGTTTGCTACACCCACTTCCTACACCTATGCTATGGACATACCGGAGCGCGCCCGTAAAGCAGGTAACAAGAAATGAAGACAAAGCAGGAAAAAAGGTATTCACGAGTTGCTGAAGGAATCTACCGCTATATCAGCGGCGGTTTTCACTTGAGGCGCAAGGTAGCGGGAGTAACGACGTGGCACAAGTTGAAAAACACAGACCTTCAGGCGGCAAGAAGGGAGGCCCGCGAGTTCCTCAGAACGAACCTCAAGATCCAGAGTAAGGCTGCCGCACGAACAGTGAAGGATTTTTCTCAGGAAGAGTTGGCTCGCTATAGCAACGCTGCAAAAATGACCCTGAAGAAGATTGAAGGGTTTCATGCAAAAGTCGTCGCCCACTGGTCCAGTGATGAAGGAACCTCGATCAGCTCAGCTACCAAGCTGGATGTGGAACAGTGTATCAATGACGCCGTCGGAAATTGCGGCTCAAGCTACCGCAATCAATTTGTCCAGTATCTCCGGCGGGTTTTTGATCGGGCTCTGGCTGCACAAGCCATTGGGGCTATTCCCGGCGCAGATCCTGGCGTGCGAAAAAAAGAAACGGTCTGGAAGCTTGGGAAAGTGATGCCCGTCATTGGGCTCATCCCCACGGTTGAGCAGTGGAGAAACATCGTTAAAGTGATACGAGGGCGAAAATTTTCCGATACCAACATTGAGGCAGCTGATGTCGTCGAGGCGTTTGCGCTATTGGGACTGGGACAGGCAGAGGTCGCATCGCTGGTATGGCAAGATGTCAATTTTGAGACAGTAACACTCAGGGTGACGAGACGAAAAACAGGCGTCCCCTTTTCAGTTCCTCTCAACTCAGCCGCACTGGAACTGCTCAAGCGCAGAAAAAAAATCACGGAGACCACCCCAACCACGAAGATTTTTACAATTTACTCTCCGAAGAAGGCCATTGAGGCGGCATGCAAAGATCTCGGGTATCCGGCTTTCACGCCAAGATCCTTTCGGAAACTTAATGTCACCGAAGCACTACGCGCAGGCGTGGGCCCCAAGGTTATCGCTGAAATGCAGGGACACCAAGATGGAGGGAAATTGATTCTGCGCACCTACAGCGCCGAGGTAAATTCGAACGAACTGGCAGCAGCCGGAACAAAAATGTCAGCGGTATTCGCCTCAGCCGGATCCAAACGTGAGCCTCCCAAACCGATGAAAAGCCTCAAGCCCCGCAAGATGGTCAACCTGCCCTTGACCCGACTCTAATTGCGTCGAACGTGCCCCCCAGTGCTGGCCCGCAGATGTCAAAAATAGTAGCGGTCGGCGCGGATTAAAATAAATTCTAAAAAAGGGCTTGCATGCTGTTATACCGCATGCGATATAACGCCTCGACATGACACGTAGCCCACAACACTTTGGAAGGATGCTGAAGAAGTTCCGCTTGAAAAGCGGATTCTCCCAAAGGCAACTTGCCGACAAAACAACCGTGCCATACAGCCTGATCTCCGCCCTCGAAAATGGAAAAAGAACGGCAGGCGAAAAAATTGCTTTCAAGCTCGTATCCGCACTCGGGTTGCAGGGAACACTGAAAGAAGACTTTTTGGAGTCGGCCAAGCTGACCTCGAAAAGGATCCGCCTCTCCATCCCTGACGAGACGGAAAAGCAAGATCCGAGCTTGTGGCTCAAGTTTTTGAAATTTTTGGTGCCGTCATGGGAAATCAAGGAGATCTGTTTTTCTCCGACGGGTGTTTACGACATGCGGATTACGAGAACCGACCTTTCCATCTGCGGCGTCGCATTCGTCACTGGAAAGATACTCCTGGTATCGAATCCGGGACTTGATGGTGGTCTAGCGGACACTCAGGCAATAAGAAATCTCGTCCAAGAGGCGGAGAAAATGGAAGCGAACCGTGAGAATTTCCGGTCGCTTGTCGAAAGAGGAATGAAAGCAGGGATCAAAATGGAAATATTTGGAAAATTAGGAAAATAAAACCCTTTTTCGGAAAGACTGTTATATCGCCTCTGGTATAACTCTCGAACATGAAACTGTTCCCAGAAAATCGGAGAAGGCGGCCCTAATCGTGGGCGAAATAAAAAGAACCAACAAATAACAACAGAATGAAAACAGTGCCGTCCCATAGGGACGGAAAAGACCAGCCCGATCAAGCACTGAAGGGGGTCGGATTCCAGATCTGACAAAATGACTTTAAGAATATCAGCTATTCATGGGGCTATTAGGAAAGATGTTTCTGAGCGTCATAGAGACTGACTGGAACTTTATCGTAAATTTTTTCCCCGGGTTTCGCGCCAAACATCTGGAAAAAATCATCATCCAGCCCGGGTTGGATCTTATCCTTGAAATAGAGTTTATCATCCGCTGTTGCGGTCTTGGCGCAGGCTTCCGCTATAAGAGTCGTGTAAAGACTGGAGACTTCATCAAACCACTGCTGGATCGTTTCCTTCGGCTCAACTTCACGGAGCTTTATCAGGTCTTCACGGATTGACTCCAAGCTGACGATCCCGCCGTCAGCATTTTTCATTTTTTCACGAATTTCCGCAGCACGATTGAAGTATGAATCTCGACTGGCGAGCATTTTCGCCGCCTCAGCATCCATTCTGGCAATGATCGACTGAGCATCTTTTTCAAGAAGTCCAGTTGGTAAGGCTTTTTGCATTCCCGTTGAATTTTTCGCTTCGCCGGGAACATGAATACGAGGAGATGTTGTTGGAACACCGGAGGGAAGAACGATGGGAATCTCGGGTGATACTTTATCCGGGCTTACTTTGGTGAAGACGAGCCACGCGATGACGCCTGCACCAAGGAAGGCTGCGGCCACGAGTGCCGGAATCATTCTTGTCTTCCGGCGATCAGGAAGCGCTATCCCATTCACCGCCGCCTCGAACGCCCTGAAGTCCCGGAACCGTTCTGACTGTTTCTCGTGAGTGGCACGGTAGATGACAGAATGGAGTCGCTGCCATTCGACTTGTTCCGAGGCGGAGAGGAACTCTTTCCCCTCCGGGGGCCAGAGGAACGCCACTCGCCCCATTTTATCGGGATGATTTCCCGTGAGCAAGGTGTAGAGGGTCGTGGCGAGACCCCACATGTCGGGCTGGCCAGAGCTTTCCAGAAACCATGACGGAGCCAGGAACCCCGGCGTCCCACGCTGGGTGAGGGAAGCCGTATCGTTTGAGAGCAACCCCATATCCGCCAGACAAGGTACGCCGTCAAAGAAGAGAATATTTGCTGGCTTGATGTCTCGATGGACGAGCCCTTCCTCGTTCAAGCTGGCGACTACGTTGATGATGGGGAGAATGATGTCCAGGATCTCAGAGGAGGAAAACCACGGGGACTGCCGCCCATCGATTCGTTCGGCCAAGGTTTGCGGATGCCATGCCTCGTCTGCCGGGTCATCCGCTCCCGCTCCATCTGCCAGCGGAAGCGTATAGATCAACGCGGAGGGCAGCCGGTTGATGTGTTCGATGGAGATCAGGTTTGGTGAACGCAGGCGCTGGGAGACCCTGCGGAACTTGATCAGAGCGTCCTGTTCAAGTGCTCCTGCTTCACCGGTCACCCATTTCAGCGCATGGTAACTCTTGGAAGTCTCCGACCAGCAAAGCCAGACGGTTCCGAAACCGCCTTGACCAATCGGCCTGACCAGTCGGCAGCCGTCAATTGTCTGGCCCGCCATCGGTATCTCGTTCACTCCTTCGATCTATGCCATCAACCGGCAAGATGTCGCGCAATTTACGAGTGGACCGAGAGATTATTCTCCCATCTGGCGAAAGAGACATTGAACAACCCTCACACTCTTCCCATCATTTCCGTATGCCCTTTCCGTCCACACCCATGACCCTCCTTGGCCGCCTGAAGCACAAAGAAATGCCTCGGCTCTGGGAGTCCTCCTGGGACGAATTTTTCACCTCTACCACCATG
>Ga0335396_10005233_pt1 | contig 13536 bp, 10 predicted proteins | sample FRY02_FD_205743 | JGI IMG/M metagenome (GOLD analysis project Ga0335396, IMG submission 205743) | Freshwater microbial communities from Lake Fryxell liftoff mats and glacier meltwater in Antarctica - FRY-02 (spades assembly) (version 2) | ecosystem: Environmental > Aquatic > Freshwater > Ice >... | reverse complement strand
AGGTCAAGCCGCTAACATTCGGGGTTCGCGTTAACAAGCACGCGGGCGCTTAGCTCAGTTGGTTAGAGCATCTCCCTTACAAGGAGAGGGTCGGGGGTTCGAGTCCCTCAGCGCCCACAAATTTTGTAGCGAACCCAGGCATGGCTTGGGATTCGCTTCCTTGTTGTTCTAATCGGCGGATACAGTGCGCTCGTCGTCGAGCCTCTCCCAACGCAAGGGAGATAGATATGGACCGTTCGCTATTAAGTGAATTTGAACTTGACTGGCGGCTTGCAGGCAAAGCCGACCGAACCGTAAAAGATTACTGCACGTCCCTAAAGGACCTTCTCAAACAATTTGAAGAGCCAACGGTTACAGAAGTAAAGACATGGATAGCGATGACCAACTCGCAAGTCTGTCGCCGCAAGCGTGGTCAAGCGGTACGAGCATTTGGTCAATGGGCGAAGTCAAACGGATACGACTTCTTCGCCTGGTCGAATCAAGTTCCACTAGCAAAAGAAGTAATGCGTCCACAAAAGACAGTCGTTGAAGCCGACTACCACGAAGCGCTCAAGCACGCTCAGACAACGCGCGACAAGGCTCTTGTTGAGGTGTTGTGGTCATGTGGGCTACGTCGAATGGAAATCACGCGACTAGTTATCGAAGATGCGAATTTCACTGAAGGGTTTCTTATAGTTCGTACATCTAAGACAGGTAAACCGCGCGTCGCGCCGCTCTCACCAGCCGCTCGACACGCTTTGCGTAAACACATTGGCAAGCGCACGCAGGGTTCAATATTTGGTATGACTCCGAATGCGATACGGCTGTGCTTGCAACGTCTGGATGCGCCCTCAGCACACGCCTGGCGTCGTGGCTGGGCAGTGCAAGCACTCAGGGACGGAGTATCAGAAACTTCGGTTCGCGCCGCTGCGGGCTGGTCTGGCGGTGCGATGGTCGCACGGTACACACGTGCGTTATCGGGCGAATTGGCGATAGACGAATTCCAACGGGCTTGGAAAGAGGGGTAGTAGGTTTTTGACGCGCATTTCGTTAATGCGCTCAGTCCAGAGACTTCGGAAGTAGGACAGAGATTGGAAGCCGCTAGACGTGAACGACCATTTAGGAAACTATCAAGTGAGCGTCTTTAACTGAAAAACGCAAGTCACAACCTCTGTTTCTATAAAATATCGAGTGGCGCTAATTCCCTGCCGGAATGGTGGAATGCCGTACCCGCAGGAGCAGTTGGAAAGAGTGAATGCCCTGCTCCTTGGCTGCCGGGTGCCCCAGGGACGCGCAGAAGGGCTGGTTGATGCTTTCAAGTCGTTACCCGACCACGGACAGCCAATGCGCGTTGACGCACTGGGAGGCTTTATATACCGTGCATCAACTTAACTAGGGTCATACAGCATGACGACCGAGCGAGAGTGGGTTGAAGGTTTTATCTCAAAATTAGACTCCTCGCTGGCTCGACGATCAACCCAGAAACTCAAAATGAGCGCCACCGATGGAACAAGGCTCGCCTATGCATGCGAAATACAGAAATATTCAGAAACAGGCGAGCCAGAAACATTGATCAGCAAATATGAAACAGATATTCTGATCCGCGAAGTTCTACCAGATCAAAGTTGGATCCCACGAGTAGTAATCGAGTGCAAACTTACAGGGATTACTACGCATGACGCATTGACATACAGTGCAAAAGCGTCAACACATCGGTCAGTCCATCCATACCTGCGATATGGGTTCCTTGCAGGCGATCGAAAAGACTCTGGCATTCCTCCACGACTTGTCCGTCACGGACAACAATTCGACTTCATGATCACGTGGAAGAAAATGAAAGCAAGTCAATCAGAATGGAAATCATTCGTAGACCTAATAGTGAGTGAAGTAAAGACATCCAGTCAACTACAGACTTTGCTCACAGATAACAGGTCGCACGACCGTAAAAAGTATCGTCACCTCCACAAGTCCGTTGAGTTTCGTAAATAAGACATCTTTCTTACAAATATAGAAACTAAACAGATTGACAAAGGAGTGTTGCTATGCCCGACAGGGTGAAGTGAGCAAGATTCCGGTCGAAAACATCTCCTTGGAGCGCCCATAGTCGCACGCCGCCAGATGAGGCAGACTAGAAGGGTATGACTCCACCGGCACTTCCAGAAGAGCGCGCTCGTGTTCTCATTGATCAGCAATTAGAGCGCGCTGGGTGGAAGGTCTTTAACCGCAACGAAGTCGACCTGGTCAATCACCGTGGAGTAGCGGTTCGTGAAGTCATTATGAAAACTGACCACGGTCGCGTTGACTATCTGCTCTATCTGGACCGTCGTGCTATTGGTGTCATCGAAGCAAAACCCGAGGGAATGCCGTTGTCGGGGGTGGAGTGGCAGTCGGCTATGTACGCAGTCGGTCTTCCGAGTGAGTACCAATCAAACGCGGTACTTCGTGATGGACGTCTACCGTTCGTGTTTGAGGCTTCGGGGAGTGAAACGCATTTCACAAATGGGTTTGACCCTGAACCGCGGGCGCGCAGCATCTTCAATTTCCCGCAACCCGAAACTTTGGCGCGCACAATTCGAGAGGCAGATGCCACCCCACGAGCCGCAACGTGGAAGGGCAAGGTGCGTTTGCTCCCATCGTACGAGACATACGACTTGCGTCCAGCGTCGAAGCGTGCTCTTGGTGGTATTGAGCAGTCACTTGCGGTTGGTCGTTTCGACCGTTCACTTGTCCAGATGGCTACCGGTGCAGGCAAGACGCGTATGGCTGTAACCGAGTGCTATCGACTGCTCAAGTTCGGTGGCTTCAACCGTGTTCTCTTCTTGGTTGACAGAAACAACCTTGGTGACCAGACTTTGCGCGAATTCCGCGACTACGTGACTCCTGATGATGGGCGAAAGTTCACCGACCTGTACAACGTCGACAAACTCACCGGTGCGGGTATGGTTGGCTCCAGCAAGGTGGTTATCTCCACCATTCAACGAGTGTTCGCATCTTTACGTGGTCAGACGGTGGCTGATGAGGACGACCCGGATATCGACGGCTTCATTCCCGAAGAAGCAGTCAACGTCGATTATTTAGCCTTGATGCCACCAGAATCGTTCGATCTGGTCATCATCGATGAATGTCACCGTTCCATCTTCGGAGTGTGGCGTGGCGTGCTTGAATACTTTGATGCGCACCTGCTCGGTTTAACAGCCACTCCGGATAAACGAGCGTTTGGGTTCTTTAAGCAGAACCTTGTGTCGGAGTACACGTTTGCTCAATCAGTGGCTGACGGAGTAAACGTCGACTTCGAGGTCTACCGCATCAGCACCGAAATCACCGACAAAGGTGCCACCGTCAAAGCAGGGTCGACGGTACCGGTAATGAACACCAAGACCCGTAAGCAACGACTCGAGACCATTATTGTCGACGTGCCATATACGAGCGGGCAGTTGGACCGCACGGTTACCAATCCCAATCAGATACGTCTCATCTTGGAGACATTTCGAGACAAGTTGTTCACAGAAATTTTCCCTGGACGCAGCGAAGTCCCCAAGACCCTTATCTATGCCAAAGACGACCATCACGCTGAGGAAATTGTCACCACCGCCAGACAAGTCTTCGGTAAAGGAAATGATTTCGCCGCGAAAATCACGTACACCGCAAAGAATCCCAAAGAGTTATTGCAAGAGTTTCGCAACTCGCCGACGCTACGCATCGCGGTCACCGTCGACATGATTGCCACCGGCACGGACGTCAAACCACTCGAATGCGTTTTCTTCATGCGTGACGTTCGCTCGGCATTGTATTTCGAACAGATGAAAGGTCGTGGCTGTCGAACTATTGATGATGCGACTTTCCAAACCGTCACCTCAGATGCCACTCACAAGGAGCGGTTTGTCATCCTGGACGCCGTTGGTGTAACCGAACACGACTTCATTGATGCTTCGCCACTTGAACGAGCGAAGACCGTGAATTTAGCGAAACTGTTGGAAAAAGCGGCGACTCTCACCATCACCGCCGATGAAGTTGCCACACTTGCCTCGCGCCTCGCCCGCCTAGAACGAACCTTGAACGCTGCAGAGCGGGAAGAACTCACCAAATTCGCCGGGCAGCCACTCACCGCTATTACCGCCGAACTGGTAAAGGTCGCCGACCCCGACGAAATTGCAGCCGCGATCACCGCCACGCCACTGAAAAACGGCGAGCCAGACGCGAAAGAAGCGATGCGCAGCCTCATTGAACGTGTCATCACTCCACTCGCTGGAAACGCGAAACTTCGCCAGCGCATCTTAGAAATTCATAGTAGCCACGACCGCATCATCGACGACATCAACGTCGACCGGCTCCTTGACGCGCATGGGGTTGTCGACACGAGCAAGGCACGCGAGGTCATCACATCTTGGCAGAACTATCTGGAGGAAAATTGTGACGAAATCACCGCACTCCAAGTTCTCTACTCAACTAAACAAAAAGCACAACTCACTTATGCTCAACTAAAAGAACTTGCAGAACAACTGCGCCGCCCGCCACGCTCACTCACAGTCGACCTCGTCTGGAAGGCTTACCAAGCGATCGAAACCGACAAAGTCAAAGGCGCAGGACGCAGAACAACCACCGACCTCATCGCCCTCGTGCGCTACACCCTCGGAGTAGACAGAGAACTTGTGCCCTTCGGAATTACTGTCGAATACCGCTACCAAACTTGGCTTGACCAACAAACCAAAGCCGGAGTCAAATTTACCGACACTCAAAGGTGGTGGCTCGACCGAATCAAAGACGCAATCATCCAAAGCGCCCAATTCATGATCGACGACTTGAACCTCGCCCCCTTCACCGAACGCGGAGGAATCGACGGCGCCGCCCGAGACCTCGGCACCAACGCCAAAAAACTCATTGACCAACTCAACCTCGCACTCGTCGCATGACCGACAGAATCGAAGGAGAACTTCCTGTCGGATGGAGGTCGAGTGCTTTGTCCGATGTATGTGAGAAGGTCTCGAAACTGGAACCAATAACTCTTGGACGAAGGACTTTCAAATATGTTGATATCGGTTCGATTAATGGCGGTAGAAATATGGTCGAAACACCTCAGATTTTGTCGGTAGAGCAAGCGCCAGGACGGGCGCGGCAACTTTTGAAGGTTGGGGATTCGGTCTTTTCTACAGTTCGACCATACCTCCGAAACATCGCATGGATAGGTGACTCCCTGGATGGAGAAATTGCTTCGACTGGATTTTGCGTGATTAGACCAAATCAATCTCTCGTAAATTCCAGATATCTGCATTACTTTTCAATTTCGGATTACCTTCTTGAGCAAGTGTTACCACTTCAACGTGGAGTGAGTTATCCAGCCGTGCGAGATAAAGAAGTTCTAAGTACGACTCTTCCAATACCTCCATTGGCTGAGCAGGAGAAGATTGTCGAACTCCTCGAAGACCATCTGTCACGCCTAGACGCCGCGATTGCAAGCGTTCGGGCGGTACGAACGAAGGCGACCAAGTTCCGCCGCTCACTCCTACACGCCGCCTTCACAGGAGACCTGATAAATTCGCCAGTTACCTCGTGGGAGGAGAAGACATTGGGAGAACTCGCTTCGTTGTCACTTGGAAAAATGCTCGACAAGAAGCAGGATAAAGGAGCCAATCCAACCCCGTATCTTCGAAATATCAACGTCCGATGGGGTCGTATCAACACGAACGACCTTTTCAAAATGGATATCGCTCCAACACAACTTGAACGTGTCTCACTTTCTCACGGCGACGTTGTTGTATGCGAAGGAGGCGAGCCGGGTCGAACGGCTATCTGGACTGGCGACCAGACCATTGCTATACAGAAGGCACTTCATCGGATTCGACCACACGCGACCATCGATTCAAAGTTCCTGAGTTACTTCTTGGAAAGAGAGTTCAGAGGAATTGCTAACCATCCACTATTCACGGGAACAACGATTAAGCACTTGCCGAAAGAAAAAATTGCATCACTGCTGCTGCGTTTGCCACCCGTAGAAGAGCAACGACGAATCACCGCAGTCCTGGAAGAGCAACTCTCACGCCTCGATGCAACTCTTGTGGTGGTGGATGCAGTGGAGAAGCGAACCAGTTCGCTACGCCGGTCACTCCTTCATGCAGCATTTACTGGAAAGTTAACTGAATCTTGGAGAGAGGATGCACATGTCTGATGCACGGCAATTAGTCGACAAGTTGTGGAACTTCTGTGATGTGTTACGTGACGACGGTGTTTCGACCATCGACTACACGGAACAGTTGACATATTTTTTGTTTCTAAAAATGGCGCACGAGCGAGAGACACGTCCATTGAATCCTGAACGAATTGTGCCGAAGGAATGTTCGTGGCAAAAACTTCTTGATACTGATGGCGAGAAACTTGAAGAGACCTACCGCAAGATTCTTGAAACATTAGCCAAGCAGCCCGGCACACTTGGTGTTGTTTTCCGCAAGGCGCAGAACAAGATCCAAGACCCAGCCAAACTGAAGCGACTCATTGTCGATCTCATTGACAAGGAGAATTGGTCGGCGACTGGAGTTGACATCAAGGGTGATGCGTATGAAGGATTGCTCGCAAAAGGTGCTGAAGACATCAAGTCAGGTGCAGGTCAGTACTTCACCCCGCGTGCCCTTATTGCGGCAATGGTGGACTGCATTCAGCCGACCGTCAAGGACACAGTTCATGACCCTGCCTGCGGTACCGGTGGCTTCCTTCTTGCTGCTTACGCCCATGTAAGCAAGGATGCCGACAAGTTCACCCCTGAAGAAAAGAAACATCTACAAGAGAGTTTTGTGTCGGGTGTCGAACTGGTCGACGGTGCTGCTCGATTGGCGGCGATGAACATGATTCTCCACGGCATGGTGAGTGCAACTGGGCCAAGCCCGATCGATGTAAAGGATGCATTAACCGCTGACCCCGGAAAGCGTTTCTCTGTAGTGCTCGCCAACCCGCCGTTCGGCACAAAATCTTCGGTCACTTTCATCGGCGATGGCGGGAACCGTTCGAAAGACAACCTGGAAATTGTCCGCGATGACTTTTGGGTCACAACTTCCAACAAACAGTTGAACTTCATGCAACACATCAAGACCATTCTGGACATCAACGGTCGTGCTGCCGTGGTGCTCCCGGACAACGTGTTGTTTGAAGGGGGTGCAGGGGAAAAGTTACGTCGGCGTCTGCTCAAGGAGTTTGACATTCACACGATGCTACGTTTACCAACTGGACTCTTCTATGCCAACGGCGTGAAGGCAAATGTGTTGTTCTTCGACAAGAAACCAGCAGGTGACAAGCCGTGGACCAAGAAACTGTGGATATATGACTTTCGCACCAATCAACACTTCACGTTGAAGCAGAGCCCACTTCGTCGCGAACATTTGGATGAGTTCGTGGCTTACTACAAATCTGGGCAACCGCGAACGAAGCGAACCGAGTCCGAACGATTCAAGTCGTTCAGTTACGACGAACTAATGGCTCGCGACAAGGCGAACTTGGACATCATCTGGTTGAAGGACGACTCCATCGAAGACGCCGCAAGTCTCCCGTCGCCCGATGTGCTAGCACGCGAAATTATGGAAGACCTCCAAGCAGCACTAGGTGAGATGGAGGCATTGGCAGACGCTCTCAACCATGGGAAGATGTAACGGAGATGAGTTCGTTAGAGATAACCGTCGAGCAAGTCGTCGCTCGTGGTGGTTTGTTTACGCCATTTATGAATCGTTGGGACTTTTGAAGAAGGTTTGGTTGCTGTACTCCATCCTCTCAAGGAATGGAGCCTGCAAGAACCCCCCGGGAGCCACTAGGCAGCCGAATGTAGCGTGGCTTCACTCCAAACAACCCCCGAATTCGTGAACCACGGTGGCGGAAGATTCTGCTCTACGCAAATCATTTTATCTCTTGACAAGAGTCTGCTCTACGCAAATCATTTTATCTCTTGACAAGAGTCTGCTCGACGCAAATCATTTTATCTCTTGACAAGAGTCTGCTCGACGCAAATCATTTTATCTCTTGACAAATTATGTACCACATAAATCATGTCATCTGTCGCGAGAGTCTGCTCTACCCAGTAGTAAAATCACTGGTATGGATGCAACATCCCAGCGTCACTTGCGATTGCTTGAATTCCCAGAATGCGCCATGTGTTGTTGTCGGGTGCACGAATGGCGAACGCATCGAACTGGTGCAGGTCACAAATCTTTGACAGTTACAGATACATCGAGGTGACCGCCACGAACTAACGCCAAAAGAAAAAAGTTCGTGAGGTTCGCCCTCTAAAAGCAAACCTACACGAACTAGTCACAACACTCACAGAAATGAACTTTTCCAATGACAACTGTAACACAGAATCGCAACGACACCAATCCCGTAAACATAGATGTACACGGGAACGGGGCACAGCCCCCCATGTTCACAATTTATTCCAGTCCTACCAACACGTCGCCGACGCACGTCATCGACTGGCTGGCAGCAACCGAAATATTGTTGAAGCATCCGGTCAAAGAAACCAAGTCTGGGACACTGTTAAGTCCGGCGATCTTGACGCCCGGTGCGACACGCTCCAACCAAAACGTCATCGCGGTGTCTGCGTTCGTCGTTGACCTCGACAATGTTGACTTCACAGATGCGCTACGCGAGCGTCTCGCCAACATTGAGTACATCGCGCATACGACGTGGAGTCATACGGACACGTCGCCTCATTGGCGCGTTATCTTCCCGTTTGACACACCTATCGCCGCCGCAGACTGGCAGACAGTTTGGCGCAAACTTTGTGACTGGATTGGCGTCGACATCGACAAATCATGCAAGGAAGTATCTCGCTGCTATTTCATCCCATCGCACCGTGAGGGCTATCCGTATGAGACGGTCACCAACCTCGGCAAGCCACGTTTGAACCCTCTGGCACTGCCAGCAGCCTCACAGCGAGCCCTACAGTCTCACTGCGATGACATTCTCGCCGATCCGATCAGTGTGATCTACAAACGGTTCGTGGTCAACAAGAATGGTGGACGTCACGCCGCACTCATATCTGCGGCACAATCTCTCGCGAATTACGCTGCACTCAACCCCCCCAGAAAAGAAAAGTGCGACGAAATCCGTGACAAAATCGGCAACGAATTCATCGCCGCAGTCACCGCCGACGGGAGTCGAACCCCAGCCGTCGCCCAAAAAGAACTCGCCGAGGCGATCAACTCTGCCCACACCAAGGCTCTCACACCACAAGTTCGGGACGAAACACAACCAACAGACTTCCCCGAACACGACACCGAGAACGCTCGACAGTTCATTGAAGGAAACTTTCATCGCGTTAGATATTGCCCCGAACTCGGCGAATGGTTCGCCTACGACGGTCGCCGTTGGCAAATCGATCGAGACCAGGTCAACGTCGGAGAACTGGCGAAACAATCCAACCTTGAACTCTCCGTCGCCCTATTCGCTAAAGCCGAAAGTGCGGGCGAAGGAACCTATCGAAACAAGTTGAAACGACTAGCGAATCGGCTTGGAAGTGTCGGGTCGATTCAAGCCGTCGTCAAACTTGCCCGCACCGACAAACGGATTCTCGTCAAACTTGAGCAACTTGACGCCGAGCCTTACGCGTTGAATTGCCTTAATGGAATCGTCAACCTAAAGAGTGGGCAACTCGAACCCCATGACCCGGCGCGACTTATAACCAAACTCGCCAACGTCGAGTTTGATCCAAACGCTGAAGCAAAAAGATGGCGGCAACACTTAGAGACAATATTCCCTGACGCCAAAACGCAGGATTATTTTCAACGCCACGTCGGTTCGTGTCTGTCGGCAGATGTCAACGACCAGAAACTTCACCAATGGATTGGCGGCGGCGCGAACGGGAAGTCGGTCACGGTTGAAGTGATTCGCGAACTCATGGGCGACTACGCCGCAATCATCGAATCAGAACAATTCATTGACACGCGTAACGCTCCGCACCCGACAAGCCTCATGAAACTAATGGGCGCACGGTTCGCGACGTGTAACGAAATAGAAGGCAACGCCAAACTCAGCGAAGTCAAAGTGAAACGCCTGACAGGCGGCGACAGACTTCAAGCCCGTTCGATGGGTAAAGATTTCGTCGAGTTCAATCCAACCTTCAAGCCAATTCTCATCGCCAATTCGCGACCAACAATTCAAGAGACAGATGAAGCCATTCGCCGCCGCTTAGTTGTAATCCCCTTCGACGTAACTATTCCACGCGGTGAGAGAGACCCCAACTTGAAAGCCAAACTCGTAACTGAACTATCTGGCGTACTCACATGGGCGATAGAAGGCTGCCAAGCCTGGCAACGCGCCGGCGGATTAAACGCACCACTCGAAGTCGAGAATGCGACCTTGTGTTACTTCGACGAAAACGACTCTGTCCAAGCCTTCATCGACGACGCTTGTCTGACCGGCAAATCAGAGAAAGTACCAAAGGGCGAACTCTACGAGGCTTACTCGGAATGGTGCCGAAAGTCAGCGATGGACGTCAAGAATGTCAAGGTCGTCAACCGTGAACTCAAGCGAACCTTCAACGAATACAAAAGCGGAACCCGTTATTGGATTGGTCTGACATTAAAGCCTGAACACCGAAAGAACGCTGAACTCCTACTTCAGTCCACCAACCGTAACCCAGCCCATGACATTTACTAACCGAATCTGGGCGCATTGGGCGCAATTGTTAGGTCTCACGTATAGAGAAACGAAACATATACCAACCAACAGGAAACAGCGCCCAATGCGTCCAAACTGAAACGGAGTGAACTCGTGAACCCGCCGACAATCCGCGGCGGCGGGGTCAAACTTGGCGGAAACGGGTGATTCAACATTCGTCGTGAATAGTGCGTGAAAGTAGACCTTTGTTGCTTCCCGCATTCAACTTTGTATATCGGACGTACCCGAGTCCTTTATATGCTTTGGTGAGTCTCAATGGCGCCGCATACTGCTCGGACTTGACCAAGTATTCATGAAAGTTTCAGTATCGGTGTTGCTGTCTTACAGGGAAGGAACACCGACCTAAGTTCGGAGTAGTTGCAGTCCGTTCCTATTCCGCATGAGATACTTGAGAAATGGGCAAAAAGCCGAAATATCCACCAAATTCCATTGGCGCAACTATTGGCACAGTGGGCGATCAGGTGAGCAGGCGACCTTTTACTCAAACCGTTGGCGGAGAAGTCGTAAGGGTTAGGTCAAAACCAAAAAAATAGGCTCGGTTATCTAATTTCGTTGGCTCTTGCGTCGTTCCTGCTCAACGAGTACCGCGTCAATGTTCATGCTTACATCGTGTAATTGTTGGCTGATTAGTTTTACCATTTCGCGCAGTTCTTCTAACCGTTCAGGCGCGCGCCCGCGTTGCTTTTGCTAAGCAAGCCCTTGTTGTTGAATCTCCACGAATCCAGCCGTCCAGGGTCATCTGGTGGCGTCTGGAGTGACTGTCACTTGTCTCTGCGCGTCGCGCGAATAGTCACAAAATCGCTTGGCTACGGGTGGATTGTGCCCTCAGGTATTCTCGCGCCATTCAAGTCTGTATATATCGCCGTCGCATTAGACAAAGTAAGGTTTCAGTATGACAAAAAAACTTTCGTCTAATCGGGGTTCACTTGCGGTATTCGTCCTGGCGTTAGCCGCATTGGCGGCGTGCTCCTCTAACTCGGCACAATCCGAAGCAACGGTGACAAACACCCAACTTGATGCCACCGCGACATCAGTAATCGCCGCTACGCCGACCGTAGTCAGTCCACAATTCCAAGATGCTCGTTCTTTTAGTGAAGGTCTCGCGGCAGTTCAGTTTGGTGACTCGTGGGGTTTCATAGATACATCTGGAACAATGGTGATCGAGCCACAATTTTATCGCGTCGGTTCTTTTAGTGAGGGTCTCGCAGCGGTTCAAGTTAGCGGTAAGTATGGTTTTATAGATAAATCTGGAACCATGGTGATAAAGCCACAATTTGATGACGCCCATAGTTTCAGTGAGGGCTTCGCGGGAGTTAAGGGAGCAGATTATAAATGGGGTTTTATAGATAAATCTGGAACCATGGTGATTAACCTTAAATTTGATCAGCCCCAGTGGTGGGGATTCAGTGAAGGCTTCGTGGCAGTTCTGGTTGATGACAAGGGCAAGTACGGTTTTATAGATAAATCTGGAACCATGGTGATAAAGCCACAATTTGATGTCGCCGGAATTTTTAGTGAAGGTCTCGCTGCGGTTCAAGTTCGCGGCAAGTACGGTTTTGTAGATACATCCGGAACCATGGTGATCAACCCGAAATTCCCAGGCGCCTGGGAATTCAGCGAGGGTCTCGCAAAAGTCATGGTCGGTGACAAATGGGGTTTTATAGATAAATCTGGAAAGATGGTTATCAACCCGCAATTTGCTAGAGCCAGCAGTTTTAGTGACGGTCTCGCACTAGTTGAGGTTGGTGACAAGGAGGGTTTTATAGATAAATCAGGAAACGTGGTGATCACCCCACAATTCGATGCCGCCTGGAGTTTTAGCGAGGGTCTCGCACAAGTTCTGGTTGGTGACAAGAGGGGTTTTATAGATAAATCAGGAAACATGGTGATCACCCCGAGATTCGATGACGCCTGGAGTTTTAGCGAGGGTCTCGCAAATGTTAAGGTTGGCGACAAGTGGGGTTTTATAGATAAATCAGGGAACTGGGTGATCTGAACCGCTCTGGGTTTTGTTCAGCAACCATTCCTTGTTGAGAATGGAGTCAACCAAACCCACAGCAGATCCGTCCCTATTTTCCAATATCTCGGAGCGCATTGTCAACTAGCACCTTCCCGTCCCCGTCGTAGGTACCGTCCCACCGGTTCCAATACGTGTAGCCCGTCGAAAAATCCGTGAATTCAGCGTTTTTAAAGCCGCCTGTTCCTTTTTGTACCTCTGCATACCACTCTTTGAATTCCAAGTCTTCACCCGGGGTCGAACCATACTTTTTGATTGAACCATCCCGCTGCTCCAAAAACACAACGGTTTCTGGAGAAGCATTCTTGAATGTGTCTGCTCTAAATCTAAGGACGGTGAATCTCACTACTTTTAGCCTAAAGCGTTCCGCGCAAGTCCGCGCATGGGGCAATCGTGTAGACGTTCGCTTCCAGAAACAGACACTACTGATTGGCGACCTTGAGTGAATCGGACCAAGTCGTGTCAGTAGCGCCACGTTCGCGGGAACCCAGTTAACGGGACTGCGGATGGTCGCAGCCGATGACGAGGACGGTGACGGTGGTGGAAGTGAAAAAAGGGAACAAAAAGGGAACATTGCTGACTGGTCGCCATCGGTCGCTAATGGTTTCTGGCGACAACAGTTCCAAAGAATATATGTGTCAGAGGACGCCACTGAGCGCTAGAAATTGTTGGATGAGTATTCCTAAACCGCAGCGGGCGCTTAGTGAGCCTCTCCCTTGGTTGTCTCGAAGCAGTATGCTGAGAGCAACAACCAAGAGGAGTAAGGCGAAGAGCGAAGCATCTCAGTTGGTTAGAGCATCTCCCTTACAAGGAGAGGGTCGGGGGTTCGAGTCCCTCAGCGCCCACAAATTTTGCAACTAGTTTGGTGTAGTGCTGGTACAAAGATT
>Ga0335396_10005230_pt1 | contig 13540 bp, 10 predicted proteins | sample FRY02_FD_205743 | JGI IMG/M metagenome (GOLD analysis project Ga0335396, IMG submission 205743) | Freshwater microbial communities from Lake Fryxell liftoff mats and glacier meltwater in Antarctica - FRY-02 (spades assembly) (version 2) | ecosystem: Environmental > Aquatic > Freshwater > Ice >... | reverse complement strand
CCCCGCTCGATGGGATCATGGGTCTCGATTACGACTGACAACCAAGGCCGCTTGATTGCGAGTGACCAGGGCCTTGAAGGGTTGTTCCTCATCACACCGGGCAATGAGACTAAACCGACTCGCGTTGAACGTTTACCGGTGCAATTGAGCGGTGCTCAGGGACTGCTTTGGGCTTTCGATTCGTTGTACGTGGTTGTCAACGGTGGCACGGCTTCAGGCCTGCATCGGCTTACGGACACCAACGGTGATGGGCTGGTGGATTCCGATGAGCATTGCATGTTTGTGCCCGGTGGTGGCGAACACGGACCTCACGCGGTGATTCTCAGTCCTGATGGCAAGTCGCTGTTCGTTGCGTCGGGCAATCACACCAAGCTTCCTGACGCCATCGTCGGCAGCAAGACTCCACAAAACTGGAACGAAGACCATCTTCTTCCTCGCCGCTGGGATGCGAATGGACACGCCGCAGGCCTCTTGGCACCCGGTGGCTGGATCTGCAATGTCGATCCCAAAGGTAAGGAATGGACGGTTTACAGCATGGGTTATCGCAATCAATACGACATTGCCTTCAACCCCGCGGGCGACCTGTTCACCTACGACGCCGACATGGAATGGGATTTCGGTTCGCCTTGGTATCGACCGACACGCGTTTGCCATGCGACCAGCGGTAGTGAATTCGGTTGGAGAAGCGGAACCGGCAAATGGCCTGTCTATTATGAGGATTCACTTCCGCCCGTTGTTGACATCGGACCTGGCTCGCCGACCGGTATCGTCTTCGGCACCGGAGCCAAATTTCCTGCTCGGTACCAAAAAGCCTTGTTCATTCTTGATTGGACGTATAGCACGATCTATTCCATCGACACGATTCCCGATGGATCGACTTATCGTGGCGAGAAGTCCGATTTCGTTACCGGATCTCCTCTCCCCGTCACCGATGCGACCGTGGGCAAAGATGGTGCGCTCTACTTTGCCGTGGGCGGTCGCGGTACCCAGTCTGCGCTCTACCGTGTGACGTATGTGGGTTCGGAATCGACTGCCCCGGTAACGCAAACAAACGAGGATACGAAATCTGCAGCGGGTCAACTGCGTGCGTTAAGGCATCAGTTGGAAGCGTTTCATGGGAACGCCAACGGCGATATCGACTTCATTCTTGAGCACCTTGGTCACGAAGATCGATTCGTCCGCTACGCCGCAAGAATCGCTTTAGAAAGCCAGCCAGTTGAACGCTGGAAAGAGCGCGTCTTCACTTTAAAGACGGCATCGGTGCGAACCAAGCTGAACGCGATGTTGGCCGTTGCTCGGCAGGGAAACGAGAAAGACGTTGATCGATTGGTTGAAAAACTATCGAGCATAAAATTCGGTTCGCTGAGTGAGACTGAACAGTTGGCATGGCTTCGCACCCTGCAAGTTGCGTTCGCTCGTCATGGCAGCCCCTCAGACGATTGGAAAACAAAGTTAGTGACGGAGCTTGATGCGGCTTACCCGGCCGGTTCCTATCCGCTCAATGCGGAATTGGTGCAGCTTCTGGTTTACTTGGAATCACCCAACGTGGTCACCAAGACGCTTGCGCTAATGGACAACCTTGGTCCGGAACCGATTCCCGAATGGGGATACTTGGTGTCTCGCAATGCCGGATACGGGGGAACCGTTGGCAAGATGCTGGCCGACATGCCACCGGTTCGTGCGATCCACTTTGCCTTCATGCTGCGCAACGCAAAGTCGGGATGGACGATGGAACAGCGGGCGAAGTACTTTGAGTTCTTCCTCGCTGCGGTACAGCATCCCGGTGGCAACAGTTTCGGAAAATTCCTGATGCAGTTCCGTGAGGACGCATTGGCAAACTGCACACCGGCAGAAAAGGTTGTTCTGGAACCGATCACCAGCCCGTCGCTGATCGCGGAGGCGTTCAAATCGACACCACCCCAGGGTCCCGGTCGCCAATGGACAAAGACGGCTGCGCTGGCGTCTCTTAAAGATGAACTTCGCAAACGCAACTTTGACGCCGGTCGCAATCTGTATCATGCCGTATCGTGTGGTAAGTGTCACCGGATCAGCGGCGAAGGCGGCGCGATTGGTCCCGATCTATCAACAGCAGGAAAGAAGTTCTCGATTTCCGATATGCTCGATTCGATTCTCGAACCAAGCAAAGTGATTTCGGATCAGTACGGTTCGATGCAGGTCGTCACCTCAAACGGCCAGATTCACATCGGCCGCGTGGTTGAAATCGACGATAAATTCTACGTCTACACGGCTGATGCGGACGCCAAGCCGATTGTGTTGACCGGAGACGACATTGAAGAAATTCAACCATCCGCGATTTCTCAAATGCCATCGGGGCTCATCGACTCCCTCAATGAAGAAGAGTTGAGGGATCTCATCGCGTTTCTGATGGCCGCCGGCAATCCCAAGGACGCAGCGTTCAAGTAACGCAACCTTCCTTGTACTGCCGAACCGTTCGCGACAACGGTTCGGCGAAGTCGAATACGGCTCTAGCCCACAACCATCCGCTGCTCGGCGCGGCGGGTGACGATGCTGAGCGAGGCCGCGATTCCGATAAGGAACGTGACGGTGACTCCGCTAAAGATTCCTAATGCGGCCAAACGCTGGGTGATCTGATTCCTTCGCCAAAGTCGATGAATCCATTCCTGGTCCTCGGCATCGAACACAAGCTCCGTGGCTGATTCGTACCAGGTTTCCTCTCCCTTCAAAACCGTTCCTCGATAAGACTTCGAAGAATCGCGGTGCGCCTGAATCCAGTCATCGTCCAGCATCACAATGGAACTGCTTTCTTCCGCACCTGTTAACGATTCGATGTAGTTTTCAACCGCACCTCTCATGTTCGCCTTTAATGCTTCATCGCAAAGTGCTTCGGTGCTGCAGGGCATCGACGTGACGGGCAAGCGATGAATGTCACCGTCCAAGCTTGGACTCGCGTCGACCCAGCTTGGACGCGTCGGCGAAAACTCTTGGTGGCTGGAAGGAGCGACCGACAATTCCGCGGGTTTGATTTCTGTTGGATTTTCCATATCCCCCGCGGCATGGCAAAGGTGCAGGTTGGTTGCCAGAAACGCGAGCAAGACCGCCCTCATCATCAGATAGCAATGACAGGATGATTTGTGGTTCATTAGATCGTTCTCCCTTTGGCCCCGACGATTCCCGCGCTCGCTTGCGCCGATGGCATTAACTCACGCTGGCGAGGATTCTCCCACGGTGCACCGATCTGAGTAGCGACGACGGTTCCCGCGGCCACCAACATGCCGAATGGTTGGCCGATCGGAACGATTTGTTGAATCATCCAGTCAACCGCGACGACCGCGCAGACGGACCAGACGCTTAATCGAGTGCGCCGCAGGGGATCGGTCGTTCGCCACCAACGGACCACCGAAAGCAACAGCGCGAAGTGAACCATGTAAGCGGATAAACGTGGCGTCCCGTCGGAAACATAAAGAGTTTGCGGCAACTCCGTTTCGGAGATTGAACGCGCTAGTCCGAGGCCCAGGTCGAGCATCAAAAAATTAGCGACGACATAGGCGAGCGCACCGATACCACCACCGAGACCGAGCATGACCATTCGGCGGCGAATCGGATCGCCCTCGTGAGCATCCCAAAGCTTGCCCATGGCGAGGATTGCCATCGAGCTGGCCAGGATCATGAAACCCGCCCAAGCAAAGGGCGCGATCGTATCCGCGTTCGCTGTTCCATTACGAACTCCGACCACACCCGCAGCTACGGCGCAAAGCATGGATGCCGCAGTTGCCGCGGTCCAAGAACCTGACAGTTCGGCAAGCTGCGTCGATGCCCGTTTGGACGCCAGTTCTCCCCGCTTGATCTGAATCCAACGTTTCTTGGAAATCGGCTTGGGGCGAGCATGGGTTGCCACGGCGAGCCGATGTGCATCTTGATAAGACACGCCCGGCGAGGCACCGATCAACATCTGCCGGATGATGTAATAAGGAACATAAACGATCCCCAAAATTGACAGCAGCGGTAGGAGCCAACGGGTGTTGATCACCAAGCCGCAGACGATCATCGCGATGATGATTCCTCGTTGTGCCCGATTGAGATGGATGCCCGACCACCAGGATTGAATATCGTGAATGCCCGTGGCAACCACTTTGGCAACAGGTTCGGGTGACTTGGTGTTTTGGTGAATCACCGGCTTATCCACCACCGAAGATGCGGGTGGTCCGACGACAGTTGCGGTCAGCAATGGTGACGCGATATCGGCCGCGTGTGGCGCCAGTCCGATCGCGGCTCCCATATCGCGTATAGATCGCCAACGTGCCTTTGGGTCTTTTTCAAGAGCTCGTTCGATCGCGTGACGATAAGGGGGCGATACCTTTGAAAAATCTGGTTTCGCGGTCATGTGCTTCATGATGATCTCATGACTGCTCTCGCCATCAAACGGCAATTGCCCTGTCACGAGTTCATAAAGGATGACGCCCATCGCATAGATGTCGATCTCGCGACCATATTCGCCGCGGCCGATTTCGGGAGCCATGTAATGAAACGTGCCGACGCTCTCGGTGTGACCGCCCGGCCGAGTTTCAGAGATGAATTTGCTCAAGCCATAGTCACCGACTTTAATCATTCCACGGTCATCAAAAAGATTGCCTGGCTTGAGATCACGATGCACTAACCCTTCTTGATGCAGGTGTTCAACGCCAGCGACGATGCCAGCGAACCAGCGGCGAATTTCCGCCTCGGTAAATCCGCCTGGTGCATCGTCCAATCGTTCGCGCAAGTTCGGGCCGGCGACATACTCCATCACCACCCACCAACGATCTTGGGCGTCGTGGCAGACGTCATAGATCGCGACTAGGTTGGAGTGCTTGAGATTCAAGCAGTGCGAGACGCCACGGAGTTCGATTTCAAGATTCCGCTGGATCTGTTTGATGGCGACTTCTTTGCCAGCGTCGCTGATCGCAAAATAAACTTCGCCGAAGCCACCGATTCCGATGCCACGCTGGACGGTGTAGCGGTCGAGCAGCTTGACGCCGTTCTGATATGTGAACCGATGACTGGGGATGGTTCGCTCTTGATTTGCGACCATGGGCACGGCCTCGGTCGGTGATGGAATTGTTTTCATACGCGAGCTTTCGCGAAAATCGGTTGGGGCACCAGCATTATTACCATTCCCCATGGCGAAACGCTGCCGAGGATTCTTAATTGGGCCGTTTATCGCATCCAACATGGCGCAAAAAGTTATTTCTTTTCTCCGGCCTCGTTCACCAGCGATTCGCAGCGGATTGTCATCACCAGCTCGTCGATCTCCATCCGTTCGCCCTCGACCATGGTGCGACTCAGGCCATCTTTCTGGCGAATGGTCCAGTCTGCTCCGCGTTTTAGCATGATCAAAGCCGCGTCGAGTCGCGGTGCCCGGATGTGATTGCTTCGGTCTGGTCCGATCAGGATCATCTTGTCCACCAATAAAACTCCATCGACCGGAACCACAAATCGGTGCGGCGGGTCAAGCATTAACACCGCGGTTCGGCTCAGCGGACTGGGTTTGAGAAGCCTTAATCGTGGCTCACTTGAACTCGCACCTGTCTTTTGAGGCTCAAGCGTAAGCACGTCTCCACAGATCACCGGACGAGAACGAGTGCCCAAATCCAATGTTTGCGATGCGATTGGCTTCAACCAGAAATCGTCACCGCTTCGGGTCAGTGTCGCCATCCGCGTTCGCCAGGCGGACCGAACCGCGATATCCGCGGGATCATCGCCGCCAAGGCCACCGATCGAAAACTGATCGCCTTCCAGCAACCGAAAACCGCCCACCGAGTCGATCCAGAGAACGCACGAACCCATCGCCAAAGCGTTTCGACTTTGGCGGATGGGCGTGTTCATCGGTCGTTCGTCATTCTGTGTGAGGGCAATCATGGCAACGCAGCAAACCGCAATGGCATCAGTCCAACTTGATCGACGCCACTGATTTGGACAGCGTTTCGCCTGGCTTGGCAAAGTATCCGAAAATCTCATCGAGCAAGTTTTCGCTCGTTGGTTCCTCCAGGTCGATCTCACCAAAGTACTCGGTGTCGACCGCTACGGTTTCTTCTTCGACATCGATTCGCATCGCGATCTCGTCCAGCAATTGCCGTGTGCGCGATAACTGACTGTCATCCAAGCTTAACTCGCTACTGGTTTGAGCGACTCGCAAAGCACCGACTCGAGCTTGAAGGTTCTCAATCTCGACTTCTAGCTGACTCTTGGAAGCGAGCATCGCGTCCATTCGATCCGCGGCCGATTGCAGGGACGCTTCGCGAGCGGACAGCATTTGGCGGAGCTTCTCCGCCGTTTCGCTGCGAGTCTTAAAACGATTGAATCGGTTGGACAGATCCTCTTTTACGACCGACGACGTGTAGGTTTTACCCGCGTAAGTGTAAACCTTGTCGCCGCTTCGTAAATCGGCGGAAAGTCGTTCGATGTCACTCTGCGTTTTCGCAAGCGACTCATCGACCTGAGCCACCTGTTTCTCCAGCTTCGCGACCTCGATCTTTTCCCGAGCAATCTGCTTCGCGTTCTTCGCGATTTCAGGTTGCAGGTCTTCGATCATTTGCCGTGCGCGTTTCATTTCCCATTCCAGCGGGACCGCGTCGCTGGCCGTATCGGTCAGCCAACTGGTCGCGCAGCGGGTGAAGCTCCACAGCGGCGTTCCCAACGACAGCCCTGACAGCAACGTCACCGCACCACCGGCCAAAATCATCTTCTTAAGCATCGCAATTACCCCTCAACGGATTCGCGTAACAACTTGGAAATTGCCGCCCCTTCTTTCCCGCCGATCTGAGCAGCCTCATTGTGATTGACAACCGATTCTCAGGACCTGGCGGTGAGCTTTCTGACTCGAGATGCGGTTCAGAAGGTATTCGCCGTTTTGTGACCTATCTTGGATCTCCGACTGAAAAATTCCAACGAACAACGAAAACTCATCGCCAATCGTTAGAACCAGAACCGGAAAAAGCTGCCAAACCGGATCTAAGGAAAATTAATGCGCACTATGCTCTGTTTATTGGCGTATAGTTGACTACAGTGAGTTTGTACTGACGAATTTGCTCTTATCTGCCTGACTTGTTGGCAGGATGCCTCTGAAGTGCTGCAACAAAGTGGCACTCCTGCAACAGCATCCGACCGGTCGGATCTAATCAAAATGAACATAACTACAATCGCGGCATTGACTTGAGCCGATAATAGACACAGAGGCACCGGATTCGGCATAAAAACTGCTGAACACCAAGACGCCCAGGCTACTCATCTTGTTCGAGCAAACCCGCAATGGATTGCACTAGAAATGTGGAGGTACCGCCGATGACAACTTCAAGCGATAATAAGACTCCCTCCGTGCCACGGCCGGAAGCGAAAAATTGGCATGATTTGTCGAGCCAATTTGCCCCCACGGCAACTGAGAAGTTCGCCGGTTGGATCGATGCTCAACTGTTGCTTCTCGAAGAATCACAAAAACAGTTTGTGACGAGGCAAACGACCGCCAAAAGTTTGCGCCGATAATTAAGACCTTTTGCATTTTGAGGCGATTCCAGTGGTGAATAGACTCGTGATGCTCGGCTTCCAGGGTGAGATTTTGTCAATTCACATTCTCCTGGAAACGGCGAGCCAATTCGCCTTCGATGTTCAACAGCCATGTCTTCGTACTTGGCTATTTTTTTTGGTTCTTCTCGGATTTTAGTGGCGTCTGTCCAGAATGGGGGATTTTTTGAGGCATCTACTCCTGCGTCCAATGGGAGTCCAAAAAGCAGTCTCGGCGGAGCAACGTTCGTCGAGACTGCCCGCACCAGTGGCGCGCTATCGACCGGAAATCCCTTCCCAGTTTGCGTCCCCGCAGAGCTTGAGTCGGTTTTTCCCGGCACTGACGAGAGTACCACGTTTCAACGTCTGCTGCCAAATCATTGAACGCAGGAGCGGATGCCTGCAAAAATCCACCGCCCTGTTCCGAGGTCGAAAGACCGAAATCGAACCTCACCCTTGCCACTAAAATCCAAGAAGAACCGTTTCTTTTTGATTGGCACTTTCTCGTCGGACGATGCACGTCCAACGCGCTGGCCTGGCGCCAGAAGATCCCGGAGAGTTTGACTCTCTAAATTATGCAAGTGCTTTTGCAGCAGTCTTTCCCGGTGAGTTCCTAGCTAGCAAAGCACATAAGCTATTGCTTAGCATACGGTTATGAATTCGGGTGGTTCGAAAACATTGCGAGACGCGAGCAATGTTTGACCCCGGAAAACACCCTGTTTTTGCCTTGACCGGGAATCGCTGCTTTTGCAGATGGAGGTTGCGGAGATCGATACGTTGTGAACATCACGCGGTGCTAGCAATATCTCACTCCGCAAAATACGGTTTTTTTGTTGACCGGCAATTGCTGGCCGCGAAGTGGTGGCAGTGCCGTCATGACCAGCGCAATGACTTACCGTTTCGCGAAGTTGATCCTTCAAGGGATTTCTAACGCAGAAGGTGTCGCGGTTCTACTGCCGATCGATGACGCTACGAGTTCAGCGATGACGGGAACGGAATCCTCACTGCCTGTCACACTTCAATCGATCAGCGATGGTGGATGGATGTTAGATGTGAAATTGGCGGAGCTTGCTCGGGGTCAGTTGACGCTACGAGTTTCTCAATCCGATCCACCGCCGATTATTGAGATCCCGCGCGGCGGAGTGAAATCACTCTAAGCGGCGCGTTTTTGGGTGGCGGGAACTACGGCATCGGTATCGATTTGACGCGTCTGTTTTCCGGTCCAGCCGAGTTGGCGAAGCAATGCATCGGCAGCTCGATCGGATGCTCCTGGCACCGCTTGAGCCGAGCGAAGCTCATCCATCTGCCGAGTTAGCGAACTTCGATAAAAATCGTCCTGCAACATCGCTGCGACGCTTTGATGCAAGAATTCGATCGCCGGCTCGGCATTTCCCACGGACACCATCTCGGGAAAGATCGTTTTCCCGGCCATCAGATTGACCAACGTGATGCTTTTCACTTTGATGACGAAGTTCGCGTACGCATGAAGCACTCGTCCAACGCGATAGAGCACAGCGGCCGGAGTATTGCGTGCGAGCAATTCCAAGCTGACAGAGCCGCTCACCATCATAGCGCACTCGCTTGCCTGGATCACTTCGCTTGTCTTGCCGACGAAGATGTCGATCGGCAGACGACGATCCTCATGTTTGAGTTGTTGACGGCACCAAAGTCCATGTGTATCGCGAAAGGCAGCCACCAGGAATCGTGCATCGCGGTGTTTCCGAGCCAAACGTCGAATTGTTTCAAGCATCAATGGGAAGTTGCGGTGAACCTCGTGGTCACGCGAACCCGGCAGAATCGCCACCAGCCGCTCACCGCTGCAATTCAAATCATCGAATCGATCGAGCAGTCGTTGGTCGAGTGGTTTCTTGTCAACGGCGTCGAAGAATGGATGTCCCACATATGTCGTCTCCATTCCATGCGTTTGGTACCACTGGTCTTCAAACGGCAACACGGTCAGCACATGGTCGACGTAACGGCGCATTTTGCCGATGCGCCAAGCTCCCCAAGCCCAAAGCTGTGGCGGTAGGTAGTAGTGAACGGGGATGCCATACTTTTTGGCTCGCTTGGCAATGTGCCAATTAAAGCCAGGAAAATCGACCAACAGCACGCCGTCGGTTTCACCGGCCTTGAAAACCGCTTCGGCTTCATCCGCGAGCCGAAAAAATTCTCGAAGCTTCGGTAAAACCTCGACCAAACCGACGACCGCCATTTTGGTCATGTCGTGGTCAAGTTGGCATCCGGCGGCCCGCATCGATTGGCCGCCGAATCCCGAAAAGCGAATATCGCCACGACGCCGACGGATCGCTTGGATCAAACGGGCAGTGTGTTGGTCACCACTCGGTTCGCCCACGGACATAAAAAGATTTTTGGCCATCCGTGCGAAATAAGAAATCGGATGAACCAGCGTCAAGGGGAAATGCGAAAACTCAAACCGATAGCCTTGCTGTCAATTTTCCCTAAGCTGCTTTTCTGCCGCGCGAGAGCGATGAGAAACCTTCGGATTCTTCCTGCGAGGCAGCAGCTTCCTCGTCGCTGTCATCGCTTAGGTCTGCCAGGCGAATGCTTGCATTGTCGGACTCTTGATCGTCGACAAGCGTGACTCCGAGACCTGACAAAAGCGATGTCAACTTTTTATCGAGTTCATCGAGTTGGAAAAGCACATCGTCTTGACGTCGTTCGAGTTCCAATAACATTTCACCTGCGATAGCGTCTCGCTCCGTCACGTCTCGCTCCGTCACGTCTCGCTCCGCTCTGTCGATCCGTAGCTTGAGCCGGGTCGATGGCACCGCCGAATGTTGACTGAGTGGCTTGGGCAAGGTTTCTTCCTCATCACGGTATTCACCATGCTGAGATTCAACATAGATGCACTGTGACTATCGACTAACCCGGATAAGCCTCATGACCGTTGCACTTACAAGACCGGTCAGTCAAGCCTGGCAGACCTTGCGGCGCCCGTTTGCCGCCAGCGATACCGGTCAGTCTGACTTTGAGGGTTGAGAGGGCGAAAGTCGCGGCGTCTATGTTCCCGTGTCGATGAATTCGATTAAATCAGTTCGTTTCGACGCCCAACAATGCCAGCCGGACTCATGGCCAACGTCAGCACCCTCTCGAAGGATGATCGCAGCTTCTCAAAGGCCCACGATAAAGCATCGGGTGACGCCAGAGATCTCCGGAGAGACACCTTTGCGCTAGTACTGGTTGCGTTGACGTTGATGTTGCTTGTTTCCGTCGTCACGCGAAATCCGGCTGACCCGATCAGCGAGCCGATCTGGCCGATTCGCGCATTTTACACGCCTAATGCCGCATATTATCCTCCCAACGAGTCAATCACCAATGCGTGTGGATACTGGGGCGCGTTGATCGCGGCGATATTCATTGATGGCATCGGCGTATCAGTCGCTTTCGTCATCGCTGCGGTGGGTGGAATCGCGACGGCAATTTTATCTCGCGGTGGGATGAATGCTCCCGTTCTCCGTTCGCTTGGCGGAACATTGGTTGTCATCTCCACATCCACGGTCGCTGCGTTGTCTGCTTGGCAGCCCACAGGCTTTGCCGCCGTCGGTGCGGGAGGTTACTTGGGCGCGATGACATCGACATGGCTTGAGCTTCACTTCGCGCTACCGGGAACGTGGATCTTGACCATGACCATGCTGACGATCTCGCTATTGATGGTGACCGATTACGCCCTTTGGTATGCGGGCTGGATTGTGTTTCGCAACGGTGCGATGGCATCACGCAAAGGCATCGCATCGGCAAGTCGAGGGATCCCTGGCGGCAGTCGCAAATCCAAACGTGCTTCGACCGATTTGGACTCGCCGATCCCTGTTGCTGGCACGATCAGCCCGGCACCTCCGACACCGTTACCATCAGTCGCCCCTGTCGGCAAGAATGAAGCGGACGGCAACGAACTGAGTGTGAAGGTTCGCAATCGAGGCAAGAATGGTGATGTGGCCAGCGAGACAGACACCAACGCGGCCACAACAGAAGCTAAGCAAGCCGGAGCCAGTTTGTCGCCAAGCACGAGCGCGGTTTCAAAATTAGCGGACGGTATGGCGGCTGTGGGACTTGCGGCGGCGGCGGCGGTCGGGCTGAAGAAGAAAGCCGGTCGTCGTGTCGGAGATGAGGCGAAGAATGGCTCGGACGATGAGGACACGTCCACGAGCCCATCGGCGATTGCCACCGAGGCACCCACCAGCGTCACTCGCGATTTGAACGTCGATGGCGAAGATCTTGTCCTGCGTGGTGATGAACCACACGATGGACCGGAGTTCAAGATCAAGATGCCTCGGAAACGCGAAGAGCTTCAAGCGGTCATTGACGCGGTGCGTGAAAACCTGCCCGATGGAGCCGATGAGTATCGTTTGCCAAGTCTTGAGTTGCTTGATGAGTCCGATGACATCTGCTACGAAGACCAAACGATCGAGGTCCGACGAAAAGCCAAGGTGCTGGAGCAGACATTTAAAAACTTTGGCTTTAACATTCGCGTTGTTGAAATCGAGACCGGACCGGTGATTGCACAATACGAAGTGGAGCTTGAAGCCGGATTGCGTTTGAGCAAGATCACGGGACTCGCTGATGACTTAGCGATCGCGCTTCGCGTTCCGAGTGTCCGAATTGTCGCGCCGATCCCGGGCAAGAACACCGTCGGCATCGAAGTACCAAACGAACAACGTCAAGTCGTGCGATTGCGTGAAGTGATTGAGGAATGCGACAGCTCGGCTCGCAAGATGAACATCCCGGTTTTCCTTGGTAAGGACGTCTCAGGCAATCCATTGACGGTTGACCTCGCGAAGATGCCGCACTTGTTGATCGCAGGCCGCACGGGGACGGGCAAGAGCGTTTGCCTCAACGCGATTATCACGTCGATTCTCATGACGTGCCGGCCCGAGGACGTGCGCATGCTGATGATTGACCCGAAGATGGTCGAGTTGTCCGGCTATGGGCGATTGCCGCACTTGATGCACCCCGTGGTTACGGACATGAAAAAGGCCGAAGCGATTTTGGCTTGGGCGGTCGAAAAGATGGAGGAGCGTTATTCGTTGCTTGCGAAGGTCGGGGTGCGACACATCAACAGCTACAACGACCTTGGACGCGAAGAGCTTTACCGACGTCTCGAAGTCGATGAGGACGATGGCGCAGCGGGCGTTCCCGAAAAGCTTCCTTTCATTGTCATCATCGCCGATGAAATGGCGGACTTGATGATGACCGCTGGGAAAGAAGTCGAAACGCATATCATTCGACTTGCGCAGAAGAGCCGCGCGGTCGGTATTCACCTGATTCTCGCGACACAAAAACCAACCGTTGATGTCATCACGGGCTTGATCAAGAGTAACTTACCGGCACGATTGAGCTTTCAAGTTGCCAGTAAGACTGACAGTCGAGTTGTGCTCGATGAGAACGGCGCCGACAAGTTGCTTGGCAACGGTGACATGTTGTTCCTGTGGCCTGGAACGAGCGTGATCATGCGTGGCCAAGGAACCTATCTCTCCGATGCCGAGATCGATCGAGTCGTCGATCACTGCAGCACAGGCGAGCAGAATTTCGTTGGTGAGTTGATGAATCTAAAGGTCGAAGATTCCGGCGAGCCAACCCCGGTTGTCGCCGGTGGATTAAAGAAGCGCGATGAATTGTATGAAAGCGCGATTGAGGTCGTCGTTCGCGAAGGTCGCGGAAGCGTGTCGCTGCTTCAGCGATGTCTGGGCATCGGTTATGGTCGCGCGGCTCGCTTGATCGACTACATGGCGGAGGATGGTTTGGTCGGCGATTACAACGGCAGCCAGGCTCGCGAAGTCTTGCTCTCGATGACCGAATGGGAACGGATGCAGGGTCTAGAATCCGCGGCAGCGGGCGCCGATGAGGGCGACGGGGCTGATGATTCGTGACGCCGAAATTAAAGGTTCTTCTTGGATTTTAGTGGCAAGGGTGAGGTTCGATTTCGGTCTTTCGACCTCGGAACAGGGCGGTGGATTTTTGCAGGCATCCGCTCCTGCGTCCAATGATTTGGCAGCAGACGTTGAAACGT
>Ga0335396_10005226_pt1 | contig 13546 bp, 22 predicted proteins | sample FRY02_FD_205743 | JGI IMG/M metagenome (GOLD analysis project Ga0335396, IMG submission 205743) | Freshwater microbial communities from Lake Fryxell liftoff mats and glacier meltwater in Antarctica - FRY-02 (spades assembly) (version 2) | ecosystem: Environmental > Aquatic > Freshwater > Ice >... | reverse complement strand
TGTGAGTCAGAGCTTGACTGTGATGAAAAGTTTGCAGCTTTAGATTGTACCGAGAAGATTAAAAACTACGAATCACTTTCAGTTTATTGTGCTGTACCTGTAATGAAGATCGATGGCAAAAAGCTAGTTGAGAATAAAGCCAAGAAAGCAGCGCATGAAGCCGCCAAAGTAGAAGAAGAGGCACTAGAGCTTACTAAAAGAGACAAGAAGAAAGCAGCTAGAAAAGCACTTAAAGAAGCAGACCTTGATGGAGCTAATTCTAACGCTAAATTAAAGGTGATTATTAAGGCACTACTAGAGGCGCAGGAGTAACTATGATTAAGACTCTGCTTAGTGGTTTATGGGACGCGATACCACCTTTAATTAAATGGCCAGCACTTATTATAGGGCTACCCTTCGTAAGTACCATACTCTTGATATGGTTTTTATGGGTATTACCTATGCTTACAGGTACGATAAACTCAGCAATAGTAGTATCTGAGATGAGACTTAATGATAAACTATCGTATAATCAAGGTGTACGAAACGCTGAGATTAAAGGTATCAATACTTCAGTCGAAGACATTAGAAGCTCAGTCAGACGAATCGAACAACAAAACAGTATAATGTATCAGCATATGCTGAACATGAAAAATCCTTAGGAGGGAATATGCCAGAGTCAAAAGAGTTAAAAGGTTTTGCAGAGTCAAAAGAGTTAAAAGGTTTTGCAGTAGAAAACGAGTCAATCAAAGTTGAAGGACTAGACATAGTAGGTAACGTTGATCTAGTTCACGTAGGTAAGATTGGGTCTATTAAGGTTAAGATTGAAGGTAGCTTTGAACTTATCCCTATGGTCCACAAAGCTATTGATAAGCTAGAAGAGTTAATTCCGGGCGATCAGAAAGCAATGGCAGAAATGCTTAAAAATGCTATCAAGTTAATTAAGCTTTAATTTAAATTTATTAAAGGTGGGCCTTCTTCGGGAGGTCCATTTAAACATTATGAAAAGTAATAGATTCTACAATATACTCATTAAATTTATTTCTATATTTGAGAACATACTCTTAGCTATTATTAAGGCCTACCTTAATACCTTAGTGGGCCAAGGCTTTTACCTCAAGGTAGTTAACTACGCAGTAGATAAACTATGGGATGAAGTAGTAAACCCTTTCATGAAGATAGCTGCAGTACGTGCAGGATACTCCTATGACGTTAAACAAGGTAAGATACTAATTGAGAAACTTAAACTTGCAGAGGATGCAAATGACCAAGCTACTTACGATACTACTATTGACGACATTCTTAGCTAGTTGTAGGTCTATCGAAAGACGTATGATATGTAGCGAGCTGGCCACTCACAAGATTAAGCCTGTTGAAATGTGCGACATTAACATTAAGTTTGATAGGTGCAGGTGTAGACAGTTTGATATTAATTCGTGGGAGGCCTTATCAGAGCCCGTTAACCACCCACTTGAATACTGCGATAAGTTAGTAGGCTTTAATATAAGTGATATTGCATTAGAAATTAAACCTAAGATTAAGGCAATGAATAGACTGAAGGAGAACTTGTGTCAGTAAAATCTAAATCGTCAAAGTTAATTAAGGCCCCAAAAGGTAAGAGTGTAGAAGACTTAAAGCAGGACTACTTAACTGTTACTCATCCTGCTACTAAGAAAATGCTATTTATACTTATACGTTTACGAGACCCTAATTTTAAAGGTTAAAATCTAATAACTGTTACTAAGTCTTTCCTCCATGACTGCTTGCGCGGTCTAACCAGTCCAGTCTTATCCGTACCACCAGCTTCAATCATATACGTACTATCGATAGCGTAGGCAATATGCGTTAACGAGTTAACATCTTTACCAAAGAGTAAGAAGTCTCCTTCAAGTACTGGTACATTACCACGGGAAATACCCTTAAGCTTATTGTAAATCATCTGGCAGTTAGCATCGTCAGTACCCCATTTACTAATAGCTCTCATAAGCTCTAAGCACATAGCACTGCAGTCTATGCCTCCAGCTTGAGGTACGTTGCCACCTAGCTTATACGGTATACCTACAAGGCTCCAAGCGTACTTAGTCATAATGTTAATTTCATTTTGTAGTATCATTACTAACTCCTTAAAGTTAAAATTTTTGTAGACCAACTACTCCACATGGATGTGAAGCAAGGGTGTCTGGGTTTTGCAGTCAGCGGTAGTAGGCTCCGTCCCTCCCAGAGGGTAATTTCCGCGTTGCCGGGTAGCAACGTATAAGCCTACACTACCCCTATATCTTCTCTTACCCTAGTTAATAATCTATAGTTCAAATGCAGTGTCACCCCGATAGAATTATCATGCTCCTGTAAACCCCTAATATAAATATAGTCTCCATGTACCATAAAAGGAAACACAGTTATTCGTAGGTAGTCTTTAATGGTACGGTAAAGTCCGGTACCTTTGGAAGTAGCACTTTTCTTTAGTGACTCAAAAGTATCTCGACTAATGGTAATACTAAAATTGTCTGGTTGAACGGTACCTTTCATAAACCTAATCCATCGTCAGAGGGAGGGGTACAGTCTTCTGAACCCTTGCGAAGTTTATCTAGTTCTTTCTGGAGCTTGTTACGTTCCTTAAGAATTAAGTTGTGCTTATCTACTAACCTTTCCATGTCGGCTACCCCGTCAACTCTACCTTGTATGTAAGCATTAAACGCTATAGCAGTCTCCTCGGGCCCAGAGTACCTATGCGCGGTATCTTTGATATATTTAGTGGTAGCAGTATGTTGCATTTGTATAAAGTTTTCTTCTAATATCATAAGTCCATCCCTTGTGTAAGTCGTAATATATTTTCATTTTGAGGCATAGGCATCAACTGCCCCGGCATTTTCCATGCACCTGATTCACTATCTTTAACACAACCTAGTCTTCGGACTTCTGACTCGACTACTTTACCCCAAGTAGATAGTCCACCTGCGCCAATAACTCTTGTCGTAGTTAGCTCGTCAAACAGTTCTTTAATATCAAATAAACCCTTACGTGCGACAATCTTTTTAATCTCATCCCTAAGGTAGCTTCCAGTCTGTTTAGCTGACTGGATGTTATTTAATAGTTCTTCGGGCATATCCCAGTAACTATATCCTTGCTCCCACATAACCTTGCCTTCAGCATATAGAAGCCCTAAGGTGCGCTCTACTTCTTTAGTATCTATGACGAAGCCCTTAGGCACCTTGAATGGCCACCACCTACGCTTACCCATATCAATTGATAAGTACTCGTCTTGGTTAGTAGAACCGAACATGAGGAACCCTCTAGGTCTATCAACTGCCTTCCTTTCGTAGAGGCCACGAATCTTATCTACTGAAGTAGTGACAAAGGCTTTGGCAATCTCTGGGTCTTCGTGCCTAAGTCCTATAAGCTCTGGGAACTCAACTGTAACTGCTTGGTGCATCTGCCTAAGTGAGTCATCAGCAGTAAGGATATTTCTACCACGTACAGAATATGTGAGCCCTCTACCTAGTATCGAGATAAGGGTAGACTTTCTTGCCCCTTCATCTCCTTCGAAGATAAACATAGCATCAAACTTACAACCTTTGTTTAACCCACGGGCAGCAAGTGCGCTGAATAAATTCTTACCTAGTATTCTATTATATTCGTTATCAACTCCACCCATTATATCAATGAAGAAGCGTTCAACTCTATTAACTCCGTCCCATACTTGTGACTTAAGCCACTCTTCATGCGGATCAATCGCTCTCATACTCATGGCAATTTCTATACCAGTCTGCACACATGCCTTCTTCATCTTCTCGAAGCCAAGTCCACCACCTACTCTTTGTAACATAGGGAGTACGTGGGTTAGTAAATCTTTATCAGACATTTGCCTACCCTTGTACATGAACGTATCAGTTCTAGTATTCAGAAACATTTCTTGCTTAGGTATAAGAGTATCAAGGATAAGTGCTGCATTAGTTTCGTTATCAATAAACTGCGGTTTACCTGCTTTAGTAAGTGAAAAGGTAACTCCAGACTTCTCTAGTATAGAGATACCAATGTCACCCCCCATAACTTCGCTAAGAGAAAGAGGTATACCTTTAGCTTCAAAGAACGTACGGATCAAATGAATAATAGTACCTCCCTGAATATCTCCGAATGAATCAGCTTTATGGTACATGTCTACTGCTTGTACTTCATCCCCTTCAGAGTAGCCTTGGTTCATGGTCCACATGATACTAAGTTCTTCTCCTACTTCAGCATCATACTGGGTACCTGCTTTAATAGAGAAAATACCATCACGCCAATTCTCTCTCGATAGAGACTCATTCTGTTGTACCCATGCAATATTCTTTCTAAGCCAGTCTACTTGTGCTGTAGAGAAAGCACTGTGCGTACCTGACATAAGCAACTCTTCAGGAGTACGCTCTGTATCGTCTTTACCTTTAAGCAGTTCTTGCATAAGGATGATAGGTACTTCAACCGGAGTGATTGGGCCATTAGGGTGTACCTTGTACCCTAGTGTAGGAGGAGCGTGTACGGTAGCGCGGTACTTTACTTCTACTCCATCTGCTAACTTACTCTTAGGTCTGAATGTTAGGTGGTCGATACTGCTTGGCAACTCGTAGTAAAGGTGGAAGCCTCCACTCTTTGAGATAACAGTATACGTGTTAGGTAGATTATTAACTTCAGCGAAATTTCTCCACCATATTCTACCGTCAGGAGTGAAGTAATTTTCCGTCATACCGTTAACCGTACGGGTGCGCTCCCGAGGTAAATCAATATCAATGATAACTAGTCTATTCTGCATGGCCGGAATGGCTATGTCGCAGTCATTAGCATTTACTAGTTCGTAATATGTAGGTAGCTGGCTGGCCGGTACGTTATTTACTGGAGAATATCTTTCCCCTCTAGATACTCTACACGCTTTAAGATTTCCGATTACAATGCTCATAGACCTAAATCCTTTATACATTCGTTATTGAAAGGAGGAAGCTTTTTGATATTTAACTTTTCTTTTTCTAATACTAACTGGGCTTCACTTTTTAAAGGTGGGCGCATACCGTGATAGACTTCGACTAACATTTTAAATGTTTCCCACTCTAATATTGCAAGGGCAGGAAGTCTATCGGCCTTAGTAACAAGGACCCTATGCTCGCCTTCTTCAGCTATTGTTTCAAGTAAAACTTTAGGCATTTCATATTTTATTTTACGCTTGCACTGTATCACCCAAGGGTGTGTACCTTGTATGTCCATTTTCTTGGCCGCATCTTCTACGTGAAACTCAAGGTGCCTTCTTGCCTTAGGGAAAATATGGGCAAGCTGTATTACTATTTCTCTTTCGTAGCTCTTACCTTTCTTATTACCGTTAACTCTTTTCTTTTTAATTTCATTTTCCATATCGCGGTCCTGACCCTTCACCTATATCGGTTTTTATTACTAACCCTTGTGCCCACTCAGGCGTGACACTCATCACTCTTTTAAACTCATCCTCTTGTTCAGCACTATCTAACAGGCCCCACGCTTCATCGTGTACAGTGCCTAGGATAGGGAAGTTATTCTCTTCAAGTCTAAGCATTGCGTCTACCATTACTTCCCTTGCGATAGCAGATACAATATTCTCAACCAGTAACCCTCCGTATACAGAAGTAGGTAATAGAGTGCCGTTAGACAGAGGCTTAATGTAGGTCATCTGCAACTTGGTTTCTAGTATCTCCCGAATAATCTTGTTACCTAGTGAGTCTAAATCGGTCACTTTCTTTTTGAACGTAACTTGTCGTGTAGAAGTATTATGGTAATACAACTTGCTCCCTGATGGAAGGCGTATCATTACTCCTCTCCAAGGTTTAGGCATAGGCTCTATTACAACTCGGTTATCGAATAGGTAAGTAGTTGTAAAATAGTTAGAAGATAAGTGAAATGCTTTTTCTACTTCATCCCACATGCGTACTACTGCAGGGTATTTATTGCGGTACGTGTTGACAGTCTTGTTTGCCATCTCAGGGGTAAGTAGTATTCCAGTATCAGTAAAGGTCTTAACTCTGAAAGCTTTAGCCCCTGCACCGTAGCCGCATGATAGTTGGGCAGTTTTACCTACCTGTCTTTCGTCAGACTCTTTCCCTATAAGTTCTAGCGCGGTCCCATAGATACTGCTGGCCATCTCTTCGTACCACTTGCCGGGTATTTCTCCCATGTTAAGTAGCCAGAAAAGTACAGTAGGTTCGATCTTAGAAAAGTCTCCTGCTACAAAAAGCTTGTTATCGTCTGCCATCCATATCCGTCTAAGCAAGTTTTTAACTGCACCTAGTGGGTCTGTGAGGGTAGGGTAAACACTTAAAAGATTATGCGCTAACATTGGTGAATCTAAATCTAGTTCAAGTTTGTCCCTTCGCTTCTTATCGAAGCGTGGAAAGTTTTGTGGTTGAATACCTCTACCTGCAAACCTTTTGTTTTGGGCCTTAGCATAATCGAACAACTGAAATATTCTACCATTGTGAGATATGTTCTTAGCAGTCTGAACTTTAGTTAGTGCAACTCCTCCGAGTAAGAACTTGATCTCTAAGGCTTCTCTAACTTCTTCAGGTACAGGGGTTTCATCCATGAGTAACTGCTCAAGGGTGTCTTTCCTAAAGTCTACTATCCAAGGGTAAAAGTTTTTGAAGAACTCAAGCATCCTAGCTGAACTACTAGGAGTACATCCTGTAATCTCTTTGAACCGTCTTTCAATAGGTGGAAGCTTTTCTTGTATGATATTATCAAAAGCGTTTATCAGGTCCATGTCTACCTTAACGCCTGTTAAATTACGCTTAAAGGTCCACTCCCATAGGGCCCTTTCTTTAGGTGGCAGCATAGGCATTAACCTAGAAGCTTTGCGAAGTATGTCAGTGTCACCTAGGTAGTACCTCTTAAAGGCTGCGTAATCTTCTGCAGTCTTAGGTGCCATAAACTCGCCTTTAGGATTAGGCTTGCAGGTGTACATCATTACTGATTTACCCTTCTTGTCTTTCACTAAAGGAAGATTAAGCATACGCGCATTTGCTTCGAGAGTGGAACCAAGTCTAAAGTAATTTGATACTGCCATATTATCGTGGAGGTTTTTAATCTGTGGACGCTTATACTCTGCAAACTTATTTGCAAATACTAAAGTCCATATAAGATAATCAAACTCTATATTGTGTGCAATAAACAAGTACTCTTCTGGGTGGGCAGCAATGTACTTAATCTCTTCAGGTATATTAGTACCGTCCCATATATCCCAGCCTTTAAGTGGTCCATTGTCTATGCACCAAGATATAGCTGTGACCTGTGTTGAAGGACATGAAGCGTATCTAACTGCTCCATGTTTTATTAAGTCCGTACGTGACCTAGTTTCAAAGTCGTAGTAAAAACTTTTCATAGTCCTAGCCCTTCGTATTCGCGAGGCACTGGAGAGGCAGTCCCTTCTCTTAATCTTGTACGTAGGCTCTCATTGAAGCTACGTTTCTGAAGTACTCTGTTATAGCAAGCTTCATCATTCTCACCTGAGAATAGAAAGTAATGGTTAGTCCTATTGACCTGCCCACTTCGATGAGTACGTGCCATAGCTTGAGCAAGTTTATCATCATGCCATGGGAAGTTTAGGTACAAAGTATTCCTAGCATTTTGTAAGTTAAGTGACTCTGCTCCTGCACCGTAGGACATGGCTATAGCTTTAAGCTTCCCTGTTTGAAACGCTATGATTGTTTGTGCGCGTTCAACTTGCGACTCTCTACCAGTGATAAGTTTAATCTTACCTTGGAAGGTCTGCTCTAGTACTCTAAGCCCTTTAGTGAATAGTGAGAATATAACAATCTGCTCGTCCAGTTTGAAGAACTCTTCAAGCCACGCGACTGCGTAGGGTGTCTTAGCGGTAGCAATGCGTTCAAGCTTGCTCATGTATGCATCAGGCATTTCCATGTTGGCACCTTTAAGCATAGCATCGTCAGGGATTTCTAAGCGTACAGGTATCACTTGCTTCTCTGGCATATCAATGCAGTCTTCTGCTCTACGGTAGTGAACATACGGGGCAATCAACTGGTGAAACTTCTCTTCATTTGCCACCCCTTTGTACGAGGTAACTTGCCTATATGAAAACCCTGAAGGGCTTTTGAAGTCCTTAACCTTTATCGAAGCTTGGCTTTCATGTGTGAACATTTCTCTGAACTTTTCAAATGCGCGAGTATCTAAAATCTTTCCTATGGCCATATTAATATTCGGGGAAGCGACTATCCAGAAGTTAACGTATATCTCTGCTGCATCATTTGGAATAGGAGTACCTGTTAAGGGTAGAATTTTACCATGGAAAGTAGGTGACATTATCTGCAGCATGTATGCGAAGTCTAGTGTGCGATTGGCCAGAGGGTTTTTAATATAGTGGCACTCGTCTAGTACTAGGAGTGCGTAGTGAAAACTAGATTTACTAATTCTCATGTTAAATTTTTTAAGTTGAGAGTACGGTACTATTACGAAGTATGGAATGAGGTCAGGTGCGAACTTAGCAAGTTCTTGCTTCCATGTAAGTATCGCCGACTTAGGGCATATAACTACTACCTTTACTAAGTCTCCATATATAGGTCTAAGTCTAGTGATTATATTTCGTGCTGCAAGTATCGCTGTGTAGGTCTTACCTAGTCCCATGCCGTGATAGCCTACTACGCCTAGCCCTTTAGCGTTTAGTAGTGCGTCTTTTAAGTCTAGTTGATGCTGTCTAGGAGCAATGTAAGCCACGTAACCTCCGTATAAAAGTACGCAGGGTTTAACTCCTACGTACTTATGTGGTATCTAAAAACTAAAGTTCGTCTATGACTGAAGCGAGTACCGCTAAATTAATCAAGTCAGAAGCTTGGTACTTTTCAGGAAGTACTATATTGATACCGTTAACGATAGCTACACTGATAGCTAACTGTATGATCTTATCAGGGGTAACTTCCCCTCTAATATCAACTTCAATATCTATACGTTTAACTAGCTTTCTAAGTTCAGGGAAAAAGAATCCTCCGGTCCACTCTTGCATGTACGGCATATCTTCGAGGTTATTAGGTACTTTAACAAACCCAGCTTGGCTAACAGTAGAATCTTCAGCACTAAGTACTGGCTTCTTTGGTACTGCAGTGAACTCTTCTTCACCTTGCATAACTTTCTTAATAAAATTCTCTGCATCATGAAGTGCTGAGTGCGAGTACCCTAAGTAAGTAGCAACCAATTTATGTTCAGTACTAATGCGTGTGTGAATTAAAGCAATCTCATGCTTAAGGTCTTTAATCTTTTTAAGCATTTTCTCTGGAAGCATATTAGATACTTCTTCTGCTAATGGATTTACCACTGATGCAGTAGGGATCATACTAGGAGGTAATATAGGTTCACTTCCAGTTTCAACTATTTGTAAGCTCAAACTAGACCTCCCATAACTGGGTTAACAGTAGCTTCTACTGCAGATCGGTACATGTCACGGAATTGTCCAAGCATCGGCTGCTGAAGCTGAGTTGGTCTAACGCCTTGAGGTACGCCTACTCTGCTCATAATATCCGCAGTTAGCTTTTGTTTGGCCTCTAGAGGTATTCCCGAGAAAGACATTAGCTTGTCACCTAAAGATTTAATCTCTTCAGTAATTGATTCGGCAGTTTCTTCAGGTTTGATACCTGATTGTGGAATGACTGGAGGTACAGGATTGTTTGCTAACGCTTGGTCTGCAACTTTCTTATTCTCTTCCATCGAAGCCTTTAAACGTGCAACGCGGTCTGCTCTATCAGCTTCGTCTTGAGCTTTCTTAGCTGCTTTCTTTTCTGCTGCAGAGGGAGCTTTCTCTTTAGGTGCAGCAGGTGTTTTAACTTCAGAAGGGTGTGCAGTGTAAGGGCTTTCTACATCAATCATCCCGTCAGACTCTTCTTCTACTACTTCTTCAACTGCTACTGCCACACTTAGCTTAGGTGCAGCTTGAGTAACCTTAGGTGCAGCAACTTCGTCACTCCCTACGTGTAACCCCTTAAGAGCTTTTGCAATAGTAGAAAGTTCTTCTACTGATGCAAGTTTAATTTCTAATCTTAGTTCCATTTTAATTCTCCTTAAAAATTATCTAATAGGTACTTACCTATGATTACGTAATATGCTACTGCGAAGAGTGATGTTTCCAACACCTTAAACAAGCGAGCCGCCGTTATAGCCGCCATTGTTCTGACCGTTATTTTGGTTGTACTGGCCATTGTTCTGGTTTTGTTGACCGTTATTTTGGTTGTACTGGCCATTGTTCTGATTGTACTGCTGCTGGTTTTGGTTTTGATTCTGGTTTTGATCTTGACCATTGTATTGGTTTGGATTCTGGTTAGCGTAGTTACCCTGGCCAGCATTAGTATTTACTCCTGTTAACCCAGCAGTACCTTTCAAAAATTCAGAGAAGGCTTCATCAGCATTGAACGAACCGGCCGAAGAGATAACAATGCGCTCTCCAACTCCAAGCCCAAGGATACCATTGAAGTAAAGGTTAATACCTTTATTGTTTCCTTCCATACCGCCAAGAGCGAACTCAACAACTGCTTCAGCTCCATCGTAGAAGAAAGTCTTTTCATCTAGTACATTTGCTTCTCTGTATCCTTTAGGAGAATTGGTATCTTTAACCAGTGCAGTCGGTGGGTACTGAACACCCGTTGATACTGCGATAAATACTTTGCCTTTCTGCCAGTCCTGCCATTCTGACCCATCAGCCTTAAACTGAGTACGCGCATCTTTGAGTGGATTAAGCCACAATAAGTCAGGCATATTCGGGTAGAACTGCTGCTTAATTGCAGTAGTAGATTGGATCAACTGCTGCACCTTAGGATCATTAGGGTCTACGATTAGGTAGGTTGAGTGTTTAGGGAAGCCTTTGTTTTGGTAGTCAAAGGTAGAAACAATGTGTGCACGCGCCAGTCTACCTTTAATGGTAAGCTTCACACCGTTACATGCGGTTACGAAGTCTGACTTGGCTTTCTTTTGTCCGGTAGAACCATTTTGATTAGACATAATTTTTCCTTTATCTCTATTTAACATACAAGCTTAATTGCTTGCATACTCGTTTAATGCTGCTAACAATGAGGCACCTGCCTTATCGTGTATTTTCATTTTAATTACAGGGCACTTTCGCTCTGGGTCTGCGGTCTGACAAGCAGGGCAGAAGAAGCAATGGCTTCCTTCAACTGGAAAAAGATTAGGTAGTTTGGTTTCTTGAATATCTTGTTCTAGTTTTTGTAAACCGTCAACCATGTCAAAACTATTGTACAAGTATTCATCGTAACCTACTGACACACTTGGCTGGTATATCCCTGCGATAAAGTTATAGTGCTCTGGTACATTTTCCATATTGGCAAATATTCCCATTAGATACGCTTTTAATTGAGATGAATCTGCTTTAACTTTTGAATTGCCAAACTTGTAATCTAGTACTACACACGCATCCGTACCGATTATAACTACATCGGCGCTACCCCACATTTCCCCTAGGATAGGTATGCGTTTCTCGAAGAGTACGTGTTGAACGTTACCTACAACATTCACAAAGTAGTCAACCGCGTCTAATGCTCCTCGCGATACCCAAAGTATGTCGTCAGAGTCTCCTTCTTCTTCTTCGCGTTTCTTGAGCATTTCAGCTACTTGCCAAGGTAAAGGGTATGGGAAAGCAAGGTACTCTCTGCGTACTAATGCTTCAGCAACTTCATGGCATAAAGTACCTCTAATATTGTACTTCTTGTCAGGAATATGGATGCCTGCGGATAGTCCTATAGATGCGGCACACTTCTCCCACCTAGAGTACGATGATGGCGAGTATGGCGAGTGTGCACCGGAAGGACTAAAGCCCCAGAAGTTCGGTTTCATTGTAATCATTTGATTTCTCCAAAAGTTTATTCTTTAAGTGGCACTCTATGCCTAGCCTTTCAGCTAGAGAGTAGTTACTAACCATTCTCGACAGTCTATTAATATAACTTGAGCCTCTTCTTGACAACGTAACCTTTTTATCTCGCTTACGAGTGAACACTCCATCAGCTAATACGTGGTACAGTTTATTAAAAGGGTACCTACACGCAAAAGTATTTAACACGTTCTGGATGTTAGATTGAAATTCCTTGTAGGTAGTAGCTTCAGCTATAAACTCCAAGTCACATGGCTTAAGTATTCCGGTAATATCCAGTACATCTTTAAAAGCACTCTGAGCGCAGTGTATTTGATATTGATTATTGTACTTAACTATTTTCATAGCTTGCTTAGGTACTCGCCGATAAAAAGTTTAACTCTCTCGTAGGCTTTTACCTCGCTGACTGCAGTGTACGGTTCGCCACTGCTAGCACTGAAAAATTTACGCCTACGGTACGCTCCATCGAAGTAACTGTACTCTGCTGCAATCAGCACCAGTGCGGTTAGCTTAGGGTTACTTAACCCAGTTGGTAGGATACCTACAATGTCGTCTAGGGAAATAATTTCCTGTCCTAGTACTGCTGCGAGAATTTCAGTAGGTCTAACTTTAGGTAGGTCAGCTATGGCCTGAATCATTCTATCATGCGAGGTCTTTCGGTGCAGTACTTGGCAGTGTGTAGCACTCAATACTCTAATCATTTTGTTTCTCCTTGTTTTCCTTGTGCGCATTATCCATCTTAATATATGCTATGTCAAGTGGCTTGCTAGACCTTGGTCTAATTTTATGGGGGCAGTACAAATAAGTCGCTACTTCATCAGTATCGGCAAAATGTTCCTCTGAACACTTATCACACTGGTAGTGTACGCCTTCAGTCATTTGTGTCATGTCGATGCCTTTCGATAGATAAATTCTTTCACCTCTTTTAAGGTATCTTTGTTAGTTATAAAAGAACCATTGAACGTAATCTCCCATGCGTGTCGCTTTAATTGGGGGGCGACTACGTTTCTTGATTCGACATATATTTTCGTATAGCCAAACTCTTTAAGCTTCTCGCCTTTCAGAATACGTTTATGCTTTAAGTGTTTCGGTGTTGTTCCGTTATCCATTTTTATTCTCATCAATTTCCATGTACTTCTCCAATGACTCCGCTTTGAATAAATTCTCAAAATATACATCGCCAGTCACATCGTCGCAAGGCCCCTGTAGCATAGCGTGCTCTGCTTCATTTTGTGAAAAAACCTCAAACAATGATTCACTTTCCGGATGACTTAAAAGGTATCTTCTATGGTGCTCTTTTGGGTCTATGTCGAAGCTCATTTTATGTCCTTTTTAACCTTATTAATCTTTTCTAGAATCTCACGACACACGAGAAAACAATGCTTCAAATAAAGGTATGCCGTAAAGGGTGTATAAAACCGCTCCAATCGCGAGGAGTAGGATTTTAAACAAATCTATTAAAACTCCCCCCATATCCCTTTGATGTTCAATTTTCATTCGAGCAACATATAGCTCCATGAAACTATTGAAATCTTTTTTAGCTTTCTCAATATCATTCATTTCATTCCTCCCTTTTTATTCTCATCAATCTGTTTTAGTTTTCACTTATTACTATCTCCTATCTTGGTGTGCCAGTTTTTGTCAAAATCATAATAAGCTTGGCCTGGAGAGTCTCCCCAACCCTCGACTCCCTCCATT
>Ga0335396_10005223_pt1 | contig 13550 bp, 10 predicted proteins | sample FRY02_FD_205743 | JGI IMG/M metagenome (GOLD analysis project Ga0335396, IMG submission 205743) | Freshwater microbial communities from Lake Fryxell liftoff mats and glacier meltwater in Antarctica - FRY-02 (spades assembly) (version 2) | ecosystem: Environmental > Aquatic > Freshwater > Ice >... | reverse complement strand
ATCGTGGTATCGAGGTTACTTGCATGCTTGATATTCACAATCGCCCCGAGGCGACCGAAATAATGAAGACCGAACTTCGCGGAGCGCGCTTTCTTGGCATTGCTTCAGGCGCCGGACGATTTGAGCCTATGATGCACGCAAAATTTATCGTTGTAGATGGCCACAGCACGTTTTTGACCAGTGCTAATTTCAGCAATATTGCTGTAGATAAATCGCTCGAAGTTGGTTTATTGGTTCAGAATTCATTTGTTGCACATCAGTTCAAGAGGCGCATTGACGATCTTCTGACTGATGGACTTCTGTTCCGAGTAAGCTAGTTTTCAAAGTCAAGTGGACACGGTCATTACGCAACCTTTGTGGGCAAGCCAATAATATTGAACGGACCGAGATTCTAAAGGCCCTTAGTTGCCGTAATTCTCCCGCCATGAGAGCGTTTAATCTTTACGTAAGTCATGTTTGCAAATTAGCAATTTTTCCTAAATTGTAATTATGGGTCGAGGCGGTGGCGCTCACAAGGGGGGACTGAGCCGCCTCGGGTACGGCACGACTACGAAAGTTAGGCTTGATTAAAGAGTGATGTACTTCGCCTACGGTTCAAATATGTGTGAAGGTCGGCTTCGCCAACCAAAACGAGCGCCGTCGTCACAATTCGTCACCGTTGCCAAGCTGGAAGGTCATGCACTGCGATTTCACAAACTTAGTGACGACGGATCGGGAAAGGCTGATCTGAATCATTAATTGATTTCAGGACACATGCCATTGATAGATGGCGTAAACCTGGCCCGGATTCTTTGTAACTCCGCTTAGCATGTCTTTCACATGAACTGGGCCCAGTCGGTCTATCAGATACCCGAGATAGACCGCCATAGTTCGAATTTTTCGAGGAGGGATCTCAAACAATCTATCCACTTCTCGCTCCAGTCCGGCTGATATCACTTCCAACATGGTTTCGGTCTCTTTCCCAATCACGCCGTCTAGTCTGTCCCACTTGAATTCGAATTCACATTTGCTGATTACATAACCGCATTGGATAGCGGAACGAATTAAGACTTGGAAGTTTTCAACCACCGCAGAATCGGTGTCTGGCGCAAAGACAGTGAATCGAATCATGAATGGCGCGACGTATTCTCCGATTTCTTGATCATATTTGTGAAGGTTCGAACATGCATCAGTAGTACGGGACCGAATGGTTTGCAATTGCTTTTCTGATATATCGCTTTCATATTGCCTGAAAGGAATTCCATGACGTTCAAGGAGTGTTTCGGCAAAGTTGTCAAGATCCATGATTTGCATTCGGTAACCCCTATTTCTAATTGTCTTGTTTTTGTCTAATTTGCAAAAATTAGTTCTCGTCCATGGCTAATCTAGTGACATAATCAAAAATGATGGAAACTGCTTCGAGAGTACATTTATCGAGCGCAAGAAGTGCACTATGTAAATCCGGTCGAGTTTCAGCTGTCAATTCGCTAGCGACCTCGAGGTCTGACCGCCCGCGTGAAGCCAGATCAAACCATTCGAAGTAGCTCTCAATGTTCCGATTTGGCTGTTTTGCTCTCGCGTGTTCTACTTGGGATCGCACTTTTCCGAACTGTCCAGACTGAAATGCGAACGTCAAATGAACAAGTATTCGAGATTCCGTTGCCGCAAGTTCGAACTTCTCACGCAAATCAGAATCAGAGAGCCAACTCCCCTTCAATTTCTTCACGGTCTTGCTATCTTCAGAACCTACAATCCAATGATCTAGCCAATCAGTTTTTGAGAAAGCCCCATTCAAATAATTTGTCTCCAATAGTCGGATCCAGAATGAGCTGGCACCTGATTTTCGTAAGGCCATTGGTCGCTCCTTTCTGTCATGCTCTTATTTCAATTTATATGACCTAGCGTATAGCGAGGCCTTGTTTTGGCTGCTCGTGTTTACACAATCGACATCATTCTCTGCGATGTTTGTGCATCAAGCGCTACCTCTTAATTTCAGCGAGAAACTCTAGTTAAGGGCTGGACAAGTAGTAGGTCAGCTTTGTTTAATTCGTTCTATGTTGCATCAAATGCAGTTAACAAGGCTCAACACAAGAGAAAACTTCGTAACCAGGATTAGTTTTTCAATTTCTTCTGAAGATAATTTAGAATAGGTAGGAGTAAGGGAGAAGCATTCCCTTTAGAATATTTTTTGCTGTGCCAGATGAACTACTATCGGCCGCTTCCAATCTCTCCACGGCAGCAATTACTGGTATTGCTTCAGATACGTCTAGAAACGGGATCACTTTTACGCGGGCTTGAGTAATCAATTTGGTGGCCTCCGGGTCATCGAGGTGAACGTTGGCACTTGCATCTAGGACCCCTTCAGTTACCGCAGTTTTTGCTCGATCTGACATGGTTTTCAATTGCCGTTTATCAGTTGCGATGCCGTATGAGACGTCATCTTCGAGAATCACAGAGCCAGTCTCAATGTCGGTGGCCTTCACGTGAAGTATCCCATCAACATCGTATTCGTACTGCAGGTCAAAGGTTCGAGCCGATCCTTCTGTGTACGGTGTCTTTAATTTGACATCCCATTCCTTAAGAATTGTGTAATCAGGATTTGAAGCATCGGGATCGCCTTCGACCACCTTTACGTTCACGCTTTCGGTTGTGGGGACAACGGGAGAATATTCACCGTTCGCCCGCGCGGGTAGCTTGTTTCCTTTACGGATCAGGCTTGAGAACTGATCCTGTTCGGTTTCGGCGTTAAATATAAACGTTCCTAGAGCGTGCTCGAGGCACACGAAGAAGTCGCTATTTGCAATCTCGCCTGACAGAATTCCTGCAGCGATAGCTGCGCCTTCGCCAACTGCTGTCATCGGGTTGATATCTGGGTCGGCTTCTGCGTGAAGGATGTCTTGCACGAATTTTCTGACCATTGGGATTCGACAAGTTCCGCCGACTAAAACCAGTGCGTCAATCGCACCAGGCCCGATTTGAAGATCCCTAAGGCATCTCTCTATTGGAATGCGTGATTCGTTGAGCAACCCTTCGATTTCCTGTTCGAAACGTGACCGCGTAACACGCAACCCACTTCCATCTGGCAATTCGATGCTTGTAACGTCGGCTGTGGAGAGCCGAATCTTTGCAAGTTCTACTTCAAGTCGAAGTTGGTGGCGTTGTTCGACCGTCATTTGATTAAGGCCAGGTCTCGAGTCGCGAACCATCTTTTCGAGTCGCGAATCAAAGTCGATCCCGCCGCTTCTGGGGAGACCACTTGAAGCCCTTTCAACAAAAATCCCATCCACCGATTGGAGAACGGTTACATCAAGCGTGCCGCCACCCCAGTCAAACACCAAGAGTTGCCGACTTTCAGGGTGGCGTTGAGCGTAGGACATTGCCGCCGCAGTAGGTTCGTTTACGAGCGCTAAAACTTCGAATCCCGCCATTCCGGCGCACAGTTTCGTTCTATGGCGGGCACGTCCTTTGGAGTTTGCCGGTACGGTTATCACTGCTTGATCGGCCTGAAAACCTTTAGATATTGTTCGACGTCGCAATTCGGCGAACAGCATCGTGGCTACTTCTTCCACCGCAAGTGAATCGCCGATCTCGTCAGTCGCGTAATCAATCTGGGTTGCAAAGAGTCTCTTTACAGCGTCAAATCTGCCTTTGGCTTTGCCTTTGGCTTCCCAACCGAAACAAAGTCTTTGCTCTTCGTCCTTCGCCATAACTGATGGGAAAACTTTGTCGAATCCGTATGGCGCCCAGGCAATTGGGGCACTGTCAATATCTACTACCTCCACTCCTGACGGGGTATTGACCGCAACGACAGAGTTCGTTGTCCCAAAATCTATTCCGATTGCGCCCATTGTTAACCCCCCGTAGTTGTAGTTATCGGCTCAGTTGTCGTAGTTGTTGGATAATTGTTTGAACCGCTTCTATCACCAAACGTCAACCAGCCGACCGATAATCCGATTATTAATGCGAGAACTGCTACCACGACCATATCTTTTATGATTGGGATAGGAAAAATTGTCTCCAGGTCTTTTGTATTCGGGCTTAGTGGCTCGGGCGACAGTGGCGCCGTGGTGCCAGGAATGCGTTTCGCCACTCCCTTTCGATGAATAATTAATCTCCCGTCATCATCTCGATCCTTGTCAATATACGCGGGCAAGACACATTCCAGTTCGAATCCATCGCCTTCGGCGATTTCAAAGAGAGTTCGGTCTGATGTATCAGTTAGTTTTAGGAGACCTAGTTCCAACATGAAGTCGTTAACCCTGTCCTGGATCAATTCGACAGACGCATTGCGATCAAGACTGTCAGCAAGAGAAATCAGATTTGCTAAGTGGATCCGACGATTATTCCCGGATTGACTAATTCGCTTTCGAAGGCCATCAAAGGCCTCAGCCGCATACTTCGTTGTGCTGGGATCCCGCACAACGACTGCTGCGTCCAGTCGTTCGAGCAAGATCTCTATGCTTCTGAGCCGGTTTCTGACTGACATTGGTGCATCCTTTATTTGTCGTGACTATCTATACCTATCGACCTTGTGTTTAATTTTGTCGATTTTCGTAATCAGATCTAGAATTGCGCGCTGTATATCGGTGTCGAAAACTAACCACAACACTTTATGAAATGTTTTTATCGACTCGTCGCACCATTCCCAAATATGTTGAGAGGTATTCTTGATCTGCGGCCCTGGGCCTGTAAAAGACTTCATGAATCCTGACATCTCACGAACGATTGCATTTGTTGAATTTTCGACGTTAACCCCAGTACTTACCGTTGCCTTGTGAATCAGTAAACCGAGGACGTTTCCCGTGCGCTGTAGTGACTCTGTTACGAACGCCTTAGCGTCATCTGACATTCCTATTTTATTTTCCGTTACGGCTGCATGCCCTTCCTGAACCCACTTAATGAAATCATCCGATGGTTGCGTGTCCTTGCCCTTGAAGTTTGCTATCAGACCATCCGCCAGGAAGCCTCGTATAGCAATCCGATTAAATGACGAGCAGTCGAGGCCATCGCTAAGAAATTTAAAACTCAGATTAAAAAATATTTGTGAATCATCATCATCTGCCAAACCAGTAGCAACTTCACGCACAACGGTCTCCGCCGCATCGCGTAACCAAGGCGCACAACCATTTTTATCCTTGGCAGCTATCCCAATAATTTTTGTTGCGAATTCATAATATCCGTCAAATCGAACTTGTATTGCTTGTGCAGACAAACTTTGAGCGTGAGGACTCTTTTCGATGACTCGAGACGACTTAAATCCATCAGAATCAACTCGCGCGAGGAATATTCCCAAATCGTAAAAACTCTCTTCATCAATTTCTCGATTTCCTACTAGCGCATGTATCGATGTGAGCACTTCGCCTGGCAATGGTTCAAAGTCGTCATCGTCCTTAGAGCCGGTCTCCTGAATTTGTGAAGATCTCCAAAGACCGATTGCCATGTGGCATGACTTAATCCGTTCTGCAAATGTCTTTGCACCAGAAATTAGGTATGACATATGCCTGACAGCCAAATTCGGCTCAACGCTCGTGGCAATAATTGCAAGATTGGTTTGTAGTTCAATATTCCATTTCCCTTCTACGGCCTTTTTAAGTGCATCTAAGGCGCGTTCGGAGTCGCTCGACATTGCTAGGGATGCAGCCATTATGTTCAGACATTCATCTCTGATTTCTTCATTTTTGGAAAACCTAAGGCCGTTCTTCGCAAGCGTTAACGCGTTTGACCAATTCCAGTTAAGAACTTCCTTTACGGATGCTTCCAGGAATACGTTTGCAGCCCGTTCGTGCTCACGAATTTCAATCTTGGCGAGTTCAACAGTAGAAAGATCAGAGCTAGAGGTCATTTCCTGGTTCAAGTATGCGAACGAAACACCGGCACCAATGACGCTCGGATTCGCAGGTATCGTGAACTTAAGGGCAAATTCAGGATTTTTAGATGTATTCTCCAATTCGGACAGCGCCGAGGTGAGATCTTCAATTACAAATGGAGAGTCACTTGAATTTTTGACACGCCGAGAAAGTCTGGCAAAGGCCACAGTCGCGTCAGCGACTGGGGCGTCAGAACGCATGCCAAGTACAAGGTGGGGCGCATTCAGCGCATTTAAAATAGTTTGAGCCACTAATACCCCCGAACTGAACATACAGTGTCTCGACCAAGTTTCAAAATGCCATTTGTTGCTCAATTACCACACGTGCTCTGGAAACCGGGAACTTGCCAAGTCAGCCTTGACTGGCTCGCTTACACGACACCCCAAGCGCAGGTAGTAATAACCACCGCGGGTGGGGCATGAAGGTCGCACAACAACTCGACAAAAGCGATGACCGCAAGTTCGTCACGCTGGTGTCTTACCCAGAGCAAATATGGAATCCTTCAGAATGAGCATGCAAATCGAACAAATTAACCGTAAGAAATGGAGAATTCGGATTCAGTTTGCAACCCAATATTCGACCACACCGAGATCCTTCACAACGACCAGCGTCGTTTCGGCGCTGGTCGTTGTACTTTTACTACAACCCGATAACAACACCGATGGTAATAACACCTAGCGAAGCCGCACATTGCAAAATACACGTTCCCGCTACGGGTGGATTTTGCCGTCAGGCATTGTTGCATCTTTGGGTTCAGTCCCGCATTGCCTGCGATGGGACTGCCATGCCAGCAGCCGCCCTGCGCGGCTCCAGCCAGGTTTTGGACACTGCATCAAACCGGGGGCGACTCAGCTGGTAATTAGGAGTTCAGAAGTTTCTTTTTCGCTAGTGTGAATTCTTCTTCCGTCAAGACATCAGCGGAATAAAGATCCGACAGTCTTTCAAGTGCGCGTACTACATCGTCGCTCGGCGAAGCAGTTTCGGTTGAAACGACCTCAATCTTCCGCGCGCGAGATGATTGTATTGGTTTCGCGCCTGCAGATACAGCCCTCTCGGCTTGCTCGGCGGAGCGCTGTTCCACTGTCGCGCGATGAGTTGCATCGATTAGACCAGACAATGGTAAACCAAATTTAACAAGCGCATTCTCAGCAGACTCATCGAGCGGCAGAAGGCTCTTACAAATTCGGCACATGCTGAAGTTACCCTTGTGGCCACCTATCTTTCCACTGGTTGATCGTCTCTTGAGAAAGGGCGATACAAAAAACGGTGCACCCAAACCACCGCTTGTGCCAAGGATGATCCGGTAATGGTCAGTTGTCGTCTGCTGCATACAGATCTCACACTCAGCGTTGACAGTTCCGAGATGGTCTATCGGAGTTCCGCGACCCAACCAACCATGATCAATTGGATTAATTTCGGGAAGACCCATGTCATCGTCCCTTTAACTCTTGTTGATGACGTCGCCGATTTCGTGCATTTGTAGCAATCACAACGGGGTTCATAAGCGCTGAACGAATACCCGTCCATCCCTTGATAGCAGTCTGTTTTTGGTACTCAATTGTCATAGTTCGCCCACAATCATTACAGAGAATGTTGTCTGCGGTGTACGTAGTCCCAATAATCACCAACCCTACTTGCCGTCTAACGGTCAATGGTGCTGCAGGACGGTTGCCACAGAAATCACATGACGGCTCAAAAATTTCGTCGACTTCCTCAAGTGAGTCATTTATCGATGAAGTCAGCAACTCGATTCCTCGAAGGACTGCATCTACCTGAAATTCCTTTGACTTTTCAACAGTCAAAGTCATCTCCGTGAGGTCGTAGGCAATCCGTGATTCGTTGAGCACATTTCGGACCATCTGACGCTCGACGGCTGAATAGTCAGAGAGGTCATAGCTGGCCTTATCAGGAAGGATCATCTCCAATTCTCCACAAGTAAAACACTACTTCTCGGATCAGCCAGATTACAGGGTGAGGATATAGTAGGGCAACAAGTATTGCAATAGCCGGAATAAACTTGGGGGTTTATTATGAGCTGGTTAGTGAGTAGGTATCCACGTGAGACAGCACTTGCGATCAAAGAAATGAAGCGTTCCGGGATGGGAAATTCACTTCTGGTCGTGAACATTCCAATCCTTACAGGCCTGAATGCTGAGATCGACGAGACCGTCTCAAGCTGCATCACAGCACATAGCGCATTAGTTGCTGCTCAAAACTTAAACAGTTCAGATCGCTCTCTCCTGGCTGTGTGCTTTGAGGCGTACGCAACTAATCTAGGAAATTATGCTGGTGATCTCGCCAAATATGCGGGTGCCATCGATCCATCACTTGCAAACTCGGCTAGCACTGAGGCGGGGGAGGAAATCGACAGAGCTATTACGGTTGCAAAGCACAATCCGGAAATACGAACCGCTGTTCAAGCAGCAGAACTTGCTAAAATATCTATGCTTGCAATGATGGCGATGGCGTTATCGGTGTATGCGATGAGGGTTCATACGGCAGTAGACCGTGTATATGCGATGCAATTTTCACAAGGGTGCATCGCAAAGTGTGATGAGTTCAAGAAGGAATACAACCTCTAAGTTCGAACTCAGCAAAAACTCCAATGACGAACATCATGGACTTGCGCATAATCGAAACAAGGCACTGCTGTCGCCGGGTAATGAATCATTGAGGTCATGAATGTTCCATGGCTAACCTTGGGCGGTGGATCCAGATTCATCCCGGCCATTTTGGTGGTCGTTGTACCTCATCGAACGTTGGACATGGTTGAGCAATTCTTTTGACCACTTCAGAAGCGCTGTCAGGTTTGCAGTGGCAGACAATATTAAGGAGTGATTCGGCCTTGAAATCTTGGAGGCTCCGGGAAACCCAGTCCGAATCACGGTTCACAACAAAGCATGCATCTCTATAGAGTGGTGTAGGGAGGACCAATGGCGTTACAAGATTTAACGGAACCGTCTGCTGTTCTTCAAGCGATTGAAGAATTTGAGGTACTTGGCAGAGATGGCTTTCTCGCAAAGTACCGATTTGGTCGTAGCAAGAAATATTTTTTGATCCACGACCATAAGAAATACGACTCCAAGGCAATTGCCGGTGTTGCCCATCAAGTTCAATTTGGACATGCCCTCACACATGAAGAATTCTCAGGAGGCGAATCTGCAACGGTAAAGCGCCTTCGCTATCTTGGTTTTGTGGTGCAAGCCACGAATGTTGACTATCTGATCCTGACGCGTCCGGACGTGATTGAGACGTTGCAGCATTTCGATTCACTTGGGCGCGATGCATTTCTTGATGAATATGGTGGCGGCCCAGCAGCAAAATTTGTTATTGACTGGCCCGATGGAAAGTTAGACAGCTACGACGCTAAGGCGGTTTTAGTTGTGGCCCTAAGGAAGCACTCGGAGTATTCAAACCTGGAATCTGAAGACGTTGATTCCACGCGTAAGGGCGTTGCAGAACCTCTAGAACATCTTGGTTTTACCGTTAAGGAGAGAAACATATCTAAAGATAATTTCGAGCTTGTAACAGCTTCGATAGCTTCAAAGATTCAGCGAGTGATGGAGTTGATAGTCCCGTATGAGTTCTCTATTAATGCTCCGTCGGTTCGTGAGTGTAGGTTGAATCTTCAAAGCATTATGGAGTCGTATGTTGATGGACTTCCGATTCATTTTGGTGCTCCGGATGGTAATTCCTGGAGCTTGTCTGGTGATTACAGCCGCGGAGCTGGAAGGTTTCCTCGTGTGCCTTGGGTACGTCTGACAGACACGGCGAAATCTCATTCCGCCACTGATGGCTGGTATGTCGTTTTACTTTTTGCTTTTGATGGACAGTCTTGTTATTTGTCTCTCAATCAAGGAACCACTACAGTTCTAGCACCAAATAAGAGAGATAAAATTCTTGCTCGTGCCTTGTGGACTCGAAACCTTGTAGATTTTGGCGGTGGTTCATCGACGCCACAGTTACTGAATGAATCAGGTGGGAATTCAGAATGGCTTGAACTTTTGGCAACAATTAGTCTTGACGATCATGGGTTAGGAAAAGACTACGAAAATGGTAATGTATGGGGAATTAGATATGACAGGGACAATATTCCAGACGATGCAGTTCTCTTGGCAGATGCGAACCGATTGCTGATGTCTTTAGGCAAGGTTTATGACACGGCTGATTCTGCACTGCCACCAAGTGCCGGTGGACCACTTTCAGGATCTTTAAGAAGCTTGATAGATGAGATTGCTGCTGAATTGAATTGGGATGTCTCCCAAGTCCGTCGATTGATTGATGGTATTGAATCGAAGGGGCAGATTATTTTGTCGGGCCCGCCCGGCACGGGTAAGACGTTTGTGGCAGAACGTCTAGCAAAGTATTTCGTCGATGGTGAGTCTTCGCGTGTTCGTTTGGTTCAGTTCCATCCGTCGTACGGCTATGAAGATTTTGTAGAAGGGCTTCGACCTCAGGCGCTGCCAAAGGGTGGTTTTGAATTTGTACGCGTCCCAGGTGCTCTTGTTAAGACGACCATGGAGATCCTGGGTGACGGTCACGACATTGTCGGTGACGGTCAGAGGCGGGTGCTCATCGTTGATGAAATTAACCGGGCAAATATTCCTCGCGTCTTTGGTGAGTTGATGTATCTGCTTGAGTATCGCGATCGAAGCATGAAACTTATGCTTGATGATCGTGATTTCAAACTTCCTAACAACTTGTTCATCATTGCAACTATGAACACCGCAGACCGGAGTACTCGTAGTCTTGATGTGGCAATGCGACGCAGGTTCAAATTCTTTACGTTAGATCCCGATGTTCAAGTACTGCGTAAGATTTATTTGAAGCCATCGAATGAGAACCGCGTCGGTGACACACTATTCACCGGTTTTGTTTTACTTAACGAAAAACTGACTAAAGAAATTGATAAACATCACACGATTGGGCACAGTTTCTTTGTCCACGAAACAATGGATTCGGCCCGCTTGCGGAATATTTGGGATGAAGAGATCCTCCCCCTGATTGAAGATTATTTCTTCGACCAACCCGACATGGCTGAGAAATACCAATTTGAGGATTTCTGGCCTGATGCCTAGAACGTTGCAATTGCAAGAGACTAGGCGCGAGGTCGTCAATCTGACGCAGGAACAATATTTATCTCTTAGAAAAGTTGGCCAAGAACTTAGAGGCCAAGCATCGTTCTGGCCTGTTTCAGATGAGGAAACTTTGAAGGATCGTATTCAAGATGGAGACGAGCCTGCTGAACTAGATGAAACATCAGGTGCGGGAGTCATTTCGGTAGAGCACGTTCGGGCAGATTCTTATTATTTAACGGTGTTGAATGCGGTGGGTGTGATTGCACTCCCTGACTTGACCTTGCACATTTTGCCGAAGATCCCACTAAATCACTTTTCGTATCTTGCCGGGTGGTCATTATCAAATCCCCGAATCGGGAATGACAAGGTGTCAGTTGATTCACTCGACATGTTTCGGGAGGTAGTAGCTAATTGGTGCGTTGGCTCGGTAGAGGATCTCTTTAGATCAGGGCTTCTGGCGGATTATCGGGAGACACGGGAACAATTGCCAATTGTCAGAGGAAGAATCAATGTTCGAGGGACTACGAATCATTTCTTAAGAGGACAGTTAGTTGCAGATTGCACATTTGACGAATTTGATCTTGATCATCCACTTAATCGAGTCCTACGCGCTGCTGTTCGCTCAATTGCAGGTTCAAAGCTTTATGTGAATACTGAACTACGACGCCGCGCTGCACGTATGGACCGTGCGTTAGAGGGGATAGGTCCTCTTCGTACGTCGGATCGTTATTCTCAACTCGATCGACGAACCGCTCGTTACCGCGATGCATTTGATCTCAGTCTGAGAGTTCTCACCTATGTGGGCACAAACGTCTTATCTGGGAACCAGCATGGTCGGACTTTCCTTGTGCCAACTCCGGATTTGATGGAAAAAGCAATTCGAAATCTCCTTAAGCTTTCACTGTCAAATATACATGTCGATAAGAAGGGGAAGAATATGGTTGGGGATCGGCATTTCAGCATTAATCCTGACCTTGTATTCAACCATGGGCGAGTGGTGGGTGACGTTAAGTACAAAGTCGCTTCAAACGACTGGGCGCGTTCTGATGTATCGCAGGCTGCTCTCTTTGCTACTGGGTACTCGGCGCATGCTGCGCTGATCTGCTCTTTCGCTACCCAAACTGACGTTATCGATATGTCGATGCTGCTAGGTAAATTACCACTTGCGCGAATTCTTTGGAATGCAACAGACGATGTAGAACCAAGTGACGCGGGGGCCAACTTTATTGCGCGAGTCGCTGCATTTCTTGAAAGCCATGTGATCGCAAGTGTTGCGGCTTAAAAGAGAACCGTTATTTTCTGTTGGAGTTCGCTAAGACTGAGATTGTTCCCATGTTGTGTCGCAATTTGGATGCAGTTGGGGCAAAGAGGTAGTTCTTGATTTGTACCTGGATCATGTCTTGCAGTAGGTCTCACACGTGGTGGGAAGTTTGATTTTGAAACTGTCTCTGACCATAACTTGAGTAGTTTCTCATGGAATCTTTCTTCAACCGTTGTACCTGATGATTGACGGATCCAGGACAGGTCCGGCAATTTCGCTTTTAGAGTTTCAAACTTTAGGCGTTCGTCAATTTCGAGTTATTCACTCCATGTGATCTCAACATAATTGTCAGTTGCGCCTTCGTCGGTGCCGGTGACAGTTTCGGCGGCTCAGACGAAGGCGACTACTAACTCAGCGTCGCTTACGCGGCAAGAGCGAATGCACTGGCGTGAACCAGCGTGCCATCCAACGACAAACCGTGCGCCACGAGACCGCGGTTCTTGATGTGTTCTTCGATGCCCAGACCAACGCCCGGTGCCGTAATGATTTCACCGGTCGCGATCCGACGCAGAAACTTGAGCACCGCTGTGGCCGATGGGCGAGGGACCTCGCGGCCTGGTGCGTCCATGATCACGCCACGAATGAGCGCTTCCCAGTTGCACTGCAACGCCTCGCTGGTCGCGTAGAACTCAGCACTCACCACGCGTACACCGTGTGTGACGACGATGCCGCGTTGCTCTGGCATCGGCCCGCGCACAACGAGGTCTTCAATCGCCCCCGCAATCTCGCGGTCATCGTTCATCACACCTTCGAGATCACGAAAGTTCGACGACGAGCTGTGTATGTTACGGCTGCTTAGTTCGCTGCTCACCGCATCCCACACGTCGCCTTGGTCTGACTCACGCGAACCATAAGACTTAATGTTCTCGCGCACTCCCATCTGTTTCGCGCGGCGCACGCGACGGCTCGTCTTGCGGTTCGAGTCATTAAACCCACTCGAACCACCCCAACGCCCGGCCTCTACGCAACTTACAGGGATGTCGATCGTGGCCCCAGCAGGCACGAGGATGCTGACGTTCGTTGTGCGGGTCTGTAGGCCGCCGTCGAGAACTTGCCCCTCGGGTATCAGCACCGGTTGCCCACCGCGGTTTGTCACCTGGAGCGTTGGCACCTCGGCATTCGCCTTTTCAGAAACCGTGACGTCTGACGTGATACCAGTGGTGAAGCTGAAGGGCAGTGGTTGTCCAAGCAAATAAATGGGATAGATCGATGCGCCGAGTCGAGTAATCGGCCGGCCAATGGCCGCGTGTTCAAGGATTGCTACTGACATGGTGTGCCTTTCGGTTGGGCTGGTTTGGCCAGCTG
>Ga0335396_10005218_pt1 | contig 13559 bp, 14 predicted proteins | sample FRY02_FD_205743 | JGI IMG/M metagenome (GOLD analysis project Ga0335396, IMG submission 205743) | Freshwater microbial communities from Lake Fryxell liftoff mats and glacier meltwater in Antarctica - FRY-02 (spades assembly) (version 2) | ecosystem: Environmental > Aquatic > Freshwater > Ice >... | reverse complement strand
TTTATCAGCGAATAACTGATTTTATTGAGCTTAATAAAACAAATGGTATTACAGTTACTGAAAGTAAATTAGTTACTAAACCTTTCACTCCTCAAATTAGTTTTGGTATTGGTTATCCTTTCTAGTTTTATAGGGTTACAACCATTTTATGGGGAATATCTAAAAGTTCCTTGTAAGATTGAAAAAGCTGTTTTCTGATACTTTTTTCAGCTAAAAAAGTATCAGAAAAAATATAAGAGAAATTAATGAACCCCAACTTTTGACGTTGACCCACTTTAGTTGCTTAAATACCTTGAATAACAAAGACAATATTTCTCGACAGGTTTAGCAAGCGCAGATATATTCAAATTATCAGAAGCTTCAGCTAAGTCGCGTATTTCTCCATTTTTATAAAGTAAATTGATATTTTCTTTGTCTTCGTTGTAAGCATTGTTTGTTATTTTTTGGGAATAAACAAAGTACTTCGCTTCTTCAGATGTAAGGTTTAATTTTTGTTGAATAATTGCAAGTTCTGAATCTATTCTTTCTTTAGAAAATGGTGTTTTAGATATCTCAATCTTAAAAAGTTGCCTATTCACTAGTTTCTTAGCTAGTATAGAAAGAATTTTATCATCTGCTTCTTGCCATACTTTTATCGCTCCAAGAATGTCATAATCATCTAATAGCGCAAAATTATTTAAAACTTTTTCATCTTTCCTAAAATCATCTAATTGTATGTTGTTAGATAAAAAGAATGTTAAAGCAGGACTAGCAAACAATTTATCTCCTCTAAGCATTAATTCTTTAGCTCTTCTTAAAATATGGATAAGCATATATTCTCCAGCAACAACCGTTTTATGAAGGTAAACTTGCCAATACATTAATCTACGTGCTACAATGAATTTTTCAACTGAATAGATGCCTTTTTCTTCAAGTACTAATTGACCATTGTGAACGTTTAGCATTTCAATAATTCTATCACTTCCAATTACTCCTTCACTTACACCAGTGTAAAAACTATCCCTATTTAAATAATCAAGCCTATCCATATCAAGTTGACTTGAAACTAATTGATGCAAGAATGGTTTATGATAAGTATTTTGAAATATTTCCAAAGACAAGTCTAGTTTTCCGTCAAATTCTTTACTTAAGCGTTCAATGAAAAAGCTTGAAATATCTTCGTGACTAACTTTGTTTACAATGTCGTATTCCAAAGCGTGTGAATAAGGACCATGTCCTATGTCATGAAGTAATATTGCAATTAATGCTCCTTGTTCCTCTTCTGTTGTAATTTCATGCCCCTTTTTACGAATCGTATTAATAGCGATAGTCATTAAATGCATGGCGCCAATAACATGGTGAAATCTAGTATGCAAAGCACCAGGATATACTAAGCTAGTAGTTCCCAATTGAGCAATTCTTCTGAGCCTTTGAAAGAAAGGGTGTTCTATAAGGTCGAAAATAAACTCGTCAGGAATTGAAATAAATCCATAAATTGGATCGTTTATAATTTTCTTCTTGTTATTTCTATTTAAATTTGGACGCAAGAGTATCTTTTTATTAGTTAATTATTCAAATTTATAAAATATCAACCACATGGAGGTTAAAATTCTTTGGGCAGACGATGAAATTGATTTATTGAAACCACATATTCTTTTTTTAGAGTCAAAAGGTTACAAAGTTGATGCAATAAATAACGGTTCTGATGCTGTTGATAAATGTAAAGAAACGAATTACGACATCATCTTTTTAGATGAAAATATGCCGGGTATTTCTGGTTTAGAAGCGCTTATTCAAATTAAAGAGAATAAACCTTTTGTTCCTGTTGTAATGATTACAAAGAGTGAAGAGGAGCACATTATGGAAGAAGCAATTGGCAGCAAAATTGCCGATTATTTAATTAAACCAGTGAATCCCAATCAAATTTTATTGACTTTAAAAAAGATTCTAGATCATAGAAAATTAGTGTCTCAAAAAACGAATTCTACTTATCAGCAAGAGTTTAGACAATTAGGAATGGCTCTTCATAATAAAATGACAATTGAAGAATGGTCAGATTTATTTAAGAAGTTGGTTTATTGGGAGCTTGAATTGGAAAAAATTGAAGATTCGGGAATGAGGGAGATTCTAAACATGCAAAAGAAAGAAGCTAATTCTTTATTTGTTAAGTTTATAGAGTCTAATTATGAAGATTGGTTAAATGGAAATGAAGACGCTCCGCAGATGCTTCAAACCTTAATCAAAAACAAAGTTCTTCCAGAAGTTGATAAAGATAAAGTAGCACTTGTTGTGATCGATAACCTGCGTTATGACCAATGGGAAATGTTAAAGCCTATTTTAATGAAATACTTTACCGTTTCACAAGAAGAAATTATTTATTCGATTCTTCCTACAGCTACTCACTATGCAAGAAATGCTTTGTTTTCTGGTTTAATGCCTTCCGAAATTCAAAAGCTTCATCCAGAACTTTGGGTGTCTGAAGATGAAGAAGGTGGAAAGAATTTATATGAAAAAGAGTTGTTAGAAAAAAATTTAAAGCGACTCAATAAAAATATTAAATGGAGTTATAATAAGGTTACCAATTTTGATGCAGGTAAAAAACTAGCAGACTCTTTTAATGAAATAAAGGACAATGACTTAAATGTGATTGTTTATAATTTTGTAGATATGCTGTCCCATGCTCGTTCAGAAATGAAGGTAATTAAAGAGTTAGCAGATGACGAAGCAGCTTATAGATCACTTACTGTTTCTTGGTATGAGCACTCACCCTTACAGGATATCATTAAAAAAATAGCGCTTTCAAAAATAAAGTTAATTATTACAACAGATCATGGAACAATTAAAGTTTCAAATCCAGTTAAGGTTGTTGGAGAAAAAAGTATCAATACAAATTTGAGGTATAAAATTGGTAGAGGTATGTCTTATAAAGAGAAGGATGTTTTTCAAGTGAAAAATCCAAGTTCTATCTTTTTACCTAAAGGATCTCTTTCTTCTGAATTTATTTTTGCTAAAGCAGATGACTTTTTTGTCTATCCTAATAATTTTAATCATTTTGTAAATCATTATACTGATACTTTTCAACATGGAGGAATATCTATGGAAGAATTATTAATTCCTTTTGTAATTTTAGAGCCTAGATAAGAAAATGGAGATATTATTAAAAGATTTAGAAGACTTAAAAAGAGGTGCACAAGATTTTTTAAATCAAATAGAAGATAAAAGAGTTTTTGCATTTAAAGGTCAAATGGGAGCAGGTAAAACAACTTTTATTCTTTCATTATTAAAAGCAATGGGAGTGAAAGAAGTTGAAGGTTCTCCAACTTATTCCTTAGTGAATTCTTATTCAAGTTATGTTTATGGCAAAATTCATCATTTTGATTTGTACCGATTGGAGTCAGAAGATGAGGCCTATGATATTGGAATTGAAGAAATGTTATATAGTGATGAATATTGTATGATTGAATGGCCTGAAAAAATTGTATCTTTATTACCTGAAAACACTTGTTGGGTTTCTATTGTTCTGAATGATAGTAATGAGCGTGTGTTAACAATTGAAGAATAAGTTTTGCTAATATTAGAACACAGATGAAAACAGATCCTGAAATTTTAAAACATTTAATGCAACAAGGCTCTTTGATGCCTCAAGAAGCAATGCTAGAAATAGCTCCTAAAAAAGGTAAGTTATTTATAGGAATTCCTAAAGAAATCTTTTTTCAAGAAAGAAGAGTTGCTCTGGTTCCTGAAGCTGTTTCAATTTTGGTGTTACATGGACATAGGGTGAAAATTGAATCTAAAAGTGGAGAAATGGCAAATTTTTCCGACCGAGATTATAGTGAAGCAGGTGCGGAAATTTGTTATGATCCAAAAGAAGTTTTTGAATGTGATATCATTTTTAAGGTAGGTCCTCCATCTGAAGAAGAAATTGATATGATGAAGGGGAGCCAAACTTTGGTTTCAGCTCTTCAAATTTCAATTTCAGCAAAAGCTATTCTGCAAAAGTTGATGCAAAAAAAGATTACTGCAATCGCATGGGATTATATTAGGGATAATAAAGGTGTTTTTCCGATTGTTAGAGCAATGAGTGAAATAGCAGGTACAACATCTGTTTTAATAGCAGGTGAATTATTGTCGTGCTACAAAACCGGTAAAGGAATTATGTTGGGTGGAATCACTGGAGTAAGACCTACTGAAGTTGTTGTAATTGGTGCAGGAACTGTTGGTGATTATGCCGTTAAAGCTGCTTTAGGATTAGGTGCTTCTGTGAAAGTTTTTGATAACTCAATGTCTAGATTAAGAAGAATTCAAAATAATTCATCTACTAGAATACATACTTATGTAATACAACCAAAAGACTTAGCGAAAGCAATCAAAAATGCTGATGTAGTGATCGGTGCATTAAGAGCTCCGTTAGGAAGAACTCCATGTGTAGTTACTGAAGAGATGGTTGAAAGTATGAGTACTGGTTCTGTTTTAATAGATGTTAGTATTGATCAAGGAGGATGTTTTGAAACTTCAAAAGTAATGAATCATAACGCTCCAACTTTTGTTAAGCATGGAGTTATTCATTATTGCGTACCAAATATTGCATCAAGAGTATCTAGAACAGCGTCTTCTATTTTATCGAATATCTTTTCACCTATTTTACTTGAAATGGGAGATAGAGGAGGTTGCTCAGAACTAATAAGAAAAGATAAAGGTTTCAGAAGTGGGGTTTATATTTATAAAGGAGTGTTGACAAGTGAGGTGCTAGGGAAAGTATTTGATTTAAAATTCAAGAATATTGAGTTGTTAATTATTTAACTAATGTTTACTCCGTTGCATTTCCCTAAGGCTGATTTAAAATTATCTCGTTTAAACGAACAGGTTTTTGTTTGGTGTATTATAAGACAGAAAAAACTGGTTTTAACTCCAGAAGAATGGGTCAGGCAGCATGTGATTCATTATTTAATAAACTCAAAAAACACACCTTTAGGCTTAATAGCTTCTGAGTTTACGATTAAAATTAATGGATTAACCAGAAGGTGTGATATAGTAGTTTTTGATTATGCGAAAAAACCAATTTTAATTGTGGAATGTAAAGCTCCTGAAGTTGAAATAAATGAACAAGTTTTACATCAAATAGCTCATTACAATTTCAAATTAGACACTTCTTATTTGTATTTAACAAACGGTTTGTTTTCTTTTGCATGTCAAATTAATAAATTTGAAAATAAATTAAATTTTTTCAAGGAATTACCTTCTTTTGAAGAAATGATAAATTAATTAAGAAATATTTTAGAATGAAATCTTTTTTACTCACAATTGTATTGTCCATTTTCACCAATCAATTCGTTATTTGTCAGAACTCTGATTTTAATTTATTGAAAAAAGTTAATCAAAGCTATACTCCTAGTGGAGGTAATTTCATGACTTTTATTACCAATACAGATGATCCAGTAACGTTTGGTATTCCTGGAATTATTTTAACAAAAGGACTTTTAACAAAAAACAGCGGAGACATTTGGAATAGTACCGAGATGCTCTCTACTTCTTTACTGAGTTCTTTAGTAGTAGCAACGATGAAATTATCAATTAAAAGAGATAGGCCATCTGTAACGCATCCGGATGAGATTACAAAATACACACATGCAGGATCCTATTCTTTTCCATCAGGACATACTTCAATTTGTTTTGCAACTGCTACATCCGTTAGTTTACTTTATCCCAAATGGTATGTTATAGCTCCAATGTTTACATGGGCAACAATGGTAGGTTATTCAAGAATGTATTTAGGAGTTCATTATCCTTCTGATGTTTTAGTAGGGGCAATAGTAGGAAGCGGTTCGGCAATAGGTACGCATTACTTGTTTAAATACATGAAAAATAACCTTGCGAAAAAGAAAGCTGAAAAATTATAAAACTTAGAATTATACTAATTTCCCTTCAGTAACAGCTCCTTCTTTTAAGGAGTAGGGGCTAACAAACACCCGTTTTACCTTTAGTTTATTTAAAGCCCATCTTGTTTTTATGGCGGCTATTGGTGCCAGTTTTTTACGGATTGGAATTAAAAACTCGTTATTTTTTCGTGTTTCAGAAGATGAATAAATAATTTCATATAAAACAGAGAATAGTTTATCAATTGGAATTTCAATGCTTTTTATAGTTGAAGGAAACGTTTTTTTATATATTAACTCATAAAATGTTTCAAAAGTCCCTGAAGCACCAATTAGAATGTCTTCATTTTTATTGGTGAAATAGTTTTTAGATTTTAATTCAAGCCAGTCTTCAACCTCTTTTATTTCTGATAACGTTGCAGGGTCGGATAGATGTAGCTCCTCATAGATTCTAGAGATACCAATGTTTAAACTAACCATATCGTTTACTCCCTTTTTATTAGCAAAAATAAACTCCGTACTTCCTCCTCCAATATCCATAATAACGGCGGGTTTTGTGAAGGTATGCGACCAATTTACACCTTTATAGATGAGCTCTGCCTCTTTCTCTCCTGAAATAATTGAAATATCAATGCCTAATTCTTCTTTAATTTGAAGTGCAAAATTGGAAGCGTTAGAAGCGTCTCTTAAGGCTGAAGTTCCAAATGCATTAATTCTATCAACTTTATGGCGAATACATATAAAATTGAAATGGCGTAAAGTTTTAATACCTCTTTGAAAAGCATCTTCAGAAATAATGTTTTTATGAATCCCCCCCATTCCCAATGAAACAGCTTCTTTTTCAGTGTGAACTATTTTGAAATTATCAGTAGTAACATCTGCAATTAGAAGATTAAATGTATTCGTTCCAAGATCAATTACTGCAGTTCTCATATTTATAAAGTTATACATAAAATGTAAGAAACTTTAATTAAATATTCATTAGCGTTGACTGTTTGTGTTTAACTAACTACTGTTTTGGTAAATAGATTGTTTTAAATGTTCATTGAGTTATAAATGTTAAGATTATTTTATGTTATATTTGTTGTAACTATACATAAATATAAATTAATAAATTACTACACATGAAAAGAATTTTACTTTCTTTATCTGTGATTGCTATGTTTTTCGCAGGAAACTCACAAACACTATTAACTGAAAATTTTGATGCAATGACAGCTGGAGACATAGGTGCTCAAGGTGGTTGGAGTATTTATCCAGACCCAATGCCTGAAGCTCAAGTAGTAAGTGTTGCATCTGGAGATAATGCATTACAATTATCAGGAGTAGCTACTGCCACTGGTACGAAGTATGTTTATCAATCGATTGATTGGGAAGGAAGAAACACAGGGAATGACGTTTTATTTACCTCATTCAGTATTAAAACTGGACCTTCTACATCTAGTTTAAATTCATTCGACATTCGTTTTTATGATAATGTATTCAATAACGCTTTTGGAATGCGTTATACTCCAAGTAATCACGTAGTTGAAGGGTTAATTTATGATACTGACAAAACGTATTTAGTTACACTTGGAGCAACAGCTCCTGTTTTGGCTGACGATAATATTTATCAAGTATCAATGTGGTATGATGTTGCTGAAAGTCAGGCTTTTTGGCACATTGCAGATGCTGCAGGAACATTGGTTGCGGTAGCTGGTACTAATTTTACAAATACGAATACTATTACTGAATTAAATTTTGTTTCAAGAGCAGGGGCAGGGAATACAGCGGCAACTCATGTATATTTTGATGACGTAACAGTTAAAGCAAGACCATGTTTATATTATGACTCAAATGGTGATGCTAGCTTCTCTTTCTCTTCTGCAACTTTATGTTTAACAGGTGCAGATGTTTCTCCTACAATTACTAATACAGGAATTAGTAATTCTTTTTCTTCAGATCCATCAACTGGACTTGATATTGAAACTACTACAGGATTAATTTCTCCATCTAGTTCAACTGCTGGGACGTATGTTGTAACAAATAATACGTGTGATAATGAATCAACACAATCTATTACAATTCAAGATTGTGCAGGTTTACCTGAGCACCTATCATCTGCATTCTCTGTAGCTCCAAATCCAGCTAAAGAGTTCTTTACTGTAACTTTATCTGATAATGTTGAAGCAAATGGTGTTATTCGTTTAATGACTTCAGAAGGTAAAGAAGTTGAATCAAGAATAGTTACTTCAAACAAAGAAGAAGTATTTAATGTGTCTGATTTAGATGCAGGAATTTATTTCGTTCAGTTTGCTGATAAAATTGAAAAAGTTGTAGTTCAATAATTATAGAATCTACTTTTAATAATTAAGGTTGCTCAATTGAGCAACCTTTTTTGTTTTAATAAACTCTATTGTAAATTTACTATTGCTCTTTTTTGTAAAATTCGTAACTTTAATGTGTAAATGTTTTAGCTCAGTAGATTTGAATGAGCTATTTTTGATTTTCAATTTAATATTTTAAGATGAAAAAAATTGCTTTGATTACTTCTGGTGGCGATTCACCAGGTATGAATGCTTGTGTTAGAGCGATAGTTAAAACAGCGATTCATTATAATATTGTTCCATTTGGAATTTATGATGGTTTTCAAGGTATGATAGAGCAAAGAGGAATTGAGCTAAATTATCAAGATGTTGATAATATCATTTATAGAGGTGGAACTATTTTAGGTACTGCTAGAAGTGAAGAGTTTAGAACTAAAGAAGGAAGGTTAAAAGCAATTGAATATTTAAAAAAAGAAGCTGTAGACGGATTAATTGTTATTGGAGGAGATGGTTCTTTTAAAGGTGCGCACGTATTAGGGAAAGAAATGAATATTCCTATTATAGGTATTCCTGGGACAATTGATAATGATATTTTCGGAACGGATCACACAATAGGTTATGACACCGCTCTAAATACAGTAATTGAAGCGGTAGATAAAATTAGGGATACCGCAAGTAGTCATCACCGTGTTTTCTTTGTAGAAGTGATGGGTAGAAATGCCGGATTTATTGCGTTGAATTCTGCAATTGCATCAGGTGCTGAATCTGTATTAATTCCAGAAGAAGTAACGGATATTGAAAAGTTAGCGGATCAAATTAAAAATCAGAACAAAGGAAGAAGAAGTACAATTATTATTGTTGCTGAAGGAGATGATAAAGGTGGTGCAAAAGAGATTACAGAGCAAATAACACCTCTTCTTCCAAATTATAACGTGAGGTATAGTATTTTGGGACACTTGCAAAGAGGAGGTAGTCCTTCTGCAGTTGACAGAATAATTGCTACTAGAATGGGGTCTTATGCTGTAGAGCTATTACTTGATAAAAAATCAAATCTAATGGTGGGTATATTTGGGGATAAGTTAAAAACGTGTTCTATTTATAAAAGTATTAAAGAACACGCGCTTCCTGAATTAACGAAGTTAGATTTATTAGAAAAACTAAGAACAAGTAAATGAATAGTTCAAAACAATCAAAGACAATTTTAAAAGGAAAGATTTTAAAATCTACTGGTAAGTGGTATGTTGTTGAAATGGAAGATGGCTCAATCGTTAATTGTAGAATTAGAGGTAAAATGAGAATGAGTAACCTCAGAACTACTAATCCTGTAGCTGTTGGTGATCAAGTTCTTATTTCTGATGAAGAAGATGAGGATGGCAACCGCGTTATTTTTGATTATGAAGAAAGAAAAAACTACATTGTAAGAAAGTCGACTAATCTTAGTAAGCAAATGCAAGTTTTAGCTGCTAATATTGATCAAGCATACTTGTTGGTTACAATGAAATCTCCGGAAACGCATCTAGCATTTATTGACCGGTTTTTGGTTGCAGCGGAATCTTTTAGAATTCCCACAACGATACTGTTCAATAAAATTGATATTTATAACGAAGACGAATTAGAATATATAGATGCTTTAGCCTATTTGTACAAAAAGGCAGGTTATATGTCTTATAAAATAAGTGCTAATAATAGTGAAGATGTTGCTTTCTTGAAAGAAAAAATAAATGGCAATCAAGTAATGATTTCAGGACATAGTGGAGTAGGGAAGAGCACGCTTGTTAACGCATTAGATGATTCGTTAGATTTAAGAGTTGGCGAAATTTCAACAGCTAATGAACAAGGAAAGCACACAACAACTTTTGCTGAAATGTTTAAACTAAAATCAGGAGGGTATATTATAGATACTCCTGGAATAAGAGCTTTTGGAATTGTGAATTTAGAGAAGGAAGTGATTTCACATTATTTCCCCGAGATGAGAGAGCTTTTAAATGAATGTAAATACAATAATTGTTTGCACCTGAATGAGCCAAAATGTGCGGTTAAAACAGCTGTAGAAAACGGAGGGATTTCAGAAAGTCGTTATGCAACCTATCACCAGTTAATGAATGAAGATCAAAATGAAATTCATCGTAAAAAAGCTGAGTTTTAATGCGAATAGTATTACAAAGAGTAACGCAAGCTTCTGTGCAAATTGATGAGATAATCACAGCTGAAATTGAAAGCGGTTTTATGGTATTGCTAGGTATCGAAAATGATGACCAAGAGGATGATTTAAAATGGTTGATTCATAAATTAAATGGATTGAGAATTTTTAATGATGATAAAGGAAAGATGAACTTATCTATTCAAGATATTAAAGGTGCATTTTTAGTTATTTCTCAATTTACATTGTTTGCGTCTTGCCAAAAAGGAAATCGACCTAGTTTTATAAAATCAGCTAATCCTGAAATAGCAAAACCGTTGTATCATCAATTTATTACAGAATTGGAAGAAGTATCGAAGTTAAAAGTTAAAACGGGAGAGTTTGGTGCAGATATGAAGATTTCATTAGTGAATGACGGACCTGTTACCATTATTTTGGATAGTAAAAATAAAGAACTATGAAAATACAAGAAGCACAAGATATAATTGATAAGTGGATTAAAGAATATGGCGTTAGATATTTTGATGAGTTAACAAATACCGCTATTTTAATGGAAGAAGTAGGTGAGGTTGCTCGAATTATGTCTAGAAGATACGGAGAGCAAAGTGAAAAAGATTCAGATAAAAATTTGGATTTAGGCGATGAATTAGCCGATGTTTTGTTTGTTGTGATGTGTTTAGCTAACCAAACAGGTGTTAATTTAGAAGAAGCTTTAATTAAAAATTTAGCTAAAAAAACAAACCGAGATTCAGAAAGACATCGTAATAATAAAAAGCTTGATTAGTAGATTTGTAGTTCAGTAAAAATAAATTTATGATTTGATTATTCTCGGAATTTCTGAGGGGATTCGCGTTAATAATTCATAGTTTAACAAGTTACTCAATTCACTAAAAGAGGAAATTGAAACACTTAAATCGTCTTGATTTCCAATTAATACTGCTTCGTCTCCAATTGCTGTGTTTTGAATGTGAGTAATATCAACCATAGTGCTATTCATATTGATAATACCAACTACTCTAGCTCTTTTCCCATTTATAATTATACGACCTTGATTGCTTAAAGACCTACTATATCCGTCAGAATAACCTATAGGAATTAGCGCTATTTTCATATCGAATTCAGCCATAAAGGTTGTTCCGTATCCAATAAATTCACCCGATTTTACTTCTTTAATGTTGATGATTTTACTTTTCCAAGAAATGACTCTTTTTAAAGGGTCTGTAGTCGTTTTGTTTTTTGAGAGGTAATTTACAAATGTTTCTTTACTAGACCAGAGGCCATATTGCATTATGCCAACACGAACTAAATCAAGTCTTGTTTTGGGGTGGTTAATAATGGCAGCAGAACAAGCGAGGTGTTTTTGTTTAAATTTGATGTTAAAGGTTTCAAATTTTTTCACTGATTTATTAAAAATAGAGATTTGATTTTTAATTCTCAAATAATTTGAAATACTTTCAGCTCCTGCCAAATGACTGCAAATTCCTTTCGTTTCAATTGAGTTTATGTTCTTATTTATAATATCTGAAAGGTGTTTTATGTTTTTGAATTGATATCCAGTTCTATTTAGTCCTGTCTCAATTTCAATATGTATTATTGCTTTTTTTTGAAGTTTTTTAGCTGTTTCTATGGTAGCAAGTAGTCTGATGTCATCATAGATGAAAAATTCGATATTGTTTGTAATTACCCATTCTAGCTCACTGAAATCGATGAATCCCATAATTAAAATGGTCGATTTTTTGTTTGAGGAAAGGTGAACTCTTTTTGCTTCATCTACCTTATAAACAGAGAAATGGTTGACTCCTGCTTCTTCTGCAATGGGAATGTAATTTTCAATTCCGTGTCCGTATGCATTTCCTTTGACTACAGAAGAAAGTACTGTTTTTTCATCAAGGAGTGAGCTTATAAAGTCAATATTTTTTTTAAGTGAAGTTTTATTTAATTCAATATAAGAAGAATGTAGCATTTTTTTATTCGATGTTTTATTTTGTAATTCAAATGGATAAAATCAATCAGAATTATGAATGTTTATTTTGTGTTTTTGATAGTATTTCATTAAAAAGTTGAATTCCTGTTTCTATTAATTCCTCAGGAAAGTCATAATCGGGATTATGGAGAGTGGGAATATTTAAACCTGCGCCTAGTCCAAACAATGCACCTTTATAGTTCTCTGTAAAAACCCCAAAATCTTCGCCCCATTTAAATGGGTTACTTAGTTCGTTGTAATTTAAGTTTGAAGCTAATGTCGCTTCTTTAATTAACTGAACACAGATTTTATTGTTTTGATTGGATTTAAATTCTTCAAGATAGGATAGTGAAATGGAAATTTCTCTGCTCTTAGAAATACGTTCACTAATCAACTCTATTTTCTGTTTTATATATTCTAATTGAGTATTTGTCCAGCACCTAACGGTATAATGAACTTCTCCATACCCGGCTGATATTCCGTAGGCAATTTCGCCCATTTCTATATGGATAGGTGTAAATATAGTGAATTTAGTATCATTCTGATTCGGTTGATTCAAAGCATCAAAGTCTTTAATTAAGTCACTTATTGCAAGGGATGGATTGATTCCGTTTTCGGGTTCTGCTGCATGTGCGGTTTTCCCATATAGTTTTAATATCACAGAAAAGACAGCGGGAGTAATCTCGTTTTCTTTGCAATAGACTTGATGCTTTTCAAATCCAGGAATATTGTGCAGTGCAAAGGCGTAATCAATTTTTAGATTTAATTTTTTAAAGTCCTGTATTGCAGATTTTGCACCCACTCCATTTTCTTCTGCAGGCTGAAACAAAAACATTGTAGATCCTGATTGTTGGTCTATGTTAGTAAAGAAGCGCTCGATAAACCCAACTAGAATAGTCATATGTCCATCATGTCCACATTTATGTGAAACTTCAGTTTGAAGGGATTTATGTTCAAAAGTATTTATTTCTTCTATTGGAAGGGCATCTAATTCAGCTCTAAATAAACAGTTCGGACCATCATTAGGACTTTTGAAGATTGCAAGAATTCCATTTCCTCCAATATTTTTATGTATTTCAGTAAAACGAAAAAGGGATAGTAGTTTATATATGTATTCCGAAGTTTTTATTTCTTTTTCAGATACTTCTGCTATTTGGTGAAGTTCTTTTCTGATTTTTCTTAAATCTAATTTTTTTATCATGTTTTAATTATAGATCGTTTTTTGAACGCCTATATCTTAAAGTTAGTAAAAAAATCAGTAAGCACCAATGTTTGAAGGGGATACATTTTCTCCTTTG
>Ga0335396_10005211_pt1 | contig 13574 bp, 12 predicted proteins | sample FRY02_FD_205743 | JGI IMG/M metagenome (GOLD analysis project Ga0335396, IMG submission 205743) | Freshwater microbial communities from Lake Fryxell liftoff mats and glacier meltwater in Antarctica - FRY-02 (spades assembly) (version 2) | ecosystem: Environmental > Aquatic > Freshwater > Ice >... | reverse complement strand
CATTTCAAAAACTCAGTGCTCGCACTAAGAAAATTATTGTAATGGGATTGTCAATGGGCGGATCACTCACATTGTTTATGGCTGCCCAACATCCAGAAGTATTAGGAATAGTGTGTGTGAATCCGGCAACACAGCCCCAAGCAGATGAAGTGGTAACCATGATTCAAGAAATGATTGATAGCGGAACCGAGACAACGGATGGCATCGGCAGCGATATTGCAGATCCGACTGCGATAGAAACGGCATATCCAGGTATGCCACTTGCTGCACTTCTTTCGTTTCAGGCCGACGGGCTAAAACCACTTGCACAGCGTTACGCAAGTATCAAGATGCCGTTGTTGTTGTTTACGTCGCTACAAGATCATGTTGTACCGCCAACAGATTCAGATCACCTAATGGCTGAGTATGGTGGATCAATCGAGCAGATCAAGTTGGAGCGCAGTTATCACGTTGCTACCCAAGACTTCGACAAAGAACTCATCTTTGAAAAATCTGTTGAGTTTGTTCGTAGCGTCACTGCATGACATTCCTCACTGTTATCTCGGCGATCCCAAGCCCATCTTCTGGGTCTATTCATCTCGGGCCATTAAAACTCAATGCCTATGGTCTCATGATTGCCCTTGGTGTCATCGTGGCGGTGCGCATTGCCGGGCGGCGTGCTGAAAAAGCTGGCGTTGGTACAACCGAAGATATTTCCTCAATTGCAATGTGGGCGGTTCCTGCCGGAGTGTTGGGCGGTCGCGCCTATCACGTGCTCACCGACTACGAGCGGTTCCAGGGCCAGTGGTTGGATGCATTCAAAATCTGGCAAGGTGGTCTTGGTATCTGGGGTGGCGTGGCAGTGGGGCTGCTTGTTGGTGCATGGCGGGCACGCGTTAGTGGGCTTAATGTGCCAGCCATACTGAGCGCAGCAGCACCAGCTATTGCCGTAGCCCAAGCCATTGGGCGATGGGGCAATTGGTTTAATCAAGAACTTTTTGGGGGTCCAACTACACTTCCATGGGCACTTCGTGTGTCTGCTTCAACAGCTAAAAAGGCTGGGTTTGAAGCCGGGACCACGTTTCATCCGACCTTTTTGTATGAATCGCTCGGGTGTCTGTTGTTGGCCTGGCTCTTGATTCGTCTGGAAAAGCGCATCAACCTACGGCCTGGTCGGCTTGTTGCGTGGTACGTCATTGGCTACACGGCGATGAGATTCTTCATTGAAGGCTTGCGAATTGACCCTTCTAAGCAAGCAGCCGAACTAAGGCTTAATCAGTGGGTATCTATAGCCGTGGGTGGCCTTGCTGTCATCTTTTTGGTTGTGGACGCTCGGCGTTCGCGAGTGGAGCCTCCAGCGTCTACGGTCTTTGACCATGAGTGAATGTTTATATGAATTCCGCGAGCCCGGCATCGGGCTCATTACCTTTAATCGCCCTGATCGTTTGAATGCATGGACAGGACCAATGGGAGCACTGTATTTCCAGCATCTCGACACAGCCATGGCTGATCCAAAAGTTCGTGTTGTTGTAGTCACGGGTGCAGGCAAGGGTTATTGCGCAGGTGCCGACATGGGCACACTGCAAGCGATCCCATCTGGTCCGCGTGATGACAAAAAAGAAAATAGCGAGAGCAACATTCTTGATGGACGGATGCAAGATGAGATCACTCGGATGCCTAAGCCAGTGATCTCGGCAGTTAATGGTGCAGCAGCTGGTCTTGGAATGGTGCAGTCGTTGATGTGCGATATTCGTTTTGCTGCTGACACAGCCAAATTTACAGTTGCGTTTTCAAAGCGCGGCCTTATTGGCGAGTACGGCATCTCGTGGGTGTTGCCGCGTCTTGTGGGCCAAGCCAATGCAATGGATCTCATGTTTTCATCACGAGTGATCTTTGCCCAAGAGGCGTACGAGATGGGCATGATCAACAAGGTTGTTCCTGCTGACCAACTTATGGATGTGGTCATGGCGTATGCGTCAGACCTAGCAATGAATGTGTCGCCATCTTCAATGGCAGTGATGAAGCGTCAGGTGTACAACGACTACGACCGCGATGTCTCGACTGCCAGCAAAGATGCATTGCGCCTAATGGCACAATCGTTCACTCGCACAGACTTTAAAGAGGGTGTCCAGAGCTTTTTGCAAAAGCGTCAGGCTGAGTTTCCTCCCGTGCATCCCAACGCCTAGAAAAACCACTGAGCCGTCGCACCGATGGGCTCGTAGGCTTAAGCCTCGTGACTCAGCCCGATTTTTCTCTTTCCGCAGCCGATGTCGCCAAGGTGGCCCGACTAGCGCGTCTTGATATAGATGATGCTCAGGTAGAGCACTTTACTGAGCAACTCGCCAAGGTGATGGGCCATTTCAGCGATATTGATGCACTTGATCTGTCATCGGTCGGTCCAATGACCCAGCCTTATCCGTTGGTCAATGTGATGCGCGACGATGTTGTGCAACCTTGCCTCGACACGGATGAAGTTCTGGCAGCTGCTCCGTCGTCACAGGACCGCAGGTTTCGTGTTCCTCCAATTATTGGATTGGACGACTGACCATGGCAACTATTCCAACAACTGCTCTTGACATAGCGCGCGCTATCGCTCAACAGAAAATCAGTGCTCGTGAAGTAATTGAACATCATCTTTCAGTCATTGATGCTCGTGAGTCAGAAATTCACGCATTTAATTTGGTAACAATTTCGCAAGCACGAGCCCATGCCGATGCGATCGATGCCGATATCGCTGCTGGCCGTCCCGTCGGTCCACTTGCAGGCGTTCCGATTGCACTAAAAGACAACATGTGCACGCACAACATTGAAACTACGTGTTCGTCCCGCATTCTTGAAGGTTGGAAACCACCGTATGACGCAACCGTCGTGTCACGCTTACGAACTGCTGGTGCGATCATGATTGGTAAAACCAATCTTGACGAATTCGCGATGGGGTCAAGTACAGAAAACTCGGCATTCGGCCCGACCCGTAATCCACGTGACATTTCACGTGTTCCTGGTGGCTCGAGTGGTGGCTCTGCAGCGGCTGTTGCCGCGGGATTTGCGCCTGTAAGTTTGGGAAGCGATACGGGCGGAAGTATTCGTCAGCCTGCCGCGTTGTGTGGTGTTGTTGGCGTAAAGCCAACATACGGACTCGTCAGTCGATATGGGCTTGTTGCGTATGCAAGTTCACTCGACCAGATAGGTCCGTTTGCAACAACTGTTTCTGACGCTGCACTTATTACGGAAGTCATTGCTGGCCACGATCCAATGGATTCCACTTCTATTCCGCTGCCGTCGCCTTCCTTGCAAGAAGCAGTCACGGCTGGTGTTGTCGGAATGCGTATCGGCAGGGTGACAGATTTACCAGGCGGAGCAGAACCAGAAGTTATCGCGCGGCTTGATGCAGCGTTTGCGGTACTTGAAGCAGCCGGCGCAATTATTGTTGATGTGCAGTTGCCAACCTTGTCGTATGCGCTCACCGCGTACTACTTAATTGCACCAGCTGAGGCAAGCAGTAACTTGGCTCGGTACGACGGAGTGCGATACGGGCTTCGTGTTCCTGCCAACGACACAAACGCAATGTATGGCGCAACACGAGCCGCTGGATTTGGCGATGAAGTTAAACGGCGGATCATGTTGGGTACGTATGCATTATCGGCTGGCTATTACGACGCATATTATGGAAAAGCACTGAAAGTACGTCGCCTTATTGCGCAAGATTTTGATCGTGCCTATGAACAAGCAGATGTCATCCTTACTCCGACGTCTCCCGTTGTTGCATTCCCATTTGGTGACAAAGTTGATGACCCGATGTCGATGTACCTCTGCGATATTTACACCATCCCAACAAATCTGGCAGGGCATCCAGCAATGAGTGTGCCATTCGGTACAGGTGCTCACGGAATGCCAGTTGGTATACAAGTACTTGCGCCGGCACTCGCAGAACACGCAATGTTCCGTGTTGGTGGAGCACTTGAACTTGCAACACTAGGAGGCTCACGATGAACGATCCACTTAGTTCAGTCGTTGCAACGCAAGAAATGATGTTGCCTGGTGGTTGGGAAATGGTTGTTGGTCTTGAAGTGCATGTTGAGTTGGCAACAAAGACAAAGTTGTTTAGTGGCTCTCCGAACCGATTCGGTGACGAGCCCAATACAAATATTGACCCAGTCACTCTTGGTTTGCCAGGTGCATTGCCTGTTCTAAATCGGCAAGCAGTGGAACTAGCGATGCGCATTGGAATTGCTTTGAATTGTCGAATTCAGCCGTGTATTTTCCATCGCAAAAATTATTTCTATCCTGACATGCCCAAGGCCTATCAAATAAGCCAGTACGACATTCCTTTGAATATTGACGGTTTCTTGGTATTGCCAAGTGGAACGCGTATTGGGGTTGAGCGTGCCCACTTGGAAGAAGACACGGGCAAGAGCACGCATGTTGGCGGTGCAACAGGCCGAATTCGTGGTAGCGATTATTCACTAATTGACTTCAATCGTGCAGGAGTGCCGCTTGTAGAAATTGTGTCGCGTCCTGACATTCGTACAAGTGAACAAGCAAAAGAATACGTTTCTGAATTACGCGCCATTCTTGAAGTGATTGGCGCATCAGACGCCAAGATGGAAGAGGGTTCCATGCGCTGCGACGCAAACGTGTCGGTGCACAAACCAGGAACGCTATTTGGCACTCGGTGTGAGATCAAAAATGTCAACTCAATTCGGGCGCTTGGACGAGCAATCGACTATGAAGCTCTACGCCAGATTGACATTCTCGACAATGGTGGAACAATTCGCCAAGAAACTCGACATTGGGATGATGCAGAGGGACGAACTCATACATTGCGAATCAAGGAAGATGCTGATGATTACAGATATTTCCCAGAGCCAGATTTAGTACCCCTTGACCCAGACCAAGCATGGATTCAATCTGTAAAAAACAACTTACCGATGTTGCCAGCTGCGCGGCGCACTGCTCTATCCGAACTCACGGGTTACGATACTCGGTCTGAAGCAGTCATTGTTATTGTCGAACGGGCTCAACACGACTATGTCCGATCGGTTGTCTCTGCGGGCGGAGACGCGGTTCGTGCGCTTATTTATGTGCAGCAGTCTTTTGCAGATCAAGGCCCTAATCCATCGATACCTGCTGGTGATATCGCTGTCCTCACTTTGTTGGAACGCGATGGAAAATTGTCGGCTACTCAGGTAAAAACAGTGCTGGCAGAAATTGTTGCAAACGGTGGTGGCGATGCTGCGGCAATTGCTGCTGCTAAAGGTTTTGAGGCAATGGATAACAGTGCCGTTGAGGCGATGGTGGATGAAGCGATTGCTGCAGATCCATCTGCTTGGGCAAAGTATCTTGCAGGCGACGAAAAGGCTTCAGGAGCCATTGTGGGTCGGGTTATGAAGGCCAGCAAAGGCAAAGCCGACGGCAAGGTTGTGGCGGCCAGCATGCAATCACGCCGCGACTCTTAATTTTCATCGTTGATTACGCTGCGAATTGGGTTTTCTCACTCTGATGTAACATAATTACATTATAGTCGGAACTATGTTCCACCAAAGATTCGCCTCAATTGCCACGGCAATTCTTGCTACTGCCCTTGTTGCTGCTGGAACGGCAAACACGGGTGCAGCAAAAGTAAGTGTGCTCAGTAGCTCCGACAGGGGGAATTACATTTCGATCTCGATTGGCAAGTCGTATTCCAAAAAGACTGCGATTATTGAGATCGGTGTTAAAAAGAAGCAAGTGTGGAAATTCACCAAACTTTCGTCAGCGAAAGTTTCTACCACTGGCAAGGTGACCATTTGCAACTCTAGACTTCTTCCCGCTTCGTCACGGTTGCGAGTACGAGTAAGCAAAAAAGTTATATCAACTATTTCAATTCGGTCGGCAGTGCAACTCTCAGGCTGCGGATATGTACCACTGGTTACAACAACCACTGTGCTAAATACAACTGTTCCGACGGTAAACGCACCAAACTCGCCGGCGCTCTCGCCGGTTACAACAACCACTGTGCCAATTGCAACTGTTCCGACGGTAAACGCACCAAACTCGTTGGCACTCTCGCTTGATAGCGATACGGGTGATTCAAATAGTGACGGAATTACGAAAGCAACAAACCTAGTAATTGTGGGTCAAGCGCCAGTGGGTTCAAGTGTTCAGGTGTACGTGAACGGAATGTCGTCTGGCTCACCGTGTATTACTGATGTGTCTGGAAACTTTGCTTGTTTTTTGGGCACCGTGGTCGAAGGTGCTAAAACTATTACCGCGCGTGCGCGTAGTGGCGGCATTGATTCAATCTTATCGTCTAGCTATTTAGTAGTTGTTGATCGCACAGCACCAACTTCTGTATTGACACCAGCATCAATCTCGCTGAATTCAAATGAATCAACCACCGTGACTATTCAATTATCTGAATCGAGTACGACCTTGGTTGGTGGATCAGTCACAATTCTTTGCACCATGCCAGATGGATGTGCTCAATCGAATTTTATGGGAAGTGGAAGCGCCTATTCCCTGACATTCTCCATGGTGAACAATATGGCAAATGGAGGGCTTGTTCGTCTTGCTCCAAGTTCGTATTCTGATATTGCTGGGAATGTCAGTGTCGGTGATGTCTATCGGCAGATCTACTATGACATTGATGGTCCTTCGGCTACTTTTGTTCGAACTGGCGACATAATCACAGTCACTTTTCATGAGGTGCCCTATGTGTTCCGTACAACTTCTTTATACCTTCAGCAATATTCGAATACAGGGTTCATTGGAGAACTTGGTTCCGGAGTTGGTTTCATCAATTTTGCTGCATCTGGGTCTACAGGCCGTTCGTGGACATTCACGATTCCCGCTCAAACGTGGTCAGACATTGATGACAGTAGTCAACCAGTTGATAGGTGGGCAGTGGCAGTAGGCGGGTTTACAGACGTTGATGGCAATCCTGCGCGAAACGAACCATGGTTTATCCCGCGCGTCTAGTAGGTGGTGGCCATCATGCAATCACGCCGCGACTAAGCCTGCGCACGACGTGTGGCGTACTGTTTGTCTATGGACTTTGCGATACCGGACGACATTCAAAAAACACTGCAAGAACTTGATGCCTTTATAGAGGCCGAGATTGTTCCGCTTCAGGCTCAAGATGACAACGAGCGATTCTTTGATCATCGCCGCGAATGGGCACGCACAGATTTTGAAAATGATGGAGTGCCTCGGCAGGATTGGGAAGATCTACTAAGCGAAATGCGTCGACGCGCCGACAAAGCGGGATGGTTGCGCTTGGCATTAGCCGAAGAATACGGCGGTAAAAGTGCAAGCAACTTAAAGATGTCAATTATCCGAGAGCATCTCGCTGCCAAAGGACTTGGTTTGCACAATGACTTGCAGAATGAGTCAAGCATTGTTGGAAACTTCCCAACAGTGCTAATGATGCGTGACTTTGGAACGGAATCACAAAAGAAAGAGTGGATGCCAGGTTTTCTCGCTGGGACAAGACGCCTCGCTTTTGGACTGACAGAGCCAAATCATGGCAGTGACGCCACGTATTTAGAAACCACTGCATACAAGGATGGCCAAGAGTGGGTCATAAACGGGATGAAGCGCTGGAACAGCGGACTGCACCACGCAACGCACGACATTATTTTTGCTCGTACCAGTGGCAACCACGGTGAACCCATTGGAATTACTGCGTTTTTGGTACCAACTGATTCGCCAGGCTTTAAAGTCGAATTTTTCTGGTGGACCTTTAACATGCCAACCGACCACGCAGAAGTCAGTTTGTCTGATGTTCGCGTCGGACAAGAGTCGGTGTTCGGTCGTATTGATCATGGCCTCGAGCTTGCGCAACATTTTGTACATGAGAATCGAATTCGACAAGCTGCATCGTCGCTTGGGGCTGCACAATTCTGTATCAATGAAGCCGTGAAATATGCAAATGAGCGAATTACTTGGGGAAAGAAATTAAGCACGAATCAAGGCATCCAGTTTCCGTTGGTGGAGTTACACACAGAGGCTGCAATGTTGCGTCAACTTGTGCGGTACACAGCAACGATGCTCGACCAGAAGAATCACATGGAAGTTACTCATTTGGTGGCGATGTGCAATTACAGAGCGAATCGTTTGGCGTGTGATGCAGCAGATCGTGCAATGCAGACCTGCGGCGGAGTCGGCTATAGCCGTCACATGCCGTTCGAGCATATTTACCGCCATCATCGTCGCTACCGAATTACTGAAGGGTCTGAAGAGATCCAGATGCGCAAGGTGGCGAGTAATCTTTTTGGCTTTGGAGCCCCAGCGGAGCGTCGTTAGTAGCCTTTTACGTTGACATAAGGAAGCTGATGTGTCAAAGCACTAGCGTTACAATATGACGACCAACTTAGACGGCACTCCGATAGATATTAAACCGCGTAGTCGCGATGTCACAGATGGAATTCAAAAAGCCGCATCTCGCGCCATGTTGCGAGCAGTTGGCTTAGGTGACGATGATTGGGTAAAGCCTCAAATCGGGATTGCAAATGCATGGAACGAAGTGACACCGTGCAATATGTCGTTGCGCCGACTTGCTGAGTCCGCAAAAGTTGGCGTGCGCGAAGGTGGCGGTGTGCCACTTGAGTTCGGGACAATCACAGTCTCCGATGGTATTTCGATGGGCCATGAAGGAATGCGCGCTTCATTGGTGAGTCGTGAAGTCATCACAGACAGTGTGGAAACCGTTGTGCACGCCGAGCGGTTCGACGGTTTTATTGGTCTTGCTGGTTGCGACAAAAGTATTCCGGCAATGCTGATGGCTGCGGCTCGTCTCAACCTTGCTTCAGTGTTTGTCTACAACGGTTCAACAGAGCCGGGGGTCTACAAAGGCAACAACATCGACATCACCACCGTTTTTGAAGCGGTTGGAGCCTGCGCTGCTGGAACCATAACCGAAGATGAACTGACCGATATCGAACGCGCTGCTTGTCCTGGTGAAGGTGCATGTGGCGGAATGTTTACTGCAAACACTATGTCGTCAATTGCAGAAGCATTAGGAATGAGTCTTCCCGGATCAGCGTCAGCGCCAGCAGTTGATCGTTCACGAGAAGAAGATGCACGTCGTGCTGGTGTTGCAGTAGTGAATATGTTGCGACTAGGAATTCGCCCACGTGACATCATGACCAAAAAAGCGTTTGAAAATGCAATTGCAATCGTTAATGCGCTTGGTGGTTCCACCAATGCTGTCTTGCACATTTTGGCAATAGCTTATGAAGCTGGTGTTGAATTATCGCTCGATGATTTCAATCGCATTGCGGACAAAGTTCCACATATTGCCGATACAAAACCCGGCGGCAAATATCATATGACCGATATCCATCGTGTTGGTGGTGTTCCTGTCGTATTGAAGCATCTGCTTGATGCCGGTCTGTTGCACGGTGATGTGATGACATGCACTGGTAAAACGATGGCTGAAAACTTGGCGGAGATGAATCCACAAGATCCCGATGGCGATGTTATCCATCCGCTATCTAATCCGATCCACACAGAAGGTGGAATCAACATTCTGTCTGGATCGCTTGCACCAAAGGGATCTGTTGTGAAGGTTGCTGGCCTAAGCAAGGATCAGATGTTGTTCGAGGGTGAAGCGCGTGTGTTCGACGGGGAAGATGGCGCGATGCATGCTGTGATGACAGGCGACATTGCCCCTGGCACTGTCATTGTCATTCGGTACGAAGGCCCAAAGGGTGGTCCTGGCATGCGCGAAATGCTGGCAATCACGGCAGCGCTTAAAGGTGCTGGTCGTGGCGCAGACTGTGCATTGATTACCGATGGTCGATTCAGTGGAGGGACATGGGGCTTCTGTATTGGGCATGTTGCACCAGAGGCAGCAGATGGTGGTCCAATTGCATTCGTGCGTGATGGTGATCTCATTTTGATTGATGTGCATTCAAAAAGTCTCAACCTTTTGGTTTCTGAAAAGGAGTTGAAGAAGCGTCGAAAGGGATGGATTCCGAACCCACCGCGCTACACCACAGGTGTTCTAGCGAAGTATGTCAAATTGGTGCAAGGCGCAGAGACTGGTGCCATTACAAATACACCGTTGTAAAAAGAAATTTACTTGCGAACAGTCAGCGCAATGCGCCAACCATTCATAGTGACACCTAAGAACACAGACGCAACAATAATGAATGCCAACGCTGTTCCGCGATCAAATACGAAGTTGCGCAAGAGCATTCCAAAAGCAACTGTTCCAATCCAAATTATGACGCCTGACAATATTGATCGTGGCTGTTTAAAAACGACTGGAACGAGACGCATCACAATGGTGGCGATGAGAAACGGTGCTCCCACGAACAAAACACCAGAGACTCCAGTATCAGTGTCGTGATTACGAGTCCCGATAATTACCATCGCCATCACGCACAGCACGTCGTATGCAAGTGTTTGAAGCGCGAGGCGATTCATTGACAGAATCAATCGTTGTCGTCGTAGTATTCACGACCAAGGTGAGTGATTTGATCTTCGCCCATCATCCATCGCAATGTGTTTTGCAGCTTTGCGAGTTGAACAAACAAGTCGTGTTCAGGGTAGAGGCCAGGCGCAACTTGCGGGCTCTTGTAGTAGAACGATAGCCATTCCTGAATGCCGCCAAGTCCCGCACGTTGTGCAAGATCTGAGAACAACACAAGGTCGAGTGCAAGTGGTGCAGCCAAGATGGAGTCACGACACAAAAAGTTAACCTTGATCTGCATTGGGTAATTCATCCAGCCAAAGATGTCGATGTTGTCCCAGCCTTCTTTGTTGTCGCCGCGTGGTGGGTAGTAGTTGATACTTACCTTGTGGAACACATTGCCGTACAGGTCGGGGTTTTTGCTTGGATCAAGAATGTCTTCAAGCACGCCGAGTTTTGACTCTTCTTTTGTCTTGAAGTTTTCTGGTGCATCAAGAACTTCACCGTCACGGTTGCCAAGAATGTTTGTGCTGTACCAACCGGCTAAGCCAAGCTGGCGTGCTTTCAACATGGGGGCAAGAACAGTCTTGATGAGTGTCTGGCCTGTCTTGAAGTCTTTTCCAGAGATAGGGATGTTGTTGTCGGTGGCGTACTGGCGCAAGCACGGCATGTCAACTGCCAAGTTTGGTGAACCGTTTGCGAACGGAATTTTTTCAAGTAACGCTGCATATGCATACAACATTGACGGAGCAATCATTTCGTCGTTTGCATCAATTGCCTTTTCAAATGACTCAATTGATTGGTGTTGTGGTCCTGGCTCAATAAAGATTTCGGTACTTGCACACCAAATCATCACAACACGATCAACTGCCTTTTCATCACGGAATCTGTTGATGTCGGCCCGAATCTGATTCAACATGGAACGCTTATCCATGTTTTCCATAATGTGGTCGCCCTCAAGATTGCGGGCGTACTTGCGCTCGAATGCTGCCTTCATGGGGCGAATGTCGCGTAAAACATCTGATATCGCTTCGATGTGTTTGCCCTGTTCAAGAACGCCGGCACGACTCGCTGCAACATATGCATCATCTGGGTACACGTCCCACGCGCCCCACACGATGTCTTCAAGGCGGGTAAGTGGAACGAAATCCTTCACAAGCACTGTGCGATTATCGGTGCGCTTGCCAAGACGAATCGTGCCCATTTGGGTCATTGATCCAATGGGAAGGCCCTGACCGCGCTTGGCCAGCTCAACGCCAGCGATCAAAGTGGTCGCAACGGATCCAAGACCAACGGTGAGAACACCGAGCTTTCCTTCGGCAGGGGCAATTGTGCGGGATTCAGACATGGGTCTTAGGTTAGGCGAGGAACAGCGGAGCGCCTCGTGAACGTCTCTTTCATCGTTAGCCCGTATAGGAAAACAATGGATCGCGTTCAGACCACGTGTCACGGTCTAGTACGGTGCGTTCCTTCGTCGCTTTCAAAGGAACCACAATGTCTGATCCATTTCCACCACCTTCTGTTCCGTCAACGGCGGGCTCTTCTTCGGTCGGTGCGCCAACACCTTGCAGTAACGGAGTGCGTTTTGGAGCGCAATTACTTGATTTGTTGTTGTTTGCCGTGACTTGTGGAATTGGATGGCTAATTTGGAACATCGTGCTGTGGCAGCAGTCAACATCACCTGCCAAGAAGATGCTGAAGTTGCGTATTGTTGATGCCAACACGGGTGTTCCAGCCACGATGACACAGATGCTGTTGCGTGAGGGATTGGGAAAGATGGTGTTAGGTGTAGTGGCGTCTGGTCTTGGAGTCCTCGTGAGTGCTGTACTGATTCTGGTGACACCAAAGAGGCAGGGTGTATGGGATTACATCGCAACCACCATGGTTGTCAGTGAGGCTTAATTACGCTCCAACTGTGTTGGCAGGAGCGGTGCTGGCAAGTCCAGCAACGAGGTGGATTGCAGATCAACTCAATCATCAGCCGTCCTTGTGCCCGTTGCTGAGGCTCACAGGGATTGCGTGCCCCAGTTGTGGCGGTACTAGGGCTGGTGTCTATTTAGCCTCAGGAGATCCTTTGACAGCGTTGAAGATGAACGCTGGGGTCACAGTTGGGCTCGTGGTTGCTGGCATCGTGATGCTTCACAAATTGGGGGTTGCGAATCGTGCCGATGGGGTGGCAGACTAGAGACAATGACACAGGGACTCAACACCACAATTATCGTCGTCGTCGTTCTGTAGCGCGGCGGCTTTTGCCGACCGCGCGTAAAACCACCCAATGGGGTGGTTTTTTCATTTCTCAGCCCAAGTTCATCGATCAACACATCATTTAGAAACAAGACCCAAGAAAACGGAGACACACGATGTCAACAAAAGAAACTCTTACTGGAGCAGAAGCACTGATTCGCTCTCTCGAGATGGAAAACGTAGAAATAATGTTCGGTCTGCCAGGCGGATGCATTCTGCCTGCATATGACCCATTGTTGAAATCAAGCATCCGTCACGTCCTTGTTCGTCATGAGCAAGGGGCTGGGCACATGGCGGAGGGTTACGCCCACGTGACAGGTCGCCCAGGAGTTGTAATGGTGACAAGTGGTCCTGCTGCAACAAACATGGTGACTCCCTTGTGTAATGCGTTTATGGACTCGATTCCGTTGGTGTGCATTACAGGCCAGGTATCGACAACTGCGCTCGGAACCGATGCTTTTCAGGAATGCGACACGGTGGGGATCACCCGCAGCGTTACAAAGCACAACGAACTCGTGATGCGTCCCGACGACATTCCAATGGCAGTGCGTCAAGCGTTTCTTATCGCAACAACTGGCCGACCTGGGCCTGTGTTGTTGGACATGCCAAAAGATGTGTTGCAACAAACAATGACGTGGCATTGGCCAACTGATCAAGAAGTTCTTGATTCATTGCCTGGTTATAAGCCAACGACAAAGGGTCACCCAAAAATGATCAAAGAAGCAGCAAAGCTGATTCTTGAAGCAGAGCGCCCAGTTCTGTATATCGGTGGCGGAGTGCTGAAAGCTCATGCTGCTGAGATTGTGAAAGAACTTGCTGAACTGACCCAGATTCCTGTGGTGACAACGTTGATGGGCCGCGGAGCGTTCCCTGATAATCACTCATTGTGTTTAGGTATGCCAGGCATGCATGGAAACGCAACAGCGATTACTGCGATGCAAAAAGCAGACTTGCT
>Ga0335396_10005206_pt1 | contig 13585 bp, 1 predicted proteins | sample FRY02_FD_205743 | JGI IMG/M metagenome (GOLD analysis project Ga0335396, IMG submission 205743) | Freshwater microbial communities from Lake Fryxell liftoff mats and glacier meltwater in Antarctica - FRY-02 (spades assembly) (version 2) | ecosystem: Environmental > Aquatic > Freshwater > Ice >... | reverse complement strand
GCGTGACCCCGCAGCGATTGTATATTTGCCCGCCATACAAGGTTCACATGCTAGGGTGGCAGTTGGTTGCGTAGATGGACTGGTGCCTCTGGGGCATTCCTCACACGGGACAGACCCCATCGCCGTACCATAACCAGCACTACAATCCCAGCACACGGCCCAAAAGGTCTCGGAATATTTGCCAGCAGGACATAATGTACATTTTTCAGAGCCATAATTCTCGGCAAAGGTTCCAGCCGCACATTGCTCACACGCGGTCGAATTCGCCTGTGAATAGCTCCCCATGCCACACAAGTCACACTCGGAAGCAGACGCGACCTGGGCATAGCTTCCAGCCGCACATGGGGTACATTGTGTGGACCCTTTCGTATCAGAGAAAGTACCAGCGCTGCATCCTGCACAACGTTTGGCGCCAGCTGTTGAGAAGGTCCCTTTGTCGCACTGCAAGCAAGACATCGCCGAGGTGCTACCTGTGTTGAAGGCAGATTTGCCAGCAGTACAAGGAGTGCAAAACGAAGATCCTTCCACGGCTGAGAATGTTCCAGCAGAACACTCGATACAAGGTCCTCCTTGCAATGAAAAACGACCACGACCACACAGTTCACAAGCTGTCATACCGTCCCGGCTGCTGTACGTGCCCGAAACACACAATGTGCACGTGTCAGAGCCGTTTTGAGCCGTAGCAGTGCCAGCCTCACAGGTGCGACATAGAGACGACCCAGTGTCCGGGGTATACGTGCCGATGTCACACAACATGCACGGAGCTAGTCCAATGCTAGTTTTGTATTTGCCACTGCGGCACGGCAGACACTCGTCGGAATTATCGCCAGAATAGCCAGTGTTGCAGCTGCAATCGGATTCGGCAGTGCTGCCTTCTTCAGAATATGTGTTGTTGCGACAACGGATGCAGTCTCCCACGCCAGTAACCAGTAGATATTTCCCAGCTTCGCAGCCTGTGCATGGGCCTACACTGGCTCGCACACGCATGAATTTGCCGGGGGCACAATCGTCGCAGCTGGTTTGTCCCGTTTTTGCCTGAAATTTGCCCTCGAGACAGTCGATACAGTCTCCGACTCCAGCGAGCAATAAATATTTCCCCCGCGCACAGCCTGAGCACGGGCCTGCGCTGCCTGGCGAGTGCATAAATTTACCTGGCGTGCAATCATCACAAGTGCTTTGCCCAGTTTTTCCCTGAATCTTACCCGGAGGGCAGTTTTCGCAGTTTTCGTTTGACACAATGGTCTTGTACTTGCCGATGCTACACACTGTACATTGCAAAGCGTCTGTGGTCCATGTGGCAAGGAATTCAGAGGAGTTTGTGTAGTTGGTGGCGCTGTCCGCAAAATCAACCACCAAATGGAAAACACCGCGTGATGTCTGGTATTCAGAGGCAGTAAAGGAGTTTGTGCTGCTGTGCGTGAGTCTGGCAGCCAAGCTGGGATCGACGCAAAGGGTGGAAAAATTCCCCGGTTCCTGCCATGTGCAACTTTTGAGTTCTACTACGGTTGCTTGCAAGTTGTGCATGAAGGTTGTGTCAAACAACACAGAGATATACGGGCGTTGGGCGTTGCCTGTGATCACCCATGTGCATTTTGTCCCCGGCAGACCCTGCACAGCACGCAACTCGCCAGAGTTGGACACACTGGGAAACATCGATTGCACCACGGCAGCTTCACACACACCAGCACCCGAAGCAGCAGAAATTGTCGACACGCTGGCCGCAGTCGTTACAGCGTCATTCGTGTCGACCAGCGTGTATCCGACGCCACACATGCAGTCCGAAACAGATGTACTGGCTGTGGACAGAGTTGAGCTGGTTGTCTCAAAGTAAAATCCCTGCACCCGTAAAATGTCATCTTGCCAAGTGCAGCTTTGACACCACGCATGGCCGTTGAAATCCTTGTACGTTCCAATCTCACAGTCGTAGCAGCCTGTGTAAGTCAGTTCTGGCTGGTTGGCGTACTTGCCTCTTGGACAGAGACTGTAACAATCCGTTTCCAATGTACTTCCAGGTGCGGACATTTGCTGGTTCTCTGTAGGCGACGTGGTCGGACAGTCCACGCAGGAGCCCAAAGTGCCGTACTTACCAGCCTCGCACCACGAACACGGCCCAGCAGGTGGTCCGAACATGCCATTCTTGCATACGCAGTCGAAAATTTGTGTGGAATTTGAGGGGGATATAGTGTTGGCAGGACACCCTACGCATGCTGTGGCGCCATGATCCGCCGAATACGTGTTCTCCCCGCATGTGAAACAAGGCGCAGCCCATGCCGCGCCTTGCATGTGCAGGGAGCTCTTGTGTTTCCCTGGGACGCACATTTCACAGCCACGGGACAAGTTGAAGTAGGCAAGGACCACTGGATGAAACCCACCTTGGTATCCAATGCTGCAAACGCAATCTTGAATTGTGAGAGACCCACGACTAGTCTGCCAACTGTTGGCAGGACACGACTCGCAGGCCTGTCGACCTATGCGTCCCTTATATTTGCCATTGTCACACCACAAACAGTCTGTCGCCCCCGTGAATCCAGCCAGGCAAACGCAATCTGCATTCCCCTCGGATGGTATGGTATTGGCGTGTGGACAAATCGCACAGGGCATGTTTCCAGGAGTCGCCTTGTATTTGCCTGCAGCACACTTTGTACATGTTCCACTCGCATTACCAGATCCAGCCCACCCGGGATCGCATTTGCATGCAGACACAGATTTGCTGCTCGTAGGCGATTTTGAATGCAACGGACAGTCGACACACGACATCTGTCCTTCTCCCGATGTGTACTGGTTTTCCAGGCAGTCGATACACATCCCATCGCCATACGCTATCTTGTGCTTACCGGCGGCACACGCAGTGCATGTCGGAGAGCGCATGCTCCAGTGTGCGGTGAACGTAGACGGCATAGCTTGTCTCTGTGGCATCCAGAATGTAATTTTCATGACACCCGTGGACGAGAAAAAGACGGTGTCTTGTATCATATATTTGTCTCCTATGGTGTTGTAGTTTTCCTGCATTGAGTGGTAACTTTCACCGAGGGCGTTGTAATTGTCTGCGACCGAATCGTAATAGTAATATTGGAGGGAGCGCATTTTCCTGCGCAGTGTCGCTACTTGTTGTGTTTCCAAGCACGATGCATCGCAATTACCCAGCTGCACCTCGTCCCAGTACTCGTCGCCAAGATCAAAGGCAGAAAAGTAGAGCGCGATCTCTGTATTTGGGTCCGTGGTTTTCACGACCCACTGACACAGCGCACTGCCCTCACCGACATAAGCAACTTCCGGCCGCACCTCATCATCACTGTCATGCGGTGGCGTGTCTTCACCTTCGTTGAACCCCGGAGGTCGTATGCCGTGGTCGGAGATGTTGCCCGACACCACACCGGACAGGGGTGTGCAAGCGCAGCCCCCAGAACACGTCACACGTGCGGATATCGAGCTGAACCCCGCACTGCACACGCACGGAAAACTGTTATTGAGCCTAGACAAGCCGGCGTTGCATGTGCAGTTGTTTTTGTGGATGCTTTCCTCCGGCGAGCTCGAGCGTTCTGGACATACTTCGCATGCAATGCCACCGGCCGCCGACGAGTATGTGCCATTGTGACATTTGTCGCACAAGCTGGCACCAGGCTGGGTCTTGTATTTGCCAGTCGCACACAGTAAACACGGTCCGCCGTTTTCGCCCGTCGCCCCTGCATTACATCTGCACACTTTTACGGTTGCACCTTGCACGACGTCGCTGGTGCTGGACGTAGGACACTGCTCACAGAGCTCGGGCCCAACCGTGTCTTTGTACGTCCCCGCAGCACACGGTGTGCAATCCTCGCTGTTGTCTGTGTGGAACGCACGGGTAAATCCAACATCGCACATACACGAGCCCGTGTGTGTGCGGGTGTTTTTGCCGTGCGGACAAATTGCACACGGCATGTTTCCATCCACAAGTTTGGAGGCTCCCATGGCACATTTCGAACAGTTTCCGGTCTCGCCGCCTCCCCTGGACCATCCCGGGCTGCACACACAGTGCTCCAACAAGGTTCTTTCCCCAGGAGAATTGGTGTGCGCGGGACAGTCCACACAAGATGCAGCCCCAATGTCGATTTTGTATTTGCCCGCTACGCACTGCGAACACACGCTGCCAGGTGCCCCCGTCCAGCCGGCGTTGCACTGACAAGCTTGTACGGACAAACTGGCAATGGGCGAAACAGAATTGACGCATGCTTGACACTTGAACGCAACATTTGTGCCTGGTAATACATGGGTTTCATTTCTGTAGAATCCAGCTCCACACGGTATACACGTGTGTGCTGTGCTGTATTCTGCGGTGGCGTCGTCAAAGTACCCAGTGTTGCACTGACACGCTAGGATTGTACTTGACCCTAACAGCAAAGTGGTGGAGTGGTCGGGGCAGGACAGACAAGCCGTAGAGCCTTGTGCAGTCTTGTACTTTGCTGCCGGACAGTAAGAACACGGTGCTCCGTTTCCCCCCGACGACCCGGCATCGCACACGCAGTCCTGAACTGTGAGACCGCCACTTGTCCGCAGAGTCGCGTACCCTGGTAAGGTGTTCGGTGTGGACGAGTGGATTGGGCAATCGAGGCAACTGGTGCTATTTGGCGATTTGTACTTGCCAACCGAACACGAAGTGCACTCGTGAAGTGACGTTTCTGAGGCGAAATAGCCCCATTCGGCGATACATTCGCAGTCGTCAACGGAGACGCTTCCGACGCGGGAGGAGCTGTTATCTGGACACAGCACACACGCTGTGTACCTAGTTCCTTCCTGCACGCCGTTCCAGTAGGATCCAGGAAAGCAGTCTAGACATAGTTTCTGCACGGTGCTCGAGTCGCTGAAATATCCGTCAAGACACCGGCAAACAAGTCCTTCGCGAGGCCTACATTCACAGGCCTCTCCCTGACGTTGCCTGGCAGGACAATCCTCACAAAAGTAGCCCCCGCTGTGCACATTGTACTTGCCTGCGTCGCAAGCTATGCACGGGGGGGTTGCAACAATGTCAACAAACGCCTGTTGCGACACTACATACCCAGGGCCACACGTACAGTCGGTTCCATTGAGCACCGAGATTTGATTTTCATAACAATCGAGACACAGATCGAAGTTGCCCTTGTGTGATTTGTACTTTGCTGCAGGGCATTCTTCACACGCCCCTGGAACCGTAGTATTGGCGAGAAACGCCCCTTTGCGGCAAAGACAGTCCCAAAGTGTGTTGGCTCCGGGCATGCCTTCCGTATCTGATGGGCATTCTTTGCATGCGAGGGCTCCGAATTCATCTTGGTACTTCCCAGCTGCACACAGGACACAACCTCCGTCCGAACTCGACTGGCTCCCCGTGCCACACGCACATTCTGCATCGCCAAATGCGCTCTTGTACTTTCCCACTACACATGGGGTGCAAGGGCCGCCGTCTGGACCCGTTGCTTCCGGATTGCAGCGACAATTGTACAAACTTGTCGCGCCAGTGCTCATGGTGGAAGAGAAGTCGGGGCAGCGGTCGCATGCGCGAATTTCGGTGTCGTTTTTGTATCTGCCCTTGAGACAAGGTGCACACGCTGATTCCTGGCCACTGAAATATTGCCCAGCTGCACACGGCACGCACACCGATGCAGTACCGTCTGCAGCCACCGATCTCACATACCCATGAGTGCATACACACACCCTGCCATTCGGGGAATACCACAGAATCTCCTCTGGTGCACACGTCGTACATGAGACCATCCCGCGTTCTGTCGCCAGAGTGTTTTGTGGACAGGTCAGGCAGATTGAAGTTCCCATCAGCGCCTTGTATTTACCCACAGCACACGCTTCACACGTCGGGTCAATTGGCTTCTCCGCATACCAGGAGGTCTGCTGGTATCCAGCGGCACAGTCACACACAACACTCGACCTGTTCGAGTCTGTGTTAATAGGACAATCCACACATGGGAAATCGCCTTGAACAAATTTATATTTCCCAGCCGGGCAGTGCTCACATACTGGCGCGGAATCGTCTCCAGTTTCTGCTGGCGTGGTGCTCGACTGGAACATCCCGGGGGTGCAAAAGCAATCGTCCACTAGCAGAGCCCCAGGCGAGCTGTGGGTGTTTGCTGGGCATTCTGTGCACCCGGTGGCACCCGCCGAATTGGAGTATGTCCCGGCTCGACATAACGTACACAGCTCGAGTCCTCCTGCATGAAATCGTCCTGCGTCGCAAAGACACTCTGATTCGTCTGTTGCACCAAGACCATATGTCGTCGAATGTGCAGGACACTGTTCACACGAAGCAAGTCCGGGTTGGTTCTTGTATGTCCCTAGCTCACACGGGGTGCACCACGTCATTTCCTGTTCTGGAATGTAGTATTCTCCCACCACACAAGTAATGCACACCACATTAAAGTCTGCCAACGTGTTGGATGCAAAATACCCCGCATTGCAGCTGCATCCAGTACGCTGCGCCGTCACCTCTGCATTTGCAAAGCAGTCACCGCATGCCGTCCTGCCGGCGTAATACTGATACTTGCCCGCGACACAATCGTTGCACACAGCTGGTACTCCGGTGGCCCCACCGATCCCGTACGATCCGGCCTCGCATATTTCACATGGCCCGGGCACAGCTGGCGCTTGGAAGCCAGGGTTACACGCACAGGCGCCCACCGACTCCTGTGGGGCGTCGGCATTTTCCTGGCATAGCACACACTGGCCATCGAGTTGTCTTGACGACCCTGCTGCGCACAGGCACTCCCTGCTGGAAGTGGATGCAAACTCATTGCTTGGACATGGATCGCACTCAGCCGAGCCTTGCGTGTCCTTGTACGTGCCGACATCGCATTTTCCGCACGTTATTCTCCCACTCAGGTCAGCGCCCTGCGTCTGTGTCGCCCCAAAATCACACGTGCATTCGGCTATAGACCAACTGTTTGCGGGGGCTATTTGGTACATCCCGCAAGCGATGCACAAATTGTCATATATGCCACCGTCGTGCCAGTATTTCCCCACTTCACACGATTCACACGCACCGAGATCCGACCGAACCAGACCATCCTGGCATTTGCATGCAGCATGGTCAGGGACAATCGATTTTTCGTCATCATCACACTCGATGCACGCGTCGCTTCCGCCGGGGCCAGCCCATCCCGCTTTGCACTTGCAGTTTGATATTGTATAGCTCCCGTTAGGTGAAATCGTGTTTACCGGACATGTTGTACACCCTGCACTGGGCGACTGCGACGTCGACTCACTTTTGAAAGTGCCCACCTCGCATCTCGTGCACGGTCCACCTGCTGATCCGAAGAAGCCTGCGTTGCACAGACAGTCTTGCAAAGACACGCTGACATTCACGAGTATATCCACCACGCTTCCGTCTACCAAGAGCAGATCATAATGTGTGTGTGTGGACGCCGGACATGAGGTGCACTCGTTGGTTCCGGCGATGTTGTAGGTGTCTCGTGGACACATCTCACAATGGTCTGCGGTGTTGCTGCCGCTCGACCAGTACCCGGGCCTACACAAACAGTCATGTTCAGACGTACTATTCGACAACGACACTGTGTTCCGTGGACATTCAACACAGCCGGAACCTACTTGGTACATATTTGCCACGCAAATACCGTCGCAGTTTCCGGTGGGTGTTCGTGAGAACCCGAATTCGCACACGCACTCCTCAATGGACACGCTGCCTCGATGTGTGGTGTGCGAGTACACAGGACACTCCACGCACGGCTCCTGTTGTGTGGAGTTCTTATACGCCCCTCGCAAGCATGATACACATCGAAAGCTGTCCGGATTGTCGATACCAACTGGAAAATACCCAGGATTGCACATGCAGTCCCTGTAGGACACTGTTCCATTGAGAGACACAGAATGATCAGCACACTGTGTGCACTCGCCCGAACTTGTGTCGAAAAACTGGTCTGTGGTGCATCTCGCACACACAGTGCCATCGATATCCTCGGTGTATCCCTCCCGGCATTGACAGTCCTCGTGCGATACACTCCCCTCTAGCGAGACATAATTGTCACGACAAGGTCGGCATTCGCCGGACGCCGCGTTAAAAAATTGGTTTGCGCCGCATCTTGCACACACTGAGAGATCTGTACTTTGGGTGTAGCCCGTGTTGCACATACAATCCCAAGAATTGTAACTGCCCTCGACGGCAGAACTGTGTTCCAAACAGTCATAACACACGGTCTGGGCCCAATACGGATTGTACTTGCCCGAGGGGCACGCTACACATATTGTGGCGTCATCAATATGGTCGACATATGTGCCATGTGGGCAGGCTTGACAGTCCAAGTAATCGTTTGAGCCAGACGCGATATACCCCGCATTGCACCGGCAATCATCCTTCGACACGCCTCCCGTCACGTTGGAGGATGAAAAAGACGGACAATCCAAACATTTTACTGTCCGTTGATACTCTTCGTGATACGTACCAGGGAGACACACTTCGCATGGCCCACCATCGGGTCCACCCGCTCCGGCCACACACCAACACTGTGACACCTCTGTTCTCCCCTGTCCCTCCGTGGTCGAACGGACAGGACACTCCTTGCATTGCAACTGCGTGGCATCATTGAATTTCCCTTTTGCACATGCACTGCATGTCCCGTCCACGTCACCATACCCGGGATTACACGTGCAACTGGCCTCGGATACACTGTTTGCTGCAGAAAATTTACCGGAGTCACAGGACCGACAAATATGTTGCACCTTGTCGTTATCTTCCTCCCAGTAACAATTTTGCCAGGTTCTCGAGCAATCTGGAATATACGAATGCATAAAGTCCCCGGCGTCGCAGCCTTTACACACACCATCTTGTTCAAAGGCCCATGCCTGGCAGAGACAGACAGTCGTGCCCGACGCATTCGCGTACGAGTCGACTGGACAATCGGTGCATGCTCCCGACCCAGAAGCAGACTTGTATGTTGCAGGTGGACACGCAGAGCACGTGCCTGGACTTCCTGTGTACCCAGCATTGCACTCACACGCCGCGATAGCTGTGCTCCCATATCCAGAATTCGAATTATCCGGACACAGCAAACAGGAAGTGCAAGACTCGGTCGTTGCATTACTGCCACTTCCGCATGCCCCATAAGCCCCACCGACACACGCGCACAGGTTGCCATTGCGTTTCTCAGAAAGCAGGTTGCACTCGCAGGATGATTCTGTGGATGTACAAGGTGTGCACATGCCCGCCGCAGTGTCTAGTGTGAATCCTACATCACACACACACTGCGTCATGCCAACACTCCCCCGCAAAGAATTCGAACGGTTTGGACAAAGCAAACAGGTATTAGGCTCGACACAAGCAGGCATGGTCTTGGCTGCCACGCTGAACGGACCTACAATACTCCGCCTGTCTGTCGTGACTTGTCCTGTGCGGAAAAGTGGGTTGAAATCGTGAAGTTGGACCCACTCATCCGAGTCCATCTGTTTGGCCTCCAGCGTCCACGTGATTGGATCATAGTCCGTGTCGTCGTCGGTCCGCCACTCGTATTCGCTTGCGGTCACCCACTCGTATGCGCTTATCACAGCAGGAGTACATAATTTCAGGGTAATTGTTTTTGGTTCTTCCCAATAAATGTTACTCCATTGCTCAAGGAATGTTGCAACGTCACCATCAATCAGTTTATCACAAGCATCCGATGTATGATCCAAGCAACCACAAACGTCGAGGAGACGGGGTCCTGCTCCGGTGTCTGTGAAAAATCGCATCTCCGCCATATATATGTAACGAGCAAACATATAGCGCTGACGTATCACCGTAAACCGGAATTCTTCACTTTCATTCGGAGTGCATGCACCATAGCTCCCTGATGTGCATAGACAAGGTCTGGCGTCATCGATACACGATTGACACTGCAGCACGAAACTGCCGACAAGACACAGAAAGATAAAAACGAGTTTCGTTTTTGTCACGCATAGCAGCCGAGACAGCATGCGTCGAACCCACGGATCCTGCCCACACAACCATGTGTTATATATATATACACAAATATCTCAAAAAATGTTTGTTCGTGTCGTTGAATTCAACCTCAGAATAACGACAGAGACTGATCACAGCTCCCGGGTGGGACAAAGCGCACGAGCGAGTACTGGTCCGATAGCGAAAATTTATTGCCCTCTACCCGTGGGGGTTACGGTAAACAAGGAGTCTGCGCGGCAGGTCTAGAAATACAGCAAATCTATAGGTCAACGCTTGACAGGCTTTACACGCTTGGCACGCACGACACGCTGCACTTGCACGACCAGCGCAGGCTCCGCAGGCGCAACAGGCTTGACACGCTTGCGGGGGCCCGCAGGCTTTGCAGGCTCCGCACGCTTGGCACGCTGAGCACGCTTGGCATTATGCTCAAGCTCCACACGCTCCGCGGTGTACACAGCAGGTAGCATGTTCTTGGGGAGTTGGCACCAAAAGCCAAAGTCGCTGTGGCAATCCATGCGGACATGGCTGTTGCTCCAGTCCGAAACCACGTAGGGGAACCCTGTTGTCCAGGGACAGGCCGCGACGTTCAGAGAGACGCCCGTGTTGTTAACCTTTCCGCGAATGGCCTTGGTCTTGAGATGCGTGACTTCGCGTGGATCACCATACACGCCGTCGACCAGGGACGTGTAAGCAAGAATCTTGGTGACACTGCACGACTCTTTCTTGGCATACAGGTGGCTGCTGGATCTGAAGTTGATAACTGGCTCCGTCATGGTGCTTTTCGGGGGCCTTCCGGGTACTCGCACGCCAACATGCAGCATGTTGCTCTGTGGGTCAACCGATGGCGTCTCACAACGTTGCCGGCCTTTTCAAACCCTTTTTTTTTTAGTTTTTATAAAGGGTGCATCGGGGTACCGCGTAAAACAAGTTTAAATGGTCGAAAACAGAAAAAAACAGCCGGATTCGAGAAGTTGGGTCCAGCGCAGAGGACGACGCCAGGACGGGGTGGAGAAATTTTTACCAAGAGGTACAGACGGTCCGGCGTAAACCGTGCATTTTGCATCAAATTTTCAAGAACAACACAATGCACCGCGCCAGTTTAGGGCGCAAACGTGCGCAGGTTGCTCACACAATCATATCCTTCAAGAGAGCGGGGTTGGCCTCTTGTTTTGCACCTGTGCAAAATGGATTTTAACCGGTAAAATCTGATGTTCGGACTGGTTATACGGACCAAATCGATTCTTGACCCATCACGGCGAATTCAGTTCGGTCAAAAATCCCCTTCTTGAAACAAAATCTTGCAAACGAGGGAAGCGTTGGCAAAATTGCATGCAGCACCCATGTCCAACGCCAGCGATGGGGTTGGGACGGGATATCTTGCCATATATCATGGTTGTTATTCTGCGTCGCGGTGTCAGATTGCATGGCTGTGTGTGGTGCGGCTGGTCTGCCAACACTTTAAAAAGAGGCAGTCGACATTTGTCGGCAGAACCGCGAGTGGACGGGGCGGTTCGCAGCACTGGCTGCACACTTCCGCGACGACGGGGTTGTGCATCCACCATTGTTACTGAACCGTGGATGTGTGTAAGGCCTATATTCAATAAACGAATATGCTGCTTTTAAATGTTTATACAATACTCGTATTTCAGGGCCTTGAGGGGCCTCTGAGGGGCCTCTGAGGGGGCTCTGAAGGGCCTCTGAAGGGGCTCTGAGGGGCCTCTGAAGGGGCTCTGAGGGGCCTCTGAGGGGACTCTGAGGGGCCTCTGAGGGGCCTTTGAAGGGCCTTTGAAGGGCCTATGAGGGGCCTATGGGGGGCATATGAGGGGCCTATGAGGGGCCTCTGAAGGGCCTCTGAAAGGCCTCTGAGGGGCCTCTGAAAGGCCTCTGAGGGGCCTCTGAGGGGCCTTTGTTGGGCCGCTATTGGGCCTACGTGAGTGCCCTTTTCTTTTCTTGTAGATGGACTTCACAGGACAGGGGGCCTTATATGCGAAGTTAATATATGCAAAGTTTTGCACACCCTCGTGTTTGCTTAACCGCAGCTCGAACCTTTTTGCAGTCTGTATAGTGTGTCTACATTCAGGGCTCGGGGATCAAGTTGAAATAATTAAAATACAGCAACAACAACATCAGCAACACCAACACGCGCAATCGTACAGCATTTTTAATAAAAAAACGTCTGAAAAGTGAGGGCGTTGCATACAGTTTACCTTTGGAAAGGCAGTTCAAGAGGACAATACTAGAGGATCAAAATCGTGCCTTGTACCACGCAGGGCCCATGAGGAACTCAGTGTGATCCGCGGTGCACGAGTCCACACACACCTTGCCCTTGGCCACGCGCCGCCATTGGTTGATCAGTGGGCATATATCCTTGTGCCGCACAGGATTGCATGCAATGATGTCACAATGCTCTATGCAGTGTTTGGTCTGGCCCGACGCTGCCTTTTGACACCTCTTGTCACAAAATCCAACCACATGGCAACCGCAGCAAATAAGTTGGTGCTTGCCTGGGTTGGTTAATAAAGAACAGCCCCGGCACCACCGGTGTCCGATTTTCAACTGCAAATCCAGATGCCGACGCAGGTGCTGTCTACCCACGTCATGGCTGCCCATGTGGAACATTGTGAAAGCAAGATGCAGCAAGCAGTCGGTTTGGATGTCGATGCTGTTGTGCGTGACAGCGAGCTCCGACGCAGTGTCGAACCAACTCTTGGCTCCGTGTATGTCGTGTGCGCCAGCCCCTTCGTTTTGTGCTGCAGTGTCGACGGTTTTGGCATGTTGGAAGCACACACGCGCACGCAATGCCATATCAATGCCAATCGACAAAGCGGTCATCATCTGGTAGTTTCCTTGTTTGTCTGGTTGCAAGGGCTCGTCCTGCAACATGCGCCACACTTGCAGCCGACGGGCGATGGCTTGGTCTTGTTGCCCGAGCAGCATTCGGCATTGCGCAACACGATTCAAAGCCCACAGTATCGCAATGTTGGCCAGGTCGCTCTCCAGCTGCGATTGATCACATGCCAACAGCTTGTGGTGTAGCAGTGTCTCCACAACTGCTTCATGTATCGCTACTGCACACACATAGTCTCCTGTCGAAAAGTCGCATTTGGCGATGGCGATTTGTGCTTCGTGCTTGAAAAAGCAGTCTTGAAAGTGGTGGTGAGCATGATTGCACGCGACCTCGAAGCAGTGTTTGGCCTTAGCATACTGCAACGCAGCTTTGTATGCGATGCCCAAAAGCATGTGCACTTTGAAGAATACGCCGTTCGAGACCAGCGGGTCGAGAAATGCAACCGCAGCCCGGAGCAACTCAATCTCGAATGTGTAAGCACCTGTCGTGTGCAGCGATGCCGCGAGCTGCGTGTATAGCATCACGCCAGTGTGTGCCATGTCTTTTGCAATATATGCGTGTGCCACAGATAGAATGCTCGCAGTCAAGCCCACCACGCCCGCGTAGTCTTTTTGCTGTGACAGGCGGTCGACTTTTTTGACTACTTCGCACATGGTTTTGTGCTTGTGTTGTGCTGTCTCGGTTCGCTGTAAACACGCCGCTTGCAATGGCACGACTGGTGCACAAACACGCTTGTGGCCCAGCGTCCATGCCTGTTTTTGGCATTTTTTCGAACAATACTGGCACCGCTTGCATTGAGCACACTTGAACACCGGGCCTGCTGCATT
>Ga0335396_10005204_pt1 | contig 13586 bp, 12 predicted proteins | sample FRY02_FD_205743 | JGI IMG/M metagenome (GOLD analysis project Ga0335396, IMG submission 205743) | Freshwater microbial communities from Lake Fryxell liftoff mats and glacier meltwater in Antarctica - FRY-02 (spades assembly) (version 2) | ecosystem: Environmental > Aquatic > Freshwater > Ice >... | reverse complement strand
CAACCTTGTCCCCATTTTCGTAAATAGCTCCCAAGGCATGTGCAACGTCTTCGATGATGTGCAGGGAATATTTCCTTGCAGTTTTACTTAAACTCTCCATGTCGCAGGGTAAGCCTGCAAAATGAACAGGAATCATCGCGCGAACTTCCGGATTTACACTTACTTCGTTTGCTACAAGCTCAGGGTCTAAATTGAGTGTATCTCTATCTATGTCTATAAAAATGGGTCGATGTCCCGCATAGAGAACTGAATTAGATGAGGCTACAAAAGAGATAGGTGAGGTGATTACTTTTGAATTCTGAGGTAAGTCAAGTGCAAGCATTGCTATATGTAGACCAGCTGTGGCACTTGAAACGGCAACTGCATACTTCGCACCCACATATTTTGAAACCGCTTCTTCGAATTGTGCAATCTTTGATCCCTGAGTTAGAGAATGAAACCGAATCTGCCAAGCGACCTTGAGGGCGTCAGGCAAAGTGGCATTGTGTTTTCCGTATGGAATCAAGGCAGAATTCCACTTTCTTTAAGCACTTTCAAGAATGTTTCATCAGTATGCCAAATCTTGTTATTGTCACTAGAAAACCTGAAACCTTCTTCAACTTTTGTTCCGATGGAATCATAAACACCAAGTGATTTCAATGCAGGAGATATTATCGCAAAGTATTCTTCAAATTCATATGTACTGTGAGAATCATCTTCGGTAATCATTACTTCGTGCAATTTTTCACCTGGTCTAATGCCAATAACCTCAGTTGGAACACCAGGGCATACAACCCGTGCAACATCTATGACTTTGAAGCTAGGAATTTTAGGTACAAAGATTTCACCACCATGCATTCTTTCAAGGCTATCTAGTACGAACTTGACCCCCTCTTGGATGGTGAGCCAAAAACGAGTCATACGCTCATCGGTGATAGGAATCGAGCCAGTCTTGGCCTTATCAAGAAAGAATGGAATTACGCTGCCGCGAGAGCCTAAAACATTCCCATAACGAACGGCAGAGAAACGTGTATCACGGGCACCAGCAAGCACATTGCCTGCGATCATTAATTTATCAGAGCAAAGTTTTGTTGCGCCGTACAAATTTGCAGGATTTGCAGCTTTGTCTGTGCTCAGTGCAACGACTCTCTGGATGCCATTTTCTATGGAAGCGTTGACAATGTTCTCAGCACCAATAACGTTTGTTTTGATTGCCTCCATAGGATTGTATTCGGAGGCGGGGATTTGCTTCATCGCTGCTGCATGAACGATTATGTCAATCCCATCGGTTGCTTGAAGTAGTCTTTGATAGTCTCTAACATCTCCGAGGAAGTATCGAAGCTTTGGGGAATTGATTTGTTCAGCCATCTCAAATTGTTTTAACTCATCACGACTAAAAACAACCAACTTACTAATTTCATCATCTTTAAGCACCTTGGATACAAATGCCTTACCGAATGATCCAGTACCCCCTGTTATTAGAACTGACTTACCTTTTAGATACGACATCTGGTCCTCTTTCAATGGAGACGGGTCTACTAGTTAAGAATATTCTAAACAATACCAGCGATTTCATTCTCGAGCATTTCCTGAATAGTTGGCAGATTATAGGCAAACTCATTTGTTAAACGTGTGGCGCTGAGGGCCATATAATTAGGCCTAGGTACACTTAATTCGGAGTTCGAAATTGAGGTTCTATTGATTACTGCATCGTATTTTTTTAAAACTTGAGAAACCATAACCATGAATTCATATTTCGAGATAGTTTCACTAGATGCAAAATTCAGCAAACCTTTAGCCTTAAGAGAAATGGGATTAATTAAGAAATTTGAGATCTCACTTACTCCCACTGGCGTGAACAACACATCATCAAAACCATTAATTACTGTATTAGTCTTCATTGAGTTAATTGCAAAATCCAAAATAGATTTGCTTTCCTTCTCTGAGTGTCCGAAGAAATTTGTTCTCAAAATAAGTGCGTACTCGTTCTGTTTAAGAATAGTTTTTTCTGCTGCCATTTTTGTAAATCCATATTGATTTATCGGTATAACTTGTTCCGATTCGCTTCTAGGGACTTCTACTTTTGAAAAAAGATGATCCGTACTTACATGAATTAATTGCGCACCTATTTTTTTTGCCAAATATGAAATAAATATGGGTATTTCGGAATTGAGTTTCCAGCTAGCCTCAGGACGTGATTCACATTCCTCGACACTTGTTAATCCGAGGCAATTAATAATTCTAGAGGGATTCAATTCAAGAATGCGACTCTTCAAAGCCCTGAAATCCGAGGCATCTACTTTATACAAATTTTCTCCACAGTAATTTTCTGAGCGAAAGTAGGTGCCGTGGGTTTCAAACTTGGTGCTAAAGGCGTTAAAGACGTTTGATCCTAGTAGACCCGAAGCGCCTAGGACCAATACCCGATTGCTATTGAAGTCTGACCCAGTTTGACGCTGATGCACTCGACTATGATAAACCATGAACGCAATGCGATCTAGCGAATAGGAACTTTTCAAAAGTGTGCAATGTTGCAGTGCTAATTCCGACTAGAAACCGCCCAGAGAAAGTTGCTAAATTACTTACCTCACTTGCTTCTTCAAGTTTGATTCCAAAGCAAATCGTAATAGTTGCGTCAGGGTACGACATTCGAGAGGTAGTTGCATCCTTTGATTCTGTTCTGCCAATTACTTACGTACACACAGATGTCACTGGTCAGACTGCTCAAAAGAAAATGGGAATAGGCTTGATTTCAAAAACAATTGATTGGTGTCTTTTCCTCGACGATGACCTGCTGATCGAACCTTCTTCAATTGAAGTGGCTATAAGTGCTGCGAGTACCTATCCAAACGGCAAAGTCGCAGGAATTGGTTTTTCGCTCCCTCCAACTTCACGCAGCATTAATGCAAGTTTTTTTGCTAAAACAATCGCAAGATTTTTCAAAATTGGATATGAACCTGCGGGAAAAGTTTTTAAAAGCGGTCATGCCTCTAGTTACCTGCAAGAGTCAATGGTTGTAGAAACCTCTTGGCTCAATGGTGCCTCAATGTGGAGAAGAGAATATATTGATAGTTATGGAGATGACTTACCTTCCACGAAGTATGCTGCTTGTGAAGATTTAATTTTTTCTTATCCACTTAGTAAAGTGGATAAATTAATCTATGTGCCCATGGCCAAGCTTAATTTTCAGGATGTGGAACTGAGTGATTTTAATAGCTTGCAAGTGATGGAGGCAGCGGCATTTTGGAGGTATTATTTTGTTTCGATTAATGTAGAACTTTCAACTTGGGAGTTTGCGTTTAGCCAGTTTGGTCGAGTTTTGTTTGCCACCATAAATACTAAAACAAATCGCTTTAAACTATTCGTGCAACTTATCAATATTGAATATCGTATTATCTCTGCAGTTCTTAAAAAGACAGATCCTAAAGTTTTACTCAATCAATTAAAGTATTAAGATCTTTTAAAGGTGCATAATATTTTTCAAGCACATTTGAGCACTTATCGTAAAATTCATTAGATTGAAGATCTTGCAGATTCAACTTCTCTAAGAATTTTGCCAAATTGCTCTCATCATCAAACTCAAGATTTCCGAAAACGGTACCTGAGAGTGGATTCAACATTCCTTTGTTGCATGAATCGAAATGTACCGGCAGAGCGGAGTAGCCCAGACCATGTATACCAACTGCACTGCTTCGGAAAATTACTGTGTGAGATCTCTTTAAATCTTCTTCCAAAGAATTGTAAGAAAGTTTGAGATTTTCCGATTCAGACATACTCCGCAGCTGTTTTTTAGACAAGTTTCTATCTATGGCAGGATGTAATCGTAAAGCAAAATTTAATTGAGGTAATTGTTTGGAAATTGAGTTAAAGAGCTGAATAAAACTCTTGAGCGACTCTACAGTGCCTTCTACTGCACCAAGTACATGCACTTTGTCAGCAGCTTTAGAATAATTTTCAGTCCTCGTAAATTTTGGTGATCCAAGAACATCTACTCGCAAATTCGGCAAGGCATGTTTAATTAATATTTCAGTGGTTTCACCGCAGGTGAGCAGTAGATCATCCATTTTAAAGCTCTCAAGAACATGATAAAAACCAAACTGCCCAGGAACAATAGGAGCGTGCTGGAATCCAACTAACCTGATTTGTTTAAAATCCGAGTCTCTTAATTGAAGAATCATATTCTCATGGGCATGTCCTTCAATTGTAAGAATTATTGTCCTTGGTTGAAGCGCCTTTAGTAACTCACATAATCTAACCTTCAAAACTAAGTTGGCAATCGTCGGGCGGGAATGTTGAAAATGTGCGGCGGTAACTATTAGTCGTTTTTCTATGAGAGAGAGATTATTGTCTCGTAAAACATGATTTAGGAGACGGGTAGATAAACTTAATTGTTTTAATTGCAGTTTTAGAGTTTGGAATAAATTGAGAGACTTGGTATTGATAACCAAGTTCTCTTTGGATGACTGGTTGTAATTTCTTTGGATTACTTGAGCATCAGTTCTTGTGCTATTTAGGTATAAAACAAAATTACGAGGGTCCAGCGCAGCATTATCAAAGAAAATATCATTCATTTTAGGATTTTGTGCGTATGTGTAATGTGAAATTATGAGATTCTGGGTAGGTGAAAATTGGTTAGTTCCCCACATACGGCTTTCGTGCGATTTTAATGCTGCAATTACCAGAGAAGTAATAAAATTTTTGATAATTCTTGGAAATACAAGTGCTAATTCAAGAAATAAGCTGATTCTATATTTGGAGTGATGAAGCCTATATTTCTCCATATTTTCTTCTGTTGGTTTCACAAGGTAAAAAAAAGGATTAGCAATGTAATCCGGATCATTCAATTTCTCCCGAAAATTACACAGGAATTTATCCAATTCTTCTGGGTTAATTAGCATGACCTAGTACAAGTTTAACTAAATTTTTTTGAATTATCGAGGTCTCAATCGTTCTCTTGACACTCTCTACATCCGAAGGAAGATTGACTGAGGTAAAATTCTGATCGGTTTCAATACTTTTCAATTTACCGCCTAATTCCAAGAATTTCATTTGTTCAATTGATTCTGCAACTCCAATTGGCGTAGCTGGATTTTCGCAGATAGTTTTCATGGCTTCAGCTGAAACTGCAAATAATCCGCAGATCTTCTTCAATAACTTGAGTTGTGTTTGTTTTTCTGTCGTCAAAGGGCTCTTTCGAAAGATAGTAATTATCTGTCCCTTGGTATCCAATATGCACTTCACTACATTTACATCGTCGATTTCATCTTCAACCAACAAAGGCGTTACTTGATTCCAAAAATGTACTTGAGGGTTTGCGGTGATTGCTTCGATCAGAGAATCTATTTGCTCAGGTAAAATCAGAACTTCATCGCCTTGTAAGATTATGTAATGAGTAAATTCTAACTCTTTTGAAACTTCATAGACCCTACTCAAGCCATTTGGATGTTCTTCATGCGTGCGAACAATCTTACCTTGGAATTTTTGAACAGTATCCAGAATTTGCGGGTCACCCGAAGCGACATAGACAGGAATCCCATATTTGTTCATTAATCCACGACGTCGCACATGCTCTACCATGGGAAGTCCAAGTATTTCGAGCAACGCCTTTCCTGGCAATCGTTCTGATGCCATTCTGACAGGTATGAATATGGCAATTTTAACCGTTTGAGAAATATTTAGATTAATTTGGTAGAACCCCACAGTCTACATTTATTGATTGACCAGAAATTCCTGAAGAGTCATCGCCAATTAAAAACAAAACTAAATTCGAAACCTCTTGCGCTGTCGGTAAACGACCAAGCGCTGTTTGGGTTGCAGCAAAATTGGAAAGAAATTCAGCGGGGTTGCCTTTTGCGGGAGATTGTGAATCCGAGAGGGCCGCATGAAGTCCTTCGGTTTCAACTAATACTGGGCAAACTGCATTTACTCGAATGTTCCTAGGTCCTAATTCTTTTGCCAAGCTTTGTGTGAGGCCAGTAACACCAAATTTGCTAGCTACGTAAGCGCTATTATTCGCCGTTCCTCTTTTTGCAGCTAAACTTGAGATATTTACAATTGTTCCACCACTATTTAAGTGTTTAGCGGCAGCTTTAGATCCCCAGAAATAACCGATTAAGTTAGTCTCCAAAATATCGTGCAAGAATCCTTCTTCGATATTCTCAATAGCGCGCCACGCTGAGAACCCAGCATTGTTGATGTATGAAACAAGATTATTTCCACCTGAATTGGCGAATTCAGCCAGCTGCAAATGATCTTTTTCATTTCTAACATCTATCTGAACCTGTTGAATCAATGACTTGAGTTCGCTCGGGATATTTTCCCTTAATGTTCGAGAGCCAGAGACAACGTAGTAACCATTTCTCGCTAAAGATTCCACCATTGACCAACCTAGACCTTGAGATCCACCAGTTACGACCACGCTTTTTGACATTTCGACTCACTTCCGAACAAAAGGAATAACTCCTCCTATTCTAGATAGTCATTGCAGAAAATCCACCATCAACCACAAGCTCGGAACCAGTCACAAAACTAGAGGCATCCGATGCTAAATAGATTGCTGCTCCAATTAATTCAGAAGGAGTCCCGAATCGTCTCATCGGAGTGTGGGATAAGATTGAATTTTCACGTTCGGGTGTGATGAAGTTTTTCCGATTCCAGTCAGTAGGGAAGAAACCTGGACGTATTGCATTTACTCGGACATTGGCTGTCCCCCACTCCCTTCCTAAATTTTGAGTTAAATTGCGGATACCCGCTTTAGCGGCAGAGTAGGCAAATGCTTTGGAAAGGCCTGGATCTGCCGAAGCGGATGAAATATTAATTATAGAACCCCCACCATTTTCAAGCATGTGGGTTCCAAGGACTTGGCAGCCAAACATAGTCGCGACTAGCTGTGAGTTAAAAACTTCATTCCACTCATCTTCAGTAATTTCTAAAAATGGTTTAGAGCTATTTATTCCAGCTCCATTTACGGCTATGTGAATTTTTTTAGAATTAATTTGCACTTTTTCTAGCAAACTCTTAATTGAATTTTTGTTGGATGCATCCACCTGAAAAGACAAAGTAGTATTAGGAAACTCTTCATTCAATTCAGATGAAACTGCTTCAGCTTTATCTAGTCTTAAATCTGCAATCGCCACAAAAGCACCCGCTTCGACAAAGCCGCGAGCAATTGCCGAACAAATATGTCCACCGCCACCTATCACAATTGCAGTTTTGTTTAAAAGCGAAAAAATCTCTTTACTCATTGCTAGTTCCTGAAACCCTGCATCAATTCCCCTGCTTGAACCGCCCATGTATTCAAGACAAAGAGATCCGATGAAGCGATAATAAAGGTATAGCCTTTAGAGAGCGCAATTTCGATGTTGGAAAGTGAAAAATCCGCAAGTTGTGTTCCACAAGATTTATTGTTGGCTTTGCACGCAGCTATGACTTTCGCCTCCGCCTCCAACATCTTCGGGTGCTGAATTTTTCCGGGGACTCCTAGTGATCCTGACATGTCATACGGCCCAATCATGATTCCATCCAAGTCAGAATTGCTCAAGATGCTTTCAATATTATTGACTGCGGCGATACTCTCGATCTGTGCTATGTAAACGGAGGAGTCGTTCCACTCGGCTAAATATGAATCAAAAGTTGAACCGTATCCATGCGCCCGATTAACCCCAAAACTACGCTTACCTTTAGGGGGAAACTTTATTAAGTCAATTATCCCTTGTGATAAATCGGAGTCATGAATTAAGGGTGCGATAATTCCATTTGCACCGGAGTCTAAGAGTGGCTTTATATAGTCGTTTGAGTGGGAAACCGGACGCGGAAGGCAAGGCACTCCAGATGCTTGGCTGGCTGCGATGATTCTTTGAGCTTGTTCAAGTGAAATAGTCGTGTGTTCCATATCAATGGCATGAAAATCAAATGCTTGAGAAGTAAATATCTCAGTAATTGATGGATGCGAAAAAGAAACCCAAGACCCAAAAATTAAATCTCGAGACTGGAGTTTTAATTTTAAAACTTTAGACATGAATCCCAACTTTCTTTTATCAATTAAGACTATGGCGATGTACTAGACCAGACAATGTTCCATCTTGTGCAACGACTGGCAAATCCCAAATTTCAGAGCTGGACATAATTTCTCGAGCTTTCTCAACTGTCGTGTCAGCACTTATGAACTTTGGCGTCGTATTGCCGAATTCCAATGCTGGGGTCACCAGCAAAGCTGGAAGTGGATTTTGCCGAGTCAAGAGCAATCGACGAAGATCGCCGTCAGTCAAAACTCCAATTAATTTGTTGTCGTCATCCACAATCACCACAATTCCTAGTCGCAATTCTGTCATTACATCAAGGGCCTTCTTAAGCGTGGCATCCCTTTTTATTATAGGAATTCTTGACATCGGAAGGGCACGAGAACTAACATTTTCATTATTTGACATTATCTGGACCATATTTCTCTAGTAATTCTAAGCGCATTTCGTGGATTGCCTTTGCTTGACCTAAGACATGTTTCAGATCTTTTACATTAAGAACTGTGTTTGGATCTGATTTCGCATTCTTCGGGTCATTGTGAATTTCAGCAAATAACGCATCAATACCAGCCGCCGCAGCTGCACGAACTAAGGCAGGGATGAACTCACGTTGCCCGCCTGAAATATCACCCATAGATGTGGGCATCTGAATCGAATGTGTTGCGTCATAGCAAACTGGATAACCTGTTTTAGCCATAATTGGAAGACATCTCATGTCATTTACTAGCATGTTATACCCAAAGAAAGTTCCTCGGTCTGCAAGAAGGATTTCATTTCCACCAGCAGATTCAATTTTCTTCACCGAGTTGGCCATATTCCACGGACTCATGAATTGACCCTTTTTCAGATGAATTGGTCGGCCAGTCTTTGCTGCTGCCTGCAAAATACTAGTTTGGCGGCATAAGTATGCAGGAACCTGAACCAGGTCACACACTTCTCCGGTGGCTTCAGCCCAAGCAGGGTCTGAGAAATCAGATGTAACCGGAATCCCAAAATTGTCGCGAATATCTGACAGGATTTGCAAACCATCTTCAATCCCAACGCCGTGGAAGCTTTCTGCGGCGGACCGACAGTCTTTGTCGTAGCAAGACTTATATACCCAATCAACTCCTAATTCATCACAAATTTTTCCGATACGCTCGGCCATCATGAAGGCGTGATCTCTATTTTCAATTGCACATGGACCACCGATTAATACCAGTTTTCCACCACCACCGATTTTGACTCGTTTAACATTCCCGTAGCCAACTTCAATCACCTTTGAGAGCATCTATATTTCCTTCGCAATGGGTGGTTAATTTCACGGAGACTACCATCAATGTGTCATGACTTTTGTTGAGACACCAACTTTTGATAGGCCTCACGGTGTGATTTGATAAATTGTTGCACTCCGAACAAGTCTTGTGACACTCTGGACGCCATTTCGCCCATCTTTGAGCGCATTTCTGAATCACGAGTTAATTTATCGATTGCACTAACCCGTTCTTCCTGATTATGAGTCAAGAATCCACTCTGGCCCTCTTGTATCACTTCGGAGACAGAGCCAACATCTTCACCAATCAGTGGCAATCTGGCAGATCCGGCCTCAATAAGTGACAGGGGTTGAGCCTCATTGTCCGAAGTTAATAAGGCGATGTCGCTCGCTGACCAAACTATGCTCGGCGTTGTCCACCCAAGAAAAACTACATTGGTAGGCGAGCCGTCCTTAATTGATTTTAAGAGTTCTCCATCTCCGCCAATTAGAAAAATCAAATCTGGGAATACTCTTGCAAGATCGATTACACGATCGGGTCTCTTAATTTGAGAAATTCGACCTAACCAACCAATAACAATTTTATTGTCGGGGATGAATAACTTGCGCCTGATTGTCGATTTATTGGACAAGTTAATAGGCACAACGCCTGGACGCACAACAACGTATTGGCTTTCTTTTCCTATCCCTACCGAAATTAATTCATTCTTCACCCGAACACCAGATACAAGGATCAAGTCAGTGATCTTTGTAAGTAACTTCTCAATAAATGCAAACACCTTACTTAAACTTTTACCAAAATAACCGTACAAAACATGGCCGTGATAGGTGTGCACAATCGCAGGTCGATTTTTACCAAGAGACAAAGCCGCCAGTCGACCGACCATGCCCGCTTTTGCTGTGTGTGTATTAATTATGTCAGGTCTAATTTCTCGCAACTTTCTTCTAATTTCCAAGAATGAGATAAAGTCATTAACTGGAGAAATGCTTCGTGCCATTTTTCGAATTCGAAATCCATTCAATTCCGAAAATCGCGAATCTTCCTCCTCCCCTTCCTGTGTGTGTCCTGCAAGCAACCAGACTTCGTCCCCTTCAATTAATTGACCCTCAATTAAATTGGCTAGCCAGACAGCTGTGCCACCCTTATTAAATCTGGCAATGACATGGACCACGCGCATAACAGTAAGAATAGTATGAATCTTCAATACAAAAGTTAGGAATGATTGTCAAGATTGGCTATTCTTGGCGCGTGCCTGCAATAGAAATCCTTAAGTCAAAACTTTATAGAACCACACTTTCAAAGTGTTTTGACCTATTAAGCAAGCAGGATCGCCGGAAGCTTGGCATTATGGCGGGCTTACAGTTATTCCTAAGTTTGCTGGATTTGCTAGGTGTCGGATTAATTGGAGTGGTGGCATCTTTAGCTGTAAATGGAATAGGGTCAAGTGCCCCTGGAAGCAGAATCGGACAATTCTTAGAACTTTTACGCATCTCCAACTTCAGTCTTCAAACTCAGACCGCAATACTTGGAGTATCCGCAGTACTTGTAATGGTTAGTCGTACCCTATTGTCAATCTTCTTTGTCCGAAAGACACTCTTTTTTCTTAGCAGGAGAGGAGCTGCAATTTCCAGTGAATTATTTTCAAAAGTAATTTCCCAGTCATTGCAAGGTATTCAACGTCACACTCGTCAAGAGTATGTTTATTCATTAACCTTTGGCGTTGAAGTTATTACTCTTAGAATATTAGCTCAGTTCGTTACATTGGTGTCCGATGGATCCCTAATGATTGTGATGGCAATAGGGCTGTTATTTGTAGATCCGATTATGGCAGCAAGTTCGTTTTTGATGCTTGGTGGAGTTAGTTACATACTTTATCGAATGATGCATGAACGGGCTACGCGATTAGGTTTACTTAATTCTCAAACAGATATCGAGAGTCGGGAAAAAGTCGAAGAGGCAATTTCAACTTTTCGTGAAATTTCTGTAAAAAACAGACAAAACTTCTATGCAACAAATTTTTCAGAGTCTCGCTCGAGAATTGCAGAGATTTTGGCCGAAAACAACTTCATGCCTTATATGAGTAAGTATGTTATTGAATCAACCGTGGTCCTTGCTGCATTATTCATGTCAGCGGCTCAATTTTTTTTGAGTGATGCTGTACATGCCGTAAGCACTCTCGCAGTCTTCCTTGCTGCTGGCACAAGGATCGCTCCTGCAGTTCTTCGTTTACAGCAGGGTGCAATACAAATAAGTAGCGGAATTGGTACTGCTAATTCCACGCTTGCCATGATTCAAGAGCTGCAAAGTATTTCCACTTCCGTGGGGGCAGTTCAAGATTTTTCTAAGAAACATGACGGATTCATTCCTGAAATTGAAATTAAGAATATATCTTTGATGTACGAAGGTGCGAACAATCTTGCACTTAATGATGTTTCAATTTCCATCCCAGCAGGTAAGACGGTAGCGATAGTTGGGCCATCAGGCGCAGGTAAAACATCACTGATTGATGTGTTGATGGGAGTAGTAGTTCCAAAAGATGGTGAAGTCAGAATTTCAAATCACTTTCCATCTGATGCCATTGCACGTTGGCCAGGGGCGATCGCTTATGTTCCGCAAGAAATTAATATTTCAAATGGAACTATTGGTTACAACGTTGCCTTGGGCTATTTGCAGTCCGAAGTTTCAGAGGAAGATATTCATAGCGCTATAGAAACTGCTCAACTTCGCGATGTAATTAAAGATTTGCCCTTGGGAATAGAAACACCCGTTGGTGATAAGGGCTCCAAACTCAGCGGCGGACAGCGACAGCGACTAGGGATTGCGAGAGCATTGTTATCCCGTCCTAAACTTCTAGTTTTAGATGAAGCGACTAGTGCACTAGATGGAAAATCTGAACTTGATGTGTCGGATGCTATTCGAAATCTAAAAGGATCTATAACGGTTGTATTGATTGCACATAGACTCTCAACCGTTAGGGATGCTGACATAGTGGTTTATTTGGATAGGGGGAAAGTCATCGCCCAAGGTAGTTTCGAAGAAATTCGTTCTTTAGTTCCCGATTTTGATCAACAGGCAGTTCTAATGGGGCTGTAAGTACTTTTTGTATTAACTGGATATGTAAGTCAAACACTGGCTTAAGAACTAAATAAAGGTACTCTCCGATGTTTTGCTTGATGACACTACTTCTAAGTTGACCTAGCAACGGACTTTTAATCCGTGGGTCGTCGGTTCGGGCCCGTCTGGACCAATTTTTCTATCCAAACCCAGTCCCACAGGCAATTCCCCAAGATCAAAGTTGGTAATCCCAGATTTGACCGATAGAGTCGCGAGCGTGCATCAAACAAGTGCAATCCACCCAACCATCCACCCAAAGAACTACCCACTCACCTAGTAAAATGTCTGAATTGTCCATTCCCCGCGACAATCCACCCCCAGATTCGTAGTAGCAGGTAGAGGCGGCGACGGTCGGCTCTGCAATACAAACCGGTAAGAAGGATTCCCTCGTGAAAAAGCAAGTGGCAATTAAGAAGACTGCAAACTCGCAAGCTCCGATGCAATGGAGTGTTGGCGAGTTCGGTGCTTTCTACACAGAGTACCGCAGCGAACTTCACGCCCACGCTAAGCGCGTATTAAAGGATTCTGCAAAGGCTGAAGAAATCACACAAGATGCGCTGATTAAATTCATGCTCGCAGCCCCGGAGCTCGAATCTGCCGATCACGCGCTCTCATACCTGCACCGCACGATTGAAAACCTGTGCATCGACCTATTCCGTTTGGAAGGCCGCCGCCCAAATCTAGTCCTCCTAGATGATGCAACTGCTGAAGTCGAAGCAGCATGGCAAGTAAATATCGACCACGCCGATGTAATGAGCGCGGCCGAAGATGCCGCAATTATTCGTCAAGCACTTGCCATGTTATCGCCAGCCGAACGCGCCGCCCTTGTTATGTGGGAGATGGAAGGCCGCTCAACCGAAGAGATTGCTGCCGAACTGGGCATCAAGGAATCTGCAGTGCGCCACACCGTTTCTCGCGCTCGCGCATCCCTTCGCAAAGTCTTGTCTGAACTCATCATCGACGAAGAACGCGGCTTAACCGCCCTCGACATGTTATCGACGACCTATAAAAAGGCATCTGCCCTTGCCAAAAAATCATCCAAAGTCGCTCTCTCCTTACTATTAGTAGCCACCGCATTCCTTGGCTTTAATTCCATGACCGGTAACGAAGGCGTAATCGCCCCAACTTCCCAAACCGAAATTTCATCTGGTACCACAGGCACAGATTCAGCCACTGCCACCGATACCGATGCCTCCCAGTCACCAACGCCGTCATCGGCCAC
>Ga0335396_10005199_pt1 | contig 13595 bp, 8 predicted proteins | sample FRY02_FD_205743 | JGI IMG/M metagenome (GOLD analysis project Ga0335396, IMG submission 205743) | Freshwater microbial communities from Lake Fryxell liftoff mats and glacier meltwater in Antarctica - FRY-02 (spades assembly) (version 2) | ecosystem: Environmental > Aquatic > Freshwater > Ice >... | reverse complement strand
CTCTCCGTCTTCTGCACGAGCCCCGCGAGGCGCAACTTTCGCGCGAACCTAGTGAGTGAAATCATCGGCACCTCTGTTCTGCTCGTCGGCATCGGATCAATTTATTCCGAGGGCGCGCCGCAACTTGCCAACGGACTGGGCCCCTATTTCGTCGGCGTTCTGGTCTGGTGCATCGGCCTCTGCCTCGGTGGCACGACTGGATATGCGATCAATCCAGCGCGCGATCTTGCTCCGCGTATTGCGCACGCACTCTTGCCGATTCCTGGCAAGGGATCGTCTGACTGGAGTTATGCGTGGATTCCCGTCGTGGGACCGTGCATCGCAGCTGCTGTGGCGTTTGGAATATTCAAGATCGTGGCGTGAATTGACGGCGATCGCTGGCGAGGCAATACACTCGCATGATGTCAACATCAACATCAACATCAACATCAACTGAAACTTCCGACTTGAAGACTCGCATCGCCTCGTATGAAGCTGGCGCAGCCGTCTTGCGCCGCGCGGTTGACGGGCTGACCGATCAGCAGATCAATCAACGCATGGCTCCTGGAACATGGAGTATCAAAGAAATTGTTGTGCACATGGTGGATAGCGATCTCGCCGCAACGCATCGGATGCGGCGCATCGCGGCGGAATCGATGCCGCTGTTGGTTTCGTATGACGAGAATGCGTTCATCGCCCATCTCGCGTCCGATCAAGTTGCGATTGCTGATGCGCTTGATCTCTTCAGCGCCAATCGCGCATTCACGGCGCGGTGGCTTCGAACACTTGCGCCGGCCGCGTTCGAACGAGCCGGCATTCATACTCAGCGAGGCAAGGTGACACTCCGCGAGATGCTCGCCATGTACACCGAGCATGTCGCCCATCACATGAAATTTGTGGATGGCAAGCGTGCGTCGCTTGGAGTGTGATACGGCTCGATTTCAGCGGCGCTGCGCCGAATCGGTCTGTGAATCGCACGCAACTTCCTCGATTGCTTTGCGACAATAATATTTGACGGCATCGCTCATCGCTGGGTTCAGCGCATCGAGTTCCTGCGAAGTGCACCAGCGAATGTGATGATGCTCATCGGGCGCGAGTGTGACCGCCCCACCCTTGGGCCGCGCGAAATAAATCATGCCGATGTGCTCGTGGGTCGCGTTGATGCGGTGAATGTCCAGAAAACGCGGAGCGATCAGCGCACGCGTGCCAGATTCCGTTGTCGGCGGACGCTCGCCGATGAGTTGCACATCCAGACCACTCTCTTCCTTTGTTTCACGCAGCGCAGCTTGCTCTGGATCTTCATCGAGTTCGATGTGCCCACCAAGCGGCAACCACCGATCGAGTTTCTTGTGGTGGATGACCAGCACGCGCGCGTCATGCACCACGAAGATGGCGACCGTGAAATCAATCTTGTCGTGAATGTGCGGCACGGTCGGTGGAGTCTATGAATGAACCAAGCGCATGATCGACCAACGGCATCACGGCTTCCACTGCGCGAGTTTGCGGCGCGTTTGCAAGATGCGAATATCGGGGTCGACCACAACACTGGCTGGCTCAAAGGGCGACTTGATCTCAATCTGCGCGCGGGCTTTGTCAGATCCATCTGGTCCCAGCGTGAGTTGCGTCAGCACGCGTTCGCTCGCCAGCTTCTCGCTGGATTTTTTATCGTCGGCTTTCACATCGCTTGACTTTTTATCACCAGACTTCTCATCACCAGATTTATCATCGCTGCCTTCAATGGCCTTCATCACGCCAACATCCACCGCGACCAATCCAGTTCCGACATTTTCAATCGTCGCTGTCGTCGTCCACATTGTCTCCGTACCAGTTGGTGCAGTGATCGTTACATCGCGCACTTTGAACTCTGGCAAGACAACGCGTTCAAACCATTGCGTGGTGAAAGCGTCAAACGCCGCAAGATCGCTGGCGTGCGTGCGCATGACGACGATGAAATCCTGCAGCAGCGGATAGTCAGGGCCATCGCGGTACTGCGCTATGAAATCCTGCAACCCGGCAAGCATCGCATCACGCCCCATGTGATCCATCAACATCACAAAGACCCATCCGCCCTTGTCATATTGCACCGCTGTGTCGCCGGGACGAGTGCCAGTAGTCCGCACGAGCGGTCGTTCGCTATCGGCGCTGCGTGAATTGACATAGCTGTCTTCCCAGTCACGCAACACATGTCGAGCCGGCTTCTCGCCGAGACACTCACGCGTCAACATCCACGCGCTGAAATTGGCCATGCCTTCGCTGAGAATATTTCCGCCAGGCCCCTTGCCCGGCATGAGCATATTGCCCCACCACTGATGGCCAGCCTCGTGCGCGGTGACGAAGAAGACCGCGTCGACATCTTCACCGCGACCTGGCCGCGAGAGAAAACCGATCGACTCGCTAAATGTGATATTGCCGGGGAAGCCCTGCGCATAACTGGCGAGTCCAGGAAATTCAGTCAGCCGAAGTTCGGTGCGCGGATAAGGGGCGAACCACTGTGAATAGAACGCGCGACATTTTTCAAGCGTGTCTTTCATCACCTCCACATTCCACTCGTGCTGCGGGTTGAACCACACGGCAACGCCCTCGCCCTTTTTCTCCACCAGCGGTCCTCCGCAGATGTTGAAAAAGCGCACTGGATGTTCGGTCTTCCATGTCACAGTCTTGCGATCACCTTCGATCTTTTCGTCGATCGGTTCGCCGCACGCGTTGAGTTGCCACGATGCGGGACCAGTCACACGCAAGACAACATCGCTTCCCCATGCTGAACCAAACGCAGGATCGGTTGCGCCCTTCCACGCATCTGGTTCGGGTTCCTTAGGATCACTTGCGTTGCGCTCGTCCACTCCGATGCCTTCGACGAAACCAACATTCGGCATCATGCTCGGCGTGAAATTGGTCAGCACAACACCCGATGGCAGGACGAACTCAGCCGCACCGCCGCCATTGAGCGTCCATCCCTTGGGGAAATATCCGTCCCATGAAAATCCGATGGAGACAGTCTCGCCCTTTGCAAGCGGCGTTGCGAGTGTGAAGACCCAGAGCCCCGCGCGATTTTCCAACGATGGCGGTTTCGGATCAGGCTCGTCTTCATCGGACTCGATCGCGGCGCCATTCAATGTCCACTTGAGATTTTCAAAGTGTGCGCCTTGCGTGAATGGAATCTGCGACATCGGGCGATCGCTGGGATTGGAAAGCACATAACTGCCTTTGACTTCGAGCCGCCGATCCATGGGAAAAATGTTGATGTCGGCATCGACACTATCCAATCGCGCCAGCGATGCATCGCGAAAACTTGCGTCGTTACGCTTCCAGTAATCGCGCGCCTTTCGTTCCATGACTGCGCCTTGGAATCCGCTGCGCGCATCGATCCAAATCCAGCCGCCCATGACAAGCCAGATAATGATGAGCGGCGAACAAACAGCGGCGATTCGGCCGATCCGCTTGGGTTGCAGGGCATCAATCGTGCGTTGGAAGTCGCGGGTGCGGCGTGGATAGAGCACGATCGCGCCAAGCATGAAGAGCGTCGCCGTGTACAGCACAAAGATGCGGTTGGCGATGATCGATGGCCAGAGAAATTCCAGTCGGTCGAGATCGCTCCAGACCAATGTGTTCCACAGATTCCAATTCGTCGCCCAGTTCAAATATCCCCGCGCTTGCAAGAAGCCCATACCGATCAGCGCGCCGAGGCCGACCGCATAGGTCGCATATCGATTGCGGACGATGCCATGCACGAGGGCGATGAACGCACACCAGAAAATGAGCGTCGGTATTAACACGACGCCCCATAAGAGAAAAAAGACGCCGAGCTCAATCGGCACCAGAATTCTCGTCCACCACCACTGCAACAACATGACGATCACGCATCCGACGAACGCCGCTGCGGCGATGATGAGCGCGACCACAGAGTTGGCGAGAATTTTGCCCGCAAGCAATGCGATCGTGGGAATACTGCTCGCGCGAACGATGGATGCGGTGCGATATCTCTCTTCACGGTTGAGCGATTCGACGGTATAGAACAGCGTGAGAAAAATAAGCAGCAGTGTGATCGTGTTGAATGCACCGGCGGCGAGTGTTCCAGATGTCGCCAATCGAACTGTGCCAAGCCATATCTCATTGACCGAATTGGTGCCGATGATCTGCAGAATGATCAGGGGTGTGAAGAGCCAGATGCCCGGGCTGCGAATGAGCGCGCGCGTTTCGTATCGCAAGACCGCCAGCGTTCCAGCGGTAAAACTTGGTGCGCTCATCGTCATTTCTATTGCACCGAGGCGTGATGAGCGAGCGGCGCGAACGGCGGCTTGTGAAGTCGCCGAGTTGAAAGGTGCCGCGATCGCCGCGCGCGACGCGCCCACCCGCACGACTGCCGCAGAACGCATTCGACGGGCAACAATTCGCGCAGAGAAGACGATGCATGCAAGGCCGATTGCGATCCATACCAGTCGACTGAGCACAAATATGAGATCGAGATTCAGCGGCTGGGTGTTGTAAAAATCAACGCCGCGGTCGGCTTTGAGCCACATTTCCGAGAGCCAGCGATTGCCCGTCGGATCGAGTTGCATCAACAATACATTTGCCCAGTGCGGCAACCACTCGGGGCTCCACGACCACAGGAAAAGCGCACCGCCCAACAAGATCACAATTGGCAACAAGAAGACCAAGATCGCCTGCCGCGACCAAACCCCAAGCAGCATCGATGATCCCGACACCGCGACGAGGATCGGCATACCGAAAATGATCGCTGGGTAAATAAAATTCCACGCCGAGAATGGACCGCGACTCTTTTCTGGATCATCAATTGGCCAGAGTTGGAAGAAACTCATTTGCGCCACCACGAAGATAACCAGGCAGATCAACAGCGCAGTGAAAGTCCCAAGCCAACGACCCAAGACATAGTGCAGCGGTGAGAGCGGCGTTGCCAGCAGCATGCGATCCACGCGACGATCAGCATCAACGATCAGCGGCATCCCCGCTGTCACCGCAGCGAGAAACGGCAGGAAGAGTCCAAGCAGCGCTGCATCCACAAATGCTGCGTTGAACATCGAATTGATCCATGCTTGCTTTCCGCCAGCCGTGACATCGCCAGCCTGCACGCGCACATTTCCCATGACAAATGCAAACTGAAAGAGCACGAAAATCACCGTGAAAATGATGTAAATCGGCCTGCGCCACGCGGTGCGAATATCAACGAGTGCGAGGGCGATGATCCGACCACATTGGCCGATGAATGAAGCCCGCGGCTCAGTGGTCGACACTGGCAGCAGCGTTGCACGCGATGGTGTGACGCTCATCCCGAGGCTCCAGCACTCGCGCCAGCTGCGGCAGCATGACCAGCATGACCAGCATGACCAACACGCCCAGCAGCCGATGCCGATCGATCCGCCGCGCGCGCACTGCGAATCAATACGAGATAGGCATCTTCAAGCGTTGATTGCGACGGAACGAATCCTGACGGCGCGCCAGCCGCATCGGCGCTATGCACACGCACTCGATTGGTCGAGCCCTCGCTCAAAATGGCCGATGTCACATTGTGCTCGATTGAAAAAGCGTCGAGGTGATCGTCGCTGATGAATCCCTCGAACATGTGTCCGTCAATGGCGGCACATGCAGCTCGCGGACTTGTATCAGCAACGACTCGCCCGCCCTCAATCACCGCCATGCGCGAACAGAGTGTGGCGACATCTTCCACAATATGCGTGGACAAAAGAATGATGCGGTTCTTCGCCAGCTCGGCCAGCAATCTGTAAAAGCGATGGCGCTCTTCGGGATCAAGACCAGCCGTTGGCTCGTCCACGATCACCAACCGCGGATTGCCCGCGATCGCCTGTGCAAGCCCCAGGCGTTGTCGCATGCCACCGGAATATCCGCTGACTTTGCGCTTGGCGGCGTACGACAAATTCACGCGCTCAAGAAGTGCCTGCGCAATCTTGCGTCGTCCGCTTGGGCCATCCACGCCTTTCAACTTCAACATCAATTCAAGCATGCGCTGCCCGGTGAGATCTGGGAAAAAGCCAAATTCCTGCGGCAGATATCCAAGTTGACGACGCACGATGCGCGGATCCTTGACGATGTCAGCCCCGTCGAGCGTGATGGAACCAGCGGTCGGTTCGAGCAATCCCGCGAGCATGTTCATCAGTGTGCTCTTGCCAGCACCGTTTGGTCCAAGCAAGCCAAACAATCCCTCACCGATGTTCAGCGTGACTCCCTGCAGTGCGGTGACGGGACCGGGATATATCTTGATGAGATTTTCAATACAGAGCATGGTGTGCCTTCAAGTTGACGCGAGTATGAGTGGACGAAATGATCCGACGATCGTTCGGCAAGCATACTCGCGCAGAATTCATGAGCGATGCACGATCGACGCATCAGGCCAATCGCAATCGCAGATAAATTGATCGAGACCACAGCGCGAATTCGCCGAGCGCACCGCAGCGCGTCATGGCAATTGAACTGCCGCCTGCCAGTCGAGTCGAAATTGACTTTCGAATCTGCACAACTTGGATGTGATGGGATCAACAAACTCAACATGCCGTGCCAGCAACTGCAGCGGCCTTGAAAAGTCTTCAGGCACATCTGCGTTCGGTTCGGGTTGCAGAACGGGATAGATCGGATCGTTGCAGATGGCGATACCGAGTGCCGCACAATGAACTCTGAGCTGGTGCTTGCGACCGGTCACTGGCGAGAGTCGATAGTGCGCACATTTCCCGCGCACTTCGATGAGTTGAATGTGTGTTGTGGAATTGGCTTCACCAGCTTCTTCAGCCATGCGCGTGAAATGACTGTCTGCCACCAATCGACTCTCATAGGTTGTGGGCAAAATCAAGGTCGGATTGAATGCGCCGATGGATTCATACGACTTCACGACTCGCCGTGATCGAAAGAGCGATTGATACGCATCGCGCTCGTTGGCTTGCGTGCTAAAGAGCACAACGCCAGCTGTCCCTCGATCGATGCGGTGGATTGGCACAAGCGTGTCAATACCCAGTCGTTTCTTCAGGCGTGCGAGCAGTGTTTCTCGCACAAACCTCCCTGCTGGAGTGACCGGCAAGAAGTGCGGCTTGTCCGCGACGACAAGGTGCTCGTCTTGGAAGAGCACGACTTCATCAAATGGAATGCGCGGTTCGTCGTCGACGCTTCGGTAGTAAAAAACTCTCAAGTTCGCGGTGTGCAATCGACTCTCGCTCACGCGCTTGCCGAATTCATCAACGACTTCGCCGCCCACCATTCGCCTGCGCCATTCTGCCTGGGCAATCGCAGGAAATCGAGCGCAGAGAGATTCCAAAATCGTTTTCCAAGGACCCTCTGACAGCACCGTGCAACTTGCACCAACTCCATCTCGCACTGGCAGCGGCGATGATGGAGTCTTCCCTCCAGCGCTTGCAAGGTCGCGTCGCATCTCGGGAGAGAGTCTACGGCTGACGCTCCGCTCGCCTACTCTCTGATCGTGGCGGAAATTGGCAAGCGAAATCTTCTGAATATCACACGCGAAACAAAGTCGGGGCTCTATCTCGACGGCGGCGATCTGGGCGAAATTCTTTTGCCCGGTCGATATGTGCCCAGCGATGTCAAGATGGATGCTGCGCTTGATGTTTTTCTCTATCGCGACTCGGAAGATCGTCTTGTGGCAACCACCGAGAAGCCCTATGCGATGCTGGGGCAATTTGGATTTCTCACCGTAAAACATGTGCATCCGCGCATGGGTGCGTTTCTCGATTGGGGACTCTCCAAGGATCTCTTGCTGCCATATGCCGAGCAATCGAAACCTCTCAATGCGGGCGATCGAGTGATCGTGGTCGTGTGCATCGATTCCAACACCGATCGCATGATTGCGAGCGCACGGATTGTCGATCATGTCAACAAAGAACCGGCTTGCTATGCCACGGGCGATGGAGTGCGACTGCTGGTGATGAGCGAGAGTCCGCTGGGATACACCGCAATTGTTGATGACGCGCACTTGGGACTGCTCTACCGCAGCGAACTTTCCGCGCCGATGGTCATCGGTCAACGCGCTGAAGGATTCGTGCGCGAAGTTCGCCCCGATGGCAAGATCGACCTGGGACTCGATGCAGCGGGCTATGAGCGCATCGCTCCATTGACCGAGCAGATCATCGAAGCTCTCCAAACGGCCGGTGGCAGATTGAACTTCGACGACGAGAGCACTCCCGATGAAATCCGCCTGCGCTTTGGCGTCAGCAAACGCGCGTTCAAACAAGCTCTTGGCGCACTCTTCAGAGAGCGCAGAATTTCATTCATGAAGCCGGGTATCGAATTGTCAAAGCCGTGACCGCTGATGGACGGGAGGTGTGCAGCGTCGAACGCGCTCCACTTGTTCACCGACGCCAAGAACGACCAAGCACGAACTTGGTCCCTACCCCGATTCCGGGTCCAAATGAAGTGAGAGTTATTTGGGACACTGGGGCCTCCAAATCAATGGAGGATTGCATGAAAAAGAAGCGTTTCACTGAAGTAAAGCAAGCTCACGGCCCATACCTGATTTGTTTGTGATGGCCGCGGTTCCTATGCCGATCGTCGAACTGGCCGGGAAACTATTTGAACTGAAGCGCCGAGCCGAAACAGCGACCACCACAACATGTCAATCGAGACAGCAGGGTCGCTCGCTTCCATCTTCGCAACGCGGGATTGGCTGGACTTCAACAGCTTTGCAGTCTCAACCTGCGTCAGCCGGCAGCGCTTGCGCTGTTTCCGGAATTTCTTGGCGAGTTGATGCTTGAGTTCGATGTAGGCCGCCTCCCCGTCCGTCAGGCCGAGAAAATCCTGAGCCGAACCGCTTCGCCATCCCTTTGCTTTGAGTCGTGTTTCTTTGCTGGTGCTCATGTTGTCCTTATGCGTTGTCGTAGTGCTTGATTCGGGTCTTGCAGGTGTTGATGACTTGTACCGGTGTTTGCTGCGTCGTTTTTCTGAACACTTCAAGAATGATGATGGCATCGTGATCTATGCGGAAGATGATCCGCCAATGAATTCGCGCGTTCACGATCCGCAACTCGTGACAACGGGCGCCGATGGACGGCATCGGTCGGGAGTGTGGCATTTCAAGCGACTCCCCGTCCTGAAGCCGTCGAAGAAGGAACCCGGTTTCAAGGCGTGCATCCCGTGAGAATGGCGGAGTCTTGACTTCTCCGTGCAACCAGCGCAGGGGTTTGTTCGCTTTCGAACGAGGTTCCACCGAAACACTATATGTCAGAAATGACATATGTCAAGTAAGAGTTCAGTTTTGCATACATATCATCTGCTGACCAGGTGACTGGGTGACTGGGCACCTCAATACGGAACCACCGCTTATGGGAAATGAACCAAATGGCCCAGAGGGCTAGTGCATTGTCACACCATGATTTTAGAGTAGACCGACTTCAGTTTAACCCTCGCGTCGCCGACCTGCAGTTGCCAGTCGACGCCGCGTTGCCTGGCGTTGCTGTGCTGATACCATGCGACCCTTTTCTTTTCGCAAAACGCCGATCGTTCCGAAGCGTCGGTCCTGAACGCATTGGCGAGTCATCGAACTGAGCTCGTTCTCGGCAATGTTCAGAGATCTTCCAGCAGCTTGCACTCCGTCCAAACCTGTCGCAGTTCGCTGACGCTGTACGCGGTTCCGCATTCAGGACAGATGCCCTTTTCGTCATGGCTGCTGAGGTCGTAACAGCAGTGTGCGTTCATTCCGTAATCTATTAGGACACTCTAAAATGGGTGTATGAATAAAAGAGAAAAATTAACTAAAGCAGAGAGAAATTCTCGCGCGAAACTCTGGCGCGAAGAACTGGCGAAAGATTCTCGCGAAAAATTATTTCGGATCCGCCGGCGGGGCCGCCGGAGCTGGATTGACCGAAGCTGGAGCCTCCGAAGCTGGAGCAGCCGAAGCATCATCACCCGCTGCGTCTGGCGCCGCGGCCGCTTCTTCCTGCACAATTGGCTTCGCAGTCTTCGCTTGCTCGGCAACTTCCAACACATCGGCCGCTGGCAATACAACTGGAATCGGGCGCGCATTGTCGTCACCTTTTCGATCGCGAAGAACGGCGATACCCAAGAGCTTGCCATCCATCGTGAAGGTTGGTGTTCCGGGATAGCAGCTTGTGACCCAGAAAAACTTGCGCGGCTTGTTGGTGACAGTCATGATTTCACCGCGCATGACTTGTGGCTGACGATTCAATATCTCATCGGCACGCGCGAGATTCACAACCTCATCGGCAACATCCGCACTGCCCGCATCCTTGAGATTCACGGCGGTAAACACCACGCCAGTCGCTTCTTTCGCATCAGCCTTGGGTCGCAGAAAAGCCAGATCGAGATCGGCATCCTTCAAGACCACATCAAATGGAATCTCGGTTCCATCTGCAAGCACGACTTTAACTTCCTTGAGAATCGCAGTTGCCTCAATCGTGATGCGACCTTGTGGCCCGTTCATCTCGCGTCCGCTGTATCGCGACGCAGGATCGATGTTGCCCAGCGATGTGACCACCATGCCGGTTGCATCGATGATCGTTCCAAGCGCCTCGAACTTATCTTCTTGATCCGGGATGTTCATCGGCATCTTGGAATCTCGGGCTCCGATCGAGACCTTGGCGACGCCAGTCACCCAGACCACGGCATCTTTGTTCTGCAAATAAATTTTCTTGACCACAGCTGTGTCATCTGCGGCGGCCATTGGGGTAACAAGAGCGAAGCAAGCGCATGCGAGAAGCGACGGGGCGATATGTTTCATGTTGGACAATCTTGGTGAGGGGTGAACGATCAGCACAAATTCAGAAGGCGGAACTTACCACTTTGGCTCGATTTCGACATACTCAGTGTGAACGCCACGGCGGACAAAGAACACGATGCGGCGCGGTTTGGTCTGACGGAAGGCCTGCAAATACTCCTTCAGCATCGCGACACTTTCCATCGGCTTGCCATCCATTGTCATGATGACATCGTTCACCTGAAGCCCCGCGAGGTCGGTCCAGCCAGATCTTGCAATCGCGCTGACCAGCAGGCCATGCACATCCGCGTCAAGCTTTGCTTCGACACGGTCTGCTATGGAAAGCTCACGGACTGTGAACTCAAAGCGATCATCTTTATATTCCTTGAACTCGTTGGATGGCTTGGGCTCGGGATCGAGCACCGCAGAAATCTTCAGCGGCTCGCCTGCGCGCATCCCAGTCAATTCCACGGTCGATCCAACTTTGTATGCGCGAATGGTCGTGTCGAAGACTTCGTTATCGCTCGGCGTGCTCGCTGAAATCACTTGATCATCCATCTTGAGAAAAATGTCGCCGACTTTGATTCCAGCCTTTTCCGCTGGTGAATTTGGCATCACACGCGTGATACGCACGCCCTTCTTGCCTTCCACGCCAAGCGACTTTGCGATGAGCAAAGTCAACACCTGGGTTTGCACACCCATCCAAGCCTTCAACGATCGCGCGGGCTTGTCGTCCTCGACATCGGGACCAATCTTGACGACCGTCACCAACTGTTGCTTGCTGCGTTCAAAGGTTAAGAGCACCGAGGCTCGCTGCTTCTCTTCCTTTGTGATCTCGCTCGTGACATCTTGAAAGTCCTTAACCGTATTGACCGCGCGACCATCGACTGAAAGCAAGATGTCGCCGATATAAAGCGGTGGCTTGGCGTCGGAACTGGGACCGCCCGCACGAACTGAGTCGACGATCACACCATTTCTGTCCTTGCGCTGATCTTCCAGCGCCGCATAGAGCGTGATGTCACGCACAGTCAGTCCCCACGGCTTCGACTCAACCTCGCGAGCCTCGCGCGGCTCGCGATGGACGGTCGTGACTTGCCATGTCATTGGCTTTCCATCGCGAATTCCAGTCATCGCAACGGTTGACCCAATCGGTGTCATCAAGATCAGTCGATGAAACAGCGGCAGGTCTTCGGCCGCACGACTATCCATGATGGTCGAATCGCCATAGTTGGTAATGAGATCGCCTGGCTTAATGCCCGCCTTCGATGCGGGACTATCCGGCATGATTTCTTTCACAAGCACGCCCTTGGCATCCGCCATCGACTTGAGCAGCGGCTGCACATCAAGGCCGATCCAACTTCGCGACATGTGCCCATTGGCGATCAGTTCCTTTGCAACAGCTTGCGCGAGATTCCCTGGAATTGCGCCGCCGAGGCTGCCAATTCCAACCTCATTGACGCCGACGATCTCACCCTGGAGATTCACAAGTGGTCCACCGCTGTTGCCTCCAAAAATAACCGCATCGTGGCCAATCCAGCGAACGAGTTCGCCGACATCCTCACCATCGAGCATGCTGCGCCCACTGCGGCGGGGCAGGATCATCGCTAAGTTTGCGACGATGCCTTTGGTGACAGACTGCGAAAGCCCAGCGGGGCTGCCCATCGCAAGAACAACATCTCCAACTTTCAGTTTGTCGGAGTCGCCAAACTTTGCAAATGGCAGCGGCTTGGAAGGATCGCGGCGATCCGCTGGATTGATCTTGATCACTGAGAGATCACTCAGCGGATCTGTGCCAACCATCGTCGCATCAACTTCTTCGCGATTTGGCAAGCGCACCGTCAAACGAGTCGCGCGACCCGCGACATGGTGATTGGTGACGATATATCCATCGGGCGAAATGATTGCGCCACTGCCGCTCCACTGCTGCTTGCTCATCCGTCCTTCATATCCTTGCTCACCGACGACTCGAATGAGCACGAGAGCTGGATAGACGGCGTCGACCGCGCGCTGGATGTCGGGGTCGATCGAGACCGCGGCATCTTGTGGGATCGCAGTCGTGGTGGCCCTTGCGGATGCAGGCGTCGCTTGAAGTGACAACACGAGCAGCATTCCCAACGCGAGCAAACCAGCGCTCGGTCGCGATGCGTTGCTACAAGAAATGCTTTGTCCAAAACCCGCAGGCTTTCGCCCAACAATACTGTGGTGCAATTGCGTTTTCACAGAACAAGGGTAGGTGGTCGCAATGACTTGGTCAAAGCTCGCGGATTTGAGATGAAATGCTCCAAACGCGCGACGATCGTGCGCGCAAAGCCGTTCGCTGCGTGAGTGCGAATCGGCTCGTTTGACTCACTCATCACTCAGCATGCGCTGCTCGAACACCATTCTCGCATTCGCATGGAGATGTTGAGATATCTCCGCGAGAAATATCTCGCCAAACTCGCGCAACTTCTTTTCGCCAACTCCGCTGATGCGCGAAAATTCGCCCGCGGTGCATGGATAGTGATGCGCCATCTGCCGCAGTGACATGTCGGAAAAGACGATGTATGCCGGCACGGCGCGCTCGTCAGCGAGTTGCTTGCGACGCTGGCGCAGGCGTTCAAACAAGGCTTCGTCGAATGGAATCTCCGCCGCATCGCGCGCAACCTTGGCAGTCTTGGTGACGGGTTTCGCAATCGGCGTGGTGAGCAGAGTGGTGAGTTGCAGCGTGGTCCGTTGACGCAGCGCATCATGCCCATCTTGCGTCAACTGAATGACGGGAAACTTATCTGTGGTCTGTGCGATCAATCCCAGGCGGATGAGCTCGCGACCGATCGCGCTCCACTGCGCACGCTCCAATTCCTGACCGATGCCGTATGTCGAAAGTTTCTCATGACCCCAGCGGCGGATCTTGTCTGTGTTGGCACCAGTGAGCACTTCAATCAGGTGATTCATG
>Ga0335396_10005191_pt1 | contig 13603 bp, 9 predicted proteins | sample FRY02_FD_205743 | JGI IMG/M metagenome (GOLD analysis project Ga0335396, IMG submission 205743) | Freshwater microbial communities from Lake Fryxell liftoff mats and glacier meltwater in Antarctica - FRY-02 (spades assembly) (version 2) | ecosystem: Environmental > Aquatic > Freshwater > Ice >... | reverse complement strand
GTGATACCGCCCGCCCAGTTCACATCCGGCTGGAGGATATCCACGAGTCCGTGCCCGGCAGCCAGAGCAAAAGGATGGATCGTGTACCAATGCTCACCTGTGGCGAGGATTTGGCCGGGCACGCGCTGGCGCACTTTGAAATAGCTCTCCATATCCTCCGGCAGCAGATAATCCTCCAGCCACTTCAGGCGATAGGGCTTCAGGGCATCGACCAATCGCACGACATACTCCACATTGAGCGACATCCAGGCATCGAGCATCACTTCCACATCATCGCCGACCTGCGCGCGGGTGCGGGCCACCAATTCCTCGGTTTTGCGGATGCCTTCAATGCCAGACTCGCCACCGTGGCGGGCGAAGAGTTTGACTGCTTTGAAGCCCAATTCGAGAAACCAATCGATGCTGTTCTCTGTGCCATAGGAGATGTCGGTATTGCTGGCATAGCAGAATATCTTCTCCTTCTGCGGCCCTCCCAACAGTTCATAAACCGGGCGGCCCAGCAGCTTGCCTTTCAAATCCCACAACGCATTATCGACAGCGCTGATCGCATAGCTGGCAAGCCCCGCTGTGTGATAGGGCGCAGAGGCCAGGCGCATCAGGTCCCACACCTTTTCCGTCGCCATGCAGTCCTGGCCGGTGAGCAACGGGGCAAAGTGATCGTTGATAATACTCAGCACAGGCCCGCTGTTGTTGGTCAGTCCCAGCCCCCAAGTCCCGTCCTCCGCGGTGACAACACAGGCCACCCGCGTCCAATTGTTGCCCCAATTCCCCCGGTTGAATTCAGGATAGCGCGCCATCGGGCTGATGAACCCGTCGGTTGCACGCTGGGGCACGCGCGGTTTTGTTTTGGATTGGGGTGTGAGATCGACAGCAACGGCACGGATATCTTTGATTTTCACGGCAAGCACTCCTTTTGGTTTATCTGAGGCTATTCCAAAGAATTGACTATCCACAGATGGACACAGATTTTCACAGATAGTACAGGAAAAATCTGTGTCCATCTGCGAAATCTGTGGATAGATTAAAGTTTTGAACAGCCTGAACCCGATTTACGTAGCTTATCCATCTCGAACAGCGTATGATAAGATACCGGCTGGATAGACAATACACCTTCTTCTTGATACAGACAAATAGATTTTACAGACTGCCACACTATTTTGAAAAGAGGAAAAAGTGTTCTCAACAATCGGAATACTCAGCCCCGGCGATATGGGCCACGCGGTGGGACGACGGCTGGCGGAAAATGGACTGCGGGTGGTGGCCGCGCTGGGGGATCGCAGCGAACGCACCCAACGCCTGGCCGCCCAGGCGGGCATTGAAGATGTGGGCGACTACGCCGGGCTGGTGACAGCCGCCGACGCGATCCTCTGCATTCTCGTCCCCGCCGAAGCCGAAACCACAGCCCAGCGGGTGGCGGATGCGCTGGCTGCTACCCGCTCGTCCCTTCTCTACGCCGACTGCAACGCCATCGCGCCCCAGACCGTCCAGCGCATTGGCACAATCATCACCGGCGCGGGCAGCCGCTTTGTGGACGCGTCGATTATCGGCGGTCCACCCCGGCCCGGCTACACCCCCCGCCTCTACGCCTCCGGTCCCCCGGTATCCGAATTCGCAGCCCTCAACGATTTTGGGCTGGAAGTCATCCCGATGAGCGAGCGGGTGGGCGACGCCTCGGCCATCAAAATGTGCTACGGCGCATTGACGAAAGGGCAGAGCGCACTCTACACCGAACTGCTGGTGGCCGCCGAGAGCCTGGGCGTCTCGGATGCCCTGGCCGCAGAATTCCGCAACAGCCAGGCCGATGCCCTCAAGCGTATGGACGGTCTGCCCGGAATGCTGCCCAAATCCCGGCGCTGGGTGGGCGAAATGGAAGAGATCGCCGCCACCTTTGGCGCTGTGGGGCTGACACCGAAGATTTTTGAAGGCGCAGCCGACATCTACCGCTTTGTGGGCAGCACGGCACTGGCCGACCGCAACCCGGAGGACGGGGGCAAGCCGTCGCTGACGGAGATGATCGAACAGCTTGCCGCCGCGTTGGGGTAGGTTTTTCCAGAAAATATATCCACAGATTTCACAGATGGGCACAGATTATTTATGAACTCATCTGTGAAAATCCGTGTCATCTGTGGATAGGTTAAAAACGTTGCAATCTACGTACCATTCTTATTCCACTTTGGAGACACCTGCAACCGATGAACGAACAGATGACCCTTTTTTCCGTGCCCGGACTGCCGCTATTCCACCCCGGCGACGACCTGGCCCAATTGATTGTAGAACGAATGCGTAACGCCGGACAGACACTGGAGTCCGGCGATATTCTTGTCATTGCCCAGAAGGTGGTGAGCAAAGCCGAAGGGCGGCTGGTGCGCCTCTCCGCTGTGACGCCAGGCAACCAGGCCCTGGAACTGGCCGAGATTACCGGCAAAGACCCGGCCATTGTGCAGGTGATTCTGGACGACAGCCACGAGGTGGTGCGGGCGCGGCGGGGGCTGCTGATTGTGGAGCAGAAGAGCGGTTGGGTCTGTGCCCACGGCGGTATGGACCGCTCGAATGTGCAGCCGGTGGACGGGGAGGAGATAGTCGCCCTGCTGCCGGAGGATTCGGACGCCAGCGCAGAGGGACTGCGCCAGCGTATCCGCGAATTGACCGGCGTGGATGTGGCCGTTCTCATCAGCGACAGCCACGGACGGCCCTGGAAGTTCGGCACAATGGGTGTCTGCATCGGCTGTGCGGGTATCCCGCCCCTGTGGAATCAGCGGGGGATGCACGACCTTTTCGGCTATGAACTGGTCGCCAGCGAGGAGTGTATTGTGGACGAACTCGCCAGCGCAGCCGCGCTGCTGATGGGCCAGAGCGCGGAAGGCAGACCGGCAGTCGTCATCCGCGGCTACACACCGCCCGACCTGCCCGCTGCCCCGGCCACAACAATTCAGCGCCCCAAAGAGTTTGATGTCTTTCGCTGAGTGACCTGTACCTGCCCTGAAAATAGAACGCGGATGACGCGGATTTGGCTGATAGACGCGGATTAAATCTGCGCAAATCCGTTGTTTCTGCGGGAATCCGCGTTCTATTTTTCATCCCTGTGGCGCACAATTCAGTGCATGTGTATCTTCCGGGAAGGTAACTACCAAGCCAAGCCACCCCACCCTAGCCCTCCCCATTCTGGGGAGGGAACTGGATCAGCTCCTCCCCCAGAATGGGGGAGGCTGGGAGGGGGTAGATAGTTATCCCGGAAGATTGTACTCCCCAATGCTTGCGTTTCCCTCCGCTGCGGGTACAATAGGGGCACTTCTTTGTGTGCAAATGTACGCTATGCAGAACAAAAAACGGAACGCAGATTTTATCCGTGCGAATCTAAAAATCCGTGTTCATCCGTGTCCTTTTTTTAGCTGGAGACCGCCGATGCTTATCCACAACGCCACCGTTTTGACCTTTGACGACGCCAACCGGATGTTGGCCGACGGCGCGGTCTATTACAGTGACGACGCGATTGTGGCCGTGGGCAACAGCGCCGACCTGCTGGCGGCCTATCCCGACGCGCCCCGCTGGAACGCGCACGGGCTGGTGCTGATGCCGGGGCAAATCTGCGCCCACACCCATTTCTACGGCGCATTCGCCCGGGGAATGTACATCCCTGGCGCTCCTGCCGCTGACTTCCCCGAAATTTTGCAGAAGCTCTGGTGGCCGCTCGACCGGGCGCTGGACTTGGACGGGGTGGAGAGTTCCGCCGAAGTCTGTTTGGTGGATGCCATCCGCAACGGCACGACCACCCTCATTGACCACCACGCCAGCCAGACCGCCATCGACGGCAGTCTGGACGCCATCGCCGGTGCAGTCGAACGCAGCGGCCTACGCTCCGTCCTCTGCTACGAAGTCACCGACCGAAACGGACCAGACGCGACAGCCGCGGGCATCCGGGAGAATGTGCGCTTTGGAAAGACGATTCGCAATTCGCCCCTCGCAACCCGTCTCGCTGCCACCTTTGGCCTGCACGCCAGTATGACCCTTTCCGACGAAACCCTGGACACCTGCCGCGCCGAGGCCGACCGTTTCCACGTCCACGTGGCCGAACATCCCGCCGACGCCTGGGATAGTCTGGCCCGCAGCGGACAGCGCACAGTCGAGCGGCTACACGGCTTTGGCATCACCGGCCCGCAGAGCATCTTCGCCCACTGCATCCACATCGACGCCTGGGAGACGGCCCTCCTCCGCGAGACGGGCACGAATGTCTCCCACCAGCCCCGCTCGAATATGAACAACGCGGTGGGCGCGGCGGCTGTCCCCGCGATGCTGCGGGGCGGGATAACCGTCTGTCTGGGCAACGACGGCTTCAGCAACGATATGTTCACCGAAATGAAAGTCGCCGACCTGCTGCACAAAGTCAGCAGCGGCGATCCCCGCACATTGGGCGCGGACAAAGTGGTGCAGATGGCCGTCCACAACAACCGGGCATTGGCGGCTCACTTCTTCGACAAACCCGTGGGCATTCTGGCGCCGGGAGCCTATGCGGACCTGATTCTGCTTGATTACTACCCGACCACACCCCTCAGCGCGGACAACCTGCCCTGGCACATTCTCTTTGGCATCAGCGGCGGTCACGTCCACAGCACTATCTGTCACGGCCAGGTGTTGATGAAAAACCGGGAATTGCTGACGCTGGACGAAGAGGCCATCACCGCCCGCAGCCGGGAGCGGGCCGCGGCCACGTGGGAACGGTTCTGGGGGAAGTAGGTTTACGCAGAGGGTAGGGGCGCTGCTTGCTGCGTCCCTACAAATGATTATCTAAAAAGCGATAGATAAGGCGATTCCAAGAAAATAAGTATCCACAAGTCCCCGGCACTTCACGAACTTCGCTGCCTGAATTACAGAATACAGACTCGCTTGGACAGAAAGTGCCGGGGACTTTTGCCGTATACTTTATTATTTGAATTAGCCTAAGGAAAAAATATGCTCGCCACTGCTGAAAAAAATCCTGCCCGAAGCACCCCCCCTGTCACCAAAGGCAAAGCGCTGCTCGTCATTCTGGAAAATGTCGGCTATATCAGCGGGCTGAACCTGCCCGGCTGGGCAATGGCTGCCATCGACTTTGTGACCGAAGAGTACGCCAAACTTCTCCTGCGGCTGCTGGGCGCGCACCGCCGCTACGACCGGGTGGTGATTCTGGAAGATGCCCAAGTTACGAATGAGCAGATGGCCGCGGCCCTCTTTGACCTGAGCAAAAAGCACCGGGTGGATCAACTGCTGCTCGTCCACGGCCAGAAGGAATGTCTGGTGGGCTATCGGGGCGAGGCGTATATCGACGGCGGTCTCTTCAATGTGCTGCTGAACGCCTACGCCCAGAACCCCGCCGTCCTCGATCTGGGCATCGTCTACGGCGTCAACTGCTACGGCGCAAGTCTGGCCCCCACCTGGCTGGCCCTGGGCGCGGACGCGGTCAACGGCGCGGTGGGCGTCAATTGGTTCCCCGAACCGAGCCTGTCGCTCTTTCTCTCCCGCTGGCTGAATGGCTCCACCTACAGCCAATCGGTGGAGGCCAGTTTCCGCTGGGCACGGCGGGTGGGCAGATTCATCTGGCCGGACAGAGCCGATGGCAGCGAGGATGTCCACTTGGCAGGCAGTCGGCAAACGATTTATGGCCGTCGGGACGTGCGGCTTTTTGATCCCCGTTGACATATCCATCACAAAGTGACAAAAACACAAAGGAAGAGGAAAAATGCACATCGATCAGTTGGAAAGCCCTGCGGCAGTCGTCGATCTGGAGAAACTCTCCGCCAATATCGACCGGCTGCAAAGCTATTTAGACAAGCACGCCATCGCCAACCGCCCCCATATTAAGACCCACAAAATCCCTGAAATCGCCCACATGCAGGTAGACGCGGGCGCAGTGGGCATCACCTGTCAAAAACTGGGCGAGGCCGAAGTGATGGCCCGGTCCGGCATCAAAGACATCTTTCTGCCCTACAATCTGCTGGGCGGGGCCAAACTGGAGCGGCTGATGCACCTGGCCCGCCGGATGCGCATCAGCGTCACCGGCGACTCGGAGGTAACGATTCGGGGCTATGCCGAGGCAGCCAAAAACGCGGGACTCACATTGCCTGTGCTGGTCGAGTTCGACACCGGGCTGGGGCGCTGTGGTGTGCAGACCCCCGACGAAGCCGCGGCCCTGGCCCGGATTATCGCCCGTTCGTCCCATCTCCACTTCGGCGGGCTGATGACTTACCCATCCAACGAGCAGACCGATGGCTTTGTGGCCGAAACTCGACGGCTGTTGGCCGGGGACGGCATCCCCGTGGAAACGGTCAGCGCGGGCGGTTCGCCTGCTATGTGGCAGGCCCACACCCACAAGGAAGTGACCGAACACCGGGCCGGGACATACGTTTACGGCGACCGTTCGATGGTCAATGTGGGGGCGATGGGCCAGGCGGAAGTGGCCTTTCACGTCATCGCCACCGTTGTCAGCCGTCCCACTGGCGAGCGCGCTGTGCTGGATACGGGGAGCAAAGCCCTCTCGTCGGATGGGGCCAAGGGGGCAACCGGCTTCGGGCTGATCCTCGAATACCCCGACGCGCAGATCGAGAAGCTCAACGAGGAGCACGGCTGGGTGGACCTGTCGGCCTGTGACGCCAAGCCAGAGATCGGCGAACGGGTGACGCTGCTCGTCAACCACTGCTGCGTCGCCAATAATCTATTCAACGAAGTTGTCGGCCATCGCAACGGGGAAATCGAAGTCACCTGGCCGGTGGCCGCCAGGGGGCTGCTGCAATAGAGGCAGAATCGACAGGGGCGCTGCTTGCCGCGCCCATTCTTGGCAGACACGAAACCTGCTCCAAGGGATCAAAAAAGCCCGGACCACAAAGGGTCCGGGCTTTGAGAAGTTCGACTTTTCTGAAAAGTCGAACTTCTAATTACGGCGCAACTGTGCGCTGATAGATCAGCTTCACATTCGTGTGGACGGTATGGAAGGGCAGATCGGGCGTGCCCAATCCCATCCCCTGCATCACATCGCTGGGCATCCCCTCGACCTTCGCCCCATAGGAATTGCCCGCCATATACATCGGGTAATTGTAGGCATAGTCCGGTGGATTCTTGTCCTCCGTCTGGCCGGATTCGCTGCCGCCGCTCCAGAAGATTGTCAGCGGCGCACCCACCACCCGGTTGCCCCCTTCGTCCAGCACTTCGATAAAGATGTGGTGTCTGCCGCCTGCTTCCTGCTCGTCTTCCCATTTGGCCTCGATCAACCGCCAAAAGGGCTGTCCGGGCGCGACACTGGCATCGGCCACATTCATCCCCAACTGGCTCAGACGGCCATCCCAGTTACGGGCAGGCAGGGCAGGCACCGCAGATGCGGCCTGTACTTCCGGCTCCGGCGCAGGGGCCTGCTGTTGCACAAAGAGAGGCACTGGCGCGGGCGGGATCGGCGTATTGGTGGCCGTGGGTTCCGGCGTAAAAGTAGGCGTAACAGTCGGTGTGGCGCTGGGGATCGGCGTATTGGTGGGGAAAGGCGTATAGGTTTCGGTCGGCATCACACCTTCCGCAGCCAGCGCCACCACCTGCGGCCCGTTGCCTTCGGTGCTCTGCAAAGAGACCAGCGCACCCTCATTCTCGCGCAGTGTCATAGCACCGGCCACACTGGAGGAAACTGATGTAGCCTCGCCTTCGGCCACATCCGCAGCGCTGAGCAGACGACCCAACGCAGCCGGAGCCGCCACGCCAAAGAGATAGATCAGAATCAATAGCAACAGGGCCAGACGCAATTTGGCGCCCAGACTCAGCGCCGAGAACCAGAGACCGATACCGCTGGGCCGCTTGACGCCATCGCCTTCGGGTCGCTGGGCCACAGCCCGTCGCCGTTGTGCCGAAAGGGTGGGCGCAGGGCTGAAGGCTGCCTGGGGCTGGGCATCTTCGGGATAGAAGGGCGCAACACCCGGCTCCACCGCCCGCTGGCTGAGCAGTCGGCTCATACTCATAGAGAGAGCCGGCATACGCATCATCAGCGCTTCCAACTCTTCCCGGCCAATCGTCAGCAGATCGACTTCTGTCTCCGCGTAGGCACTCTGCCCCCGCAATTGATTGGTGAGAATCGACCGCTCGCCCAGGGTTTCGCCTTCACCCAACACCCAACTATTGCTGCCAGAGAGGGGCTGCATACGCACGTGCCCCTGCTCGACCAGATAGAGCATATCGCCGGGCGTGCCAGCCCGGAAAATCTGCTCGCCGGCCCGGAAGCGGGTGGGGCGCAGGCTGGAGACAACCGTTTTCAGGTCCTGGTTGCTCAGATTCGCCAGCAGCGGAAAGCGGCGGTAGTGGCCCTCGTCCACGGCATCTTCCCGCGCCGAAAGCCGGGCCGCCACCACTTGATTGAGTGTTGTGCCAATGGCAGGATGCAGGCCGACCAACTCGTCCAAGTCGGCTTTGTAGAGCACCCACAGATTGGTGTTGCGGGTGGCCGACGCATCGTCTGTCCGGTTCTTGCCCGTAAGCAGACTTACCTCACCAAAAAAGCCACCTGTGCCAATCCGGTCCAATTCCTCCACAATGCCCTGGGGCGTCTGTGCGGTAATCTCCGCTTCGCCCGCATCCACCAGATAGAGCGCATCCCCAGGCTCACCAGTCCGATAGATCGGCTCGCCCGCTGGAATGTGATTCAACACCAGCCGCTGCGCGATGGCCTGGAGATTTTCCGGGGCCATTTGGGCAAAAATCGGCGTCTGGGCCAGTCGAATCACCGCTTGGGTCTGGTCGCTTTGGCTCAGGCGGCTGCGCACCCGGCGGCCCAATGCCCGGCGCAGTACGGGGAAATGGCTGCCAATGCGATGAAACTCTGCCGCTGGCAATACCCAAACCAGACTCTGTTGGGCGGCATAGGCGCTTTCGGTATAGCTTTTGTTGGTGAGCAGGGGGAGAACGCCAAAGACTTCGCCGTTCTGCACCGCGCGCGCCTGTCCGTCGCCCTGATTCGGGCGCAGTTCCAGGCTGCCCTCTTCCATCAACAGCAGGCCGATGGGTGGCTCGCCAGCGCGGAAGAGAAGGGAATCCGGCGCTATCGGGTGGGGATGCAACGTGCGGGCCAGGGCGCGCAGCACATTGCGGGGCATATCGCCCAGAATTTTTGTGTCGGCCATACGCGCCACCAGATAGTCTTCCATCTGGACCAGATGCTCGCCAAAGTTGCGGCTGAGCGCGATGCCGATCTGAGGCTTCTGTTTCAGCAGACCGCGCAACGCGTCGTCGCGCAGGCTCCACAGTTCCAAATCAGCCGCGGCCACAGCGCCCATTGCGTGGGTCTGCCCGCGCAGAAACTCCATTTCACCCAACAGGCTGCCCGGCCCCAGCGTCGCCAGGGCCACGCCGTTCTCGCCCATCAGACGTACAAAACCGCTCTCTACAATCAGTAGGGCATCGCCCTGCTCACCTGCACTGAGTACAGTTGCGCCTTTGGCCCGGCTTTCCTGGCGCATAACCCCGGTAAGCTGGGTCAGATGTTCCTCTGACAGGTCAGCAAACAGAGGAATATTCCGAATAAAATCGTTCTTCACCTGATCTCCTTTTGGTCGAGCGGTGTCGGATTCAGTGGGCCATTGGGAAATAACAGCCGAGTAATGTAACTATTATACGCCAACTTTTCCTCTTTATTTCTACCGATTTCCCGACAAAAGCCAGACGTTTTCCCACCTGTGGGCAGGAAATGTTGTAATTTGCTTAATCTAAACTCAATATGTGCGTTGGAATTTTAATGTCCAACTAAAATGCCCCTGACAGGCAAATGGGTCATTATTTTTTATCTGCGCACATTGAGCGTCGTTAGTACAATAGCCAGCTTGAATCAAATCTGGAAATGCAAGATTCCCTCTGATTCCAGTATTATTGTATGAAATATCACTTTTTACTTCTCGTCCATCGACATCTCGAAGTATAGTAATATCATCACCCGAAGTATTCATATCATACTCAGCGATCCCAGGTCCTTTGTGCCCACTAACTATTAGGGCCAAAGGATCGCCTATGCGGGATCGTCCAATTCCCTGAACGGTCACTCCATTCAACGGATTGCCATTTATGTCTAGTATTATTACTCGGAGTAGCCCCAATCCTCCTTGACAATTGATTGAATCTCCACTTCGGGATCCACCCGTTTCTTCTACAGTCCATAACCGCCTCTCCACCAGACGAAAATCGACACCAGAGGGTGCGGGGGCAGGAGCAGCCGTCGGTTCTGGCGCAGGTGCGGATACGACGGGTATGGCGGTGGGGGGTATGGGCGGTGCTTGGGCGATAGCAATGCCACCGGTGTCGCCGCTGGTTGTGACCAGTGGACCGTAAACCCAGCCCGCCGCGCCACCGGCCAAGCTGATCTGCCACCAGTCTCCCGCTGCATTTTTGCCGGTAATGCGGGCAACATCTCCCGCATTCAGCGCGCCGACGACCGCATAGTCCGTGCCTGGCCCACCCCGCACATTCATAGCAGAATCGGTACGCACTTCCGGATCAGTCACGGGTGTGGCCGTGGCTGGCTCTGGTGTGGCGGTAGCGGCTTCGGGTGTGGCGGTAACGGTTTCGGGCGTGGCCGTGGCTGCTTCGGGCGTCGGGGTCGGCTCTGCTGGGATAGGCGTGGCCGTGGGCTGCTCCGCCGTTTGTCCGGTCGATTGTTGTGCCGCGGGTTGGACAGCGACCGCCGATTGGCTGGCCGTCTGACTTTGCTGGGGCATCAATCCCCTGGACTGGGCGTAGCGTTCTACGCTGCTGGAGGTCAGGCCCAGGGCCAGCGCCAGGCGCACCAGCGGGTCCCCATTGATAAAGTCGCTGGCGCTGATGGCTGTTTCGGCCACCAAAATCAGCAACTGATTGGCGTTGGGCACATCCAGCGCCGCCAGGGCAGAACGTGCCCCGGCCAGATCGTTGCTGGCCTGGTAGTCCAGCGCGATGCGTTGGGTGGCCGCGTTCAGGTCCGCGTTGCTCGTGCCCGAATCGGATGGCCCACACGCAGCCAACAGCCCGATCAGCAAGAGTAGAATAAGAATGGGGAAAAAGCGAGCAATGGGGGGGTATTTGCTCGTCCATACACTCAAAGAATCGAAGTTCAAAGAATCGACATCCAAAGAATCGTATCTTGCCGAATCGGACAAGAAGTCTACTGTCGGGAGTATAACTTTCATGTGTCTTTCGTTCACAAATCCGCCAACACCCAAAGATGCGCGGGGAAATTTACGGTTTGGTACACGGGTTGGACGCACAAGTTTTCCCGCAGCCAACTCTTTGCTATAATCAAAGTCTAATCAAAAAAATAGCTTTGGCTCAGATACAGCAACGGCCTGCCACACAGAGCAGACCGTTGCCGAAAACTGAGTGCCGAAGGTGGGACTTGAACCCACACGGGTCGCCCCACACGAGTTTGAGTCGTGCGCGTCTGCCAATTCCGCCACTTCGGCTTACCGAATCAGTATACGTTCGATAAGCAAAATCGTCAAATTCGACCCTGGAAATTCATTCTGGGCTATTACCAAAGAATTAACTAACCACAGATGACACAGATTTTCACAGATAATACAGGAAAAATCTGTGCCCATCTGTGAAATCTGTGGATCAACTAAAGTTTTGAACAGCCCTGGACTTCTTTCTGGCCCACTCTGGACTCATTGCAGCCAAGATGGATCAAGACCTGCTGATTGAACAATCGCTCAACGGCGATTTAAATGCCTTCAATTACCTCATTCTGGAATACCAGAATTTGGCCTATAGTGTTGCCTACCGACTATTGAGCAATACGGAATCGGCAGCCGACGCGGTGCAGGAGAGCTTTATTAAAGCCTATCGGGCGTTGGAGAGTTTCCGCGGGGGCAGTTTCAAAAGCTGGCTCATGCGAATTGTCACCAACACCTGTTATGATCTGCTGCGCGCCCAGAAACGGCGACGTACAGACAGCTTGGACGATCTGCCTGTCGATGAAGAATATGCGACCCAATTGATTGATCGGAGAGAGTCCCCCGATCAGTTTGTGGAGCGGCAAGAATTGAGCGAACTGATCGAGGCCGCGTTGCAATCCCTGCCCGAAGACCAGCGCACGGCGATGATTCTGTGCGACATCCAGGGCTATACTTACGAAGATATCGCTGAAATGACGGGCGTGGCCATGGGAACGGTCAAATCCCGCATCAGCCGGGCACGGGGCCGGGTGCGCGACTACCTGTCTGACTATTCGGAACTTTTGCCCACTGCCTTTCGTCCTAAAATTGAATAAAGCCGTTTGAAGTCCTGGCCCTTCCTGCATTTTGGCATCGAAGTGTTCAAGACTCAACCATCCATTGTGGGGTTTTGAACTCCCCGTCTGTTTCGGGCGGTGAACCCTCAGCACAAAAACTATGAATCGTTCTTCGCAGAACCCAATCAGTGACGAATTGTTGTCGGCTTATATTGACGGCATCGTTACCAATGAAGAGAAAGCCACCGTTGAGGCGGCGATCGCAGCCGATCCTGCCTTGGCCTGGGAGATGGAAACCCTACGCCAGACAGTGGAACTGGTCCGCGATCTGCCGCCGATCCCCCTGCCCCGCTCCTTTGTGCTGGTGGAGGAGCAGGTGGCTGATGTGCTGGCCGAACGGCGGGCGCGCCATGCGACACCCGTTCCGTTCCGTGCGCCCCGCCAGCCAGTCTCCACGACCCGCAGTGGCTTCTGGCAGAATTTTCTGGCCTTCTTCAATTCGGGCAATCTGCTGTTGCGCAATGCCACTGCGCTGGCCGCGCTCTTTCTTGTGGTGGTTTTGGTGACATCGCCAGCCAATCAGCCCCGGATGATTCAGAGCGCCACGCCGGTCACGTCCAGCACACCAGCCCAGGCGGAAGCCATTGTCCTCTCCCAGGCCGAGTCTGACCCGGCTGCGTCAGAAGTTGCGGCAGAGATTGCGGCAGACGCTTCGGTTGCTCCTGCAGCAGAGGCCCCTGCAGCAGAGACCCCTGCCGCCAAAGCACAGGCTGCTTCAGCGGAAACAGTGCAGGGTCAGGCCCCCGCGGAGGCAGAGATGGCCGCGGCTGAACCTGCGCAGATGGAACGCAGCCTGGCTCCGTCGGCTATGCGTACCGCCCCCGAAAGTCGGGTCGTACCCGAGGCCCGGATGCCTCTTGGCGCAGAGAGCGGCGTAATGAGCGGGCCAGCCGCATTCCAGGCAGCGCCCGCTGATATGGCCCCGTTCGGCGAAATTCCGCGCCCCGCTGCCGGTGTTGATGTCGGCCCCCAAAACTATTCCGCCAGACCCGCGTTGGATGCAAGCGCTTCAATGGCAGTCGATTCTGCTGCTGAAGAAGCTGTGACTGGGGAAGCTGCGGCTGGAGAAGTGGCCGATTCTTCGGTGGCTGAAGAGTCGGTCGCCCTGAAGTCGGCGCCGAACGAATCTGCCGCGGAAGCAGCAGCGCAGCAGGAAGCAGCAGCGCAGCAGGAAGCAGCAGCGCAGCAGGATGCAGCGCCGATTGAATCGACGCCTGATAGATTTTTGCAGAGTGAGCCGAATGGGTGGCCCATCTGGCGTCTGGTGCAGTTCGGCCTGGGCGGATTGGTTCTGCTTTTGGGGCTTCTTTGGCTGCGCAGCCGACAGCCTTCCCTGTAGGGCGGATT
>Ga0335396_10005186_pt1 | contig 13608 bp, 10 predicted proteins | sample FRY02_FD_205743 | JGI IMG/M metagenome (GOLD analysis project Ga0335396, IMG submission 205743) | Freshwater microbial communities from Lake Fryxell liftoff mats and glacier meltwater in Antarctica - FRY-02 (spades assembly) (version 2) | ecosystem: Environmental > Aquatic > Freshwater > Ice >... | reverse complement strand
CGGTAACTGCTCAGCCCACGTCAGAATCGAACCACTGAAAAGACGGAATAGACGGAAGTTCTTCGCTTTTTTCAGTCTGTTCTGTCTGTTCCGTGGTTAATCAGCGAGAAATGGCTGAGCAGTTACCAAAAAGCCCTCTTCTCCAGACAACCCTCACCCGCTGGAGTACCGAAGTAGGCGGCCAGCCCGTTTCCGCTGCCGAAGTAGAGACGGCAATCAGGCTATCCAACCCAACGCCAGCCGTGGATATAGTGCTGGTCGATCAGGAATTCGACCCGGAAATCGCCCAATCGGTGGTGGAAAGCCACATTGCCCAGACCGCGCGCTGGATTCTATTGGCATCGCTTCCTGCGCGCGCTTTCGCCAGATGTCCGCAAAACCGAGCGACCGGTCCGACCCGGCAAACGGGAAGAAGCAATGCTATCGGAGCAGATGCCCCTGCGCATTCTGCTGGTAGAGGACAATCTGGTCAATCAAAAACTGGCGCTGACGATTCTGTCAATATATATCAGGACGGGACAATCTTCCTTACACTCTATCCAGCACCGCCAAACAGCGGTCAATCTCATCCTCTGTGTTGTAGTGGGCCAGCCCCAGCCGCAGGAAGCCGCCGCTCTGCTCCACCCCCATACGCTCGCTGACAGATAGCGCATAAAAATTGCCGTGCCAGGCAAAGATATTTTCGGCAGCCAATCCCGTTGCCAACTGCTCCGGCGTTGTGCCCGTCTTGCGCACAGCCACCGTTGCCACCCGCCGCTTCCAATCGTCCCGATCGGTCAGCCCGTAGATACGCACGCCGGGAATCCCCTGTAGTCCACCGATGAGCCGAGCCAGCAACTGCTCCTCATACGCCTGTATCACAGGCCAAGCCGCAACCAGCCGTTCCCGTCTACTATCGCCGCTGCGCGCCATCCCGTACTCCACGCCCAACTCGGCCAAATAGTCGATGGCCGCGGTGACGCCCGCCATCCCCTCGTGATTTTGTGTGCCTGTCTCCCATTTGCCGGGCAGTTCCTCCCCCGCCGGGCGCACCCGATAGGCTTGCAGGCGGCTCAGATGCTCCCGTTTGCCGTAGAGGTGACCGGCGTGGGGACCAAAAAATTTGTAGGCGGAGCAGGCCAAAAAGTCACAATCCAGCGCCCGCACATCGATCAGGCCGTGGGGTGCATATTGCACCGCATCGATAAAGCTGTAGGCCCCGACTTCCCGCGCCCAGCCGACAACCGTCGCCACGTCGTTGATTGTGCCCAGCGCGTTGCTGGCATAGCCCACCGCCACCAGCTTTGTGCGGGGCGTAATTTTACGCCGGAAATCGTCCATATCCAGCGTGCCTGTCTCCATATCGATGTCCACCCACTGGACAGTCGCGCCCCGCTCTTCTGCAGCCAGCGCCCAGGGCATCACATTGGCGTCGTGGTCCAGCCGAGTGAGGACAATTTCGTCGCCGGGGCGAAACTCCCGCGCCAGCGAGCGGCTGAGATGGAAGGTGAGGCTGGTCATATTGTTGCCAAAGATGACTTCGTCCGCGTCGCAGCCCAGTAGATCGGCCACAGCCTGGTGCGCGCTGGCGATGACGGCATCCGTGCGCAGGCTGGTCTCGAAGCCGCCGTGGGTATTGGCGTTGCGCCGGGTCAGATAGTCCACCATCGCCCGAATTACATTGCGGTGGACCTGCGTGCCGCCGGGGTTGTCAAAAAAGATGGCGGGCCTGCCGTTGTATTCCTCCTGCAGGGCAGGAAATTGCTTGCGAATTGCCTTGACATCCAGCATTTTATTCTCCAGTCTGTTTGACGGTACCGCTTCTGAAAAGAGGGACGCAGATTTTTGTGATTGGAATTGATCTGCGCTGATTTTGTGTGTGGCTCCTGTCAAAATCAGCGCAGATCGCTCTTTCATTCTGTTTAATCTGCGTCCTAAATCATTTGATTCGGGGCAGACCGTCGGCCAGCAGCCAGACTCGATCCTGGCCCAGCAGGGCCGACCAATCCCGCCCCAGCACGGCAAAGGCGAAGTTTGTCAGTTCGGAGAGTGTGAGCGACTGGCCTGTTATCTTCCACTCGGCGGCAGAAAGCGGCATTAGCGGTTTTTCGGCTTCCACCGCCACCGGGGAAACAGAGCCATCTGTGGGCAGATTAGCCAGACGGCACGCCTGTTCGACCGCAACAGCGAAGTCACCCAGCGCATCCACAAGGCCATTTTTGACTGCCTGGCTGCCCGTCCACACCCGGCCACCGGCCAATTCTTCCAACTGCTCATCCGACAGATTACGACCGGCAGCCACTCGATCCTTGAAGGTCCGGTAGGTGACGGCGATAGAATCTTCGATTTTGTCCCGCTGTTCGCCCAGCCAGGGGCGGCTGTCTGCATAGAGGTCCGCGTTCTTGCCTCGGCGCAAGGAGACCCGGTTGGCGGCCACTTTGTGATAGGCTTCGCTGGTGATCAGCTTGGCTGTAATGACGCCGATGCTGCCGGTGAGGGTGGCGGGCTGGCAGACAATTTTGTGGGCGGGCAGGGCGATATAATAGCCGCCGCTGGCCGCGATATCGCCCAGATAAGCCACCACCGGCTTCTTGCGCGCCAGCAGAGAGAGTTCCCGCCACATCAGATCGCTGGCCAGGGCAGAGCCACCGCCGGAGTCAATGTGCAGGACGACCGCGGCCAGGCTGTCATCTGTGGCCGCGCTGCGCACCAATTGCTGTACGGTGCTGCTGCCGATTGTGCTATCGCCCAGAATGGGCAGGCTGGCAGGAAACTGGCGGCTTTTGCCTGTCATTACCGTGCCGGAAAGGCTGATGACACCGACCCGCTGCTGGTGGCTGGCCCGGTGTTTGCGTTTCAGATAGCGTCTGGCTTTGTCGTAGGGGAGCAATCGGGCCTCCCGGTCGCCGATGCCCAAGAGCGCGGGCAGCTCGTCTTCGTAGGCGGTCCCGTCGATAAGCGTCTTGTCCAATGCCTCGCTCGCGGTCAGGGGTGCTTGGTCGATGAGGGAGCGGACCTGATTTTCGCCCAACACCCGCCCTTCGCTGATGGCCGTCACCAGTGAATCGAACCAGCCGTCAAAGAGCCGGTTGATCTGTTCCCGTTCGGCCTCGCTCATCTCGGAACGGCTGAGGCGGTCAAAGGCTGTTTTCCACGGCGCGACGCGGATCACATCCGCTTCCACGCCCAATTTGCCCAGCGTATCGGCCAGAAAGGTCGGCTCTGTGTGCAGCCCCAGCACACTCCACTCGGCCTGGGGCGGCATCAGAATGCGGTCCGCGGCCGCGGCCATCAGATAAGAAGCGTTGCCCGTGCTTTCCAGATGGACCACCACATCCTTTTCGATGGCGCGTTGGGGGCCATTTTCCGCCGCGTCCCATTCCCGGAAACGCTGAAAGAGCGCGGCCAGACTTTGGCCCTGGGCCAGGCTGATCTGCGCGCCCCGCACCAGAAAGAGAACGCCGTAGACATTCGGGTCCGCGGCAATGGCGCGCAGGGCGGAGGAGAGTGCTTCCAGCGTCATCGGCGGTGTCGCAAAAGGCAGCAGGGAGACGTACCAGGGCTGGGACGGCGTGCGTTCCACCAGTTCGCCGTCGAGTTCAAAGACGACGTAATCGGCCCATTTACGCCGGGCCAGACGTCGTCGCCCGTTCAACAGCCCGTAGTATGTCCAGCGCCACAAGCGGCCAAGCAGGCGGCCAATGGCGCGGAAGGCTCTGCCAATCAGCTTCAAAAGGTTCATAATAGTGGGTTCTCGTCAGAAAAAATCAATTCACACATCAAATGTCGGCCTCTGTATACTACTTTCCGCGTTGGCTGGACGCAAAACAGATAGTCGTTCGGTTATGTTCTTCGGCCTACAGCCCTGGCTCACGAGCAATGCAATACTGAGTAAAACTGGAACACAGATGGCAGAATTGACGAATTTATTTTCAGGTCCGATCCCGCATTATCCTTTGTGCAAACTGCCGCCTAATCCAGCCCATTTTTTGTTCGTTTTCACAATACCGCATCTCTTGAAATCGAAGGTTCGTTGCTGTATAGTAGTGTCGTCTACTTACCGCTGATTTTCGGTGCTTGGCCGTTTCCAAGCCAGTGCGCAAGGAGTAGCTGTTATGATACGCAAACTGCCTTCTCCGCAAGCTGACTGTGTCCGTGTGATTTTCGAATTGCCCGCCTGTCTTTGGGCCGATCGCATCTTTCTGGTGGGCGATTTTAACGAATGGAGCCTAAACAATACCCTCTTTTCCCAGAGTCGGGACGGGGTCTGGCGGGCCACTGTGGACTTGGCTGCGGGCCGGAAATATCAATTTCGCTATCTGGTGGATGGGCGCTGGCAGACCGATTCTCATGCCGACGGTTGGGTGGATAACGGATATGGCGGGCAGAACAGTATTGTGGACGCCACTCTGCCGCCAGAGTTGTTGCCCAGCGCCGGCTCCACCAGCCTGCTCCACGAAGGGCGGGGATCGGAGTCACGCACTGACCCCTATCCAGCCCCCACTACGCGCCCCACTACGCACCCTATTCCTCACCCAACAGCCGTTTGAAAAAGAGACCTCGGCGCACGTGCCGCACGACATCCCCCTCGGCCACGACCAGCACTTGATTGCCCCAGGTGCTACCGCCCAGATAGATGGCGTATCGTTCGTTATTGTGGCCGATCCAGCGGTATTTGTACATCAGATTGGCAATGCGCGGGTCTGCCGCGGCCGGCTCGTCGGGCATGACAATCTCCCGGTGGCGGCTGGGGAACTCCCGGCACATCTCACACTCGCCCTCCGCGCCCACACAGGCCGTGCAGTAGATTTGCAGACATAGGGAACAGGCCGCGGTATGTTCGGCGCAATGGCTGTAGCCACAGCCCGGACAGACTGAATCGCAGGCCGGACAGAGCGCCTCCTGGCCCAACTCGCAGCGGGCAGCGTGGGTTGGGCCGAGGACTGTGCCACAGCCGCGGCAGCGCAGCGCGTGGGTCTGGCACAGAAGTTCGCCGCAGACCTGGCAGGGCAGGGCACAGTGGCCGCAGCAGGCATCCCCACAGGCCTGGCAGTGCTGCTCGTTGGCGCTGCTCACCAGTTGTCCGCAGCCGGGGCAGGCGGACACGCAATCGGTGCAATAGGCCAATCCGTCGCCGGGATCCACTATAGCGAAGGCAGGGCCGACCAGCCGATGGCAGTGGGCGCAGGCAACAATACAGTCTGTGCAAAAGCGCTGACCGCTGGTGGTACACGTAGCCAGATGGCTGCTGTCCTGCTGACAGTTGGGGCAACGCACTGCACAGGCGCGGCAGATCAGATTGCCCGTCACCCCATCCACACGCAAATGGGTGCGGCATTGGCGCGTGCCACAGGCTGCGCACTCTTCCTGGCAGGCATGGCAAACGTCATCCGCACAGATGGGGCAACGGCTGCTATCTTCGGCACAGGCCCGTTGTCCACACGACCAGCAATAGGTGCTGCACGTTTCGCACAGTTGATCCCCACAGACGGGGCAGCCGTGCAACCCGCAGCGGTCACACAGAATGTCGTTACATTCGCTGCACTGGCGCAGACACGCCTCGCACAACACGTGGCCTGCCCTGTCCAGCACAAGCGAGGTGATCCCCTCGCCGCAAGCGTGACAGGCAGGGCGATGGAGCGCGCCGGTGTAGAGATTGCGCGTCACCCGCACGGCTACGCTCTGTTTGCCGTCGCTCAGGTTGATGTTGGCCGCGGCCACGGGCAGATGGAGAATGGCGTAGCTGAAAAGGCGCACCTGCACCCGCAGCCGGTGGTTTTCGATCTCTTCGCTGATTTTGCGCTGCAAATCTTCTTCCAGCACCCGGCGCTTTTCGCCTTCCGGGTCGTGGCTGTCGTAGACTTCGCCGATCTGCTGTTCGTAGTAGCTGGTCAAGCGGGAGAGGACTTTGTGCAGCCGGGGCAGAATCTCCGACTCAATGCTCACGCAACGCACATCCGCGTGATAGAGCGCATACTTGCGGGCGCTTTCGGCCATACGGGAGAGGTGGGTCATCGGCGGCAGGTGGGCGGGAGCGCGCGTTTCCTGCCCGTCCTTTTCTTCGGCCTCTTTCTCTTCCGTCATGGCCTCGCCGTCGGCGAGCAATTCCCCCAGGCGCAGGCCGGTTTCGTCCTCGTCGTGCAGGGGTTGGCGCTTGCCGTCCCCATCCAGCACAACCGTGTAAAGTTCCTCGCGCTTGTCGTCCGAGCGGTAGGTGACGTGCCAGTTGAAGACAAAGAGGCGCTGCTGCTCCTCCTCCAACTTCAGCCCCAAGACAGCCGCGTTGCGGGGTTGGATGGCGCGCAACAATTGATCCGCGCCCTGATGACGCCGGGGCAGTTGCAGAAGTGTGACGCCGCCCTGTCGATCCAGAAAGTCCATCATTTGATCAAACAGACGGCTGCCGTAGGCTATCAGATCGGTCTGGGATGTGCTCTCGCTGTTCTGGAAGACCAGATGCAGAGCGGGTTTGTCAAAATAGGCGGCCAAAGTATCGGGCAGATCAATCCACAACGTTTCGTCGCTGGCGCGCTCAGTGATATCGCCGCCAAAGGTGTGGAAGAACTGGCGCACGAATTCTTGGAGGCTGTGATGGCGCGGCTGCGGGGCCACGGGCATATCAATAGGAGGGGGTGTTGCTATGGCTGAAGGCATACGAACTCAGTGTCGCTCTGGAAGACAAACTACCGACATACGCGGCTGGAATCCCATAAGTATAGCATAGTTTTGGGATCGCTTGCTCCCAATAGGTTGTTTGTGATAAAATGCACCATAGCCTTTTCAGCTCTACTGGCAGATGCCCGACATCTGCGCCGTGCTCCACATTGGCCCGTTCAACAGCGAAATTTTATGAAAGCCAGATCAACTGTGAGTAAACGGAACAGCAAAGAGATTCCTGATATTGTGATTGGACGCCTGCCTGTCTATTTACGCACCCTGCGCCTGTTGGCCGATGTGGGACGGGATGTGACTTCCAGCCAGGAATTGGGCGAACATCTGGGCATCAGTTCGGCGCAGATTCGCAAGGATTTGAGCCATTTTGGCGAATTTGGCAAGCAGGGGACCGGCTATTCCATTCCGTTTCTCTGCAATCAATTGCAGCAAATTCTGAATGTGGACCGGGTTTGGCCGGTGGTGCTGGTGGGGGCCGGTTCGCTGGGTAATGCCATTGCCAACTACGCCGGCTTCGAGAGCCGGGGCTTTCGTATTGTCGCCATATTTGACGAGGACAAGGAGAAAATTGGACGCGAGATGGGGCCTGTTTTCGTGGATGATTTTGCCCATCTCAAAGAGCGGGTGGCGGAGACCGGCGCACAGATTTCGGTGATCGCCGTGCCCACCCACGCAGCCCAGCGGGTGGCGGATCAACTCGTCGAGGCGGGGCTGACCAGCATCCTCTGTTATGCGCCCACTACACTTGTCATCCCCCCCCACGTGCGCGTGGAGTACATCGATCCGGTGATCCACTTTCAGCACATGACGTACTATTTGGGATGACTTGTGGGTAGTCAGAACCACAGGTGCGCCTGAATTCCTACGGGGTGTTTGACACTTCCACAACTCCGCATACACTCTCCTCGCCCTGACCTAATCCGACCACAACGCTGTATAGCCCTGGCGGAGTCTGGGGGTTCAGATTTACGTCGGCCTCGATCCGCATCCATTCGTCTGGCGTCCATCCACTGGTAGGAAAGCGCTCCAGCCCGCTGTTGGGCCGGGATAGCATTTCGCCCCACACGCCGTCCCCACCGACCACCCGCACCTGAAGCGCATAGTCCTCCGACACCGGCCCCGTCGCTCGTAACCACAGGCGCGCGTGTACCCAACCGCTGGGCGGGTGCATTCGCTCATCTTTGGCCGAGACAGAAGGCGTAACAACCTCGCAGGCGGTCAATTCAATGGCCGGCGCGATCGCTTGGCGGGGGTAGACGGCATTTTCCGCCAGGGCCGGTAGTCTACCGTAGCGGGTGTGCAGCGCATAGCCGCTGAGTTTGATCCCCGGTGGAAACTGTTCGGTGATCAGCGGGTAGTGTTCGCCCAGCCACTGCTCCACCAGCCCCAAATCGTCCACACCGGCCAAATGACTCTGCCAGAGCCAGGCCGTCTGCGCGCCCAGCGCGGTCTCGATGCCGTGCAGGGGTGGGCCAATCACACTCTCCATCTGATCAGGCGTGAGCGGCCCACCGAAAAGCCCGAAAATGGGCAGGAGATCCGGGCTGATGCGCTGGCCCAGATACCACTCCACCGCGGGGTAGAGATAGTTGGCGTGAGCCACGCCCCCTGCGGACAGCCCCGGCGATTGGGTCTGATAGTCGGCCACATAGGCCGCGGCAGCCCGCCAATCCTCCCGCAGCATTCCTGGCGTCCACAGCACCGGCAGTGACGCGGCCAGCAGGCCAACCGTCACACCGACGCCCACACTCGTGCCCAGCCAGCCCGGCCACGGCCAGCGACGGACCAGCACCAGCAGCGCCCGCGCCATAGCCCACAGAACAAACGGGGCCAGGAAGAGATAGTAGCGATCCTCTTTGAAAATATTGGCGTTGGTCGCCTGCAACAGCCCCGCGATAAAGAGCGGCGGCAGGCTCCACAGGGCCAGCAGCAGGCCGACTCGCGCTTCCCCATTCCCGCCCGCCCCTTTCCCGCGCAGCAGAAAGCCCGCCAGGGCCAACAGAGCAAAGAGTACGACAGCCGCCGTGACCACCCATTCGGCCCAATCGGCGCGCCAGACTGTAAAAACCTGCATTTGCCGCCACAGATTGGCGGCAAAGCCGTCGTAGGCGGCCATGCGCGGGCTTTCCGTGTCGTTGATCAGCCAGGCATTGCGGGCCAGAGGCAGAAAGAGCAACCCGGCAACCCCCAGCGCTGCGATCCCTTCGGCCAGCAGACGCCAGCGTTTCCAGGCCAGCACCAGCAGAGCAAGCCCCAGGCCGGGCAGAAAAAAGGCCGCAAAAAGATAGCTGTAGAGGGCGTAGGTGAGGGCGAGAATCAGACCGATCCAATGCAGAACGCGGAATGGGGAATGGGGAATGGGGGAATGGGAGGGGGGGATGGATGTGGCCGCTGCCAGAAAGTAGGTGGCCCAGACGATGGCTGTGGCCGCAGGCTGGAACATCCGCAGCTCCTGGCTGTACCAGACCAGCGCGGGGCTGAGGCTGACAAAGAGCGCGGCCAGCAATCCGGTGGCCCGCCCGCTCAGCCGGGTTGCCAGCAGCAGCACGCCCAGCACAGTGACAACGCCGAGCAGACTGCCCAGCCCGCGCAGGGCCACATCGCTCTGTTCCAGGCCAAAGAAGGCGAGAAAGTTCTGCCAGAAGTGGAGGGTCAGATAGTAGCCGGGGGGGTGCTTTTCCCGCACCAGACGGAAGCCGATCTCCCAGATTTCCCCCGGCGGATAGGAAGCCCAATCCAACGAGACGATTTCATCGAACCAGAAGCTGTGGTAGTCCAGTCGCCAGAAGCGGGTGAGCGCGGCCACGGCCAGGACGAGGAGTTCGGGCAGGGGTGCTCTGATCAAGCGAAAAACAATCCTCGAATTCTGCAATCTGTGTTCTGTTGTCATAGCAGATTGGCGAGAAATGCGCCGGGCTGGTTGAGGAAATCCCGGGTGATGGTCACGTGTTCCAACTCCGCCCAGGGGATGGCGCGGGGTGGCGCTTCGTCAAAGCTCAGAATCGTTGCGCCGGGAAAAGCCATCAGAATCGGCGAATGGGTGGCGATGATAAACTGGGCCTCCCGCTGCACCATTTCGTGGAGCAGGGCCAGAAAACCCACCTGGCGCAGGGGCGAGAGGGGCGCTTCTGGCTCGTCCAACAGATAGAGACCGTTGGGCACAAAGCGGGCCTGGAAGAGGGCCAGAAAGCTTTCGCCGTGGGAGCGGGCGTCGAGTCCCTCCTCCCCGTAGCGCTGGCGCAGGGCCGCCAGTTGCCCCGCGTGGGGCATCCGGGCCAGCCCTTTGGCGTAGTCCGAACGGCCCGCGTATTCTTCGTCCACCGCGGCCAGATCGGCCTCCATCTCCCGCTGCATCTGGTCCATACGCCGGGCAAAGCCGAAGAAATCTTCTGCCCGCAGAAAAAAGCCCCGGTGGTTGCGCTTTGTCCAGCCAAAGGTGAAAGAGCGGGCCAGTTGGCGGGCGGCGGTCAGTGTGGCGTCCCGTTCCACGTCCGACGCGCCCACAGCGGGCAAGCGGCTGCCGGCCGCGATCATCTCCATCAGCGTGGATTTCCCCGACCCATTCTCCCCCACCAGAAAAGTGACCGGCGTCTCGAAACGTATGGTGTCCAATTGGGCGATCACCGGGACAGAATAGGGATAGCCATCCCGCTGGCTGGCGAAGCTGGCCTTTTTGCTGACACTCTGCAAATGGATCATTGCCCTGCTCCTGGCCTACCCCCGGCCCGGGCATAGGCGGTTGTCAAGACCCGGCGCAACAAAACGCTGATCATTTGGTGGCGATATTCTTTGCTGGCCCGGTGTTTGCTCGTACGCAATTGAGCCTGGCCGTGGGCGGCGTCGAGGGCAGCCATCAACAGTTTTTCGTCAAAGTTACCCCCACCGGACAGCACTGCTTCGGCTTCGGTGGCGCGGAAGGGGATGGGGCCAGCGGGACCGATGGCAATGCGGGCCGCCGATGTCTGCCGCCTGTCTTCCCCCAGGCGTAGCCAGGCGGCCCGCCAGGCGGCCAGCCCCAAAATCGGCAGGGCCACTCCGTGGGGACGCATAATCCGATCAAACGCGCTTCCTTCGCCTTCGCTCTGACCGTCCTTTTGGCCATCGGCCAACGTACAAACTTCCACCTCTGCGTCCAGGGCCAGCAGACCGATAGTGCCGTCGGCCGCGTGCTGGCGCAGGCGTTCGCTCTTTTCGATCTGGGCGTGGGTGACACCCGCGCCGATGGCGATTCCCTCATCCGTAGCGCCGATCTCCCCCATACCAGCGATCCGCGTTACATCTACCAGCACGTCGGGTGCGGGGGTGTGACCGGCTTCCATATCCCGAATCAGGTCCGTGCCCCCGGCGATGATGCGGGCGATGATGCGGGCGCGGTTGCCGTGGCGGGCCAGGATCGCCAGCGCATCACCCAGCGCGGTTGGGGTGTGATATTCATTCCAGCGAAAAGGTGCGGCGGTCACTGTTTGATCCATTGGGCGTGGTCCGTTGGAAAAGTAGATGGGGAATTGACATCGCTATAGTACCAGCAGATGGCGGTGCTGCCAAGCTGGACGAATATCTGCTGGATGAAGATCCATTGGGTGTAGTGAAAGTCTAACACTTCCCGCGCCATTGTCAGCGAAATCAGCAAATCAGCAGTTGGGTTGCACTCCAAAAGTACTACTCTTTTCTTTGCCGAGTGCCCCCAAATACCTATTGCCTGTTGCCTAAGAATAGCCTAACGTATGTACACGTATATGGAACGTGCGATTCCAACGTGCGATTCTGTAGAAATAGGCTAAAGGCCGTTGAAGAAACGACACTGGCAAAAGATGGAGAGAATTCTGATGGTAAATACAATCCGAAACCAGAAAAAAAGTGTTTTTGTGATTCTGCTGGCGCTCCTCTTTTGCTTCAGCTTGCAGGCGACCCGCCCGGTCCATGCGGAGACCGAGCCGACGCAGCTTGCCAATGTGATTCTGGTGAAATTCCAGGCTGGTACATCGGAGATGGAGCGTTCAAAGCTGATCGGCGAAATGGGCGGGCAACTGCTGCGCTGGATCGATGCCATCTCGACCGCGCAAATTCAATTGCCCGACAACTGGGCCACTGCGCGCAGCGGAATGGATGCCCTCTCCGTCGCCAAGCAAAATCCTATTGTAAATAATGTTGAATTCGACTCAATCGTCGGCGGTGTGCCTATCGTTGAGGAGAAGATTGACAGCCAGCCTCGGACAGTCAACAGCACTATCCCAACGACACCGGTACAGGTCAATGACGCAGATTATCTCAACCCACAGATGCAGGTCTATGCGCCAGACATCATCAATCTGCGGATGGCCTGGAACTACACAATGGGATCGGCTGCGATCAAAATTGCCATTTTGGACAGCGGTATTCTGGCCTCTCATCCAGAGTTTGCAGGCCGGATATTGCCGGGCTACGATTTTATCAACAACGACGCCGACCCCAACGACGACTATGGACACGGGACCCACGTGGCGGGCATTGCCGCGGCTGGTGCGAACAATGGCATCGGTATGCTTGGCGTTTGCCCGCTCTGCTCGATTATTCCGGTGAAGGTGCTGGATAGCTCCAATCAGGGGACGTGGGGCGGGGTGGCAAATGGCATCGTCTTTGCTGTGGATGCCGGGGCCAATGTGATCAATCTCAGTTTGGGCGGGGCATCGGTTACCCAGGCAGTGACAGATGCGATTCTCTATGCCGCAGCACACAATGTGGTGGTTGTGGCGGCGGCGGGCAATGGCCGCTCCAACACACCTTTTTATCCGGCTGCCATGGACGAGGTGATCGGTGTGGCCGCAACCCGCAACGATGACACCCGCTGGTCGCTGAGCAATTATGGCTCATTTGTCGAATTGTCCGCCCCTGGTTACGCCATCTATAGTACATACAACGATATGAACAATACATATCATGGATATACTTATATGAGTGGGACGAGCATGGCCGCTCCACATGTGGCGGGGCTGGCTGGCTTGCTCTTCAGCCAGAATCCCTCCATTACAGTCGCCCAGGTGCGGGCGCTGATGCAATCCACGGCTGCCGATCTAGGCGATCCGGGCCGGGATGACTATTTCGGCTATGGACGAATCGACGCTTTTGCTGCTTTGCAAGCAAGTGCGCCCGTGTTGCAGTCCGATGCCTCGGTCAGTGGGCTGGTCTGGCAGGATGACAACTCGAACGGTATCTGGGAAGAAAATGAGGCTACATTTACCGACGGTGTGTCGATCCAGCTATACGACGACGGCAATTCCCTCGTCGGTGAAACAACGTCAAATGGGACTGGTCAATGGGCGATCGCCAATCTCTACCCTGGCGGCTACCGAGTCGCTGCTTCCACATCGGGCAACACACGTCTGACGACTTTGAACACCTACAACGTCCAACTGGAAAGTGGTCGGGAAATTGCAGGATTGAACTTTGGGATTGCTCAGACTGAGCCAATTGTTTTCTCGCATCAACTTTTTATTCCAACCATTGAGAAAACCCAGTAGCCACGGGTCTTCAAGCAGACGAGTCTTGAGTAGACTGTGAGGTAACTGGGGACTCGCGTTACTTTAATACGGATGTCTGTTGCAACGCCAACACATCCGTATGAAAAGGGGGTTCACCAGTGACACACGATACGTCTGACATCAAGAACGGGCATAAGGCATTCAGCGGGCGGCAACAAGGCAAATCTGCACAACGCAAATTCGTTGTACAGGTTTGCTTCATTGCCGTCCTTGTCGCGCTTCTCTTTATTGTACCAAATACGGCCTCGCCTGTTCTAGCCGGGGAGGAGACTGTCCACGTTGTGAAGCCAGGCGAGTCGCTCTCCCTAATCGCTGGCCGGTATGGCGTGAATGTGTATGCATTGGCGCGCTACAACGGCATTGCCAATATTAATATTGTTCGTGTGGGGCAGGCGATCCGAATTCCTGGGGAATCCGTAGCGCCAGCGACACCACTACC
>Ga0335396_10005175_pt1 | contig 13619 bp, 10 predicted proteins | sample FRY02_FD_205743 | JGI IMG/M metagenome (GOLD analysis project Ga0335396, IMG submission 205743) | Freshwater microbial communities from Lake Fryxell liftoff mats and glacier meltwater in Antarctica - FRY-02 (spades assembly) (version 2) | ecosystem: Environmental > Aquatic > Freshwater > Ice >... | reverse complement strand
GATTTACCAAAGATAAACCACTTGCAGGAGTGAAGCTTGCAGCATGTCTTCATGTCACTTCAGAGACCGCAAATCTGATGATTACACTGAAAGCCGGTGGAGCCGATGTGTATCTGACTGCCAGTAATCCCCTCTCCACCAATGACGCCGTCGCAGCATCTCTCGTCAAACATTTTGATATTCCAACTTACGCAATCAAAGGCGAAGATAATAAAACATATTACAATCATTTATACTCCGTTCTTGATGTCCATCCCAATCAGACGATGGATGACGGAGCAGATCTTGTGGGACTCCTCCACACAAAGTACAAGAAACAGATATCAGAGCTTGTCGGCTCAACTGAAGAGACGACGACAGGTGTCATTCGACTCAAAGCTATGGAAGAGAAGGGCGATTTGAAAATCCCTGTTGTTGCGGTAAATGACAATCTAACCAAACATTTGTTTGACAATAGGTATGGCACGGGGCAGTCAGTCATTGATGCTCTGATTCGTTCAACCAACAAACTTATGGCAGGTAGTACATTTGCAGTTTGTGGATATGGCTGGTGTGGACGTGGAGTCTCGATGCGCGCGCGTGGCATGGGCGCGCAGGTCATAGTCTGTGAAGTTGATCCAGTGAAAGCACTTGAAGCACTTATGGATGGGTATCAAGTTATGCCGGTCGAAGAGGCTATCGCACACGCAGATTTTATCGTATCTGTCACAGGGGGGAAACATATTATTGATGAGAAGCATCTCAAAAAAGCAAAGCCTGGAATCATTCTTGCTCAAGCAGGTCATTTCGACATAGAGATCAATAAAGTCGCACTGAAAAAGCTTGCAAAAAAAGTGAGACGTGTTCGTCCGATGGTTGATGAGTATGATTTTGGTACAAAAAAAGTATACCTTGTTGCTGAAGGACGACTTGTGAATCTTGCTGCAGCAGATGGACATCCTGCATCTGTGATGGATATGAGTTTTGCGGGACAGTCACTTGCTGCGGAGTACATTTGGAAACATGCAAAGATCCTCAAGCCACAGGTATATTCATTACCACCAGAGATTGACACAGAGATTGCGCGTTTGAAGCTTGTAAGTCGCGGGATTCACATCGATTCACTCACGAAAGATCAGAAAAAGTATCTGAACTCATGGGAAGAGGGAACGTAAGATTGTAAATATATAAACGACCTATTTCTGTAGTGGCGGCATTTATGACGCGCTTGAATATGTGCGACCTGCCTGCCGGCAGGCAGGTAAATCGCACCACTACAACTAAGTTCTAACATCTAGTCAAAAACGGTGTTATAATGCTCATATGAATAAATTGACTAAAATCATTGCTACAATTGGACCTTCTTCTGACTCACCAGAGATGATCGAGAAGCTCATTGCGGCCGGAGTAAATGTCTTTCGATTCAACTTCAAGCACAGTGAAATCCCGTGGCATAGCGAGCGGATCACTCTCGTCAACTCAATTGCAGAAAAAATGGGAGTTCATATTGGAACACTGATCGACCTTCAAGGTCCAGAGATTCGGATCAATATGCCCTCAGACAAGATTGAGATTGTTGATGGAGAGCTTCTCCTTTTTGGTCAAGAAGTGTATGAAGAAAAAGAAAAAGGGATATCAATCACACATCCACAAATCATCGAACTCCTGAAAGAAGGACAGGAAATATCAGTAGATGATGGATATTTCTCGTTCACCATAGTCAAAAAGGACAAGAAAACATATCTCAAATCTCACACAACAGGGACTCTTTCAACAAGAAAATCGATGAATATTCCTGGCGCAGACTTCCCCTTTCCTGTCATTGTTGATCGGGATCTTGACGGCTTGAAGATTGCTGCAAAGCATGACATTGATTTTATCGCACTCTCGATGGTACGCAGTGCAAAAGATATTCGCACTGTCCGTGAAGAAGCAAAGAAGCATGGAGTGACAGGTAAATTTATCGCAAAAATTGAGACTCAGAAAGCGCTTGATGATATTGACAAGATCATTGAAGCAAGTGATGGCGTTATGATCGCTCGAGGCGACCTGGGTGTTGAGATACCAATAGAACGGGTTCCGTTTTATCAAAAGATGATCATCAAAAACTGTATGATTCAAGGGAAGTTTGTGATCACGGCAACTCAAATGCTTCAAACTATGATTGATAATCCATTCCCCACTCGTGCTGAGATCTCAGATATTGCAAATGCCGTGTATGATTTGACAGACAGTATTATGCTCTCAGGAGAGACAGCAAGTGGAAAGTATCCACTCAAGTCAGTCCAGGTGATGCATAAAACTGCTATTTTTTATGAACCAAAAACAGATGATGATCTTCGCACAAATATTAAATTCTCAGTTCGTGACACGTCCGCACTTATCTGTGACGCAGCATTTGATCTGTACCGAGATTATATCCGCGCAAACCAAGAAGTTGATGGGTTTATGGTCTTTACCGAGACAGGAAAAACGGTAACACTTCTTTCAAGATATAGACCAAAAGTACCGGTATTTGTGTTCACTCAGACAACTGAGGTCTGTGAATCGTTGAGTATGAACTTCGGAGTAGAGCCGTTTGTCTTCAAGTATAAAATGCATGACGAAGTGACTCAGCATGAACTCACACGCGCTGTTGCAATACTCAAAAAAAAGGGTCTTCTCAAGGTACGTCGTGGCAAGCTCATCGTCATCCATGGGGATCAGTGGGGTCGTGGATCGGGAGCAACAACCATTCGTATAATATAAAAGGATAGCATACTTCTTATGACACGTATTCGTAACTTTGCAATCATCGCTCATATTGATCATGGCAAGTCAACGCTTGCTGATCGTCTGATGGAGATCACTGGAACTATTGAAAAAAACAGGCATGAAGAACAGATGCTTGACCGGAATCCTATTTCACGTGAGCGTGGTATCACGATCAAACTTGCACCAGTGAGGATGATTCATGATGGATGCATCTTAAATTTAATTGATACACCAGGGCATGTCGATTTTTCATATGAAGTTGATCGAACTCTTGCATGTGTTGAAGGTGCAATTCTCCTTGTTGATGCAACTCAAGGAATCCAAGCTCAGACTATCGCAAACTCATATAAAGCGCTCGATAAAAACTTGAAAATCATTCCCATTGTAAATAAAATCGACATGCCAAATGCTGAAGTTGACAAAGTCAAACTTCAGCTAATGGAGTTTCTCGGAGTAAGTGAACATGACATCATCCCTATCTCGGCAAAAACAGGTGAGAACGTGGACAAAATCCTTGAGGCAATCCTCACCACTGTCCCCGAGCCTGCTTCATATGATGCTGAAGCACCGCTTGAAGCACTCATTTTTGATTCATACTTTGATAAACACAAAGGGGTTATCGCATTTGTACGGTTGTTTAACGGTACAGCAAAGACACTTACTCCGCTCAAACTGGCGATTGGAGATGTCAAGTTCGAAGCCACAGAAGTGGGTATTTTTACTCCTGAGTTGACGCCTTCGGACTTTCTCAAAGCAGGTGAGATCGGGTATATTGTCACAAACCTCAAAGATATTCACAATGTCCGTGTTGGAGATACAATCGTCAATCAGTCAAGCACAGCAGCCATTCCAGGGTATAAAGTTGTCCACCCCATGGTCTTTGCCTCACTCTTTCCGACAGATCCCGCAGAGTATGAAAATTTGAAAAAAGCATTCGATAAAATATACCTGACAGATTCAGCTCTCGAATACACAGCTATTTTTAGCCAGGCACTTGGAGCAGGGTTTAGGGTGGGCTTTCTCGGACTTCTTCATGCCGATGTCATTCGTGAAAGATTGGAACGCGAATATAACTTGAGTTTAGTTCTCACTCCTCCGCAAGTTGATTACAAAGTTGAGGGCGATGTATATAAAGAGCCGATTGTGCGCATCATGATCATCTCTCCGCAGGAACACGTGGGAGCTATTATGAAGCTATGTGAAGAGCATCGAGCAAACTTTGTTACGATGGATAATAAAAATCAAGTAACCATGTCATATGAGATGCCTCTTTCAGAGATGATCTCAGGATTTTTCGATTCACTCAAATCAGTGACGTCTGGATATGCATCATTTGATTGGGAGCTTCTTCGATATGATCGTGTTGATGCTGACAAGCTCAGTCTCCTCTTGAATGGAGATCCAATTGAAGAATTTTCCCAGGTTGTCGTCATAGATAGGTCTCTTGAGCAGGCACAGTTTTTGACAAAGCGCCTGAAGGAACTCATTCCACGACAGCAGTTTGAGGTCAAAATTCAAGCACAGTATAAAGGGCGTATCATCTCATCTGAGCGCATCTCAGCATTTCGCAAAGACGTTCTTACCAAAGGAAGTAAGACGGTGGGAGGTGGAGATGTGGGACGCAAGCGAAAAGTGCTTGAAAAACAGAAAGAGGGAAAGAAAAAAATGAAAATGATCGGTCATGTCGAAGTCCCCAAAGAAGCCTTCATGAAGCTCTTCAATGATAAATAAACCAAGAACTGGATGACAGCTGTCATTCAGAGCGAGTGAAACGAAGCAAAGAATCCATCCTTGTATATGGATCCTTCGTCACGCCTGCGGCGGACTCTGGATGACAGTGCTACTCTTTATGACAAGTTGTCATTCAGAAGGAGTCAGTTATGTGTCAAGACGACTGAAGAATCCATGCTTCAGTGTGCATCCATTACTTCAATGATAAATCTTTCCAGTCTGGATTGTCTTGTTCAATAAGGTTGATTTTAAAAGCACGGCTTTTACCCTTAAGATATTTTTCCCGTGCAATCGCCTCATTAATTGAACTGTATTCTTCGTAATACACAAGCATATGGACAGAATACTGAGCAGTAAATCCTGAGACAATATTGTTTTTATGTTGCCATACTCGCTTCAAAATATCAGAAGTTACTCCAATATAGAGTGTTCCATTTTTCTTACTTGCAAGGATGTATACCCAGTATGATTTTTTCATGTGTTGTTGTGTATATTGATTGACAGTGGATTTCTTCGTCACGCCTTCGGCTGCGCCTCTGGATGACACACTCTCTTGTCATTCAGAGCGAGTGAAACGAAGCGAACCTGCCTGCCGGCAGGCAGGGAATCCATCCTTGTATATGGATCCTTCGGCTGCGCCTCTGGATGACAGTGCTACTCTTTATGACACAATAGTTAGAGCGCAAGTCCGAGAATCACGAATACAAATGGGATGAGGAGCATAAACCATGGATTGAATCCTGGCTTCTGACCTTCAACTGCAAGCTGTGTCACAGGAGTTGGTGTAGGCGTATTTGTGACAATCACGAGAACTGGAGTCGGTGTTGCAGTTGGCGGCGGCACAGGAGTATTTGTCGGGGGCACTGCAGTCGGCGGAACAGGAGTTGCTGTTGGGACCGGTGTAAGAGTGACAGTTGGCGAGGCGGTAGGACTTGCTGTTGGGGAAGCTGTTGGGCTGGCAGTTGGTGAGGCGGTAGGACTTGCTGTTGGGGAAGCTGTTGGGCTGGCAGTTGGAGATGCTGTCGGTGTGCCTGTCGGTGGCACTCCCGTGTTGGTTGGCGTAGCTGAGGGGCCTGGAGTATTCGACGGACCAGGAGTGTCGGTTGGACCTGGAGTATTTGTTGGTTGTGGAGTGTTGGTTGGAGTTACATTACAAGCCGCGCCACAAATTATAGCTCCTCCGGCTACTCCCTCATTCCCACTTGAATCAAATACTCCGACGTCCCATTGCACACAGCCACAGTTTTTATCTACACTTTTATTAAGTGTTGAGATAAGCAACTTCGGTTCTTGGTCTTTGGATTTACGCTCAAGTACCTCAGCTCCTTCTTCTGGAATACAGTATGTTGCTCCAGTTGATTTATTTGGACAATAAAATAATGCAAAGCTATACTCTCTATTGCGTGGGTTAGAACAAGAAATGGTGAAAGATGTGGATCCTGTTGAGCTAAGTCCATTGTCTTGAATATTATCATTACATCCAGTGCCATCATATTCTGCCCTCGAACTTGTCAGTAGTTGATACTTCGTGATTGCAAGCGAGAAAAAGATCACACCAAGTGCGAGCATGACCGAAGATGCGATGACGTATACTGTTTTTTTATTAAAATTCATAGATACTTCTTACTTACGGCGATAAAACAAACTGCACATACATCCAAAATCCAAATCCTGAGATACAAAAGAGTGCAGATCCAATCATCACGAGGAGTGATTTGTCTCCTTTGAACATATGAAATGATGGTCGAACAACCACTGTTGCGACTTTTCCTGTAGCTTTTTTCTCCTCATTTCCAAGTTTTTTTACATCAAGTGGAGTACTATGGTCACTCATACGTATTATTATTCCACTTTTATTTCAGAAAAGCAATTGCTTCTTCCAAAAACATTCTATACCTCGTGCCAAGATATATGTTCATCTCGCTTCATAAGTGTCAGTTGTCGTTTTGCGTACTGTACTTCCTTTGTGATCCAGTCGCTTCTCATCTCATCAAAACTCATTTCACGTGCCAAGTACGAACCGATCTGTGTATATCCGATCGCATTCATCCCGGGCGCGCTTGTATCATACATTTTCAATAGATCTTCCACTTCTTTGACAGCCCCATCTTCGAGTCTCTGATCTACTCGGTGCGTGATCACATCACGTAGTCGAGACTTTGATGCAAACTCAAACCCTTCAAGCGAGACTTCATAGGGAAATGCGGAGACTTCTTTTACGTGTGAAGATTTCTCACTCATCTCAATCTCAATGCGCCGAATCATACGCTGGGGATTGTGGCGCTCACTATTGTTCAAAGATCGAAAGAGAATAAGATTTTTGTCAGACAAGATCTGTTGAAGCTCTGTTATTGATTTATGAGAAAGTTCGTCCCGTAATTTTTCATCAGATGGTACTCTATTTTTTGAAGATGCGTATAAAAGCTGTTGAAGATAAAAGAATGTTCCTCCGACAAAGATCGGTGTTTTACCACGCGAAAGGATGTCGTCAATCACCATTCGTGCGAGTTCTGCGTACTCGACCGATGAAAAGGAGATTGAAGGTTCGATGATATCATAGAGCCAGAGCTTCATAGGCTGTAGGTTGTAGGAGGTAGGTGGTAGGAATTCGTAAAAGCCGATTTCCATATTTTTCATTTTCTTCCAAACGGTGAATGTACCTGTCGTTTTATCCACATCTTTTCCTGTGATGATATCTAGTTTTTTATACATTTGCCGCGCATCAGCATTGATGAGCTCTCCATTGAGATCTTCAGCACGCTTCAAGGCATATGCAGTCTTGCCTGTTGCTGTCTGTCCGGTGATGATGTGTATCATGGAGCGTATAGTGCGAAACGTGTATCGTCAATTTTTTAGAGCCTTTCAAATCCTTTCATTGTCATTCAGAAGGAGTCAGTTACGTGTCAAGACGACTAAACCTGCCTGCCGGCAGGCAGGGAACCATTCTTGTATATGGATCCTTCGCTTGCGCTCTGGATGACAACTACGACCTATCCCCCCTCTTCCCTTCTTCCGCTTCGATGACGTTTTTAAAAAGATACAGCACGTCAAGTGGTCCAAGTCCTCCGGGAGTCTCAGTATAGTAGGCTGCACGTTCATCAATTTCTGATTCATCATAATCCCCTCTCAACTTTCCTCCTTCTTTTCTGAGTCCGACATTGAGAAGTATGACACCCTGTTTGATCATTGAGCTATCAAGAATACTCTTGCCTGTTGCCGTGATGATTATGTCTGCACTTTTATACATATTTTTAGTGTTTTCTGTTGTTGAGTTGGTGATTGAAAACTGCACTCCAATCTTACTCAGCGCTCGTGCGATCGGAGCCCCGCCTGTCACCCCTCGACCAGCAATCACAATATTTTTATCTTTCAGGAATGCATGAAGGATTGTTGCGTCTTCTTGAAATGAAATGATTGAGTCATCAGGATTGATAATCCACTTGATCGCCGAAAGGACAGCCAAACTCAGTGGAAAGTGAAACCGCGACTCTGGATGAAAGCCCTCAATTTCCTTTCTAGGAGGGATACACGTATATATTTTTTCGATTGAATAACTGTCAGGAAATGGGTGTTGTACGATGATGCCGGAAGTCTTGGGGTCCCGTGCTTTCTGAGTGACAATTTCTAAAAATGTGCTCAATGGTGGTGTATCTCTGAGATGTACAAGCTCAAACTCAACTCCTATTTCTCGTGCTATTCGTCTCTTTATATTCACAAATGAGAGCTGTTCGGGGGAAGATCCTACAAGGATTGTGACCAGCTTAGGGGCGTTGTTTTTTTGAAGGATCTTTTTTAAAGATAACGCAATGTCTTTGCAAGGGATTTTCATGAGACGTGTAACGCAAATCGTGTAACGCATAACGTGTAGCGTGTATCGTTTATCTTTTTCTTATATAAACGTCGCGCTCACAACTTTGTCACCTGCTTTTGAAAAGCGCATGAGAATGACACCTTTTGCTGTACGCGAATATGACGGAATATTCTGAAGCATTGTTTTGACAATGAGCCCGTGTTGACTCGTGATAATAACCGTTGAGTCTTCAGGTTCGATGACTTGTGCAAATGCAATGCGTCCTGTTTTAGCGTCAATTGGTGCGATCTTCACACCTTTTCCTCCACGGTGCTGATCTTTGAAGTTCTTGAGATGTACGCGCTTTCCAATGCCTTTTTCTGCTATGACAAGAATTGATTTTTTCAGATCTTCATTGGTAAAGACGTCTGCAGCAACAACAAGATCTCCTTTTCCAAGATCAATGCCTTTCACGCCGCGAGAGGCTCGTCCTGTTGCACGAACTTCTTTTTCCTTGAAAAGAATTGCTTTTCCACCGGAGCTCACAAGCATGACATTGATGTCGCCATCAGTCAGCTTCGAGGTCAGAAGTTCGTCATCATCATTCAAAGTTATCGCAATAAGCCCGTTGCTTCTGATATTTGCGTACTTGACAAATGATGTTTTTTTGACAAGTCCTTGTTTGGTCAGCATGAGGATATTTGTTCCTATTTTTTCATCAGTTTCTTTCTCGTTGTACGAAAGGACAGATGTGACGATTTCATCTGGTCGAAGCGTGAGCAAATTCACGATTGCCTTGCCTTTTGACGTTCGCGAACCTTGTGGGATTTCCCAGACACGGTTCTTGAATACTCGTCCTTTATTGGTGAAAAAGAGCATGTAATCATGCATCATGGCAGTTGTGATATAGAAAATATCATCGCTTTCTTTGGTCGTCATCCCAGAGACACCTTTTCCACCACGTTTTTGCACTTTGAATGTCTCTCGTGGAACTTGTTTTATGTATCCTTCTTTTGTCAAAACGACAATGACTTCTTTGTTTGCGATAAGCATGTCATCAGTGATTTCTCCTGGCTTGTGTGCCATGACTTTGGTGCGTCGCTTGTCTCCAAATTTTTTCTGCAGTTCAAGGAGTTCATCTTTTATGACTCCCAAAATTTTGAACACATCTTTGAGAAGCCCTTCAAGGTAGTCAATAATTTCTTTTAGTTTTGCAAGCTCGTCCTCAATTTTACTGCGTTCAAGACCGGTCAAGCGTTTGAGTTGCATGTCAAGAATTGCCTGTGACTGAATATCTGAAAGTCCAAACTTCTTCATGAGTGATGCTTTTGCCGTGGGTTCGTCAGGAGATTTTCGAATTATCTGAATGACTTCGTCGATATGATCAAGTGCGATTAGATATCCTTCAAGAATATGTGCACGGTGCTTTGCCTGTGCAAGCTCAAACTCTGAGCGTTTGCGTATGACATCAATACGATGTCGAATATATAGTTCAAGTATCGCTGGAAGTGAAAGTGTCTGAGGAATTCCTTCGACGAGAACGACCATGTTCACGGGGAATGTTGTCTGTAGATCAGTATGCTTGTAAAGATTGTTGATAACTTTCTTATAAACAGCATCGCGTTTGAGTTCGATTACGACACGGATTCCATCGCGGTCTGATTCATCACGAAGATCAGAGATTCCTCCGATCTTCTTATCAATGACAAGGCGCGCAATTTTGGCAACAAGGTTGGATTTATTTACCTGATATGGGAGCTCTGAGACAATAATTGCCATCTTTCCTTTGCCCATATCCTCTTCTTCAACAAGTCCGCGGACAAGAATTTTTCCTCGACCTGTTTGATATGCCTGTTTGATATCCTTATTTCCATAAATGATCCCCGCTGTCGGGAAGTCTGGACCTTTGATGTGTTCCAAAATCTCATCGAGTTCTACCTCAAATGTGAGTGATTCATCTGTTTCTTCAGGATGTTTTGCACGATCAATCATGAGTAAAACTGCGTCTATGACTTCGGTCAAGTTCTGTGGCGGGATCTTTGTTGCCATACCGACTGCAATTCCTTCTGCACCCATGAGAAGAAGATTGGGAAGTTTGGCAGGGACATAATTTGGTTCTTTCAGTGTTCCATCAAAGTTTTCCGCCCATACGATTGTGTCTTTATCAATATCCTGCATCAGCTCTTCCGCTATCTTTGTGAGCTTGACTTCGGTGTACCGCATAGCAGCTGGAGGATCACCGTCAATTGAGCCGAAGTTTCCTTGACCGTTCACAAGCGGATACCGCATTGAAAAGTCTTGTGCCAAGCGGACAAGAGCGTCATAAACTGAAGAGTCGCCATGTGGATGATACTTTCCGAGTACTTCTCCCACAACTTTTGCAGACTTTGAGTATCTTCCTCCTGAGGTGAGTCCCATCTTGTACATAGCGTACAGAATACGACGGTGCACTGGTTTCAAACCATCTCGCACATCAGGAAGTGCACGTGAGACGATAACAGACATCGCATAATCCAGATACGCTTTCTTCATTTCTCCCGTGATTGGTGCTTGCTGTATGTTTGTCATTATTTCTGAATACCTTTCTCAATGTCTTTATAAGCCTCGCCTGCGCCAAGAAACTCTTTGGTTTTTACCCATTTATTTGGTTCAAGCTCCTTATAATGGTCAAAAAAATGTTTGATTTTTTTTCGTGTTGGTTCGTCCAAGTCCGAAACATCATCAATATGTGCGTAAAATGGATCTACTTTGGTTGTAGGAACAGCGATAATTTTTGTATCAATCCCCGCTTCGTCTTCCATCTCAAGCATCCCGATGACACGAACTGGAACAACGACGCCGACTGCAAGTGCCTGTGATGAGACGATCATGACATCAACGGGATCTCCATCATCCGCGAGGGTGTTTGGGATAAATCCATAGTTGAAAGGGTACGGCATCGATGTGTAATGAAATCGGTCAACAACGATAAAGCCAGAGTCCTTGTCGAGTTCATACTTGATAAGAGATCCTTGTGGAATTTCGACGACGACATTGACGACTTGTGGTGGGTTATCTCCGATCGATAGTTTTTTAAGATTCATAGGTTTAGTTAAATTTTAAATTGTGGACAATAACTGTCATTCTGATCCCGACATAACGTCGGGAGAAGAATCCATTCTTGACAGAGTGGATCCTCCAGTCACTTCGTTCCTTCTGGATGACATAATTCTACACGTCCAAATTCGCCATTTTGGCATGAGTTGTAATAAATTTCTTTCGTGGCGGGACTTCTTCTCCCATAAGCATGATAAATGTTTCGTCTGCTTCTTCGGCGTCATCCACGGTGATCTGCTTCAAAAGTCGTGCTTCTGGATTCATTGTCGTCTCCCAAAGCTCTTCTGCATTCATTTCTCCGAGACCTTTAAATCGTTGAAGACTCCATTTGTCTGCAGGGTTTTTTGTAAAAAATTCAGCTTTATCCTCTTCAGTATATAGATATATTTTTTCTTTTCCTTTTGATGCTTTGAACAGTGGTGGGACCGCGACATATATCATCCCTTGCTCGACAAACTGCGTCAGATGGCGGAAGAAAAATGTGAGATACAGAGTCTTTATGTGCGAACCATCAATATCTGCGTCCGTCATGATAATAATCTTATGATAGCGTGCTTTTTTGATGTCAAACTGTTCTCCAATTCCAGCTCCCAGCGCAACAATGAGGTCTTTGAATTTATCAGAGGTAATGACCCGATCAAGTCGGTATCTTTCAGTGTTCAAGATTTTTCCAAACAGCGGCAGAATTGCCTGATGTTTTCTGTTGCGTCCTGCCTTGGCACTTCCTCCTGCTGAGTCTCCTTCGACGATAAATATTTCTGACTTCTCAGGATCTTTTTCTTGACAGTCAGCAAGCTTTCCCGGAAGTGCTGAGCCTTCGAGTGCACCTTTGCGAAGCACTGCATCTTTTGCCGCTTTTGCCGCAAACCGTGCACGCTGTGCAAGAAGGATTTTCCCGACAATCTCTCGAGCATCTCGTGGATTTTCTTCAAAGTAAATATCAAGCGCATTGTTCACTGTTGTTTGAACGACAGATTGAACCTCGGAGTTTCCAAGCTTGCCCTTTGTCTGACCTTCAAACTGAGTATCATTTGAAGGCATTTTCACATATACAACTGCGGACAATCCTTCTTTAATATCATTTCCTGAGAAGTTTTCTTTGAAGTCTTTTTCAGCGAGAACTTTACTTGCGTATGTATTTATAGACTTTGTCATTGCCGAACGGAATCCGGTGAGATGGGTTCCCCCTTCGGCGGTGTTGATGACGTTTACATATGAATGTACGTTCTCGATGAGTGAGTCATTGAATTGAATTGACACCTCAACGTCAATGTCTCCTTCAGCTCCATGAATATATATTGGTTCATGAAGCGTCTTCTTACCTTTGTTCATGTCGCGGATGAGTGACACAATTCCTCCTTCAAAGTAGTAAGAAAGATTCTCATTTGTGATCTTATTCTCTATATAAAACTGTACTTTTGGGATGAGGTACGCTCTATCTTTGATCTGCTTCATGAGATATTGAAGACTAACTTCAGTCGTTTCTTTGAAAATCTCAGGATCTGGTTTAAAAGATACTGCTGTTCCTCGTTCGTATGGAAAACCAAGGATTGAGCCAGCAACTTTCTCAACTTTAGTTGCGGGGATGCCGCGTTTATACTCTTGTCGGTAGGTTATTCCTTCTCTTTTGACTTCTGCAATAAGGTGTTCTGAAAGGGCATTTACGACAGAAGCACCGACTCCATGAAGTCCTCCAGAAACTTTGTATGCACCTTGTCCAAACTTTCCTCCCGCGTGAAGCATCGTCATGACCATCTCGAGCGCGGACTTATTGTACTTTGCCACTTTTTCTACAGGGATTCCTCGACCATCATCAAATACTGTGTAGTATCCATTCTCTTCAATAACGACATATACTTTGCTTGCAAATCCGGCGAGCGCCTCATCAACTGCGTTGTCTATGATTTCGCGGACCGACTCATTTACTCCTTGTTGTGAAGTCGAGCCGATGTACATTCCTGGTCGCTTTCGTACGGGATCAAGTCCCTCGAGGACTGTGATAGAGTCAGCTCCGTAGTCATTCTTTGTGTCTTTTGTTGCCATAAGTATATATTTTAGTTGAGGTTAAAAAATGATTATAGCATAAACACGGCTGCTATTCTACTGCCCGTTGTCACTGTAATGTTACATGGAAAATGGAGCATGTAACATGAAGCATGTTGGATTTTGTCAGATGGAGGGAACCGCATATATGCGTTCCTCAGTGTAGTAACGATACGCGTCAAAGGTGTGTAGGGGCGACATTTTATAAGCTGCAAGAATCTGTGGT
>Ga0335396_10005173_pt1 | contig 13622 bp, 14 predicted proteins | sample FRY02_FD_205743 | JGI IMG/M metagenome (GOLD analysis project Ga0335396, IMG submission 205743) | Freshwater microbial communities from Lake Fryxell liftoff mats and glacier meltwater in Antarctica - FRY-02 (spades assembly) (version 2) | ecosystem: Environmental > Aquatic > Freshwater > Ice >... | reverse complement strand
GCCCTGGGCTCCGAGCAACGTCAGCGTTGCGCCCCGGTCGATACGGTCCAGAACCGACGGAGCCTGTGTGTTCCACCCGATCCACACGACATCGGGTTGCTGGGTCTGGGACACGACGTGGACCGGGGCGCCGGCCTCGGCGCCGATGAACGAGTAGTTCGGATCGGCGGGTAACTCGGTGCGCCCTGCGTCGCCGATCTGGAACACCACGTCGTCGGGTGAGCGCCACACCGACGGGTCGACCGAGTCGTCATGGATCATGAGTTGCCAGGCGCCGTCGATGAACACCGGCCCGATGTCGACGTGGCCCGTGGACAGCACGGCCGACCCGGTGGCGACGTTCTGATCGACGTCGATGCGCTGGTCGAGGACCGGTTCGTCGGCCTGTGCACCCGCGCCAGACGCGAGCGTTACGGTGCAGGCGAGCGTCGCGGCGACGACTGCTGCGACGTGGAGTGATCGACGGATCGTCATCGGGTGAGGCATCTCCTGAGTGAGTCGGCATTGAACTGCATCATCTCGACGTAGGTGTCGACCTCGTCGTCGAACGCGTCGCCGTAGATCGGACAGATCGCCACCCCCTGTTCGGACGCGACCTCGCGGAGGGTCGCGGATCGGGCGGCCAGATTGGGTTCGAGGAACACCGCGGGGATGTCCAGGTTGCGGATCGTCTCGGTGAGCTTGCGACGCGACGCCAGCGACGGTTCCGTCGCGGGGTTCGAGGTGACGAACCCGGAGACGGTCACGTCGTAGGCATGTGCGAGGTAGCCGAACGAGTCATGGGTCGTGATGAGTCGACGCGCCGGTTCGGGCACCTGCGCGATCGTGTCAGCGACGTAGCGGTCGAGACGGTCGAGCACATCGATGTACCGGTCAGCATTGGCCCGGTACTCGAGGGCGGCGTCGGGGTCGACGTCGATGAGCGTGTCGCGGATCAGCTGCACGTAGGCGATCGCGTTGCCGACGTCCTGCCACAGATGCGGATCGATCTCGCCGTGCACGTGTTTGCCGAGCACCGCTTGAGGCAGCTGGTGGATCTGTTCACCGGCGCGACCGAGGAACCGGTACGCAGGATCCGGTGGCACCTCGTGCAACGCCACGTTGGGCACCTCGATGACCGTCGTGTCCGGATCGAGCTCCCGCTGGGCCGCTTCACCGCCACCCTCGGGGTCGTGCAGCAGATACACGGCGTCCGTGTCGAGATCGACGGTGATGTCGGCGTGCCCTCCGTCGACCACGTCGTCGACGGTCATGCCTGCGACGTCGTGGGGATCCACGCCGACGGCGAACGTGACGGTCGCCACCCCTGCGTCGATCGGGCGCTGATCGGTGTCGACAGCGAGCGCGGCCCTCAGGTCCAGTCGGTAGACGCCGGGTTCGGTGAACGCCCAGCTCATGTGGCTGTGCGCGTCGGGCGGGAGGGTCGCAGTGTCGTCGCGATGACCGTTCGATGCGTCGAACCCGTCGGAGGAGTCGATGTAGAACTCGGGTCGGCCGAACGATTCGGTCAGGTACGCGACGAGCTCACCCGGCCCCTCGACGTCGGTCGCCGAGAGGCGGACCTGAGATCCACGGTCGGCACCCGCGGACGCGCCGGTGCCCCGGACGCGCATGCCGAGCCAGACCGTGTCGAGCGAGATGTCCTCGACGAGCGGAATGATCTCCGCCGCGTATTTCACAGCGCCCTCGGCGAGCGAGATGTTCGGCGCCTCCTTGGGCAGGTTCGCGTCGAGGGTCCGGATGATCGACTGTTGCTCGAGCAGCAGGTAGTTGCTGAACGCGGCATCTGCATAGACGACGTCGCGCACGGCGCGCAGCGACGGCTCGTAGGCGTGCGGATCGGCGCCATCGGGCACCAGTGAGGTCACGCGGACACGATCACCGCCGACGTTCGCGACCAGATCGGCAAGGATGCCGGTGGTCGTCACCACCTGGACCCGGTCCTCTTCGGCGCGGAGGCCCGTCGCCCCCGAACACGCTGCGGCCAACAGAACGGGCAAGAGAACAGCGACGACCGATGCCCATCGCCGGACGGTCACGCGAGCGACCGGCGGCGGCGCCCCGCAACGACGAGCATCACCCCGAGCATCGCCGACGCCACACCGACCCAGAGCAACTCGATGGAACTCGCGCCGGTCGATGCGAGCGCCCCGGACGTGTTGCTGCGAGTGCTGCGTGACGCGACGGAGCGCGAACCCGAACGATCTCCCGCAGCGGTGATGCCCTCGAGCTCCGCCTGCGCAGCGACCGTCGCCGCAGCGCCGCCGACGACGTCCTGTCCACCGGACGCGCCCCCTGCCTGTGGCGGGGGGATCGAGCCGGGATCGACGGGCGTTGCAGCGTCGCCGACGAGGAACACGTACGTTGCGGTCGTCGACGCAGGGCTTGCGCCGGCGACCCTGGCCGCCACCTCGATGGTGACCCGGTAGACGCCCGGCGCGCCGAAGGACCAGTTCGCGTGGGCGTGGGTCCGGATCGGCACGGTGATCTGGTTCGCGCCGCCGCCGTCGCTGTCGAACAGGATGCTCGGCGATCCGAACTGGTCGGTCGTGAACAGCGCGATGGGGCCGGGGCCGTCGACACGGCCCAGCCGCATGCGAATCATGTCGCCGTCGAGCTGACCGGCACTGATGCGTTCGGTGTTCCAGCCGGGCCAGATCAGGTCCGGATCCTGCACCTGGGGGAGCAGGTGGACCGTCGAGCCTTGCGGGCCGAGGAAGTCGAACGGACCAGCGGGAACCTTGATCTGCGCGCTGTCCGGCACGCGGAGCTGCACGTCGGACGGCGACCGGAACACAGCTCCGGTCAGCTGCGTGTCGTCCTTGACCGAGACGCGTAGAGCGGTGCCGTCGACGGTCACCTCGACCAGGTCGACGTGGCCACGCTCCAACACCACAGGCTGGGCTCGAGCGGACTGTTGCCTCGCCGTCAGCGACGCAGTCGTGGCGGGCGCTTGCTGGGCCGTAGCCGCTGGGTCGCCCGGGGCGTCACGTTGCGGGGTCAGTGGGTCCGCACCCACTGCGTTCGGTCGCGGCGTGGGCAGTGGGGTCGGCGCGGGACCGCCGGTGTCGGTGTCCTCTGTCTCGGGCGCGGACGGCCGTGTGCCCAGCGTCGGGTCCGGCGGCTCGATCTCCGAAGGAGTCGGCGGCGCGTCAGGGGTGGAGGGAGGCAGCGGCTGGATGGTCGTCGTCGACCCGTCCGGCGTCCCGGGTTCCTCGGCAGGGTCGGCGGAATCCGACGGCTCCACAGGAATCGCCGGCTCCGCGCCCGCCGGCGCATCGGCTGCCGGCGCGACCGACTCGTCCACCGTCACCACGTCGGCCGTCGCCGCCGGTGGCGTCCCAGTACATCCCAACGTCGATGCCGTGGCCATCGCGGCCAGGAGGACGAGTCGGAACGGGTGGGTAGAGGTCATGGCTGTGGCTCGCGTCGTCGAGGGGCATACAGGTCGAGGTGGAACGGCGCGGCGCGGGGCTCGACCTCGTCGTTGCCCCGCGCCGCGCTGGAAATGCAGGTCAGAGCGGTCCGACCCGGAACGTGTACGCCACGTTCCCGGAGGTCACCGGAGTGCCGTTGGCCAGGGTTGCGTTCGCTCGCATGACCACCGTGTAGGTACCCGTCGCGCCGAAGGCCCAATTGAAGTGGGCGTGCTGAGGGACGCTCAGCTGCTGGGTCTGTGGGAATCCGGAGCCAGAACTGAACCGCACCTGCGGAGCTCCGAAGGCGCCGTTCTGGTAGACGTGGAAGCTGCCCGGACCGCTGACCGACTGGACGGTCCAGTTCACCTGGTTGCTCTGGAGCGCGCCGGCGGCAATACGGTCGGTCGACGCCCCCGGCCAGAGCAGGTTCGCGTTCTGCACCTGGGGCAGCAGCCATACCGGGGCTCCGGCAGCACCCAGGAACGCAAACGCTCCCGGCGGGTTCGGGACCGCGATCTGGGCCTGTGGCTTCACGTGCAGCACCGTCTGGGCGGGGTCGCGGTAGACCACCGAAGGGCCGGTCTCGTCCTCGATCTGCACCTTCAGGGCCGAGGCGTTGATCGTCACCTCGAAAGCATCGATGTGGCCGATCGAGATGACGTGGGGAGGAACCGTGGTCGACGTGGTGGTCGTGGAAGGGCCGGGGCCGGGCGCTGGCGGCGGGACACAACCCGCCACCAGCGCACCCGCAACGACCAACGGCACGAGCAGCGCCACGGACCGTTGGAGCTTCATCAGCCACCCACCGTGAAGCTGTACTCGACCGGCCCGGACGAAATGGGCACGTCGCCGATGGGAGTTCCGGTGACCTCGTAGGTCACCGTGTAGTCACCAGGCGCCGTGAAGCCCCAGTTCTGGTGGATGTGTGCGCCGGTCGGCACGACGAGGCTCTGCGGCAGCACATCGTCGGAGTCGAACAGCACCGTCGGCACGCCGAACCCATCGATCGAGTACAGGTGGAACGAACCTGGACCGTCGACCGAGACGAGTGACCAGGTGACCTCGTCACCCTCGAACACGCCCGGCTCGATCTCCTCGGTCGCGTAGCCCAGGTAGAGCAGGTCCGGATCAGGCGACTGGGGCAGCACCCAGATCGGATCGCCGGACGCACCCAGGAACCCGAATGCCGGATCGGCGGGAACGGTCGTCGCCGCCTCGTCCTTCACCTTCAGGATGACGGCGCCGGGCTCGTACTCGACGTCGTTGTCCTCGTCGTGCACGTGCAGGTCCCACTCTCCGTCCTCGAAGGCGATCCCGGGCGCATCGACGCCGCCCTGGGACAAGACGGTCGGCCCCGCTGGCGGTGGCGTCGGCGGGACGCACGCCGCCGCCAGCGAAACAACCGCGACGAGCGGTACAGCGAGCACGGCGAGTCGCCGTCTCGGCGTGAGGGTGGATCGGTCGATCTGCATGGTGTCTCCTCCTGGCCATCGGTCATCTGCCGACTGCCTGCCCGGTCACCGGACAGACCACACACTAAAGAATGAGAACTATTCTTGCAACCGCGATTCATGTGCCACCCGTCACCGACCACTACGACGAGCACTGACCCCCATGGGCAACGGGGTCGAGCCGCGTCATGATGCTCACATGCACCCTGATGAACCCGATGGAGCCAAGGTCGACCCAGGAGGCGATCGCGACCCGTCTGGCGCGTTGCTGCGGCCGATGACGACGGCACAGCGGCGGGCCTTCCAGGTGCTCTCGTCGACCACGGCACCGGTGTGGCTCGCGATGATCCTCTTTCCCCGTGCGCGGGCGACTGCACGGCTGGTCCGGCTCGCCACTCCCCTGTACGCCGCGCTCGGCGTCGCCTACACCGCACTGCTCGCACGGGCGATGGTCACCGGTGACGGCGAACTGCCGCGTTTCGACGATCCGGACTCGCTGCGCGCCGGGCTCATGAACCCCGACGCGTTCCTCGCAGGGTGGACGCACTACCTGGTGTTCGACCTCTACGTCGGACGCCACATCTGGGCCACGGCACTCGACCGGGGCCGCAGCGACCGCATCCCACTGCTGCTCACCTGGATGACCGGGCCGCTCGGGCTCACCCTGCACCTCGCCCGCAACGCGGTCGATGCGGTTCGCGACCGTCGAAGCTGACGGTCAGCGCTGCCCTCAGCGCTCCTCGCGGAACACCACGTGTCGCCGCACGACGGGGTCGTAATTGTTCAGCTCGAGGCCCTCTCGGCTGTTGACCTTGTTCTTGCGCGTCACGTAGATGAACCCGGTACCGGAGGTCGAGCGCATCTTGATGATCGGAGGTGTGTCGTCGCGAGCCATCAGACCTTCTCCCCACGTGCACGGATGGACGCGACAACTGACTCGATCCCCCGCTTGTCGATCGTCGTCGGCATCGGATCTCCCGGTGTTCCGAATGAGTCTCATTCCAGGCGGGAGTCCCGCCGAAGGTCGTCTCGGAACGACTCGGCCATTCGACGGTCGCGTTCGCCATGGACGTCGACGCCCACGTCATCCCCGGGATGCAGGCTCAGGCCGCGGAGACGTTCGGCCAGCTCGTGTTCGAGCTCGCCGACGACGACGATGCCGACGCGCTCTGATTCGCCAGCCAAGAGCGGCGCCGGTGATGCCACTTCGTGTTCTCGGGAAGAAGCCTCGCGGCACGATAGGGAAGAAATGGAAGAAGATCGGGAAGAAATCCGCTCTTCGACCGCCGTCGAAAACCGCAACAGCAGGCCCGTGAGGCCTGCTGTTGCAGTACTTCACGATGGTGGCGGGGGGCAGGCCACCAGGCCGGCGTGTCGTGTTGCGAAGTCGATGCCAGGCAGTGGTGCCAAGGGGTGCACACCCTCGCGCCACCCTCCCGCCACCCCTCGGGTGACCGCCGCTCCAACATTGGGGCGACTCAGTCCATCCATGACCTCGACCATACGACTGGGGTGGGACACGACGACCGAGGGGTCTGTCGCCCCAGCACGTGGAGTCAGACGAGATGAACATTCGTGTGGTAGTCGGAGTGGCTCGGGACCTGTGCAGAGACGTCGATGTTGTTCAGCTTGTGCACGCTTGGTGTGAAGCCTGTGAGGCCAGCTGCGGTCTGTCCCGCTTGAGCGACCCTGTAGAAGTACTTGAGGATCTTGTCGTTGGTCGAGTGGTAGTTGTAGACCGCGTCGTCCACAGCTCCAGTCAGAGTTCGCCAGTCGCTCTTGGCTCCGATGGCGGCACCGAGGAGATGGGCGGCATGGATCCGTGGACCGTCCCCCTTGGACCCAAGGGTCTGGGCCGCGACCACCATCGCGCGTGCACCGAGGCTGTGCCCCACGAGCACGTAGGAATCTGCGTCGGTCCGGGCGAGCAGGTCGGCCACGATGACGCCTGTCTTGTCGGCGCGGTTCTTGGCGACGTGCCAGGGGTTCTTCGCCAAATCGGCGGCAAAAAGAGTCGGGCCGAGCGGTCCGAGCTTCTCTGCACCCGTCCTTGCTGCTTTCGCCGCCGCCTGTTTCAGGGCGCCAACGCCGGCGACCTTCGCCGCTCCACCGCCGAAGAGGAATCCAAGGTTCTTCAGTTCCTTGGCGCCCCAGTGGACCCGGTAGACCGGTGAGTCTGGATAGCGCTGGGTGACGATGTCCTTCCATTCACCCCAGCCTCTGCCGCTCTGGCTGAGGAAGCCGTTGCAGACCACTACCGGCACCCCTTGCCCGCCGCGCAACATCTCGATGTGGAACGACTTGTCCTCGCGGACGTAAGCGTTCATGACCGAGGCCCCCAGGACGCCACCGAGGGCACCGCCGAGTGCGGCGATCACAAGGGTGCCGCCTGCCATGCCAAGACCTCCTGCAGCCACCGCGCCGCCGCCCAGCAGCGCCAGCCCGTAGCTGGTGGCGGCGGCACCGGAGTATCCACCCACAAGGGTACCGACAGCGCCTCCGACGGCCGGCGCAGCGAAGAAGGCGGCGCCAGCGGCAGCGGGGACCGCTGCGAGTGCCGCGCCGGCGAGCTTGGTTCCGCGGCTGAGGTTTGACTTGTCGTACTCAAGGAATGTCTCGTAGTCCTCGAGCGCGCCCATTTTGTGGTTGGACTTCGCAAAGCCGGGGATCTCGTGGCGGTGTTCGGCGCAGTACCTCGGCAGCCGGACGGCTCCGTGACCGCTGACTGCCATGTTCTTGCAGCCGGGGCAAGCGCAGGACAGGGTCGGCGCTCCGCAGTAGTTGCACAGGTACACCTGCAACTGGCCCGCTGGACGGTTCGCCTTGCGGTGGGAATGCTCACCGAAACAGCCGGAGCACCAGCCGTGCTTCTCTTGGTCGGTGAGGTCGTCCGCCAGGTCGGCGATCCACTCGGCCACCGCCCGGTGGGCCTGGGCGAGCTTGGAGGCATTGGTCTGCTCCTCATCGGTCGGCAGGTTGACCTTCTGGTGGGTGTACTTGGCGTAGGCCCAGGCGTTGTGAAGGAGGGAGCGGTTGCTCGTGAGGTCAGGGGCCGAGCCTTCGACCATCGGCTCGATGTCGTTGGTGTTGCCGGTCAGCGTGAGCGTCGAGCCTCGCGGTGCGACGATCGAACACTCAAGGCGTCCGTCGTCAAGTACTCGGGCCACTGCGTGTGATTTCGCCATGGCGCTAACTCTGCCACGCACTGGTCCGTCGATCACACAACGACCCGGGACTTGAACCTGGAGCAGTCACTTCTCTGGTCCACGGTGACCGGGAGTTGGCGGCCCGGACCTCGTGGACGATCGTCAGCTCGCCTCGCCCTGCCCCGCCAGATGTGCACGGTGAGTCGGCCAACCAGACGGGAAAGGTAGGGTCAGGCCCAGTTCCACACGGCCACCGAGGTGGACGAACGCTTGGTCCGAGTCAGCATGTCCGACGTCGACGGACTTCCTCTGGCTCGCCGTCGACCGCGACTTGGCCCTTCGCCGATCCTCCTCGAACTCGCCAGCCTCGGCGTGGATACAGGCCAAGTTGGGGCGGGGCGGGCTGTGGGGCGGGCCGGCTTGTTGGGACCATCGATGAACCTCCGTTCCCGAAGTGCCGTGCTCGACGCGACCCTCGATGATCGGTGGCTGCGCAAGCCGTTCGCCCGCGCTCGAGACGCCACAAGCGAGGCGGCCGCAGGCCTGCTGGGGGGCGGCAGAGATCATTTCGGAACGGGGTCTGCCGGGCGTGTCGCCCGACCGAACAGCACGTTCACCGAATCGGTGGTGGACCCGACGAACTCGAGATCGCGACGTGTCGATGGGTCGCCTGGTTCAAAGACGACCGACTCCACACCGGGCTCGGCGACCTCACCCCAGCAGAAGTCGACAACGCCTGCTACCGTGCATTCGATCAGGCCCAAGCGGCCTGACGAAACCGACCCAACCAGCACACGTAAACCCAGGCCGATTCAGACCGCTCAGCCTCTCCTCGCCAAGCAAGCCGTACCCGCAGAGAGATCCACGATGCCCTCGACGTACCAACTGCAACCCGACGAGTGGGTGGTCAGCAAGACAGGGATCGGGGCCTACCACGGTTCACGGCCCACGGTGGGACTAACGAAGACAGAGCTCGTTCTCACCAGCCGGAACATCCTCGTGGTCTCAGTGAACATGACGGGGAAGCCGAAAGGCGTTCGCTACTTTCCCTTGGAGCAAGTCAGGGTGATCGATGGACGGCCCCAGGTGTTCGCGTCGGGCGGACTTGGGAACAACCTACTCGAGGTCCATTTTCAAAACGGACAGGAGTCGTTCGGATTCAGTAGCAAAACCGAACTTCACGACTGGGTGGAGAACATCTCCAAGCTGTTGACCCGTCGCTCCGATGAGATCAGCACGACTACCGACCTCTCAACGAGCGGTGTGAGTTCTGGTGGCGATCAATTGAAAGACACCGTCGACCAAGTCAGGGCTCTACTTGGGCTGGCGTCGGGGAAACATCGCAAGGGCATTACGACATCCAACCCAGACCGGGCCGCTAGGAAGTGCGCATCGTGTTCGGCGCCCATCGCGGGGATCGCTGGGCGCGTTGTCCGATGCGAGTATTGCCAATCAGATCAGCTACTGTAAGCGACAGGAGGCGACTTCATATGGGGATCACAAGGGCACTCACTGCAGCAGTGAGCGGGACGTTCGCCGATCAGTGGAAGGAAATCATTACCGCGGGTTCCTTCAGCGAACATACCGCGGTCGCGCCCGGCATCCTCCAACAGTCCAACGCCGGACGAGGAACGAACTACTTCGGGTCCGAAGGGGTGATCAGCAACGGTTCGAAGATCTTCATCCCCGAGAACACCGCCGCGTTCATTTTCAGCCAATCGGGCATTGAGAACATCATCACTGAGCCCGGCGGCTACGAGTACGAAGACGGGCAGGAGAGCGTGTTCGACGGGGATGGCGCCGGAAAGTCGATCATCGGTCAAGTCCGGGACCGTGTCGGATATGGCGGCCAAACCGCTGACCAGAAGCGAATCGCCTTCGTCAACCTTCGGGAGATCCGAGGGCTGAAGTTCGGTACGAGAGGACCGCTCCTCTATCACGATCTCTTCTACGAGTCCGACCTCGAAATCCTCGCATTCGGCTCCTTCGCGGTGCAGGTCACAGATCCGGAGCGGTTCATCCGGAACTTCGTGCCACCCAACACCACGTCCTACTCATTCGACAATCAACAAGCGAGGGCGCAGATCTCTGCAGAGTTTCTTCAATCGCTCATCGACGCGTTGAACACTCTCTCCACGGAATACCGAATCTCTCACCTGCCGTCACAAATGGAGGAGGTCGCGGCGCACATCACCAGCGATTCCTCGAACGCGGGAACCTGGAGGGAGCGTTTCGGCTTCGGGGTCGTTGCTGTCGGCATCGAGAACATCGAGTTCACACCCGAATCACGCGAGCTGGTGAAGCACTACTCATCCAACCGGATGAACTTGAAAGCCTATGAGGGTCTGTCGCAGGAGACTTCGAATATCGGTGCTCAGCAGAAGATCGCACAAGGTATCCAGGATCACGGATTGGGCGATGGTGCCGGACTCGTGTTCGGAATGGGACTGGCCCAAGGGATAAGTCCCCAAACGGCTGCACCCTTGGCTGGGAATTCATCAGCGCCGATACCCCCCCCACCCACATCCACGCCGATAGCACCGACGCCACCACCGGTGAGCGCCCCGATGACTCCGGCTGGCTGGTACGCGGACCCCTGGACCACCCAGCAGAGCAGCGGCGCAAGCCTCCGCTGGTGGGACGGCACCCAGTGGACCGGCCATGTCTCGCCCCCACCGCCCAGCCCATCTGCCCTATGACCCCGTAGCCAGTAAACACCGCCGGTAGAGATGCCGGGTCTGTCAGATTCTTTGTGTAACCGGGCGTGATGGTGTTAGTCGAGTCGTTTCGCACCCATGTGAGACAGATCGAGGATCTGTTGAGGGGTCATCTCGCCGAGCGCCACCCAGCTGAGTTCACGTTCACGGTCCAGGTACCGACATACCGGCCCGCCAACGGGGTCGATCGTCGGCTGGCCAGACATGGAGTCGATGCCCGACAGCGAGATCTTCAGAGGTGTTGTTGCATCGAGCATCGTTGGAAAGTGTACGGAGACGGTACGACAGTTCCACGGGGACGGTCTCGGGTACTCGCCGGGCCGCCCATCCCTAGACAACGGATGTGCACTCTTCCGGCGCAGATCTGCTGCACAGAGAGTGCATCCCACCCAACTCTGGCTGTCCGGCGCCCACCGCTTCCCCGCCCGCATTTCTCAGAGGACTTGCGAAGGGTCAGACGTCATCTACAAGGGCCGCAGTCCAGAAAGAGCTGTGGGTTCGAGACGGCCAGTCCCGCTCGAGAGGTCGAGCACCAGAGCTCGATTTCGCCGCTGTGCTCGTAGGCTTGAACACCCTGAGCGAGACACGCAGCACCCCAATCACCATTGGCGAAGCAGACCTCACCATCTTCGCCCTCCGCAAGCAGGCCGACGCCGCTGAGGAGTTGGCCGACCGGCTGATTCTCGGCACCAACTCGCAGCAGGCCGGGTTCAACCAGATCGATACCGCTCGCGAGATGCGGGCACTGGCCGACCGCCTTGAGGCGATCTTCCCTCCTGACCCCGACGAGGTGGAGTGATGAACGGGTCTGCTGCGCGCTCACTTGTCAAGCGGCGCGAGCACGTCAGGATGTAGCTGGACGTTCACGCGCGGTCGGGCATGGCAGGTCGTGGCGACGCGAATCTCGTCGTGATGGTCTGAAGCGAGGAGAGATCGCGCTCGTGCAGGCGTGACATTGTTGCGTGCTGCAGCAAGTCTCGCGTCGGAGTGATCGTCTTGGACAAGAGCGAGGAGCACGTCCGGTGGACACGCTCGATTGCCAGCGACGAGACGGCGCACGATGTAGCTCCGTCGATCTTGGGCAAGTACGCGGAGTTCCTGTTCTCGGTTGGCGTATCGGGCGGCATGCTTGCGCCAGTCGAGCGCCTCGCCCAGCGGATCCCTGCTCTGGTTCACAACAGCGCCCGTCACGGCCTCGCGAGTGACGCCGCCGCGTTGGCGCGGAGCTGGTCGGCGACCTCGTCGACTCGCCCGGCGAGGCCGCATAGCTGCGGGGAGTAACCCTGGATCCATTCACCGTGAATGAGCTCGTCAGCGTCGACCGCCTGCCCCCATGGCACGTAGTTCAGATGCACTGTGAAGATGCGGTGGCCGGTCCCGTCACCCGAGTTGGTGAACCCAAAGTACAAATGGCCGTCTTCGCCGTACGGTGCATTCTCGTAGTGCAAGGCGTCCCACAGGCGTTCCCAGGTCATCTCCAACGTGATGCAGGACGGGGCCGTGGTCGTCGTCGTGGTGGCCGGCGAGGCGGGGGCCAAGTCAGCCGCCGAGGAGTTCGCGTTGAACCACCCCCAGCCGGCCAGGGCTAGGGCGGCGAGCGCGAACCCAGCCACAGCTCGTCTCCGTGTGCGCGCCTGGTCGGCATTGTCCGGAGCACCATCAGCGCCCCTTGTGTACTCGGCTGTGAGGGGCATCGGCGCGTGCGGCGAACCTTGCACTCCTCGTCGTTGACTGACACTCGCTTTCGCGACATCAGCGACGTCCGCTTCTGGTTCTGGCGATTCGGCAACAAGTTCGAGGTTCCACTCGGCGAGCGAGTCCGCTGAGCCGTCGTCCTCATCGAGGATCGCGTTGAGCTGTGCCTTCTGCTCCGCATCGGACTGATGGTCGCCATGCACTGCCGGGTGGGTGCTCGGGAGATCCTCGGGTTGCGCAGTGACTATCTGAGCGAGCCGCAATCGGTCGTAGGTGTCGTTGAAGCAGATCAGCTCGACCCCGAGCGCCTCGCAGATGCGATACGACTCGGGGGCAACGGCATCCGCGTCGCAGATGACCACCGCGTTGACCGCCATACCCGGGCCGAGCTCGTTGAGCTGCCGAGCCCGTGCGTCGGCGAGCAGGGTCGCCACAGGCCGAAGTTCCTTGGGGGCGCACCGTTCGGGTCCGACCAGTCGGATCATGGAGGATGTCGATCTCACGAGCATCGCCGTGTCGAAGTCGGCGTCTCGTTCGGCTGTGACTCCGAGAATCCCGTCGAGCGCCCCGATCTGCTCGCGCCAGAGATCGACACGGCTCTGCAGTGACGGATCTGGCGGCTCAACGGGTGTGCTCATCCTTCGGGTGATCGGCAAGGCAACGAGTCGCCCTGAGTGAATCCGCGTCCACTCGCTCCGGCGATCGCCGCGCTGTTGTCGGTCCGCGTCGCGAAATGACTCAGTGAGGCATCGGATCGCGCCCTGGATTACCGGCCGCCAGACAGTCATCCGGATGCCAGTGGGCGAGTGGATGCCTGTCCCCTCTACTGGGTGCGTATGCCTTGAGTGAGCGCGGCGAGGTCCACCGCCTCGGAGTTGCGCAACTCGTCGATCCGAGTGGCGAGGTCTGTGCTGGAGAACACGATCGGGGTCATGGACCTGACAGTCCGCAGCACCGCAGCAATGTCATTGACCCCGCGCTCCGGCCAGTCCGCAAGCTCACGAGAGCGCAGCTCTGACTTCGGCCGGCCCAGCTCACACGAACGATGGATCCGCCAAGGGCTGCTATGACCGGGTCACTTGCAGCGATCGCCCGTGTCGCTCAGCTGTCGCTCGACCCACTCGACAGTTCCTCGAGCACACGTGCGACACCTGCTGGGTCGATGAGCCGCTGACGGGCGACCTCCAACGCGAG
>Ga0335396_10005166_pt1 | contig 13638 bp, 15 predicted proteins | sample FRY02_FD_205743 | JGI IMG/M metagenome (GOLD analysis project Ga0335396, IMG submission 205743) | Freshwater microbial communities from Lake Fryxell liftoff mats and glacier meltwater in Antarctica - FRY-02 (spades assembly) (version 2) | ecosystem: Environmental > Aquatic > Freshwater > Ice >... | reverse complement strand
GAGGTCACCCGGAACGGTGCACGACTCCGCTCGGCGGGTGCTGCAGAAAACAACTGCACCAGGCTGTTCCATTTGCGGTCGGTATCGGCATCACGCCCCTGTCCGGCCAGCCACGCGCGGCGCTCGGAATGATCCACCACCACCGCCCAGTCGTAGATGCCGATGACCATGTCCGGTATGCGTTCGGCATCGCGCGCACGCACCGGCAGACGCTCGATGCGTCGCGCCAGGTCGTAACCGAAATAACCGATGGCTCCACCGCTGAACGGCAGGCTGCCACTACGCCCCGAAGGAAGTCCTCCTGGGGGGCAGGCCGTATCCATCGCCACATGGGTACGCAACAAATCAAAGGGATCAGCGCGCGACAGTTCAGTCCCGTCGGCATGGACTTCCGTGATCGCGCCGCGGGTCACCAGCCGGACATAGGGTTCGGCGGCGATGATGTCGTAACGCGCCTGGCCGGGATAATGCTGCCCGCTGTCGAGAAACACCGCCCACGACCGGTCAGCCACGGCTTCAAACAGTGCAGCACTGTCAGCGCGGTACGGCAGTTCAGTCAGCAGTGGAATGCTCATGTGCGCATTTTAATCTGCAGAACCGGCAGCGTTGGAGGAGCTTGCAGCACTGCGTAAACAGACGATAAAAATATCAATAAAAACAATAATTTAAAAACAAACTGTGGGTGGCGCCCGCTACATGGTCCGACACCACTTGCTGAGAGCGAAAAAAATCGGGCTGTGCGGCCCGATTTTTCATTTTGCACAGGAGCCAGGGCCGGCAGCGCCGGCACCCGTTCCTGCCTGCAGCCATCAGTTGGTGGCTTTGAGCCCCACCGTTTTGATCAGCGCTGCATTCTTGACCATGGATTTCTGCACTTCCTTGCGGAATTGATCCGGGCCGAGCACCACAATCTCGGTCGCCTGGAACGCCATGCCTTTTTTGACTTCGGCCGCTTCCATGGTCTTCGCCACTGCAGCGCGCAGCTTCTCGATCACCGCCTTGGGAGTGCCTTTGGGGGCGAAGAAACCCATCCAGCCGGTGTAATCAAAACCCGGTATGGTTTCGGAGATCGGACGGATATCGGGCAGCAATGGCGTGGTGTGGCTCAGGCTGTGGCCGATCGCACGCATGCGTTTGGCCGCCACGTGGTTCATCGCCGCAGCTGACGGGATCAGCGACCACTGCGATTCTCCGGATGCCACCGAACGGGACGAAGCGCCGCCGCCTTTATACGGCACATGCAGCGATTTGATACCGGACTCCTGCACGAAGTAGGCACCTGACAAATGGCTCTGTGAACCTATACCTGCCGATGACATGTTGAACGGTTTTTTGCCGCTCTTGGCATAGGCGATCAGTTCCGGCACGGTTTTAACCGGTAGCGAATTGGCCACCACCAGCACATTCAGCGTCACCGCAAACTGCGCGACTGAGTCGTAATCATTCACCGGATGATAGGGCGGATTTTTCAACAACAACCGGGCAATGGTGGAAGCCGCGGTAGTGGCAGTGATCAGCGTATAACCGTCGGGATTCGCGTCCTTGCCAATTTCCATGCCGATCACACCGCCAGCACCCGCGCGGTTGTCGACCACGATCTGCTGACCGAGGGTTTCGCCCAGGCGGTTGGTTACGATGCGCGTCAGGGTGTCCACGGAACTGCCCGGGCCGTTGGGCACCAGCACCCGCAGCGGACGACTCGGAAAACTGTCAGCGGCTACAGCGCTGACCGCTGCAGAAAGGCTGGTCGCTGCCAGCAATGCGGTAACTACATGGGTGAATTTCATATTGAACCTCCTCGGTCGTAAATATTTTTGAATTTGTCACAACGAATTGACCGAGGAGGATTTTGTCGCGTTTGAGCCAGCGTGGCAACCTTGCAGGACCAATTTGGTCAACAACAGCTTAAAAGCTTACGTGCCGATTTCCGTGTTTTTTCAATTACTTCACCAACTGCAGTCAGCACACGGCGCTTCAGATGGTCGGCGGGTCTTCGCGCATCACTTGTTCGGCAAAACGCATGTCGGACAGGTCTTCATAGGTAAATCGCGTGCGGATCGCCCCGCATGCCAGCATGGCATCGCGCAACCATTCAACGCCAGCGCGCTGCTGCAGCGGGTTGGTGTTCCAGACACCGCTCGCCTTGTAACCATTGAAGCACGCAGCCAACGCAGTCACGGAAATATCCGGTAGGTAACTCGCTACAGCTTCCGCCAACTCGCGGCCGTCATGCGCGGCCATCCATTTCTGGGTGCGGTACATGGCCCGCGTCATGCGCAGCGCGGTTTCTGGCTCACGCTCCAGAAACTGTCGCGTGGTGTTGAACGTGGTGTAAGTCGCAGGCCCGCGATCCGCCGCGCGGTACCAGACATGACCTGCGCCATCCGCAACCGCCTGATGCGCCAGCGGTTCGAACACTTGGATGACATCGACTTCGCCCGCGCGCAAGCGCTGCAGGTTTTCGCCCATGCTACCCGCGGGCGCACGGCGCACTGCAGCCGGATCGATTCCGGCCAGCCGCAGGTCGTGCTGCAGGCAGTACCAGGGTGTAGGCACCTCGGTCACCACCGCCAGCGTTTTGTCCACCAGATCCTGCATGCGAAAACCAGGATTGGCAGTGCGACCGATCAGGTAAAACGGATCTCGCCCCACCACTTCACAGAAACTGACGATGCCACTCTGCGGATGATCTTCCAGGGTGTGCATCAAACGCATAGGACCGCCCCAGGACACCTGCCCGGTACCCGCCAGCAGGCCGGTCAGCGTCTTGTCGGCAGCCGCCGACATCTCCAGGCGCACGTCCACGTCTTCAGCTTCATAGGCACCGAGTGCGAACGCCGCGTAGAACGGCGTATAAAAAACTGCACGGAAATTCTCGATCAGCGTGACGACCATGGCTTATTTCTTTCCCGGCTGCATGGTGGATTTCACCAGCGAGCGTGGGTCGCGCGGCCGCCAGCGGCCTGAATCAACCTGTGCCAGAAATTCAGCAGTCAGCCGGTTGAACAGATCGGGTTCCTCCACATTCACGGCATGGCCGGTGTTCGGCACCACGGTCAGCCACGCCGACGGACACACCCGCTTGATGAATATCCCCGGCTCCAGGCAATTATTGTCTTCATCACCGCTCATCATGTGCAGCGGCACCTTGAGCTGTTTCAGCTTGCGCTCCAGGCTCTGGATGGTGGGGCGTTTTGCCTGCACCCCGCGCAGCGTGTTGGCCGAACCCAGTGCCGAATGCCCGGCAAACTCGGCGCAGAACTGCGCAAAACCGCGCGGATCCTTGTTCTGGTACTGCACCCGCGACGGGCCAATCTGATACGGCTTGATCGCCTCGCGCGTGCCCAGCATGTCGAAACGCTGCGCCATGACTTCAGTGTCCTTGAGGAACTGGGCACGCTTGTCCGGATCGGCGCCATAACCCACGCCGACGGCAGTCAGCGACAGCGCCAAACGCGCATGGCGCAGTCCGAAGTGGAGCGTGGCATATCCACCCATCGAGCAGCCGATGATGTGGGCTTTTTTTATTTTGAGATGGCGCATGACATTGGCGATGTCGTCAGCCGCCAGCGCCTGTGAATATTTGGCGTGTGCGCGCGGCACATCCGACGGCGGATAACCGCGCGCGTTAAATGCAATGCAGCGATAACGCCGCGAAAAAAAACGCAGCTGCGGTTCCCAGCTGCGCAGGTCGTCGGCAAATTCGTGCACGAACACGATGGGCACGCCGCGCCCGGTTTCCTCGTAATGCAGCCTGACTCCGTCAGAATCGGCAAATGACATGCGTTTACTCCCCGCGTGAAAATTTATGTGCAAGCCCGAAGTTACAACGCAAATTCACCAGCGTCGACACTTTTCAGCGCTACACGGCAGCGCACAGTAAATACGGATCAGCAACGATGCGCAGCGTCGCGATGCCAAAACGAAAAATCGAGAACGTGACCTACATCAACTGCGGTGCCTGGGTGGACTGTTGCACGGCCGTGGTCGAACACAGGGACAGGCGCATGGAGCTGGCGCGCCGGGAATACCGCGTCACCGCAGCGAACGACGAGGAAGGCAAGGTAGTGCAGCTCTACACCGCGGACGCGGCATAAAAATATAAATATAATCAACATCTTATATAACTTCTCTGGTCAGGTGCCGCAAAAAGTCTGGTAACCCGCAGATACACTGACCGGCGCCGGCTCCGCATACGCCGATCGTCCGGCCTGTTCTTCAAAAGGCCGCTGCAGCACCGCCAGCAATTGTTCGAAGGGCGCGTAATTGCCCAGCGCCACCGCCGCATCCAGCGCTTCCTCGACTTTATGGTTGCGCGGAATATAAACAGGATTCACCGCACGCATGGCCTGCGCACGCTGTTCCGGCGCCACAGCTTCCGCATCCAGGCGCGCGCGCCAGCGCGGCAACCAGGCTTTTAACGCCGCGTCATCGGCATACAGCTTGTGCAAACCGATTTCGCTGAACTCGCCCGTACCTTGCGCCACATCGGCAAGCCGACGGAACGCCTGCGTAAAGTCGACACCCTGGCCTTCCATCGCCGACAGAAAATCCGTCGCCAATGCAAAGTCATCCGCGTCCTCGCGTGTCAGCCCCAGCTTCAGGCGCATGCCCTGCAGCCAGTAATACTGATAACGCGCCCGGAAACCTTCCAGCACGGCAGTCGCCTCGGCCACGGCCTTGTCCTGGTCGTTGTTGCGCACTTCAACCAGCAACGGCAACAGTGCCTCGGCCAGCCGCGCCAGATTCCAGGTCGCAATTGGCGGCTGGTTCACATAGGCATAACGTCCCTGCTCGTCGATGGAACTGAACACCGTCGCCGGGTTGTAGTGATCCATGAACGCACAGGGACCGTAATCTATGGTTTCACCGGACAGCGTCATGTTGTCGGTGTTCATCACGCCGTGAATGAAACCGATATTCATCCAGCGTGCAATCAGCGCTGCCTGTTTTTCACAGACGGCTTTCAGCAAACCGAGATACGGATCAGGCTGCCCCTTGAGTTCCGGGTAATGACGATCGATCGTGTAGTCGGCAAGCTTGCGCAACAGGGCCTCGTCGCCGCGTGCCATAACAAACTGAAACGTGCCGACACGGATATGACTGGCCGCCACCCGCGTCAGTACCGCACCCGGCAGATTGCGTTCGCGACGCACGAATTCACCCGTGGTCACAGCAGCCAGCGCGCGCGTAGTCGGAACCCCCAGCGCGTGCATCGCCTCGCCAATGATGTATTCGCGCAGCACCGGGCCCAGCGCGGCCTTGCCGTCACCGCCGCGCGAAAACGGCGTGCGGCCCGAACCCTTGAACGCGATGTCGCGGCGCTTGCCGTTTTTGTCGATGACTTCACCCAGCAGTAACGCACGACCATCGCCCAGCTGCGGCGAAAAGCCACCGAACTGGTGACCGGCATAGGCCTGGGCGATGGTATTGACGCCTTCCGGCAACTGATTGCCGGAAAAAAGTTGTGCGCCTTCCGCGGAATCCAGCGCTTGCGCGTTCAGCCCCAGCTCTTCGGCCAGCGCATGGTTGAGCTTGATCAGCTTCGGCGCCGGAGCCTCTGCGGCTTGCCACGGCACATACAGCCCTTCGAGATCGCGGACGTAGGTGTTGTCGAATGTAAAAATTTCAGACGCTGATGTGGATATGGCACTCATGGCTACATGATAGTCCATACAACTCGCCAGCACTCACATGGACGATCCATCTGCGACGCGCAACCTAACTGGATAACGCCGCCGCCTTGGCCCGCGCTCTATGCATTTTTTTATAGCTGTCGAGCAGGCGCTGATGCCGGTCGAGTCCCTCCAGCTTCATGCTCGTAAGCGTCAAGCCGAAGAATCGCACGCTGCCATCCACTGACCCCATCACCGCGTCCATCCGCGGGTTGCCAAACATGCGGCGGAAATTGACTTCGTAATCGGCCAGCTCCAGGTCGTCGTCCAGCACCACCTCCAGCACCACATTCAGGGCCTGATAAAACAAGCCGCGCTCGACCGTGTTTTCGTTATATTGCAGGAAGGTTTCCACCAGCTCTTTCGCCGCTGCAAATTGCTGCAGGGCGAGATAAATCAGCAACTTCAACTCCAGAATCGTTAACTGACCCCAGTCCGTATTTTCGTCAAACTCGACACCGATCAAGGTGATGATGTCGGTGTAGTCATCGAGCTCACTGTCTTCCAGACGTTTCACCAGCGCTTCCAGGCCGGCATCGTCCAGGCGATGCAAGTTCAAAATATCAGCGCGGAACAAGTGCGCTTTGTTGGTGTTATCCCAGATCAAATCCTCCACCGGATAAATTTCAGAATAATCCGGCACCAAAATGCGGCAGGCCGTTGCGCCTAGCTGGTCATACACGGCCATGTACACTTCCTTGCCCATGTCTTCGAGTATGCCGAACAACGTCGCAGCTTCCTCGACATTAGAACTCTCGCTCCGAGCAGAAAAATCCCACTCCACAAAATCGTAATCCGTTTTGGCACTGAAAAAGCGCCACGACACCACACCGCTGGAATCAATGAAGTGTTCAACAAAGTTATTCGGCTCAGTCACGGCATTAGTTTCAAAAGTGGGCCGGGGTAAGTCGTTCAGGCCTTCAAAACTGCGGCCCTGCAGCAACTCCGTAAGACTGCGTTCCAGCGCCACTTCAAAGCTCGGGTGCGCCCCGAACGAGGCAAACACACCACCGGTATGCGGGTTCATCAAGGTGACGCACATCACTGGAAACTCCCCGCCCAGCGACGCATCCTTCACTATTACCGGAAAGCCCTGCGCCTCCAATCCCTGAATCCCGGCCAGAATGCCGGGGTATTTCGCCAGCACTTCCTGCGGCACATCTGGCAGCGCAATTTCACCTTCCAGAATTTTGCGTTTGACCGCCCGCTCGAAGATTTCCGACAGGCATTGCACCTGCGTTTCGGCCAGCGTATTGCCCGCACTCATGCCATTGCTGAGGTACAGATTGTCGATCAGGTTGGACGGGAAATACACCACCTCGCCGTCCGACTGGCGCACATACGGCAGCGCACAGATGCCGCGTTGCAGATTGCCGGAGTTGGTATCGTACAGATGCGAGCCGCGTAACTCGCCATCAGGGTTGTAAATCTGCAGACAGTGCGCGTCGAGAATTTCCGCCGGCAGCGCATCCTTGGGGCCGGGCTTGAACCAGCGCTCGTCCGGGTAATGTACAAACGCCGCGTTGGCGAAATCTTCGCCCCAGAACTGATCGTTGTAGAAATGATTGCAATTCAGGCGCTCGATAAATTCGCCCAGCGCTGAAGCCAGCGCGCTTTCTTTAGTCGCCCCCTTGCCGTTGGTAAAACACATCGGCGAATGCGCATCGCGTATATGCAGCGACCACACATTGGGCACGATATTGCGCCATGAAGCGATTTCTATTTTCATGCCCAAGCCCGCCAGAATGCCCGACATATTGGCGATGGTTTGCTCCAGCGGCAGATCCTTGCCGGCAATACAGGTACTTGCTGTTGAATCCGCACCCGGCATCAGCAAGGCCTGCGCATCGGCATCCAGATTTTCCACCTCTTCAATCACAAAATCAGGTCCGGCTTGCACCACCTTTTTCACCGTACAACGGTCGATGGAGCGCAATATGCCCTGGCGATCCTTGTCAGAAATATCCGCCGGCAACTCGACCTGAATCTTGAAAATCTGCTGGTAGCGGTTTTCCGGATCGACAATATTGTTCTGCGACAGACGGATGTTTTCGGTGGGAATGTTGCGCGTTCCGCAGTACAGCTTCACAAAATAAGCCGCACACAAAGCCGAGGAAGCCAGAAAGTAATCGAAGGGACCGGGTGCCGAACCATCGCCCTTATAACGTATGGGTTGATCGGACACGACCGTGAAGTCGTCAAACTTGGCCTCAAGCCGAAGTTTGTCGAGAAAATTGACCTTGATTTCCATGTGCGAATTCCCAAATAGCGACTAAAACGATAGTGCCGCTATTATCCGGTTTTTTCAGTTGGGAGCCTGCGCTTCTCGACAATGGTTGCTGACCGGCTCCACGCGACCGCTCTGCTGCAAGCAAAGGTCAAAAAAAACGTGGGTTTGTTTCTTCCGCACCGAACTATTGCGTTGAACTGCTAGCCGCAGCACATACAGCCCTTCGAGGTCGTGGGCTTAGGTGTTATCAAAACCCGGAAAAACAGTTGTAGTAGCCCGTAAGTAGCGAAGCGAATTACGGGGCAGTTAACTTCAGTTTCCGTATTCCACTTCGTTTCATACGGGCTACGCTTGCTAGGATTTATGGAAATCACGACACAAAAGCCAACCTATTCCCGCAAGGAGACAGATAGCCACCCATTCCGCAAGAAGAACCATTACCTCAATTTTTCCGTCCCATGAACCGAAAATCCACCTGTATTTAAAGCCGTAATCGGCCGAATAAGTTGGTGGCAAAAGGAAGGCAATGAAAATAAAAATGCCTGCCATGACAAGCACTCGTCGTTGTTTTTTATTCATGATTTCCGCCAGCCAACTTGGATTAGTTCCGCCAAAATATTGTAATTCCTAAAAACCTTCCCTCCTTTGACATGTGCTTGACAAGCACTTTCGTAGTCTTGGATAAGCTTGTTGAACATTTCACATTGCTCAGATGACAATTTACTTTCTGCCTCTTGGCGCTTGCTCGACATGCAACCCTCCCCATCACATCAAAACACAACCAGCTCCGTATCGACTCACAGCAACAAAGGTACCGGAGTTGATTTCCCTTTCCACTTTTAACCCCGGCTCGACGCATCGACCTGAATCAAGGTCCGTACCCGATGATTGGACAACAAGCGCAGTAGTAGTAGCCCGTAAGTAGCCCTGCAACACCCTCAGGATAAACTCCGCGAATTACGGGGTAGTTGGCCTCAGCTCCCGTATTCCACTTTCCCCCAAGAGGACTTCCTTCGGGGCGCGTTTCATACGGGCTACGCTTGCTCATACTGCCGATCCGTTACTTGCCAGCTACCGCAAGCAATGCCTTGGGATTAGTCTGCGCAATGCTGAGCAACGTCCGTGCCGCACCGCTAGGCTGTTTACGGCCCTGCTCCCAGCCCTGAAGCGTACGAACAGATACGCCCAGCAGCCTTGCGAATTGCGATTGTGACAAACCCGTACGTTCTCGCGCTTCAATTGCGGGCGACAGGACAACCTGGGTCTTTCCCGCTTTCATTTGTTTCACTGACTCAAGCAATTCAGTCGCAAGGTCGCGCTTGGCTTCGTAGTCCCGCAGTTTGGTGCCCGTGAGCGGTTTAGCTTTCAATGACACGTCGTATCTCCTTAAGCTTAGTGCCTGTAATGTTGTCGGTCTTGGACTTCGCATAAATAAGCAGAAGTACAACCTCTTCTTCGGCTGTTCGTGTGAAATAGATCACGCGAACACCTCCGGACTTACCGGTGCCTGCACGCCGCCAACGAACCTTTCGAATGCCGCCCGATTGGAGTACTACGTCACCAGAATTTGGAAACTCGGCGATAAATGCGGCAAATTCACCTCGTTCTTCTTCACCCCAGTAAAGTGGCCATTGCTTCTGAAACACGAGAGTTTCGACAACGGTGAACATTTGGAGACTATACGCCTAGGGCGTATAAGTGTCCAGTGGCTCGCTTTATGAGGCATAACTAGTTTGATATGGACTACGCTTGTTCCAGCGCAGTCACGGCCTGGTCGCGGGAAACGGAAGGATAGTCCTCAAGGAATTGATCCAGACTCTCACCGGCTTCGAGACAATCAAACAGATTTCTCAGCGGCACACGCGTGCCTGCAAACACCGGCACGCCGCCCTGAATATCGGGATCACGATGAACACTGTCTTGTTCAGAAGCACGCCTCCAATGCCAGGGCATCATAGCGCCAATTGAATGGCCTCGAACGGGAAACGATACCGCAGAATATAAAAAATACCAAACAATACAAATGCTTATGGAAACTTACCCTCTTGGAACCCACAACAAAATTACTCTCTGCCGCCCCTCACCCCAACCCTCTCCCCACTAGCGTGGGGAGAGGGAGTTTTTTCATTTTTTTACGTAATTTCAAAACACCACCACACTGCGTATCGACTCCCCGGAGTGCATCAAATCAAAGCCCTTGTTGATGTCCTCCAGCTTCAGCTTGTGCGTGATCAGGTCGTCGATGTTGATCTTGCCGTCCATGTACCAGTCCACGATTTTCGGAACATCGCGCCGGCCCTTGGCGCCGCCGAAAGCCGTGCCTTTCCACACGCGACCGGTGACGAGCTGGAACGGCCGGGTCTTGATTTCCTGCCCCGCCCCCGCGACGCCGATGATCACCGACACACCCCAGCCCTTGTGGCAGCATTCCAGCGCCTGGCGCATGACATCGACATTGCCTATGCATTCAAAGCTGTAGTCCGCGCCGCCTTTGGTCAAGCTCACCAGGTAGGGCACCAGGTCTTCTTTCACTTCTTTCGGATTCACAAAATGCGTCATGCCGAATTTTTCGGCGAGTGCTTTGCGTGAGGGATTGAGGTCGACGCCAATGATCATGTTTGCACCTGCCAGCCGCGCGCCCTGGATCACGTTGAGGCCGATGCCGCCGAGGCCGAACACCACCACATTCGCACCCGGTTCGACTTTCGCGGTATTGATCACCGCACCGATGCCGGTGGTGACACCACAACCGATGTAGCAGACCTTGTCGAAGGGCGCGTCTTCGCGGATTTTCGCCAGTGCGATTTCCGGCACCACGGTGTAATTGGCGAAAGTCGATGTACCCATGTAATGAAACACCTTCTTGCCGCCCACCGAGAAACGGCTGCTGCCGTCGGGCATCACCCCCTGGCCCTGGGTCACGCGGATGGACTGGCATAGATTGGTCTTGCCGCTGAGGCAGTATTCACACTGTCGGCATTCCGGCGTGTACAGCGGAATCACGTGGTCGCCTTTTTTCAGACTGGTCACACCCGGCCCGATGTCGACCACCACGCCCGCGCCTTCGTGCCCGAGGATCGCCGGGAACAGGCCTTCGGGATCGGCACCCGAACGCGTAAATTCATCGGTGTGGCAGAGGCCGGTGGCCTTGATCTCCACCAGCACTTCACCAGCTTTGGGGCCGTCGAGGTCCACGGTTTCGATGGTCAGCGGCGCTCCGGCCTTGTGCGCGACGGCTGCTCTGGTTTTCATATGCAATTCCTTTTCATGCGTAAATCTTCTGGATGACAAACATTGTGCTTACAAGGCAGCCAGCAACGCGCGCGTAGCCGCCACACCCTCCTGCGCGACCTCCAGCGCCGGACGCGCCCACAGATCCGGATTCGGCGCCTCAAAACTCAGATAGCCCTGATAATTTTTTTCGGCCAGCAGAGTAAACACCTCGTTCCAGCGCACGATGCCCAGACCCGGCAGCAGGCGATCCGCAGGACGCAACATGCCCGGCGGCGCTGTCGTTGGCACGTCACTGTATTGGAAAGCAAAAATGTGTTCCTCCGGCACATCGGCAAAACCGCGGCCGCCGGCACCGCTGCGTTCGAGGTGATAGGCATCGAGCAACAGACCGAACGCAGGATGTGCGACCCGCGCATGGATTTCCTGTGCGATGTCCAGCCGGTTCACGCTCTGATGCGCCGAACTGTATTCATAAGCCATGCGCAGGCCGTGCGCGGCAACTACATCCGCCGCGGCACGCATGTTGGCGGCCGCAGTGTCTATGCTGCCCGTCGCCTGACCGGTGGCTGTCATGATCATGTCGCAGCCGACTGCTTTGGCTATCACGCAGGTTTCGTCGAGCACTGCCAGCAGGCGCCGGTATTCATCATCCTGCGCAAACAGCAAGCCGTATTCGGTGCCCATCACCGCCACCGCGATACCGGCATCACGGATCAGCCGGATCACGTCGTCGCGCTGCAAACCCGCCTTGTAACATTGCATCACATCGCTGCGGCGGATTTCCACCGCGTCCCAGCCCGCTGCACGCGCGATACGCAGCGTTTCAGCAAATGGCGTCGATTCCAGGGTCCAGGCATGCAATGCAAGGCGCTGCGCAAATCGGTCGAAATGCGGCTGTGGATCAATCATGGAAGCGGACCTGCGGTAAGAGATGGAGTAATATCCATTCTAGTATGTCCCCGCCTCCCTCGCAGCCTGCAAAATCTCCAACGTACCGTGGCCGCTTTGCACCATCGCCCACCGGGCCGTTGCATTTCGGTTCACTGGTCGCCGCCGTCGGCAGTTATCTCGACGCGCGCGCGCACAACGGTGAGTGGCTGCTGCGCATGGAAGATCTGGACCAGCCGCGCACGGCACCCGGTGCTGCGGACGCCATACTCCACACGCTGGAAACCCTGGGCATGGCCTGGAACGGCGACGCGCTCTATCAAAGCACCCGCGCCGAAGCCTACCGGGAAGCGCTCAATCAACTGAAAAAACGCGAACTGGTTTATCCCTGCGCCTGCAGTCGCCGCGAAATCGCCGATTCGGCTGTCAGCGGCATCGACGGACCGGTATACACCGGCACCTGCCGCAAAGGATTGCTGGCGGGGCGCGCCGCGCGCGCCGAACGTGTGCTGACCCGCAGTACAAAAACGGAATTCACTGACGCAATCCAGGGCAAAGTCACCCACAACATCGAACGCCAGATTGGTGATTTTGTGCTGAAACGCGCCGACGGGCTGTACGCGTATCAGCTAGCCGTCGTGGTGGACGATGCCGAGCAGGGCATCACGGACATCGTGCGCGGCGCCGACCTGCTCGATTCAACGCCGAGGCAGATTTATCTGCAGCAATTACTGGGCTACGCGACGCCGCGATATGCCCACCTGCCGGTGGCCGTCAATGTCATCGGCGAAAAACTCTCCAAGCAGTCGCTGGCAGCCCCCGTGGTGCCCGCGGAGCCGGTAACCGCACTCAATGCAGTACTGGAATTTCTCGGTCAGCAGCCTGTGTCCGGTTGCGGGCCGGAAGACACGCAGGCATTCTGGACTCAGGCCATCGCCGGCTGGCGCATGGACCGCACGCCGAAAACGCGCACGCTGCATGCGCCGGCCCCACCGGATATCAGATAACTTTACTGGTACGCAGCGCCGCAATGGTTTTGGCGTCGTAACCCAGTTCACCCAGTATCGCGTCGATCAGTATTTCCCCGGACGGAACACCTCGACTTCGGCCAGCATGACGCGCACCGAGAAATGCTGCGCGAATTCATCGAGCACCTGTTGCGCAATCGTCTCGGCAATCGCTCGCTCGCAGATGATTTTCATCTCGATAGTACGGTCGGTTTCACCGACGCCCTCGCGATGGCGTGCACCTTCTGAAGAAAAACTGCCGCCGCGCACTTCGTGCACCGTGTAACCATGCGCACCCAGCCGCGCGAGCAGCGCCATCAGGCGCGCTTCAAGCACGAACTCGGCGATGATGGTCAGCTGGCAGCGGATATGGGTCTGAGTATTCATGATGCGCTCCCCAGTATGGTCAACAGCGGGATGTTGACGAACACATTAAACGGAAAAGTCACCGCCAGCGCCGCGGAAATGCCCAGCGCGGGATTGGCCTCGGGCACCGCCATGCGCATCGCCGCGGGTGCCGCGATGTAGGACGCACTCGCCACCAGCACCGCAAACAGCGTGGCGCCGCCGGGCGTCAGTCCGATAATCCAGATGCCGCAGGCCA
>Ga0335396_10005165_pt1 | contig 13639 bp, 16 predicted proteins | sample FRY02_FD_205743 | JGI IMG/M metagenome (GOLD analysis project Ga0335396, IMG submission 205743) | Freshwater microbial communities from Lake Fryxell liftoff mats and glacier meltwater in Antarctica - FRY-02 (spades assembly) (version 2) | ecosystem: Environmental > Aquatic > Freshwater > Ice >... | reverse complement strand
CATCCACACCCGCTTCCAGCAAAGGGGCGGCGCCCGCCGACATCGTGCTGGTGTGTCCGACGCAGGTGGCACCGGTGATGCCACGTCTGGCGGTGCGCGGCGGGATTACCGGTGTGGTGAAGGCCCAGGCCGTCATTGTCGACGGCGAGGTGCGGGACGTACGCATACTGTCGGGACCGCCAGTCTTTCACAATGCCGTGCGCACCGCGATGCGGCAGTACCGTTGCGCGTCGAATCGGGTCGAAGTGCTGGCGACGCAGGAGTTTATTTTCAAAGTCGATTGATGGTGCGTTGTGCGTCGACCATGGCGTCGTTCTGGAAATTGGCTGGATGCGACGACAGCTTGGGCTAAAGTCAAGCCACCATGTACATGCCACCCCAATTTCTTGCGAAGGATGCCGATCACGCCATGGCGCTGATGCGAGCCCATCCACTGGCAACCCTGATCAGCAATGACGATGAAGGTTTTGCGTTCTTGTCGCATCTGCCGCTGCATCTGGAGCAGCGTGACGGGGGGCTGGTGTTGCTCGGGCATTGTGCGAAGCCCAATGCGCACTGGCGTTATCTGTCGCAGCGACCCCAGGCGGTGGTGAGTTTTCTCGGCCCACATGCCTACCTGTCGCCGCGGGTCTATCCGGATCTGGCGCGGGTACCCACCTGGAACTACCTGGCCGTGCATTGCAGGGTGCAGGCGACATTAGTGGAGGATGCTCCGGCAAAGGACGCGCTGCTGAAAAAACTCATCGGGGACCATGATCCGGCCTATATTGCGCAGTGGATCGACTTGGGTGCCGACTTCCAGCAAAAGATGCTGGCCGGCATCGTGGCGTTCGAGTTGCAGGTGCTCGACCTGCAATGCAAGATCAAGCTCAATCAGCATCGGCCCGAATCGCATCAGAAACTGCGCGCCAGCTATGCAGCCGGCAACGAGAGCGAACGCGCGTTGGGCTTGTGGATGGACCGCATCGGCATCGGCCAGAACACGCCAGGCGGCCCGGATGCCTGAGTCTGGCGCAGACGACGCGCGCTTCATGGCGTTGGCGCTGGCGCAGGCGCAAAACGCGCTGACAGCCGGTGAGGTTCCGGTGGGGGCGGTGCTCGTTCGGGATGGCAAGGTTATCGCCACCGGCCACAACGCCCCGGTTGGGAACCACGACCCGACGGCGCATGCCGAGATCGCGGCCATGCGCGCGGCCGCGCAACTGCTTGGCAACTATCGGCTGGATGGCTGCAGCCTGTACGTCACGCTCGAGCCCTGCACCATGTGTGCCGGTGCCATGCTGCATGCACGGCTGGCCCGCGTGGTGTTTGGTGCACCGGATGCGAAGACCGGCGCGGCGGGCTCGGTGCTCGACGCGTTCGCCGATCCGCGCATCAACCACCAGACGCGCGTCAGCGGCGGCGTCCTGGCGCCCGAGTGTGCTGCCGTGTTGCAAGCCTTCTTTTCCCAGAAACGCCAGGAGAACCGCATGAACATCAACCCGTTGCGCGACGATGCACTGCGCACGCCCGAGTCGCGCTTTGCCGATCTGCCCGACTATCCATGGGCGCCGCACTACAGCAGCGACCTGCCCTCGCTCGCTGGCCTGCGCTTGCACTATCTGGACGAGGGCCCGCGCGACGCGCCGCTCACCTGGTTGTGTCTGCACGGCAATCCAGCCTGGAGCTACCTGTACCGCAAGATGATTCCGGTGTTTCTGGAGGCTGGGCATCGTATGGTGGCGCCGGACCTGCCGGGCTTCGGCAAAAGCGACAAACCCAAGAAGGACGAGGCCCATACCTTCAGCTGGCACCGCCAGGTATTGCTGGAACTGGTCGAGCGCTTGGATCTGAACAACGTGGTGCTGGTGGTGCAGGACTGGGGCGGATTGCTCGGGCTGACCTTGCCAATGGCGGCGCCGCAGCGTTACCAGGCTCTGCTGGCCATGAATACCGCGCTGGCGACGGGCGATGTACCGCTGAGTGCCGGATTCCTGGCCTGGCGCGAGATGTGCGCCAAGCATCCGCAATTCGACATCGCACGCTTGTTCGCACGTGGCAATGCGCAAATGAGCGAGGCCGAATGTGCAGCCTACATGGCGCCATTTCCGGACGCCGGGCACCGCGCCGCCACACGGGCGTTCGCGCCCATGGTGCCCGAGTTTCCCGATTCCGACGGGGCGGCGACCTCGCGCCAGGCGCGCGAATTCTGGCGCGAGTCCTGGACCGGCAAGAGCCTGATGGCGATCGGCGCCCAGGACCCGGTGCTGGGCGAGCCGGTCATGCAAGCCTTGCGCGCGCAGATCCGCAATTGCCCGGAGCCCACGGTGCTGGCCCAGGCCGGCCACTTCGTGCAAGAGCATGGCGAGCCGGTGGCGCGCGAGGCGGTGCGGGTTTTCGGCCACGGATAATGCTGCATTGTTTTGCCTGAGCGGATCCTTTCATGAGCCATATCTATATCTATTCGCCTTCGAGCGCCCAACGCGACAAGGCGGCGTTTCGCCGGGGTGTCGAGCGGCTCCAGGCGCTCGGCCACGAGGTCGAGGTCGACGCCGATGCGCTGGCCACGCATACGCGTTTTGCCGGCGACGACGCAACCCGTGTTGCAGCGATCCACCGGGCCGCCGCCAGCGGCGCCGACCTGGCCATGCTCAGCCGGGGCGGTTACGGCCTCACCCGCATCCTGCCGGCCATTCGTTATGCGGCTCTGGCCAAGGCGGTGGCGCGCGGCACTCGCTTCATCGGCTTCAGCGATTTCACCGCGCTGCAGTGCGCGCTATACGCCAAGACCGGCGCCATCAGCTGGATGGGGCCAGTGGTGCACGATGATTTCGGTCGCCCAGAGGTGGTCGACGACATCATGCAGGCCTGCCTGGAAGACCTCTTGTCCGAGCAGGGCGAAGGCGCAGGCTGGCAATTGCCCAAGCCGCCTGCACCCAAGGTCGACGCGCTTACGGCACCTGCGGCGCGGCCGATGCGACCGATCCGTGGCGCGGTGTTGTGGGGCGGCAATCTTGCGGTGTTCAGTTCGCTGGTTGGCACGCCTTATCTGCCGCAGGTCAAGGGTGGCGTACTGGTGCTCGAAGACATTGCAGAGCATCCCTACCGCGTCGAACGCATGTTGACCCAGTTGCTGTTGGCCGGTGTGCTGGCGCAACAAAAGGCGATCGTGCTCGGCCAGTTCACGCAATACCAGCTGACGCCGAATGACAAGGGCTACAAGCTGCAGACGGCGATCGACTGGTTGCGCAGCAAGATCAAGGTGCCGGTGCTGACCAACCTGCCGATGGGCCATGTCGCAACCAAGGTGGTGTTGCCGTTCGGTCTGCCGGTCGACCTGATGGTCGACGGCCGGGACGCGCTGATCTACTGGGGCGGCCACCAGCACTGATCCAACCGGCTTCGCGCAAGCTCAACTTTGTCGCGAGGCTCTGTGCCAGTTTGTCAGATCGACCATATTGCCGTCACTGGCGAAACATTGGGCCGCATCGCGTCATGGCCTTGCTGCAGGCCATGGGGGTCGAAGGTCCGGTGCAGGTGCGCCGCTCGCCAGAGGGCGAGGGCTCGTCGTTGACGGCGCATATCGATACGCCGCAGGGTTTGCGCAGCCTGTCGGTGGCTGCCTGACGCGCTTATTGCGGCTCGATCTTCGCGTCGCGGATCGCCTTGGCCCATTTGGCTGTCTCGACGACGCTGCGCTTGGCCAGGTCCGCTGGCGTGCCTGGCTCGGTGGAAAACCCGAGGGCCGCAAACTTCTCCTGGATGTCCTTGCTCTGTGCCGCTGCATTTACGGCCGTATTGAGCTTGTTGACGATGTCGGCTGGCGTGCCGGCAGGGGCGAATACCGCGAAGTAGGCGATCAGCTCGTAGTCCTTCAGACCCAGCGCTTCGTTGACGGTCGGGATGTCGGGCACCACCGGCGAACGCTTGGACGAGGTCACGGCCAGGCCGCGGATCTTGCCGCCCTTGATCTGGGGCACGGTGACCGCGAAGTCGGCACTGAACATCATGATCTGGCCACCGATCAGGTCGGTCATGGCAGCCGGTCCGCTCTTGTAGGGCACATTCGTCATCTCGATGCCGGCCATGCTGGCCAGCACGCTGGCGGAGACCAGCTGCGAGGTGCTGGCGCTGCCGAACGTCACGTTGCCTGGCTTGGCCTTGGCCAGCGCGACGAATTCCTTGAGTGTCTTGGCGGGCACGTCGTTGTTGACGGTGACGATCAGTGGCACCGAGCCCATGTAGGCGACGGGCGCGAAGGCGGTGTCCTGGTCGTAGGGCAGCGACTTCATCAGGCTCTTGAGTGCTGCGTTCGTGCTGTTGGTGCCGATCAGGATGGTGTAGCCATCGGGCGCAGATTTGGCAACCGCGTCGGCGCCGAGCATGCCGTTGACGCCTGGCTTGTTCTCGACCACGACGGGCTGGCCCATGGTCTCGGACATCTTGGCGGCGAAGGCGCGCCCGATCTGGTCGGTTGCGCTGCCGGCGGCGAACGGCACGATGGCCTTGATCGGCTTGGTCGGATACGACTGGGCCATGGCCACGGAGCCGACGGACGCCAGAGCGGCGAAAAGCGTGATGAAACGCGAAGCAGGACGCATGTGAGAGTCTCCAGTGCTGATTTTTGCTCGAAGCGAGTCGCGCGAGTTTAGGATAGTTCCGGGTTGATCTCGAGGTCCAGGATGGCTGCGCCAAGGGTTTTTCCGTGGGCGTCGAGGGCCAGCGAGCGGGTTACACCGCCGCCCAGCGCATCGTGCATGACAAATTGCAAGGCGCCCAGGTGCGGCAGCGGGTAGCGCACGACAGCGCCGTGCACGATGCCGCGGTAGTGGTTCTTGACGCATTCGGCGCTCAGGTGGCGTTCGAGCAGCGGGTAATGCGCCGGGTCGCGCGCGATCACGCTCAGCGTGGCGCGGTTGCCCTTGTCGCCGGAGCGGGCCAGTGCGATGTCTCGGATTTTCATGTCACATTTCCAGCATTTGGCAACGAGATTGGACGGCCTCGCGCGGCACAAGCGCTGACGCCGCGGCGACCACTTCGCGCACCGACTGCACGACACCACCGCCGCCGGCCGGGCCGTTCAGGTACAGGGCTTCGACCTCTTGCGCGGCACGCTCGGCCTGGGCGCGGGTGGTACAGCGCAGGGCCATCCGCACGCGCACCTCATAGGGTTCACGGTCGGCGCCCAGCGCCGGCCCATGCATGGCATTGACGCCGATCAGCTCGAGTCGGTGCTCCAGGCCGGACCAGCCCAGACGTTCGAGCCGGGCGCGCAACACGGCCAGCGCAAGCTCGCCACGCGCCCTTGCGCCGGGACCTGCATAGGAAATCTGACCCTCGCCAATGAAGCCGTCGCGGTAACCCAGCGTGGCCTTGAGAGTTTCGGGTCGAGGCTGGCCACTGGCGCCGCGCACACGCACCCGATCGGGACCGACGGATTCGAATGAAACCTGCGAGAAGTCCGCCACCACATCGGGCTGCAGATAACGGGCAGGGTCTTCGAGTTCGTACAGCAGTTGGGCGGTGCAACTCAGTTGATCGACCCGGCCGCCGGTGCCGGCCAGTTTGGTGATCACGGCAGTGCCGTCGGCGTCGACTTCGGCCAGCGGAAACCCGACCGTCGCCAAGTCAGGCACGTCGACGAAACCCGGGTCGGCGATATATCCGCCGCTGACCTGGGCCGCACACTCCAGCAGATGCCCGATGACGATGCCCTGGCCCAGCTGCGGCCAGTCGTTAGCCGCCCAGCCAAAGTGGTGCATCAGCGGCGCCAGGAACAGCGCCGGATCGGCGATGCGCCCGGCGATCACCACCTCCGCGCCCTGCTGCAGCGCCGGCAACAGGGCATCGGCGCCGAGGTAGGCGTTGGCCGATATCAGCTGCTGCGCCAGATCACCGGCGGTCTGGTCAGAGTCCATCAACGGGGTGTGCGGGTTTGCACGCAGCCAGGCCAGCACATCGTCGCCCTCGACCACGGCCACGCGCAGGTGTGGCAGCGCGAGTTCGTGTGCGACATCGAGCACTGCGTGCCCGGCTGCCATCGGGTTGGCCGCACCCATATTGGTCAGCACCGTGATGCCGCGTGCCTGGCAGGCCGGCAACACCGCGCGCATGCGTTCACGCAAGAGCGGGTCGTAGCCCTGCGTGGGGTCGGCGGCGCGGCGCAACTGCGCCAGCGCAATCGTGCGCTCTGCCAGGCACTCGAATACCAGCGCGTCGAGCTCACCGCGCTCGGCCAGGTCCTGGGCCGGGTCGATGCGGTCGCCGGAGTAGCCGGCGCCGGAGCCGATGCGGAAGATGGGGGACCGGGGCATTGCTGATTTGGGGAATGTGGAACAAGTGGATGTTAACGTCGACTCAGGTATGACGAACTGATGCGATGACGGCGGCTATGTGGCAGGGTGCTCCGGCTGGCCACATGTTCCGAAGTTGACCGGACGTTGGCCATTAGACAAACCATTGCCCTCTGAGTTGATGATCCACCGCGCAACCCGGTTGGCCGCCTTGCTGGCCATCCTGTCGACTTTGTTGCTGGCTGGGTGCGTTGAGACGCTTTGTCGGCGTCGAGCGGCTTTTAATGCACCACCGGGCATCCAAAGGGTGCGACCCTGACCCATTACAACAACGTCAACAACGCAGGTTTCGTGGTCAAGGCCATGCGATTGAGCGCGCAGGACCGGTTGTGTGTATCGGTGCCGCTGTAACACATCGAGATACCAGCTACTTCTTGAGCTTGTCCCGAAGCGCTTTCGAAAATGCTGCAGCCACAGCAGACAGGCGTGCAACGGCGGACTCGTAGACAACGCCGTCCTCGCGCTTGTCGACGGCCACGACCGTTACCAACAAGTGGTCATCCTCTACGGAGTAGACCAGCCGGACGCCTTGCTGGCGCAGCTTTATCTTGTAGCACCCCGCGAGCGGTCCATGAAGCTCACCGCCTGGAACATGCGGGTTGTCCAACCTCTTGGCGAGCAGCTTCTTGAGGTTGACTTGAACAGAACCGTCCAGCTTGCGCCACTCTTCCAATGCCTCGGGCATGAAGCGAAGCTTGTACTTGTGCTTGGCCTTACCCTTACCCTTACCCTTACCCTTAGAGGTCGTCAATGTCCACCTCGATAGCTCGCGCCTTCTCCGCAAGGCGGCTGGCCGCCTTGCGGTAGAGATCCTGGTCGGCAAGCTCTTCAAGCATGGCCTCGAAGAGGTGCGGTTCCACCATGTAGAACGCGGCTCGGTTGTGGTTGAGCACTGCGACAGGACGGTTGTTCGCTTCCCTAAGCACGGCGGCCGGGTTCTTCTTGAACTCGGACATGCTTACGGTGACGTCGGCGAGAATGGTTTCCATAATTAGCTCCATAATCAGGGCTAAATATAGCTACGTGCATCTGGTCTGTCAATCAGGCCAGGCCACGCCGACTCATCTGCGCGAGCGGAGCGTTCATCCATCCGGTCTTTGGAGTCGCACCATCGGGCTGACCCTTGTATCCCCGTGGCGAAAGCCTGGCCGAACGGATCGGCGTGTGGGATGGCCGACTGACGGGGCTAAGCTGGCTTCAGGGTTGGCCGGCGATGGATGGTCAGCCACAAGGATGCGACGATGATCAGGTTGATGACGCCTGCAATTGCCGCATTGGCATAGGTCCACTGATAGTCGCCGGTCAGGTCAAAGAGATAGCCGCCCTGCCAACCGCCCAGCCCGTGCCCGAGGTACGCAAACGCCGAGACGATCCCCAGTGACGAGGCGCGGCGCGACGGTGCGGTCAGGTTGCGGGTGGTCACGATGATCGACGTCATGACCCCGGCGTATCCAAAGCCATAGATCGCGGCATAAATATAGAAACTGCCCAGCCGGTCGAGGAAGACAAACCCCAGAACGAACAGCGTTTGCCAGGCTGAGGCGGTCAGATAGGCCGGGATCGCCCCAATCAGGTCGGTCAGCTTTCCGAACGCGACACGCCCGGCAATGGCGACCATCATCATCACGAACAGGACGCTTCCCGCCTCGGGCGCGGCAAAACCCTTGCCCTGAATGAGCGGCACCAGATGCATGAGGGGAACCGACATGCATGTGCAGCAGAAGACAACGGCCAACGCGATCCAGGCGGTGATAACGGCGTTGGGCAAACCTGACGGAGTTTGATCGGCAAGGCCGGACTTACCGGCCAGCGCGGGCGGATCGCGCAGGAACACCGCGACGGGCAACAACACTGCGATGGTGATCAACCCCTGCGCCATCATCGCGTGCCGCCAGCCAAGCGACTCGATCATGAAGGCGCCACTGAACGGGACGCCACCTTGCCCAAGCGCCTGGCCCGCAGACGCAAGGCCGATCGCAAGACCGGCCCCAAGCGTGAACCAATTGCCGACCAGCGCCATCAACGGGGCCGACAAGGCCCCGCCACCCAGCGCACCGGCCAGAAAGAACAACGCGTAGAACTGCCAAAGCTCGCTGGCCATCGAGGCGACGATAGAGGCAAGTCCGGTTGCGACAATGCCCAGCATCGCAACGGGTCGAACGCCAAACCTATCGGCGGCGAACCCCATGACCAACGATCCCACTGCGAGGCCGACCAACCCTGAGGTGTTGATCAGCGCGATGTCGCCCCGGCCCCATCCCTCGGACAGGCCCATCGGGACAAAATAGACCGACAGGCCGTTGACCAATTGCCCCATCGTCACCGCCAGGATCAGGGTCGATACCCCCAAGACCACCCAGCGATAGCGCGGGTTGTCGTCGCTCTGCACCGCCGTTTTCATATTCTTGCCCTCTGCCACCTCATGCCTTGGCTGCGGCAACATAGCAGAGGATCGAGGTGCAGGTCAAATTTCAGCTTTCCATGGCGCTGATCCGGCAGTCGGTACTCCAGCGTGAAATGGAGGCGACCTCGGTCGTTCATGCCCTGCACGTCGAAGGCCGAACCGAGCTGACCTTGGGGAAGCGGTTACTGTCCGGCACCTGTGTTGATCGAAAGAGTGGTGCAGGGTGCACCTGATCGACAATGGAGGTCGCCAGCGGCGAGGACCAGGCCACAGTGACGGAATGCTTCCCGCGACGCCGACCGCCAGGGGCGAGGCCCATAAATCACCGAGAGTCACCCATGAACCAATCCATCCCATCTACCGCGCTGCAACTGCGCTCGCTCGTGCAGGCTGACGGCAGCTTGCAGATCAGCCTGGAGCCAACGCCCGTTCCCGCTCCGGGTCCTGACGAGGTGTTGATCCAGGTGCAGGCAACGCCGATCAACCCGTCGGACATTGGCCTGCTGTTTGGACCGGCCGATCTGTCCTCTGTGAAGGTGACGGGCAGCGCCGACCGGCCGGTGGTCACCGCCCGCATTCCCGAACGCGCCATGCCCGGCATGGCCGCGCGCCTGGGGCAGAGCATGCCTGTGGGTAACGAGGGTGCCGGGCTGGTGGTTGCCGCCGGTTCCTCGCCCGCCGCGCAGGCCTTGCTCGGCCGCACGGTGGGTGTGATCGGTGGGGCCATGTACGCGCAGTACCGGGCCATGCCTGCGGCGCAGTGCTTGGCGCTGCCGGCCGGCACCACGGCGGCCGAAGGGGCATCGTGCTTCGTCAACCCACTCACCGCACTGGGCATGGTCGAGACCATGCGGCGCGAAGGCCACACGGCGCTGGTGCACACCGCAGCAGCAAGCAACCTGGGCCAGATGCTCAACAAGGTCTGCCAGAAAGACGGCATTGGCCTGGTCAACGTCGTTCGCAAGCCCGAGCAGGCTGCACTGCTGCGTGGAATCGGCGCCAAGCATGTGTGCGACAGCAGTTCACCTGGATTCATGGACGAGCTGACCAACGCGCTGGAGAGCACGGGCGCCACGATCGCGTTCGACGCCACCGGCGGCGGCACACTGGCCGGGCAGATCCTGCAATGCATGGAAAGCGCTATCAATCGCAACGCCAAGGAATACAGCCGCTACGGTTCGGCGGTGCACAAACAGGTCTACCTGTATGGCCACCTGGACCCACGCCCGACCGAAATCCAGCGCAGCTTCGGCATGGCGTGGGGCGTGGGTGGCTGGCTGCTATTCCCCTTCTTGCACAAGATCGGGCCCGCTGCGGGCCAGGCGCTGCGCGAACGCGTGGCCGCCGAGCTCAAGACCACGTTCGCCAGCCACTATGCGCGCACGGTATCGCTGGCCGACGCACTGAGCGCCGACGCCATCGCCTTCTATGGCCCGCGCAACACCGGCGCCAAGGTGCTGATCGATCCGTCGATGTGATCGAGTGACGGCAGTCCGGAGGCGCAGGGCGCGGACGCGCTCCCGGTGATGAGCCATCATTTATCCAACTGGAACGAATGACTGTTCCAGACTGGGTGCGGTCGCACAGATTTGGGTCTTGAACGACTGCGGCAACCGATACCTGACGTTGGCCCCCTTTTGGGGCGGGTGTCCGCTCATACCTGAAGCTGACGTTCACTGTGGGTCAGCCAGTTGCGCGTTGCCCAGCCAGCGGCGAGGCCTGGCCAGCGACTGCTCCCGCCGGCATCGAGCTGACACTTCCCAGCCATTCAGGGTACCAGCCGCGTGGACTTGTGGGGCGGCTTTGCGAAAGCGGTCGGCCAATCGCCAATGAAAACGGCACCCGAAGGTGCCGCGATTGGAGTAAAGGTGAATCAGGCCGGACGCTTGCGACGAACGGCTGCCAAACCAGCCAGGCCGAGGCCGAGCAATGCGAGTGAGCCGGGCTCCGGAACGTTGTTGCCAGGTGGCGGCGTGATCGGCGGAGGGAACGATCCATCTTCGATCGTGAAGGCCGAGTACGTCACACTGGACTGGGAGAAGTTGTAGAAAGCCATGGCGCCGTTCATGAAGGAGCCCGTGATATCTAACTGCTTCACCCCGTTGACGAACACCTCGAGATCGGTCGGACCAAAGTCGAACGTGAATTCATAATCTGTGCCGAGAGCCCATCCCGTGCTGCCCAGTGTTACGTCCCGCGTTGAAGCTCCTCCAAGCCAGAACCAGCCACTGTGCCCGCAAGGTTGGCGTGTTGCCAAAACTCGTCCGCATCGGGAATACCGCTGACGCGCGAGACCGCCAGCCCAGCCTGCGCTGTGCCGCCCAACGAATTCGAAGGTGATCCGAAGTCGAAAGATTGGGTGCCGCGCTTCCAGTCGATCAACAGGTAGTTCGCCGACGCGTTGTTCGTGTCTCCTGAGTGATAGCCGAGCGCGAAGCCGATGTAGTCGTCGTCGCCATTGCCGGACGAACTGATCTTGCCGGTGATTTTCGAGCCGAACGTATTGAAATCACTGACGAACAGCGTCGGTTGCCCGTTGGCGGACTGGAACACGCTGTTGCCGCCAACCTGCACGGTCCACACGCCTGCGCCAAACCCACTCACCGCGGGATAGGACTCGGCCGCCCAAGTGCTCAGATTCACCGGCGCGGCCAGCACCACGGATGCCGATGCCCACAAAAGGCCGGCCATGATTGTTTGCGATTGGATCTTCAAGAGGTTCTCCTCGATTGTTTGATAGATGGCAGTCGGGCGATCGTCACGCCTATGCTGCCCGGTTTAAATATGAAAGCACGATGTATGCCATCCCGACTCCCGCGCCGCGATTCACCGCCCCAACTCGTGCCCAAACGCACCTCGCGATCCAGATCGCGCTGCCGGTCTCGGCGCTACTGTAAAGAATGTCGACAACATTCGGAGCCTTGAGAGCAGGGTCAGTGACCAGTTGATCCCAACGCCTACCTTGTCGGCACTCGCGGCACCACTGTCACGGCTGCACGGGTCGGCATCCTACAAATCTTAACGATTGCAGACTTACCCTGTTGCGCCATCCTGACCGGCTGCTCCCTGCCATCAAGAGACGTACGCCTTGTCAAGATGAGCTGCAGTTCTTGGCCGGGACTTCGAGTACGCCGCAGCGCCCGATAGCTGCCGCTCGCGGGAACGCGCCAGCGACTGCCAGCGCACCGGCCATCGCCGGATCAATCCGATCCGCTGCCGCCATGGTCGGTCTCGACTGAGCCTCAGCTATGCTGTGGTCGGCCGTGAGACAGGGTAAGCAGGACCAACCTCGACGCTCAAGTCCCGGCGCATGATTGAGTCACGCCCGATGTACATCACCGACCTCACACATTTCCTCGACAAGTCTGGCGCAATCGGCCCCGTCAAGGGTCCAGTCCGCGCTATGGCGCAGTTTCTTGTCGACGTGGTCACCCATGCGTCTGACGCCACAAGACACGCCTTGACCGCTCCGACCTGCTTCAAGTGCAAGAAGATCGCGGTCGAGGCTAATCGGGCCCATGACGACGCCGTCGTATGGATCTGCCCCGCCTGCCGCACAGAGGGTCGGATTTCGAACTGGAAGGGCAGCCTATGGGATTTACGCGACCGCCCGCAGGCCCGCAGCAGCTAATCCGAGAAATCCCATGGGCTTGTCGTCGAAGTTGTTCCTGCTCTCCGCCGACGACACGGTGCACGCACTGTCCAACGCGGCCTTCATGCGAATGTTGCGCCGGGAATCCATCGCCCGCATTCCGGAATTTGCCGGGCAGCGCGTTCGCCAGGCCAGCGCCATCGTCGAGGTGGCGAATGGCGTGCCAACGCGGATAATCCGCTGCACATTCGCCATTCTCGACATCGATGAGCATGGTGTGCTTGATGTCGACCGTTGGAACGCCCAGCAGTTCGCCCGTGTCGGTGACCCGCTCGCACCTGAGCGACCAGACCGCGGGAGCATGCCTCAAATCATCGATGCCGCCAGTCGTTTCGTCGCTCGCGGCGGATCCTGGGAGCCAGATCAAACATTGCTGCATCGCATAGAAGAGGCGGCGCTGCTGAAACTGGTCTGCTCCCGGGTGCAAGTTGTGCGTTGAACTGCCCGTCCGCCCGGCCGTTCGCGCCCAAATCGAGTTCAGCTTGCCCACGAGCTGCCGGTCGCCCAAGGCCCGGACTTCGCCGACCCTGCCAAGTCGACATTCACGTTGCGGCGGTCAGCCCCTACCCTGTGTCAAAGGCGCAAGCTGTCAAACTTTCGGTTGCCAAAAATTGTCAAAAGCGGGCAGGTCTCTTGATCCGTCACTAGTTTTGCTACCCCACCGCAACGTTGATTTCATTCGGTCGTTCATCGCAAGCGACGCCCGCCACCGTGGATCGGTTTCCATGGGCCTGCATCACAAAAGTCAGGACACCCCCCACAATCGGGGGCGTCCATCCGGTCTTTGGAGTCGCACCATCTGGCCACAACCCACCCGCACCACCATGAACCGATTGCAGTCAGAGCTCGATCGCCTGTACCTCCCCAGGCCACAGGATCGCATTGACGCTGACATGCAGCCAGCGGCCCTGATAGACACCTCGGGCCGGGTGCGTGCCATGGTGATGGAGCTGGCGCGACCGGTGGACTGGGAGGCCTTGTCCAGAGTCTGGCACGGTGTACAGGTCCAACTTGAACTTCCTGCCCCTGCCATTGCCGTCTCCGGTATCGATGGGCTTCAGCTTTGGTTCTCGCTCGCAGAGCCGATCGCGGTCGCACAGGCGCATGCGTTTCTTGAGGGTTTGCGGCAGCGGTTTCTGGCTGATATTGAATCCAGCCGCGTTCGCTTGATGCCTGCGTCAAGTGCCTCAGCGCTGCGCCAGGACCTCCATGCCGCGCGGGTACCGGCGCTGCAAGAAGACAGCGGCAACT
>Ga0335396_10005156_pt1 | contig 13658 bp, 10 predicted proteins | sample FRY02_FD_205743 | JGI IMG/M metagenome (GOLD analysis project Ga0335396, IMG submission 205743) | Freshwater microbial communities from Lake Fryxell liftoff mats and glacier meltwater in Antarctica - FRY-02 (spades assembly) (version 2) | ecosystem: Environmental > Aquatic > Freshwater > Ice >... | reverse complement strand
CTGGAAGCGTGCGGCGCAGCAGGCAGGGACTGGGACGAAATCACCCGCCCAGTGAAGCACATCGGGCCCATGCCCGCATCCGAAGATGCGGTGCCCCCGCGCCGGGGCCCGCCTCCCACCGGCTTCCCGGCGGAGTGGACACGGGCGCGCAGCGCGATACCATGGCTCCATGTTCGATTTCCTCGCTGATTCCCCGCGGGACCGGGCGGTGCTCTGCGGCCCCGGCCATTCCCGGCGCGAGTTTTTGCAGATCGGGGCGCTGTCCGCGCTCGGGCTCTCCCTGCCGCAGATGCTCGCGGCCGAGTCCGCCGGCCTCACCCAGCCCGGGTCCGACAAAAAATCGTGCATCATGATCTTCAATCTCGGCGGGCCGAGCCATCTCGACCTCTGGGACATGAAACCCGAGGCCCCCTCTGAAATCCGCGGTCCGTTCTCGCCGATCCGGACCCGGTCCGACGCCTTTGAGCTCTCCGAACTGCTGCCGCTCCACGCGAAACTCGCGGACAAGTTTTCCCTGGTCCGCTCGTGCCACCATGACGGCGCGGCCGTGCACGACGCCGGCTGGCAGATGCTGCAGACCGGACGGCGCTTCACCGGTGGCATCCAGACGCCACATGCCGGCGCGGTCGCCAGCTACCTGCTCGGCCGCCGCACCGACCTGCCTCCCTTTGTCGTGCTGCCGCAATTGATGGGCCGCGGCGGCGGAAACCTGCCCAACGGCCAGGCCGGCGGGTTTTTGGGCAAGGCCCACGATCCGTTCGCCCTGATGGCCGATCCGTCGCAGAAGAATTTCCGGGTGCCCGACCTGCTGCCGCCCGACCAGATCGGTGCGGCGCGGCTCGACCGCCGCCGGCGGCTGCGCGACATCGTGGAGGGCGCGGTCCGCGAGTTCGAGGCCAGCGAGGATGCGCGCCTGATGGACGAGAATTTCCATGCCGCCTTCCGCATGATGACCAGCGAGCAGGCGCGCCAGGCCTTCGCGCTGGCGGACGAGCCGACCGCGGTGCGCGAGCGTTACGGCATGAACCGCTTCGGCCAGTGCTGCCTGCTGGCCCGCCGCCTGATCGAAAACGGCGTGCGCTTCGTCACCATCAACACCTTCCTCACCGTGTTTGACGAGATCACCTGGGACATCCACGGCTCCAAACCCTTCACCTCCATCCAGGGCATGAAGGAGATCGTCTGCCCGATGTACGACCAGGCCTACAGCGCGCTCATCGAGGACCTCGGCCAGCGGGGCATGCTCGACGACACGCTGGTGGCGTGCCTGTCCGAATTCGGGCGCACCCCCAAAGTCAACCCGGCCGGCGGGCGCGACCACTGGCCGCAATGCTTCACCACCTACTTCGCCGGCGGCGGCATCCAGGGCGGACGCGCCATCGGCAAAAGCGACCCCATCGGCGGCTTTCCCGCCGAACGGCCGGTCGGCCCGGGCGACCTGGTCGCCACCGTCTTCCACAGCCTCGGCCTCGACCACAAGGCGCACCTGCCGGGCCCTGGCGGACGGCCGTTTTTCCTCACCGACCTCGGCACCGAGCCGATCCGGGAATTGTTTGTCTGAGCCGCCACGGCATCCCGCCCCCATACGACCCAATCATGACCGCCTGGCCCACCCGCCTCGTCCTCGTCCTGTTGCTGGCCGCCGCCGCCGGGCCGCTTCGCACGGCCGCCGCCGATGCGCCGTCCTTCCGCCATGACGTGCTGCCGATCCTTTCCAAGGCCGGCTGCAATACCGGCGGCTGCCACGGTGCCATCGCCGGCAAGGGCGGCTTCCGGCTCTCGCTCTTCGGCTACGATCCCGAAAAGGACTATTTCACCATCACCCGCGAAGTGCGCGGGCGCCGTGTCGAAAAAGCCGACCCGGCCCGCAGCCTGCTCCTGACCAAACCCACCACCGCCGTGCCCCACAAGGGCGGCCGGCGGCTTGAGCCCGGCTCCGAGGAGTACGCCATCCTCACCGCCTGGATCAGCGCGGGCGCACCGCCGCCCGGACCTCACGACCCGGTCGTCACCTCCCTCCGGGTCACCCCGGCCGAAGCCGCCCTCGCCCCCGGCCGAAAACAAAAACTCGCGGTGCACGCCACCCTCAGCGACGGCACCACCCGCGACGTGACCCGCTGGGCGAAATTCACCTCCGCCGACGAGGCCGTGGCCACCGTCGACAGCGCCGGCGAGGTCAGCGGGATCGCCCATGGCGCGGGGGCGGTCACGGTCTGGTATTCCTCGCAGCTCGCCACCGCCCGCATCGTCGCGCCCTTTCCACACCTGGTGGACGAGGCGGCCTATGCCGCCGCGCCCCGCACCGGCTTCATCGACGAGTTGGTGCTCGCTCAGCTGCAAAAACTCCGGCTCCTCCCCTCGCCGCCGGCCGCCGACACCACCTTTGTCCGCCGCGCCCACCTCGACACCATCGGCCGCCTGCCCACACCCGACGAGGCGCGCGCCTTCGTCGCGGACCCCGCGCCCGACAAACACGCGCGGCTGGCCGACGCCCTGCTCGCCCGCCCCGAATTCGTCGATTATTGGGCCTACCAATGGTCCGACCTCCTGCTCGTCACCAGCTCAAAACTCCGGCCCGAACCGCTCAAGGCCTACGCCGGATGGATCCGCGACCAGGTCGCCGCCAACCGCCCCTGGAACGAGATGGTGACCGACCTGGTCACCGCGCGCGGGTCCTCGCTGGAAAATGGCGCGACCAACTTTTTCGCGGTTCACCAAGATCCCGAAACGATGGCCGAAAACGTGAGCCAGGCGTTTTTGTCGCTCTCGATCAACTGCGCCAAATGCCACAACCACCCGTTGGAAAAATGGACCAACGACCAGTATTACGCCTTCGCCAATCTCTTCGCCCGCGTCCGCGCCAAGGGCTGGGGCGGCGACCCCCGCAGCGGCGAGGGCACCCGCACACTCTACCTCGAGCCCCGCGGCGACCTGATCCAGCCGCGCACCGGCCGCCCCCAGCCGCCCGCCCCGCTCGACGCCCCCGCGCTCGATCCCGACGCCCCCGGTGACCGCCGCGAGGCGCTGGCTGAGTGGCTGACCGCACCGGACAATCCGTACTTCGCCCGCGCCATTGCCAACCGGGTCTGGGCCAATTTCCTCGGCACCGGCGTGGTCGAACCGGTCGACGACCTGCGCGTCTCCAACCCGCCCAGCAACGAGCCGCTGCTCGCCGCGCTCGCGGACTTTGTGGTCGCACAGCAGTTCGACCTCAAGGCGCTGATGCGGGAGATCCTTGTATCTCAGACCTACCGGCGCTCCAGCGAGGTGCTGCCGGAAAATGCCGACGACCGGCGGTTTTACGCCCGCCACCAGCCGCGCCGCCTGATGGCCGAGGTGCTCAGTGATGCCATCACCGACGTGACCCAGGTCAGCGAGACCTTCACCGAGCTCGCCTTGAACGACGGGTCAAACGAGGCCACCACCCGCTACGCCCCCGGCACCCGCGCGCTCGAGCTCCAGGACTCGGCGGTCAGGAACTATTTCCTCAAAACCTTCGGCCGCAATGCGCGCGACATCACCTGCGAATGCGAACGCAGCAACCAGCCGAGCCTGGTCCAGGTGCTCCACCTCGCCAACGGCTCGACCATCAACGACAAACTCGCCGCCCCCGCAGGCCGGGTCTCCGCCCTGCTCGCCCGCGCCCTGCCCCCGGAACACCTCATCGAGGAACTGTGGTGGCTGGCGCTGAGCCGCCCGCCCGGCGACTCCGAACGCGCCCCAACCGCCGCCGTGCTCGCCGCCACCCCCGCCGAAGAGCACCGTGCCGCCGTCGAAGACCTCTTCTGGTCGCTCCTCACCAGCCGCGAATTCCTCTTCCAGCACTGATCCCACCTCCCGCCCCCGCCATGCGCCCGCACCCTTTTGTTGTCTTGTTAGGAAGCGCCGTCCTGGCCGCGGCCGACAGCGCGCCGCGCTACGAGACCGACATCGCCCCGATCCTCCGCAGCCACTGCGCTGGCTGCCACAACGACGCGGACCTCGAGGGCGGCCTCTCGGTGGAAACCTTCGCCGCGCTCCGCGCCGGCGGCGGGGACCACGGCGACCCGGTCGCGGCGGGCGACCCGGGGGCGTCGATGTTGCTCCGCCTGGTCGAAGGTGCAGAAAAGCCGGTGATGCCGCCAAAGGACGAACCGCGCGTGCCGGCCGGGGCCGTGGACACGCTGCGGCGGTGGATTGCCGCGGGTGCGCCCGGACCCGCGCAGGACGACTCGATCCTGCGCCGCCTGAGCGTGCCGCTGGCCGCGCCCGCCACGGGAGCCGCCCCGATCACCGCCGCCGCCTTTTCGCCGGACGGCACCCGCCTCGCGGTCGCGCGGAGCGGAGCGGTGGAAATCCGCGACGCAGCCACCAGCACTGTGCTCACCACCTTCACCGACCTGCCGGACAAGGTGAACGCGGTGCATTTTTCCGCCGACGGCGGCCAGGTGGTGGTGGCCGGGGGCATTCCCGGCCTGACCGGGGTCGCCCAGATCCGCGGGGCGGCCAGCGGGGTGGTCATCCGGGAATTTGGCCTGCACCGCGACGTCCTGTCGGATGCCGAGCTCTCGCCGGACGGCACCCTGCTCGCAACCGCGGGTTATGACCGCATCATCCGGCTGTGGAACCCCGCCGACGGCTCCCTGGTGCGCTCGATCGACGTGCACAAGGGCGCGATCTTCGATCTCGCCTGGCATCCGTCCGGCACCGTGCTCGCCTCCGCCAGCGCCGACGAAACGGTCAAACTCTGGCGCGTCGCCGACGGGGAGCGGCTCGACACCCTGAACCAGCCGCATGGCGAGCTGGCCGCCGTGCACTTCACCCCGGACGGCGGGCACATCGTGGCCGCCGGCGCGGACAAACGGCTGCATCTCTGGCAGTTCACCTCCCGCACCGAACCCGGCCTGAACCCTCCGCTGGCCGCGCGCTTCGCCCACGAGTCCGCCATTCATGGCCTCGCCATCACCAGCGACGGCCGCCATTTGCTGAGCAGCGCAGACGACCGCTCGCTCAAGCTCTGGAGCCTGCCCGGCCTGGAGCTGCAGCATGACTTTGGCCCGCAGCCGGACCTCTCGCCCGTGCTGCTGGCCGCTCCCGCACCAGGGACCTTCTGGCTCGCGCGCCTGGACGGCACCACCGCCGCCGTGGCCGTGCCGGCGGCCGCGCCCGACTCCATCGCGGCCGCCGCCCCGCCGGACCTGCCGCCACCCACGGCGGCGGACGCCCCCCCGGCGGAGCCCGCCACCATCGCCGAGGCCGAACCCAACGACACGCCCGTCACCGCGCAGCCGCTGGCCTGGCCCGCGCTCGTGACCGGGGCGATTGCCTCCGCCGGCGAGGCCGACGTCTTCCGCTTCCACGCCCGCGCCGGCGAAGAGATGGTTTTTGAAATCACCGCTGCCCGCTCCGGATCGAAGCTCGATTCCCGGCTAGAGGTGCTCGACGCCGTGAGCGGCGGGCCGGTCGAACAAGTCGTGCTCCAGGCGACCCGGGACACGTGGTTCACCTTCCGCGGCAAAGATTCGGATACGTCCGACGATTTCCGTCTGCAAAACTGGGCCGAGATGGAGTTGAACGAATACCTGTATGCGAATGGCGAGGTGGTGCGGCTCTGGCTCTACCCCCGCGGGCCGGACTCCGGGTTCAAGGTCTACCCCGGGGGCGGCCGGCGCTGGACGTATTTCTCCACCCCGGCCCTGGTCCACGCCCTCGGCGAACCGGCCTACATTGTCACCCCCCTGCCGCCCGGCACCCAGCCGGCCCCGAACGGCCTGCCTGTCTTCCGCGTGAATTTCGAGAACGACGACGACCCCATGCGCCGCCTCGGCGCGGACTCGCAACTCCTCTTCACCGCACCGCGCGAGGGCTCCTATGCCGTGCGGGTGACCGATGTCCGCGGCTTCGGAGCCGCCAAGGGGTTTGACTACACCCTGGCCATCCGCCCGCGCCGCCCGGACTTCACCGTCCAGGTCGGCGGACGCGACCCCAAGGTCAGCCCGGGCAGCGGGCGCGAAATCGTCTTCACCGCGGAACGCCGCGAAGGATTTGACGGACCGATCCGGATCGACGCCACGGGCGTGCCCCCCGGCTATGCCCTCAGCACCCCGGTCGTAATCGAGGCGGGCCAGACCACCGCCATCGCCGTGCTCAGCGCCGCCGCGGAGGCGGGCGATCCCGACGCAGCCACCGACCAAGCCGTCACCCTGACCGCGACCGCCGTCATCGGCGGCCGGGAAACGCGGCGCGCGCTCGGCGGCCTCGGTGACCTCCAGCTCGGTCCGCCCGCCACGGTGCTGGTCGTCATCACCACCGCCGGGGAGCAGGTATCCGGGCCGGACGGGCTGCCCGAATTTGTCATCCGCCCAGGCGAAACCATCACCGCCCGGGTAAAAACGACCCGCGTGAATTTTCCCGGCCGCATCGAGCTGGGCGGCGACGATGCGGGTCGCAACCTGCCGCACGGCCTCTACATCGACAACATCGGCCTGAACGGCCTGCTCATCGTCGAAGGCCAGACCGAACGGGAGTTTTTCATCACCGCCGCCCGCATGGCCGCTCCCGGAACCCGGCAGTTCCACCTGCGCGCCACTGCCGACGGCGGCCAGGCGTCGCAACCGGCGCGCCTCACCGTGCTCCCGCGCGAAAACGAAACCGCCGGACGCTGATTCAGGCGCAACCTGCGACTGGACTTCCAGACGCAGGGTGAGACGCAACTTCCAAGCGCAAGGTGGGACGCGACTTCCAAGCGCAAGGTGGGACGGGACTTCCAGGCGCAAGGTGGGACGGGACTTCCAGGCCCGTAAGCGGCGGGCGCACACCCTCAGGAACCCCGCCTACACCTCCTTCTGCGCGCCCAAGCGTGCCCCGCTCGTGCCCCGCTCGTGCCCCGCTCGTGCCCCGCTCGTGGTCCACTCGTGGTCCACGCGTGGTCCCCATGCGGGAACCGCCCGAGAAGGCGCATGCTGTGGGGCCGCGGATCGTCCTCACTGCCTGCGCGCCCGGAGGTCGCGCCCCACCCGTCGCGCCCCATCGCGCGCAGCACCACCTGCGGTTGCTCCACCCGCCATTCGTGCGTATGGCATGCTCACGCCATGGACCCCTTGTTGACCTTTCCCGAAGCCCGCGTGCTCGGCTGCCTGCTCGAAAAAGAAGCCACCACCCCGGATTATTATCCGCTGACGCTCGCGGCCGTCATCAACGCCTGCAACCAGACCTCCAACCGGGAACCAGTGGTGGGATTCACCGAGGCCGAGGTCGATGAAGCCCTCGCCGGCCTGCGTCGGAAAAAGCTCGCCTCCATGCTCCACCTCGCCGGCTCCCGCGCCCCCAAATACAAACACCTCGCCGAAGGCTACTTCCCGGGATTCCACCAGGCCGAACGCGCCCTGCTCGCCGTCCTCCTCCTGCGCGGCACCCAGACCGTCGCCGAACTCCGGTCGCGCACCGAGCGCCTGTTCGCCTTCGCCGATCCCGAGGCGATCGAGACGTCTCTGCGCCGGCTCATGGAATGGCAGGATGGTCCGCTCGTTGTGTTTCATCCGCCGGGCAGCGGCCGCCGCGCCGCCACCTACGCCCCCCTGCTCTTTCCCGAACCCGCCGGCCCTTCGGCCACACCGGTCGCCATCACTGGCGCCACACCCGCTGCCCCCGCGGTCGCCGTCGCCGACTGGCGCACCGCCATGGAACAGGAAATGGCCGCCCTCCGCACCCGCCTCAGCGCCCTGGAATCCGCCCTGGGGGTCACGCCGCCCGCGGAACCGTAGCCGTTTGGCCTTCGCCGCCAAATCAAGACCACTGGAGCTTCGCACGCAACCTGCCGGCGCAAGGTGGGGCGCGACCTCCGGGCGCGCAGGCGGTGAAATCAAACCGCGGCCACCAACCACCCCACTCCTCCATCGACACGCCCGGGACACCGGCTGTCCGACGGGCCGTGCGGAGCCACCGCCGCAAACGAACGGAAGTGCGCCCCCATAGAGCCCACACCCGCCGCCCCCAGCCCGAACCAAAACGATTCCAGCCTTCCCCCGCTTCCCAAGGTTGATCTCCGCCCACCCAGGAGTATGGATCCCATTCCCGCACACACTCAAGGAGGGGTGGTCGAGCGGTTTATGGCAGCGGTCTTGAAAACCGCCGAAGCGAAAGCTTCCGTGGGTTCGAATCCCACCCCCTCCGCCAGTTTTGGAAGCCTAAATGCCATTGAAATCAGGGATTTGTGAGACGCGATCCTCTGGATCAAGCTTCGCGCTGATTGGCAGGGATGAGCGACGTTTGGCGCAGATTGGTGGCAGAAAGTGGCCATAACGTGGCAACAATTTCGACTTCCCACTGCGCCCGGTTCCGCCACGCTTGGGCGAGGTAGGCAAACAACGGCTGCCCTGTCCCACGTTGCGTCAGGGCGTGGCCCGCCGCCCTGAGCAGTGTGCACGGTAGCCGCATTGTTCGCTCGGCATTATCATTTTGACCAGTGGCGCTTCCCGTAGCCGGAGCGTGTTGGAGCCGGTGTCGGTCCCACCATCGCCGGTCGATAGGGAGCCGCGTAGAGATCGTTGCAGCGGGCTTCGCAGTTTCCAGTGCTCCCGATCGGTGGACGGCTCGCATTGGATCGGCCGGCCCTCCTCGATCCAGGCTTCGACCTCGTAGAGCAGTGACCCGCAGCTTCTGAAGGACTTTGCCGCCCGTGGAAAGAAAACCTGCACAAGGGATCTGACCGGTCGCCTTTAACGAAGGGCCATTGGTCTCTTTATTAAAGAAAAGACTTATTTGCTTGAATAAGCCAATTCCTTATTCAACCTTCCGCATGCACCGTTCGGCTTCCGGCACCTACCACGTCACGGCGACCGCCGGCGAAGAGGTCCGTGCCTTTGTTCCCTACCCATTGCCGCCAGCGCCGCCCCTCGATCTCGCCGGCCAGCGCCAGCGGCTTCTTGAACGCGCGACACTGGCGGTGGGGCGACTCGACAGCGTCAGCACCTTGCTGCCAGATCCGCAGCTCTTTCTGTACGCCTATGTGCGCCGGGAGGCCGTCCTCTCCTCCCAGATTGAAGGCACCCAATCGTCGCTCTCCGACCTCCTGCTGTTTGAACTGGAGGAGCTCCCCGGGGTGCCATTCGATGACGTGGTCGAGGTCTCGAACTACGTGGCTGCCCTCGAACACGGCATGGCGCGACTGCGGGAGGGGTTTCCCCTGTGCAACCGGCTGCTGCGCGAGATGCACGCTCATCTGATGGCCCGCGGGAGGGGAAGCGAAACCCAGCCAGGCGAGTTCCGCCGCAGCCAAAACTGGATTGGCGGCACGCGCCCCGGTACCGCCCGTTTCGTGCCGCCGCCGCCACACGAGGTCGAACCCTGCATGGCCGCCCTCGAACGCTTTCTTCACGACGACACCGACGGGCTGCCGGTGCTCGTGAAGGCCGCCTTGGCCCACGTCCAGTTCGAGACCATCCATCCATTCCTCGACGGCAATGGGCGCTTGGGCCGCCTGCTCATCGCCCTGCTCCTCCATCAGGGCGGCCTGCTCACCGAGCCGCTGCTGTACTTGAGCCTGTACCTTAAGGCCCAACGCCCGGTGTACTACGACCTTCTCGACCGTGTCCGTACCCAGGGCGATTGGGAAGCGTGGGTCGACTTCTTTCTCGAAGGTGTGGAGCACACCGCGCTCGGTGCCGTCCAGACGGCGCGACAGTTGGTCGAGTTGTTCGAGGCGGACGCCCGCTCGCTTCAGGTCACCGGCCGTGGCGCCGCCACCACCTTGCGCGTCCTCGCCGCTCTCCGGCAGCGCCCCATGCTCAGCCTCAAACAACTCTGTGCGACAACCACCATGTCCTTCCCCACCGCCTCAAAAGCCATGCTCCGATTGGTCGAATTGGGCATTGCTCGCGAACTCACCGGACAGCGGCGCAACCGCATCTTCGTCTACGACGCCTACCTTGCCCGCCTCAACGAAGGCGGGCAACCGCTCTGAGCTTGGTGAAACTTGACCGGAAGGAAATCACTCTGTGTTGGGCCCCGGTCACCAACCAGTCAACGTCCGGCAACCGCTGCCGCCTCCTCCCGCACCCGGCGCCTGAGTTCCTCCGGCTGAAACACCTCAGCCCAACGCCCCCAACTCAGGATCCATCGGGCCACCTCTTCCAGACCGCGCAGGCGCAGCCTCAGCTCAATCGCCCCCTCCTCGGCCGGCACGGACCCGATTTCCTGGCTCGGGTGCCACCGGCGCTCGGCGACCACTCGCGCCGCGTACCCGCGGAACACGACCCGCACTTCCTGGTCGCCGCTGTCGGCATCCGGGTAATTCCAAACCTCGAAGCTGCCCCCCAAGTGGCTGCGCAGTGTGAAGTCGGCCGGTCGTTCGAAGGGCATCGTCGTCACATCCAGCTCCGAGATCCGCGGCAGGGCAAAGGTGCGCACCGCCCCGCGGTCGAGATCGAAGCCAAACAAGTACCACCCGTGGTCGACCTGGCCCAGGTGGTAAGGCGGTACCCGACGAGTCTCCGGCGCCTCGCTCGTCAACTTACGGTAGACGAACTCGATCTCTCGCCCCTGCAAAATGGCGTCCGACAGCGCGCCGAACAAGCGTGCATCGGCCTCGACAATCCCGGTCGCCCGCACCGAGAAGGCGGCGTCAAGTTCCGACCACGAAAACGACACTTCGTCGCTCAGGCCGGCGGTCCGGCGCTCGAACGTCTGCGCCAATTCCTGCTCCAGCCGTGTCCCCCGCACGGTGCCCAGCGCCTGCCGGGCCAGGAACAGGGTGACCAACTCCCGCCGCGACAATTGCAGCAGTGGAAAATCGCCCACCGTCTTCTCATAAAAATACCCGTGCCGCTGCTCGTCGTACGCCAGCGGCAGGTTCAACTGGTCCCGCATGAAGTTGATGTCCCGCTGCACCGTCTTGGCGGTCATCTCCAGCTCCTTGGCCAACTGCTGGCAGTTCGGGTACCGCCCGGCCTTCACCCACGTGTGGATCTCGTAAATTCGGTGCAGCGGCCGTCGCGTCCAACCACCACGGTCGGTCGATTTCGCGGCCTTCTTCGCTACTCCTCGACGCTTGATCCGCGTGGGCTTCGGCTTTCGCATGGCCTCAGATCCTCAGGCACCTCCGCTCATTGGCAATGGCTTTCGCCGGACCAGCGTCCACGTACCTCAGGATTCAGTCGTGACGGAGGATGGAGCAAACGATTTGTCCGCATTTTGGACCGTCCGCGTCAATCAGATGGAAGGCCTTCCAGGCACGCCGCCACCAAATCGCCGAACACTTCCAGCTCGAATGGCAGGGACAATACAACGTCCGCTCCAGCAGCTTCCAACCGGTACCCGAACCCTCGGGCCCAATAACCAGACACCGCGACGACCGGTTTTCCATACGTTCGCTTTAATTCATCTATGCAAGCCACGACCGCCCCAATTCGACGCGGCAAATCCGGCGGCTCGTCGCCTTCCCAAAAAACGTTGTTCACCACCAGAATGAACAGGTCAAATCCAATCCAGCTCGCCACACTGCGCACGTCCCCCACGGAGTGGCAGTAGTAAAAGCGCACCGGCCCGCGTTTCGAAAATCGACGCTCCAATACCTGCCGCAACAGGTCGCTCAACGGCGGCTCGTGATTCGCAATGAGGACAGTCATGGCGGAAGCGATCCCAAGCGCATCTCAATACCCTTCCATCCCCATCTCAAAACGCAACGCCATCCACTGGACGCTGAGAGAACTACTCCCGACAAATGTGAATAATGCATTGATGTTAAATACATTTTGAAAGAAAACAATTCCCCTCTCCCCGCGATTGTCCCACCCCCCGTGGAAGAATCCGGGTGTTATGAATATTCAATCTACCCAGGCCGCCCCCGTCGCCCGCCATCGCCCTCTCACCGAAATCGCCGTGATGCTCGATCGCTCCGGCTCCATGGAATCCATCGCCTCGGACGCCATTGGCGGCTTCAACGCCTTCCTCGCGTCGCAACGCGACTTTGTCCCACCTGCCGCCACCCCCGCCGCAACCGCACCGCCTTGCCCGACGCCATCGGCCGCACCATCAAAAAAATGACCGAATCCTTCGCCGCCCGGCCACTCGCCCGTCGCCCGGCCAAAATCATCGTCGCCATCCTCACGGACGGCCTGGAGAACGCTTCATCCGAATTCGCCCACGCCCACGCCCACATCGCCGACCTCATCGCCGAAAAACGCGCCCAAACCTGGGAATTCGTCTTCCTCGCCGCCAACCAAGACGCCATCGCTGCCGCCCGCCGGCTCTCTATCCCCGCAGACGACGCTGTGGAGTTTGCGGCCTGCGGCTGCCTTCCGTGGAATGCACACCAAGGTCACCGAAAAGCGGGGAAAGTGAGCGCCGCCGATTTCGCCGCCCCCGGGTTCGCCCTCCCATCCTCCCCGCGGCCCTCCCCCGGCCCGGGTGGCGGCCTTGCAGGCAAAATCGAATCCAAGACCCATAATTCAAAACCTGGGGAGCGCGCCAACGGAAAGTGGGGGTCTGCGATTCTTGGACTTTGAGCTGTGAATGAGGGGGCACAAAAATCCCGCCTGGTGCAAGCTTGATTCGAAAGCCATCTGAACTATCCGCACAGTTTCCCCAATGCACGTTACGCATCCCCTCCCGATTCTGATCCCTGGCTCCGGCCCCGGTGTCCTTCTCGATCGTGTACCCCTCACAGGTGCCCAAGGTTCCGGCGCCTACGACGAAGCTTGGCTGCAGGAACTTTTGTTCAAGCATCCAGAAGCCGTGCCGGTTTCGGAAATCAACGATACCTTCTCCGGTCTCATTCCAGTTTGCCGCGAGCATGCCACGCCGGCATGGCCTATCGACATCCTCTATGCCACTCCTTCCGGCCGCATTGCCGTTCTCGAGGCCAAGTTGTGGCGCAACCCAGAGGCCCGCCGAAAGGTTGTTGGCCAGATTCTCGACTATGCAAAAGAACTCAGCCATTGGACATACGAGCGACTGGACGCCGGAGTCAGAGCCGCGACTCACCGCGATAGCGGTAATGCCAAATCGCTGGTTCAGGTTGTCGGAGCCAACCAAGCAAACTTCGACGAAGCTCGCTTCATCGATGCCGTGTCTCGAAGTCTCCGGCGTGGGGACCTCCTGCTGATGATCGCAGGGGACGGCATCCGAGAAAATGTCGGTGCCATTACCTCATTCATTGAAGACCACGGCACTCTGCATTTCACGTTTGGTCTCGTCGAAATGGCGATCTACCAAATTCCGGACGGTTCCCTCCTCGTCCATCCGCGGGTCCTCGCGCAGTCGACCATCATTCGTCGTATTGTGGTGGAGTTTAGAGGTGATCATCTCCAGGAGGCCGAAGTTGAGGAGAGCGATGAGGTGGAGCCTCTTGAGCCTCGGGCTGACCTCATTGAGAAGAGACTCCTTTACAGCAAATTCTGGTCTGAGGTCCTGGAATCCTATCCCCTAGATGATCCCAGCCAGCCGGTTAAGACGCCATCCATTGGGACGAATCAGCGTAAGCCCTTCAGCAACCGCGTCTAGTCGGGTGGGATGGCGTCGGGAAGACTGGCGCGCATGAAGCGATACACTGAAAGGGAACGGCGACGATTAGTCCTGGAGTATGAAGGCAGTCCGGGGAGCGCCACGGCATTCTGCCGGAAGCGAGGGGTGAGTGTGGGCAGTCTGGCCGAGTGGCGACGCCGGTATCGGGCAGCTGGCGA
>Ga0335396_10005154_pt1 | contig 13661 bp, 6 predicted proteins | sample FRY02_FD_205743 | JGI IMG/M metagenome (GOLD analysis project Ga0335396, IMG submission 205743) | Freshwater microbial communities from Lake Fryxell liftoff mats and glacier meltwater in Antarctica - FRY-02 (spades assembly) (version 2) | ecosystem: Environmental > Aquatic > Freshwater > Ice >... | reverse complement strand
TCAATTAATATTGATTGTTACGTAACAAGCACAACCATTGCAGTTACTAACATAATGGGTTATATTCTTTTGAATTATCAAAGCGATATCGGATTAGAAGGAGTTGGGCAAAATGCCCATACTGTATATAAAGTACTCTTGCCGTGGGATGCCTTGTTATCTGATGACGTAAGACCTTTAAATTACTCGTTCAGTATTCCTGAAGCAAATTATTGGATAGTAGGAACTGGCTTTGAATTTATTCAATTCGTATCTGCTGCTGGACAGGCGATTACATTTGATGTAGAGTGTTTATCCTTAGAAGGCAAGGGAGCTGGATATTATGATATTTATGCTGATGCTTACCTATCTGATGCTGAAAGAGCTTGTTCCCAGGTTTGGATGAGAGGTAGAGATATATTTAAAAGATTTCCAGATGATATAGGAGACAGACTGGACATTACAATAGCAAGAGATTATAGATTGTTTACTACCACCACTTCGGCTAACGGCATTATTGCTGTTTGTACTTATCATTCTAATACATGGCAGATAATAGGAAATATCAGCGGAAGCAACGGAGTGGATAATATAACTCTTGATCTTATTCGCTCTTCCGACAAGCTTGTTATGCAAACAAAAGAGGTGGCTCAAAATGCTGCCTCATACACATTTACAGTATACAATGACACGGAATTGTATTACGTTGTTGCTTATCAGGATTCATCTCACTTAGGAAGTAGCTCCGTAGGTTATCCTGCTTAATGAATTTGAATAATGCAATATTATCATAGTTTACACATGGGGTAATTAATGTCTTTTGATATTGCATTAGGAATAAGATCTGGATTTAATGTTAATATTGGTGCAATACCAATAGTTATAAATTTTGACATTGTTTTAAAAAATAATAATGCATTTGATATCATATTGTCAGGTAGTAGTTCTAGCAGTTCATCAAAATCCAGTAGTTCTATCTCTATAAGTAGTTCTAAGAGTTCTAGTAGCAGCTCAAAATCCAGTAGTTCAAGTTCTGTAAGTAGTTCTAAGAGTTCAAGCAGTTCAAGTGTATCCAGTAGTTCAAGTTCTGTAAGTAGTTCTAAGAGTTCTAGCAGTAGTTCAGGTAAATCGAGTAGTTCAAGTTCTGTAAGTAGTTCTAAGAGTTCTAGCAGTTCAAGTGTATCCAGTAGTTCAAGTTCTGTAAGTAGTTCTAAGAGTTCAAGCAGTTCAAGTGTATCCAGTAGTTCAAGTTCTGTAAGTAGTTCTAAGAGTAGCAGTAGTTCAAGTGTATCCAGTAGTTCAAGTTCTGTAAGTAGCTCTAAGAGTAGCAGCAGTAGCTCTAAATCCAGTAGCTCAAGTTCTGTAAGCAGTTCTAAGAGTAGCAGCAGTAGCTCTAAATCCAGTAGTTCAAGTTCTGTAAGTAGCTCTAAGTCAAGTAGTAGCAGTTCTAAATCAAGTAGTAGTTCAAGTAAATCTAGTAGCTCTAGCTCTATAAGTAGTTCTAAGAGTTCCAGTAGCAGCTCTAAATCCAGTAGTTCAAGTTCTGTAAGTAGTTCCAAGAGTTCCAGCAGCAGCTCTAAATCTAGTAGTTCAAGTTCTATAAGTAGTTCTAAGAGTTCCAGCAGCAGCTCTAAATCTAGTAGTAGTTCAAGTTCTGTAAGTAGTTCTAAGAGTTCAAGTGTATCCAGTAGTTCAAGTTCTGTAAGTAGTTCTAAGAGTTCTAGTAGCAGCTCAAAATCCAGTAGTTCAAGTTCTAAGAGTAGTTCTAAGAGTAGCAGTAGTTCAAGTAAATCAAGTAGCAGTAGTTCTATAAGTAGTTCTAAGAGTAGCAGTAGTTCTAGTAAATCAAGTAGCAGTAGTTCTAAGAGTAGCAGTAGTTCAAGTAGATCAAGTAGCAGTAGTTCTGTAAGTAGTTCTAAGAGTTCAAGCAGTTCAAGTGTATCCAGTAGCAGCAGTTCAAGTGTATCCAGTAGCAGCAGTTCAAGTGTATCCAGTAGCAGTAGTTCAAGTAGATCAAGTAGTAGTAGTTCTGTAAGTAGTTCTAAGAGTTCAAGTAGATCAAGTAGCAGTAGTTCTGTAAGTAGTTCTAAGAGTTCAAGCAGTTCAAGTGTATCCAGTAGCAGCAGTTCAAGTAGATCAAGTAGTAGTAGTTCTGTAAGTAGTTCTAAGAGTTCAAGCAGTTCAAGTGTATCCAGTAGCAGTAGTTCTGTAAGTAGTTCTAAGAGTTCAAGCAGTTCAAGTGTATCCAGTAGCAGTAGTTCAAGTAGATCAAGTAGTAGTAGTTCTGTAAGTAGTTCTAAGAGTTCAAGCAGTTCAAGTGTATCCAGTAGCAGTAGTTCTGTAAGTAGTTCTAAGAGTTCAAGCAGTTCAAGTGTATCCAGTAGCTCTAGTTCTGTAAGTAGTTCAAGCAGTTCAAGTGTATCCAGTAGCTCTAGTTCTGTAAGTAGTTCAAAGAGCTCCAGTAGTTCAAGTAGGTCCAGTAGCAGTAGTTCAAGTAGGTCCAGTAGTAGTAGTTCAAGTAGATCAAGTAGCAGTAGTTCAAGTAGATCAAGTAGCAGTAGTTCTGTAAGTAGTTCAAAGAGCTCCAGTAGTTCAAGCAGGTCCAGTAGCAGCAGTTCAAGCAGGTCCAGTAGCAGCAGTTCAAGTAGATCAAGTAGCAGTAGTTCAAGTAAATCCAGTAGTTCAAGTTCTAAGAGTAGTTCTAAGAGTAGTTCTAAGAGTAGTTCTAAGAGTAGCAGCAATTCAAGCGTTTCTAGCAGTTCTAGTAATTTTCAAACAGGTATAGCAGTTAGATTAATAAATCAAGATTTTAGAGGAAACATACGAAATCTTATAGGAGGAGGTTTAATATAATGGGACCATATGTGGGAGATTTTAAATTAGGAAAAAAGATTTATATCTTTTGGAGCTCTTATGGTAAGAGTGGAGCATCAGTAACTAGAGATACAGATGGAACTATGCAGATATACAGGGACGATAATACTACTCCAAAATCGACTGCTAACGGCATAACAGAGGTGGAGGACTTTGCTTCGATAACAGGTATTCATGTTTTAACTATAAATACAGGTATAACAGAAGGTGATTCAGGATTTTGGCAATCTGGTCATGATTATTTTGTTATAGTAAATGGATCAATTGTGGATGGGGAAACGGTAAACGCTGTTTTAGGAGGGTTTTCAATAGAAAACAGGTTTGATCTGAATGAAAGTATACAAACTTCTATAAATATGTTGCCAGAATTAATTGCAGAACAGGTATGGTTAGCTAAGGAGCAAGTTGAAATTGGAAGTTTTTCACAAAAATCATTAGAATCATTAAAAGCATTATTACAGTCTCTTTTAAATTCCGGGAATGTTGATATAAATCCCATTCTATCTTCTTTGAAAGATTTAGAAAAGCAAGTAAGTATTATTGATGGAAAAACATCTAAATTAGCATTTATTGGTGATAGGGTTAAAGCGGAAATAGAGACTATTGAAAAAAAGATTATTTCATCTTCTGGAATTAAATCAAAAACATCTAAAATTACGACTGGTATTTTATGAGAATTCCTATTAATTGGGCGTGTTTTCCTGGATCATCTGGTTATGCACAGGCTGCTATCGATATGATAATGGCTCTTCACGAGTCTGAAAAGTATGATATCAGGGTAGAATATCTAATGACATCTAAAGGATTGAAGACAGGAATTTCGGAAGAAAGATATAGATTGTTTCAGGATTTTGTAAAAAAACCAAAAGATATGAATAGAATACAGGTATTTCATTGTATTCCACCTCATCAATGGCAATCAAGAAAAACAAATAGAAATTTAGGCTATGCTACCTTTGAGACATTTAACCCTCCAAATTCAGGTAACAAGAATTGGATAAGTATACTAAACTCCGATGATGCCATAATAGCTCCGTCTAAATTTAATTATAGAATTTTTGCTCATGAAAAGATAGAAAAACCTATTTTCTATATTCCTCACTGTTATGATACTAAGATATGGAACGAAAACGTTCAGCCATTAATGAAAGATAGTAAATTTACTTTTATGTTTCTTGGAACATGGCATTTAAGAAAAGGTTGGCCTCAGTTACTAGAGGCATGGTTTAATGAATTTTCCGGAAATGATAATGTAAAATTGGTAATAAAAACAGATAAGAAGCAAAAAGCTTTATTAGATATAGAGAAGTTAAAAAAAGATTTAGGATTTAATAATACGGCAGAGATATTGGTAGAGTCAAGAATTATGGATGAGGATGACTTACCAAAATTTATGAAATCTGCTGATTGCTATATATCTCCACACATGGGTGAGGGATTTGGGTTACCTGGATTGCAATTTATGGCATTAGGAGTTCCTGTTATAATAACTAACTTTTCTGGTTCTCAGGATTATGCATCTGAAGAAACATCTACTTTAATTGAACCATCTGGTTTTAGACAAATAGATATGCTTGATGGTAGGCAGCAATTTTCAAAGAAGAAATGGGCATTTTTGTCGATTAGTAATATAAGAAATGCAATGAGATATGTATTAGATAATAAGGACGTTGTTTCTGAAAAAACTAATAAAGCAAAAAAGTTTGTTTATGATAATTTTAATTATAGTATTGTAGCAGATACATTTGGAAAAATGATACAGGAAATATATAATGTCTAAGTTTAAGATAACACCAGATATAGGAAATATAATTGATTCAAAATGTATTAATTTTAAATTAGATACAGAAATTGGACCTAGTGATATAATTAAAATAGAAAATGCGACTCACGGAACTGAAGTAAAAATAAATGGTTCCAATTTAGATCTCAATATACCCGAATCGTCATCTCATTCTACGGTTTCTATATACGCTGTTGTTGAAAGAATGAAAGACGGAAAATATTATCCATCTGAGATACATTCTGCCATATTTAATGTGACTACTGAGCATCCAGAATTTAAGGATGGAAAGGTTTTAGTTTTCCCTACATTTATTGGACCAGAAGAAGAATCAAAAATATTTATTAAGTATAAACCAATGAGTAGGGTAGTAGCATCTATTAATGACAAACAGTATTCTATATTAACTAATTCTAATGGAGATGGTAGTATTAGCTTTTTTGCCAATGATGTTCTTGATAAAAAGTCAAAAGTAATTCAAAAATTTCCAGTTGAAATATATTCGGAAGATGATAGATTTACTTCAAAGAAATTTGGTGGAGCATATGTAAACATTATGTCTGAAAAGATATCTATGTATGCTTCATGTGATCCATTTTCTCCTACATCTCAATGTCAGCAATCAATATCCGGAGAGCAGGTAGGATATTTAGAAACTAGATTACCTAGAGGAACAGATAATCTGCCAACGGTAAATATACAGTTAGCTAAGTCTAATAACGAATGTAATAATATAAATATAATGAATGGTTCCCTATCGGTATGCAGAATAAATTCATTTGATAACGTAGTCTTGAAAAATGGAGTTATTATAACAGCACTGGTTAGTCAGGATAGTAGCCAAGATGAAACACAAAATAGAGTTTTTCTATTATCAGATAAGTCATCATTATCTTCAGGGTCTATTTCTCAAAGTCCAAATGGTAGAAGATATGCTATTGTTATTCCTAATGAAGCAGAGGGACAATTTACAATCGTTGTTGATGCTGACACTTATGGGAGCTCAGATGTAGGATTTCAGGTTCTCTTATTGAATGATATATTTAATAATTCTTCTTATGTTATTTCGGAAAAAATTCTACCCAGCAATCCCAGGGATGGATATAAATTAGTTTTAGAAGGTGGACCTGAGATAAACGAGTGGATAGTATGTGTTCCAATAACGGTTATAAATCCAAGTTGCGAACCTTCTATTAATATTGTAGATATAGGAACTTTGCCATATGTAGAAGATGTATTTGGAAATACAGCTAGTGTCGTAAATGTATCTATTGCTTCTGATACTGCTTCAGAAAACAGTTATTCTTATATTTATATAATTGCTGAGGCTATGGTATTTAACGTTAGCCAATTGTTCTTATATTCTTTAAAGGTGGAATTGGAATGCGGAGAGGCATCTGAGGCAATTGAAGCTTACGGATGGAGGCAGTTGACATTAAATGGCGAAAATAAAAATCCAAAAACAGTTGTTGATAGAGCAGGCAACTTGCATGTTTTTTGGGACAGCGACAGAAGTGGGTCATCTCAGGTATTTTATGGCGTTCTTGGACCAGGTGCAGTGTCTTCTGGAAATGCGGCTATATCATCCTCTCTTGACAAGCAGGCTAAGGCTCTTGAGAATATAGATAGTTCTTGGCATATAGTTACTGACTCGATGATAACTAATTTACACCCTCCTGGACCTATAAATATAAACATGGCTGCTGACCAGGTATATGATAGTAGTACTTGGGTTAAGTATCTATCTAACGATGGTTCTGTTACTATAGATACTTCTTCGCCAGATGTTGCAGGTGACGTTAGAATAACAGGTAGAGCTAGCGAGGATCAGTCTCTAGCATTTGCCGTAGTAAAAAGAGATCAATTAGGAAATGATATAGATGGAAACTTTAGTCAGTTTTCATATGAGATAAGTTTTGATTTATTAGATAATCTGGATAGAGATATACTATCTGACGTGGATATAAATAATTCTTATAAAACATGGGAATCTCAATTTCAAAAAGAAAAATTAAGTACTTTTCAGGGAAAAAGCATATTCACTAAATCTGATAATAAATTTATAGTTTCAAGGGATAATAGATTTTTTGATAAAATAATTCCTATAGTTGGATCTTATAAAAATTCAGATGTAGAAGTAAATATCACAGCAGCGGTTACGGAAGTTAATGATATATTTGAAATAAATTTCGGTGGAGACGAAAGAAATGTAAATCATTATATGATTGGATTATTGCCAGAAAAGGTAAGATTCAAAGCTACTAATATACAAACATTTGAGCAATTTTGCGAATACAGAGGGGTTCCTATCACAGATTTAGACGCTATTGCTGATTATAAAGCAGATATATCAGAGGTTATTTATACAGGAAAATATAGTTTAGCTTCCTTATTGGCATGCAAGAATGATTATCAAGGATCTCCTAAGAAGCAAACATTTTGCATAGTAAGAAAGATAGGTACGCCTTTTGATCTTAGTGTAGAATCTAATTTTAAGTTAATTGTTCATTATGCTAAGATGTTTGATGAAGACACTAGATCCTGGCTTGGAATAAGTCATGGGGATGATACTTTTAATGAAACTAGGTTTATGGCGAGCTTATGGCTTATGAGGGATAATAGCCCGGCTTATGCGGAATCGTTTTTAGTTGATTTATCTGATAAATACAGGAAATTTGATATAGGATTTGGATTCCCAGGAGGAGGTGGCTTTAATACACTTAACTTCCTTCCTTATGAGACATCCATCTACGATCATATGGATGTAGATTTTAGTTTTAATAATATTATTATAGGAAGTCCAGTTTTTTCATTTGATAGGAATGTCGCAGCTGTTCCAAAATATATTCATGCAGAATCTTCATCCATAGAGATATCATCTGGATCAGAGTCTATAGCTTCTATATTTAGTAACTCTTATAATTATTTGTCTTTTGGGCTTGATGGGAATGGGGTAGGTTTGCCTCAGATACCATTAACTTTTGAAGGAATAAATCAAAATGTAAATATTGATTTAGGAAAAGTGTGTGATGATTTGCATATAGTTTGGCAATCTAATAAGAGTAGATTTTGGAATATAGTTTATTCAAGTTCTATTTCTAGAGTTTTACCATTCAGGTATGATACAGATGTTACTTCTACAGAAACAGATAGTTTGAATCCATCTGTGGCAATAAACAGCTTTGGTAGCAGAATTATCACATGGCACGAAAACAAGGATGGAAAATTTCAGATATATGCTGCAAAAGGAGAATCATCTCCTATGATTTGCAGAGTTCCAGATGATTGCCACCTTCTTATTCCTGATATTACTGTGGTTGACCCGTATGATCCATATTCCTCTTGTGGTGCTCCAGCAGAATGCCAAATTGTATTTGAACTTTGTAATGGAACATGCTCCTTGTATTATGAGACTTCTCTTCTTGCAGAGTCTAATATGGAATTTGAAATATTTGAGTAAAAATAATGGCTAATAAAGACTACTTATATGTTAATCTTGAATTTTATAGTGATCCAGATCTAGAAAATCTGGTAACTACTATTAGTTCATTGGATGAATATCAAAACTTTTTTGCTAATGGTATTCAATTTACAGAAAATGGAATTCTTCTTAGTATAGGAGAATGCGCTTGTATAACCTATAATATGACACCAGAGGAACACCCAGAACTTCTTGGTAAACCGTTTTATGTTAAAATAACAAATAAAATAAGAATAATTAGCGAGAGCGGGATATCATATAAGAAGGTTATCAATTTTTTCGTTGTTGACGATTCTGGTTCTATGCAAACAGAACAGGAATGGTTAAAAAAATTAATTCCAGAACTAGATGCTAAATTATTAGGAGAAGGTGTTGAGGAAACACTTTATGGATTAGTTAAATTCGGTAATAGCGAAGGCAGTGGTGGTCCTTTTGGGCAAGTTCTAACTGGTCCTATTTCTGCTTCTGCGTTTGTTGAGATGTTAGAGACTGTTGGAAGGTTATTTGTTACTAACGGCGGAAGTGAGGATGGATACGAAGCTATTTCTCTAGTATTTGAATCTTTTGATTTTTCTGATGCTATGGTAGCTAATATAATTTTAATAACAGACGAAGATAGAGATATACTTGATGGAAGTTTAACATATCAAACAACTAAAGATCTTTTTCCAGAAAATGCTATATTAAATGTTGTTGTTAATTCTTCATTTTATGATTCTAATGGCAATTCTGTTATTGGCATGTCGGCAGACAGAAGTACATACGCAATTGACGGAACAGAGGGATCTGGAGGAATTATTACTTTTGGTGCTAATGGAAGTGATACTACTGAGGCAGATTATATAGATTTGGCTTTCGATCTTGGTGGAACAGCATGGAATCTTAATGTTTTAAGGGATGGTCAGACAGATACCTTTACGGATGTTTTCTCAGCATTCAAAACAAGGGAAATAGTAAGCCACTTTTTATGTAATGACACAATTACTCCTGATTTAGTTAATTTTTTCTGCCCAGCACAGGACCCTAAAGTATATATAGATGAAGTTATATTGAATGATTCTTCTAATGGATTGGTAAATCAATCAGGAGAGGTATTGAGAACATCATTGGGAGATGGACTTGGAATAACTGACATTTCTTCTCATTTTAGAATATCATTTTATGCAGACCAGGAGAGAAAATCGTTAGTTCACTCTTCGTTCTCATTATCGGATCAGAGAAAGTGGTTTTGTCAAAATAGGGGAGATTGTCCAATTGCCGCATTAGAGGCAACAGGTCTTTCAATTATCTCTGGATCATCTGCTAGAATTAAATATGTTCCTGATATATTGCCATTAGATATATTGTCTCAGCAAAGAAGTATTCCAATAGGACTTGGAGATACAGAGACTCCTCTTATTTGTGGAATTACTTACTATGTTGATTTAGATATTTATCCTAATACTGTAAATGAGTTTATTAGATATAAGAGCTTTGAATTCCATGTAGATTGCAGCGATGTAGAGCCTAATTACTGGAATGCTAATTTCGATGCAAAAAATTGGATTAGTAGCGGGCAAGGAAAGGATGATTTTAGAATAACAAACACTGTAGATCATACGATGTTTTCAGATGTTCAATCAAATGATACTGGGCAATTTATGATAGTCTGGCAGGATCACAGAAAAACACCAGTTATAGATAAGAAATTAACATTTATTCCATCTGTGTATTACGGAATATGGGATACCATTGAAGATATCATATGGTCATCTGGACAATCTCACGCTGATACGGAAATAATCCCAAATGTATTAAGGCCAAAAGTTCTTTTAGATCATGCTCAAACGTTTTATGTTTCTGCCCATAATGCAGAAGATATATTCGTATATAAGTGTCCTGTATCAACAGAAGATAATAGCGATATAGACACATCTGGATGCCTTTTATTAGATGATACATTTGTAGATATAGATAATACAGCTAGGGCTGCTAATCAATATTTAAAAGCAAGAGTTTGGGAAACTGACTCAAAAGGATCTTTTGTTATAGAAAAAGATAAAGTAGTATCTATTGTTGACGATTGTCTTATTAGGCTTGATGTAATAGGAGTTCCTGGGGTTATTGCTGTTAGGCTTAGAAATGAAGATAATTCAGAATGGTCTGATTGGATAAGTATAGATAGTAAAATAAGGCCAGTTAATCCAGAAGGGAAAGATGTAGTTTTAGATGGATTTAAAATAGACAATACTAGATTCTTAGTTCCTTGGGCATTATCTCCAGGGCACGGAATGAAAAGAGTATGTTTGCAATGCTTGACTTTTTTTGGAGTAAGCAATACATTTTGTGTTGATATATTGGCAAATATACAAGAATTAGATTATAAAATTGAATTCTTTTACGATGCAGGGTTGACTGATCCTGTTCCTATGTATAAAGGATACCCTGTTATGACTAACAAGGTATCTACTGTAAGTTCTGATAATAGTACAGGTGGATCGTCCAAAAGAGATATATTTATAAAAGTAACATTTATAGATAAAGATAAATTAAAGACTATTAAAAAGTTGGGATAAAATTATACTATGTCATCTGACAAAATACTTCAAATAGATTATAAAGATATACCATATACTAATAGTATAGATAGGTCTAAAGATTCTGTAATTGTCTTTGACAGAACGGTATTAAATAGTAATGCTCTATTTATGTATGCTGTAATTAGAAAAGGAAATTCTGTTTCAGCACCATTTGGAGGATCACTAGATGGATACTCTTACAAGTTTAGGTTGTCAGAAATATCTGTGGATAATGAAGGAAAGATAAATATAGTAAGTGATAATGCTGTTTATAATACAGTGTCATATCAATCAAATGATCCAAACAAAAGTGCTAATATAGATTTAACAACCGCTTCTATGGATATATCTCAAGGTCAGCCTGTTTTTTGCGTATCATGCAAAGTCGCATCTCCTGTTAATTCTGTTTTAAGTTTTATTCCAAGATTAGTTTTTATTAGAGGATCTTCGACATCTGTTATATACTCTTCAGAATCTTACGAAACAACTAAAAACAGATCAGGATATGATATTATAGATAGCAATATAGCTGCTTTTGAAAGTAAGATAGTTGTATTTTTCTCAGAATACAATAGAGTTGATACAAGTTATAGATTAAGAAAAATAGAATCAGAAGATAGTGGGGTTACATGGGGATCGGCAGAAACTATATACAGTGTTGCTGCCAAATCTGGACCTGGAAACCAAATAAGGGGCATATTCTCTAAGTATATAAGAGGAATAGCTAGTGTTGTTTTTGGCGTTAGATATACAGGATGGCTGTATTACGGCAATTTTGTAGCAAATTCTCTATCTAGTCCTGTTGTTTTTAAATCTGGAAATATTACAACTAGAACTGGTCTTGGAGATATAGGCAACAATGAGTGGATTTTTGCAATTAGGGGTATAAAAGAAAATAGTCTTGCTAGAGAAAGAATAGTTTTTAAAAGTGGTGGTGAGAGCTATATACTATATAATGATCCTAGTAATGTTACTACCTGGTTTGTTAATAAATTTACTCTTTTATTTTTGGAACATATAGGCATATTAGATATAACAGATAACAGAGGAACAACTGCTTCAACAGAAATGGCAGTTGGTATAAGTTCCCCACCAAAAGGCACAAAGGGAAACACAACCGATGTAAGATTGACTTTTATGAATACGGTAGGTTCTCAGCCTTTTGTGTCATCAAATAAATTATTAGTTGAAATAAATGAGAGTACATTTACCAGGTTATTACCCGAAGGTCTTAATAGTAGACCTTCATTTCAAATAGTAGGCTCGTCTAGAAATAAGGGTGTTTTTTTTTATTACTCAGGTTATCGCATTGGTGCAAAATCATACGATATGCCTGTTAGCCTGTCTGATCCAAATGCTATAACACCTACACCTACACCTACACCTACACCTACACCTACACCTACACCTACACCTACACCTACACCTGTAGTAACACCTACACCTGTAGTAACACCTACACCTACACCTACACCTACACCTGTAGTAACACCTACACCTACACCTACACCTGTAGTAACACCTACACCTGTAGTAACACCTACACCTGTACCTATAGTAACAGTAAATCCCACTTCAACAATCGTAACAGTATCAACCGGAACAAACGCTGCCAGTCCTGTTATAAATTTTGAATCTGAATTTACAATGTCTTTTAATGTTATACAGCAGGGAGTAAACGATCAATTTGATTTACCATTAGAAGAGATAAATGATGGTGTTTATAGAGGGAAATTTTCAATCGAAAAACAAGATGGTGTATATAATAAGGATGGAGTTGCAGCTATCGTATTAAATATACCAAATCCTTGCACTCAGGTACTGAAGTTCCCATGTAAGGTTAGAAGTCTTGATAACTTAAATAGAAATGATATCGGGGCTTTCAGGGATTTCAGCATAAATTACGGACCTCTTCTTGATGACATATCTCCATCATCTTTACTTAATGAATATAAAAAGGGAAAGCTATCTAAAACTGTTAATATTAGAGATATAAAAGATCAATATAGTACAGATGATCCTAGATATTCATTTGCTAATCCAAAATTCTTTAATAAGAAGAGGACAAAGTAATAACAAAGTATGTCAGTAGGTAATACACATATCGATGGCCCTACGGTTATTTACCCAAATGGAGGAGAATCTATTATTGGGAGTACGTTATCTATTACATTCAAGTCTCCTAATAATATTTTAAGAAATTCTTCCCATATAGCGGATTTAAAATCTGATCCTAATGTGTATATTTTAGAATACAAAAAAACTATTTGGTATGAGTTATTTTTCACGGATGATTATGATGCCAGTTCTAAGACAAACTGGATACATATATCTACCGTTCCTGCCGGAACAGAGCAATTTAATTGGAAGATACCATTTTCTATTAGAGGAAATAAATGTAAAATAGGCATTAGGTCAAAAGATGCAAATGGTGTTAGAAGTGATATATCTGAATCTGCTGGGGTATTTTCGATTAGAGAAAAAAAGATTCAGTCACCTTCTGTTTTGTATCCGGTATCAGGTTTACCATATAGGTCTTTTGTTCCTATTATATTAGATCATGATGCTATATTAAAATCTTCATCTCAGAGATCTTTTTATAATATTTATTACAGATCTCAAATTTACGATATAGATTGGACTATTATACAGGAAAATGTCATAGTAGGATCTCATCCTGTACAATGGGATATAAGAGATTTGAAACCTGGAAGTTATTCTGTAAAAGTTATTTTGCAAGATGATTATGGCAATTCTTCTATTCCTGTAATCATAGATGATATATCTGTTTATCCTTTAGATTATCTTATAATAGATACTACGCCTCCAAAGGGTAGAGTATCTATTAGAAGCAATCAAGAATACACAAAAGATAGAGGTATAGTTCTAGAATTGTCTGCCTTTGATGAGGCAACAGAAGTAAAATCGGTTTTACTTCAAGAAAGACCTGAATCAGGAGATGCTAAATCTTCTACTGAAGAATCAA
>Ga0335396_10005148_pt1 | contig 13668 bp, 4 predicted proteins | sample FRY02_FD_205743 | JGI IMG/M metagenome (GOLD analysis project Ga0335396, IMG submission 205743) | Freshwater microbial communities from Lake Fryxell liftoff mats and glacier meltwater in Antarctica - FRY-02 (spades assembly) (version 2) | ecosystem: Environmental > Aquatic > Freshwater > Ice >... | reverse complement strand
CAGCATTGAACACCTACACTTGTGATGGCAACCTATCTATTGACAACAACACTGCTGAACGAGCGATCAAGCCGTTTGCTATTGGCAGAAAAAATTGGTTGTTCTTTGGTTCTGATCAAGGTGGGAAGGCGTTAGCCATTCTGTCAAGCTTCACTGCCACCTGTCAACAGTTTGGGATCAATCCCTGGACTTATCTGCGGGATACGCTGACCAAGTTACCCACCACTCCTGCAGATCAACTTCACACGCTTTTGCCAAGCAGGTAATCAAAAAACCTGATTGATTTCGCTTTTTGGCACCTGTACTTCACCGAACGGACACATGAAAGCATTAGTCAGCGGAAGTATGGTATTAGCCTTAGGCCTAATGTTTTTAGCGATGCTGCAAGGGGCAGAACCAAAGGAAGAAGCAGTAGACCTAGGCAAGGGCGTGAAGTTAGAGATGGTATTAATCCCTGCGGAGAAGTTTATGATGGGCTCAACGAAGGATGCGGCAGAAGAATCCATTAAAGGTAATTTATTTTTTAAAAACATAATCAAGGATAAGGAAGAAGCAGAGGTAAGTAAGATAATAGAGACGTTAGTTGAAAGAGAGAGACTGCACGAGGTAACAATTTCTAAACCATTTTATATGGGTAAGTATGAGGTGACGCAGGAGCAATGGCAAGAGGTAATGGGAAATAAATCAAGTGATAAAAAAAGCGCAAAGCTACCAGTAACTAATGTATCGTGGAACGATTGTCAGGAGTTTATCAAGAAGCTAAATGCAAAGACTAAAGGCGGATATAGGTTGCCAACGGAAGCAGAGTGGGAATATGCTGCCAGAGCAGGTACAAAAACAGATTACTCCTTTGGTGATACTATTACACCTAAGGACGCGAATTATAATAATAATTTTATTGGTTTTAAAGAGATAGAAGACCAATATCAACAGGGCAAGATTAAGCCAGTAGCAGTAGGGAGTTACAAGTCAAATGCATTTGGTTTGTATGATATGCACGGAAATGTGGCGGAGTTGTGTGATGATTTGTATGGGGAATATCCAAAGGGCCCCGTCACTGACCCAATAGGCCCAGCTCGTGGGAGGGACCATGTGTTGCGTGGCGGATCTTTCGTCCTTAGTGCTTGGGATTCCCGCTCGGCCAACCGCGTCGGCACCTCGCCTGATAAACGGGTCGTCGATTATGGGTTTCGACTTGCGAGGACAGCGATGCTGCAAGGAACAGAACCTAAGGAAGAAAATGTTGTCCGCGGATTAGGCGAGTGGCGTGTGCCAGTTTTGAGACCCGATAGGCTTTTCAATGATTTGGGAGTTGAAGTTTCTCAGTATAATCCAAAATGGACTAGGCTCGGTCATGGGAACGCCTTGTATGCAATAATTTGTACGGTTAATAAATTAAAGGCGACTTGGCCTGATAATAAATTTCCAAGCGGGACCACACATGTATTGCTGGAGCAATGGAGCGATAATCGCCCTTTTCACACTAAGTGGATAAAGGTGACGGACATTCCTAATGAAGTAACTCCAGAAACGTTAGCGGTGTATAAAGGGAATGGAACCAAGAATGGGTTGGAATCGTTGTCAGCGCTGACGCTAAACCCTGTTATGAATGTCAAGTATACAGGTCCAATAAAGGGGGTCCAAATTAATTTTACGAATTGGTGCTATCCAGAGGCGTATAAAGGTAATCCAAGCTTATGCATCCCTGCAAACCAAGTATACAACTCTTTTGTTATAAAACTTGACGGTCCAGTACCCATAGGCGGCAAATAATGCTGATAAAGTTTGGTTGTCCATTCTGGTGATGTACATCCTATGACCCGATGGGCAATGCACCTTGATTCGAAAACTTGTTTGATTTAACAAACGCACGGGAACAAAGGTTGGAGTTTGGAACTGGTTTAGTTTTGGTTCTAATTGGCGGGGTAATTTTTTACGCCAGTAATGAAATGCCCCTTCTGAGATTCCACGCCGTAAGCAATAAAACCGGATTGATTGCCCGCTCTCCTGACAATCCTTGATAATATCCCGCCAGCGTTGTTCTGATCTGGGATTTTTTGTAATCGACATTGCTTGTTCTCCCTCGAGTTATTGAAAACTCCAAGGCTAACATGCCCCGCAAGAAGGGTTTTCACCGAATGGTTACCTTGAATTCAATTCCGAATTTCTTGTAATACCTTATAAATAAGCTGAAAATGTAATTTTTATGATTGCTTGTTTACATCATCTTAGCATCCTCCACGAAGATAAATTCAAGCAAGGAACAAACTGTCCCTGATAGCTAAAAAAAAGAGGCAGTGAAACTGCCTCTTTTAAAGATCAAGATTTTTATCGTATCAAATCATTTCCTTGATCTGCCATCTGGTATTTGAACACCTAAAGTTGCCAGATAATCTCTGAGCAGTAGTTTTACACTTCTTGCACAAAGGCCTACCTCGGCTCCTATTTCTTGATACTGTTTCCCTTGGTCATAAAGGTCTTTCATTTTTACTAAAAGATTTTGCCTGCGTTCATCCGTCGTTGGCCTTTTCATCCCCTTGGCATCATGCCAGTAATCCAAGGCTTTCTCTACTGTGGGCGCACTGCAACCAAGTTTTGATGCAATCTGAAGGACTGATAGATTTTCATCCCAAAGGGCTTTTGCATTCTCAGCAATCTCAATATGCAAAGAATTTTTGTGGACCTTTTTCAAAAGAAAAGCCCTCCTTGCCCTGCCATCCTGATAATCCAACCCTAGCTTAGTATGACCCTCTTGAATCAATGCAGTAACCTTGCCCCTGCCGAATCCTAATTTTGCTGCAATCTGGGAATTCATCAACCCATCCTGAAAAAGCATCATCACATTCTCCACATCCTTGCATTCAGTAGGATCTTCTTTGAAGTCCACTACGATTTCCAATTCGTGTTGTGATTCTGGAGGGGGGCTTGCATTCATTAAACCATAAAGGTTGTTTACAAGACTTATTTTAAAGCGACCTTGAAGGAATCCTTTCTTAGCTTTTCGATCCCCCATTTGATAAAGCGATATCTTGTCTTCTATGAGTGCTGAAAATAATTGCCTTAGCATTAGTTGTTCTTCAGCATTATTTGAACCAGCACTTTTGACTAAGAACTGATCCAACTCTTTGAATTTTCCTGCAAGCAGCTCCTTGGAAGGTATGATCAGATTATTGTTGGTTGTGTTTTCTAATTGACTAACTTGAAGATCTAATTCTGCCCGCTTACTTCGCATCTGCTTCAGGGCTTTCATGTTTTCTTGCAAATCGGTCTCTGTTTCACCTGGGTTTTCATTTAAAGTCTGTATTTGCAGAGTGAGAACTTTTATGCTTTTCTTCAATTTGCTCAATTGTTGCTCGCCAGATCTCGGAGCAGATTCAAGTTTTGCCTTAAAAGCCTCATAGACAAAATCTAAAAGGCCATGGGTTTCCTTAAGAATCACACCGGCCTTTTTGCATACGACCTTTAATGCCAAAATCCGGGGAAGATGAGAAAACAAAGGCCTTTCACTTGCAGGCATTGATACACATTTTGGACAAATCATATACCTGCCAAAATAGCCACCCACGAGTAGATTCTGGTCGTGGGTGGGACAGTAAAACATTCCGTTTAGAGCTCTCGGCCTTTTGGAAGAATCTAAATCTTTGGGCTTTCGCCCTTTGACATCGCTTGCATTGGATTCCAATCTTACCTGAGCCTTACACCAAAGATCAGCGCTTACAATCCTTAGGTTTTCAAACTGTTTCTGCTTAAGCGGTTCCTTGCGCAAAATTTGGGTGCCGTAATCTTTTTTCGAATTCCAAACACTTTGTTTTTTGCCATAACTCCATTGGCCAATATAGCGGTGGTTTCGCAGAATCATTGCCACCTTTGCCGCACTCCAACCTGCGCCTTCATTCCACCTTGGAAAATCCTTATTCAGTTGTCTTGCTATTTCTCGCATGGGTAATTTTTCCTCTGCGAACCAGTGAAAAATCTTTTTCACGATTTCTGAGTTTGTAGGATGAACAGCCAAATGATTTTTCGGGTTGCCCTTTTTGGTTTTTAAGTGCGGATCAGGAATGCCTTGATAACCAAAAGTGATGCTACTGGTAACAAACCCCTGTTCAAACATTCGTTCCTGGGCTGCACGAATCTGGCCAGAGTTGACCGTCACAGTCATCTCATCGAACATTGCATAAAAACCAAGCTTGGTTCGCCAACTGTTTTCATCTGCCGTGTCGATGTTTTGGCTTGTAAAAACGCAACGAATATTCTGCCCGACAACTTCTTCTTCAACCAAGGTTAAAGCCTTGTAGGTTTTTCGTGCCAATCGACTTGTGGAAAAGACAAGCAAAACCTGAATAGCTCTTGCCTGCAGAAGCAATTTGATTTGATTTATTCCGGGCCGATCCGATTTGAAACCTCTGGTTGCAAGATCGTAGTGGATATTTTTCAATGGCACATAAATCTTTTCCCTTATTGCGAACTCCAAGCACTTTCTAATCTGGTCAGGAGCTGAATCCTGGTCCTTGGTGCTGAATCGGGCATATACAGCACCAAGGGAAGGCCATCGTTCTTCGGGTACCTGCGCTAGGTAAAATTGATAAGTTTCCAGAACTTCTTTTTCAGTGCGAGTTTTAAGTTCTTGAATGATCAGTTGGCGCTTGCTTATCGGTTTTTTGGAGCTAGTATTACCCAAAGGAACTATTGGCAGAAGTCCTGCGAATAAGAGTATCGATGGCCAAGGATTCTTGCCCTTATCATGATCTGAAAAGTTGTCCCTAATTTGTCCCTGTTTTGGGTCACAACAACCATTTTCAACGATTATTGACCACCACCAATCAACAGCACTTAAATTATTCCTGTTAATAGGCTTATAGCGTAAATCGACTAACATCAAGGACTTACAAAAAGGGGGTGGTAAGTTTCCCCCCCTCTCCGCTTTGGGTTCTCGTACGCACCTGCAACGACTCGCATGAATTAGCATAAACCTTTACTACATCACTACTTAAGTTAGAATTTGCGACCAATCGGGTACTGGGTGCGAACCCCTGCTGCGCTGCTTTTTGCGCCACATCTGCGCCGGATTCTGCGCCACTTTTTTTGCCTCCAATCGCCCGGGTGAAATGATCGTCAGTCATTTGTGCGTAATGCTTTACGCAGATTTTCACATCATGCCCCATTGCAACTGATCTGTCTTAAAACAAACCATCATTAAAGTTAAGAGAAAAGACCCCCTGGAAGGCAAACCATGGGCTTTGTAAGAAATGTTGGAAGTAACCGCAAAAGCAAAACACCCGGGCTAGCGAAGCGAAGGCCCCTCTTCCCAGCGGGAAGAGGGTTGGGAGTAGGGAGAAAAAAAGTAAAAGTAAAAAGCTAGAAAAAGAAAACTGTATTAGGAGTTCCTTTTTCTAGGTTTTGGTTTTTCAATTGCGGGGGTAGGTTTACCCGCAGTGCCGTTAAGGAAACCGGGGGCAAGAAGCGCGCCAGCGAGAAGTCCAGCAACTTCGGCAACCTTATTGGTTTGTTGATCCACAACAATGGGCGAATTCGATAAGGGATCATCAATGGTATTTCGGTTTACGGATGTGAAATTAAGCATTTCTTCAAAGCCATCGGGTAATTCCTGTGCGAATAGAATTTCACTTAAAGCATCAGATGCTTCAGCAGAATTGCCATCCTTATTTTCTTGAACCAAGCTTGTGGCAACAAGTTCAAAAGTATTGATTTTTGCATCAGCTTTATTTTTGGCAGGTTGAACTGCAGGAATGTTTTTACTAAGTCGTGCCTGAACTAGGTCTGTAAGGGTATTGGCAACCTTGGCCAAAGTTTCTTTGCCTTCTTGGAGAACAGTTTTTTCTGTTTGAACCAGAATGTTTTCAACGGAGTTTTCGAATTCCGTAGGGACTAAGATAGGCAGAACTTTATCAAGGATATTTGCAATTTCAGAAACCACTTGTTTCTCTGCGTCCATCGTGTTTAACACCGCTAAATCGGTGCCTTTGTATGCTTCTGCAAAAGAAACCATTACAAAAGATGCAGCAGATCTAACAACATCATAACTAGCAGGTATTTTAGCATCCTTGGAATCTTTTTCATTCAATTCAAGGCCATCACCTGTGGGATCGCCACCCAAATCTTTTGTAAGTTGCTTTTCATTCACTAAGGTTGCGGTACCTCCGCCGCCAAACGCAAGGGATGCAAGATTGGCAATCAAAGAGGTTGCCTCAGTTCCAGTAATGCGGGATGAGGTTTGCGTAAGAGCATTCACGAGCGAAACAAAGCTGCCGCGGCCCGAGGCCGAAGCACTGCCAGAAACAGAAGTAGAGGATGCGGTTGAAGATGATGAATCAGAAGATCCACCATTACCTGGGAGAACGCCAACTTGAGTTCCACCCCCGCCAGAACCGCCCCCGCCAGAACCGCCCCCGCCAGAACCGCCCCCGCCAGAACCGCCGCCAGAACCACCGAAATCTAATGCCATAGTTAAGCCAGATTTAGGCACAATTCCACTTGCAATACCGCCACTGCTATTGCCACCTGTTACGGTAGGGTTTGTAACCGTGCCATTAGCGGAAACCATAGTAACCCCAGCAAGCACCTGACCACTACCTACCCCAGTAAGCTGCAAGTTATATTGTGATGCTTGTGCAGTAGGAATAACCACCATATTTAAAGCGCCGTTGGTAACAAGACTGGCAGAAGAGTTCTGATTGGTATTACTTCCGCCTTGTGTACCGATGGTTCCGCCTGGGCCTGTAAGGCTAAAGTCAACTGGATCCATCCAAATAATTACATATCCCTGATCTAGTGTTCCACCCATCGACTTAATAAAGTTCGCAACCAGTAGATCTGTAATTGCTTGACTGGTGGTGTTGATGTTGGTGCCTTCTGCTGCATCTGCAATCGCATTGGTGAAGGAGTTGATTAATTCATCCGCAGTGCTGTTGATAATAGAATTGTCAACAGCCTTGGTGGATATGGTGTTGGTGATGGTGTTGGTGATGGTGAGGTCGTAGGCACCCGAAGTTTCGTTGGCACCAGCGGCTTGGATAAAGAATTCTTCGGAAGCATTGACAGAAAAACTTAGAGATACAGTTCCGCCAGCCGTTTCTGCCTTAGCGCTACCAACCTGAAGGATATCTCCGTTTCGGTTTACATAAACAGTAACAGACCCTTGAAGGGTACTGCCAGATGCGGCGAGTGTAACATTAATGTTACCGCTGATATCTGCAACGCCTTTGAAATAATCAGAATCACCCGAAGCAATGGAAGCACCCGTAATCGAATAAGAAATGTTGTCATCAAAAAGGAAGGCATAGGCTTCATCGGTGGTGCTGCCAAAATCGTCAATCACAAGGGCGCCAATAAAAATGACATCAACAGTGTAGTTGCCAGTATTTTCGCCATACCCTGCAGCTTTAAGGTAAACGATTTCACCTTCAGCCAGATTTAAGCTTAAAGAACTATTCGAAGTGGTTAAACTACTATCATCGTTCTTACCAAGTAATTGGCCATCTGCGGAATATAATGCAAGGGTGGTGTCAGCTAATCCATTGATCGTTGTAGCAGAAACATTAAATTGGTACACGCCTGAATGTGAGATAGAAATTTGATAATAATCTACATCCCCCTTAACCTCGATGGAACCATTAACAGTTGCAAGATTAGTGTTAATTGGGGTTGTATTAGTTACGGTTGTCAGCGCAAGATTAGAAGCATCAGCAATCGAATTGCCTACATCATCAGCAACGGGGGCGATGGAAAGGTAGTAATCGCCAATAGTACCCTTTGCACCAGAAATCTTAAAGTAGTAGGTTTCTCCTTTAACCACTTGGATAGAAATGTGGCTATCGGTGTTCGTGGGGGAAATATTATTATTGTAATCGATGAGTTTCTGGCCTGTAGAATCGTAGGCGAATAGGTAAGTATCAACCAAGCTACCTTCATCTGCAGCAGCAATCACATCGATTGTGCCCGAATAAGTTGCAGTATAAGAAAACACATCGTCATCGGAGATATAGTTGATAGTGCCAGATATGAGTGCGAAGTTTTCATCAACAGTCATTGCAGTAGCAGTAGGCCCAATAAGATTAGTGTAGTCGTCAACTTCAAGTTTGGCTTTTAAGGTGTAAGTGCCAAAACTTGTCCCCACTGCAGCAGCTTGAATGTAGAAGGTATCCCCAGCAATAGCGTTAACCGAAACTAAACTATTTAGCCCTGTGCCACTATCATTATCTTCTGCTATTAATTCTTTATTTGAATTATAAACGCGCAGGTAACTATCAAGATTGCTGTTGGCTCGATCTTCTAAGCTAAAACTAAGGATGCCATCGGATTCAACCGTAATCTTAAATGCATCACGGTCGCCCGCACTAACAATCGAGTCATTAATGCTGGCTTCAAGATTTGCATTAAGCACTAAAGTGTTTGAAGTGCCAAAGGTAGTAGTTGCGATATTTCCAAAACCATCGGAATCACTGGGGGTAAGGTCTTCTAGAACAATCCCATACTGCCCCGTGGTGCTGTTATTTCCCGTAACGCTGATGAAATAGGTTTGGCCAATTTTTACTTCAAACACCGCAGCACTATTAGTTGTAGAGCGGTCTGCATCGTTGTTAGACGCAATAACGCTGCCTGATGCATCAAGAATTGAAATGGAAGTATCGATAGTGCTGTTGGTTGTTTTGGAAACAACCGCTTTCACTGGGCCAGTGCGGTTCGCAACGAATGAGAAAACATCGAAGTCGCGTGCAGCTTCAATGTTCAAATTAGGGCCATTCAAAGCACCCGAATTGACGCCAGTATTTAAAGTGATGATGCCCAAAGGCAATGCGGTTGTTCCTGTGTTCCAGGCATTAGCATAAAAATCAACTACACTTACAGGGGTTTCAACCTTTAAACTATAGTCACCTTGCGTATTAGAAGAACCCGTAACGCTGATGTAGACTAAATCACCTTTATTAATGTAAGGAATGGAAAAGGAAGGTTTACCAACACCTGCAGAGGAAGAGTAAAGGACTGTTTTTCCATCTGCAGCTAGCACAACCAAATTTGGTGCAAGGGTAGGTTCAAGGGCTAAATTTCCAGTTGGCGTAACCGTTACTTCAAATCGCCCAGTATCAGGTGCAATAAATTTATAGACATCAGCATCTGCAATGCCTGGCATAATTTCTTGAATGGTTTTATTCAACCGAGCCACTTGTGTCGATTTCCCATTTACTACCACTGCAGGATCAAAAACAAGAGGCAATGCAGTAGAGTCTGCTTTATTGGGAGCATCATCAATAGGAAGCGAACCCGTCTTTAGTGTGTAGGAAATGCCGTTGCCTGTAGTATCATTAAGTGAACCATAAACGGTTAAGTAGAAAGTATCTCCTACCGTGCCATCGAGAACGATCAAGCTACCAAGGCCCCTACCACTATTATCATCGCTAGCAATAACTTGCCCGCTTAAACTGCTAATAATAAGTTTCGGATCAAACTTCGCATCATCGGAAGATTCAATCGAGAAAAGTGTGGTGCCCGAAGTGTTTAAGGTCACTTTGAAAACATCAACATCACCAGAGTAATTTAAAGTTCCGGTTGTTGTGCTGATATTATCTTCTGCCAATAGCACGATTCTTGCATTGGCTGGATTGTTCCCGATATCATCGGTTACTACCCTTGTGTTGACGCTATAGGCACCCGTACTACCCGATGAACCTGAAGCACCTGAGGCCCAAATTAATAAATTGGTAGTGGTGCCAGCATCCACATCAAGTTCCACTAAGGAACCTTTACTTGCGGCTGGTTCCCAAGTCAAACCATTATCAGTAGAGAACGACATACCCGTAAGTAGAGCACTTCCCGGTGCAGCGTTCATCAGAATCTGCAGTTTCGAAGTATTGGCAGTAGAGTTGGTGTAAGAATAAGAGAAAAGGTCTGCATCGCCAGCAACTTCAATTCTTCCAGCGATTGAACCATTAACAATTGGAGTTGCGGTGGAAGAGCTATTACTTCCAAAATCATCAGCTTGCGCAGAAACAGTATAAGAACCACTAAAGGAGCCGGTTTCTCCAACCTTCAATAAGTAAGTTGTACCCGCTGTAACTGGTACGGTAATGATTTGCCTAGAACTTCCATTAGGGCCATAAGTAAGCCCTACATTAGTACCAACAGTTGATCCATCTGTGGTGGAGATAGAAAAGTTAGGCTGAGAGATTGCTGTGCGGTCTTTATTCTCTACAAGGAAACTTAATAGGCCTGTGTTAGTTGCAGTAAAGGTGTAAACATCGGTAGTCCCCGCAGCAACGATGGTACTAGATGCTTTTGCAACACCAGCGGTGAAGGTAAGGGTAGCCTTAAAAGAAATGGCGAATGAGTAATCACCAATAGCACCTGCATCGCTAGAAACAAATAAGTAATAAGTTTTACCTGCCTCGACATCAAAGGTCGTTGCAGTATCTAAAGCAAGTGTGCTAACAGGAGTTGTTGCAGTAGCGCTAGCGAAGATAGCAAGTTTTCCAGTTGCTAAAGCGCTAGTGGTGGTGCCCTTTGCAAAAGCAAGGGAGACAGTACCTGCCTGATTCGCGGTGAATTTAAACGAATCGGTATCTTGGTTATTTTCGAGGGTACCGTTAGTGGTGAGCGAACTAGAGCCAACCAAAATAGAAGAAGCATCTATAGCTGTGTCCCCAAAATCATCTGCAAGCTTTGCGCCCGGGGTAATATCGAGGATGTATTTGCCAGTGCCTTTGGTTTTTTGAGCAGCTTCAACTTTGATGAAGTAAGTTTTGCCCGAAGAAACATTAAAATCAAGCTTGCTTGAAGTGCCCCCGCCATTATTATCATTGGAAATTAGAAGCTTGTAATTTGAACCATCAAGAACGAAGGCACTGCTAAAGGCATCAAACTTACTGCCATCAGCTTTAGTAATTGCACTAATGCTGCCATCTGTACTTGCAACGAACTTGAAAAAATCTGCATCTGTAGTGCTATCTGCAAAGCCAGAAGTTGAAGTGATCCCCAACGAACTAATAGTTAGAAGTTTTGCGTTAGAGAAAGAAGAGGAGGCATCAACCCGAATGGTTAATGGCGCAATGGCTGCCGTCTTGTTATCAGATAATCCGCTATCTTCCGTGGCATTTGCACTTAGCCCAACCGAGAATTCGCCTTCAAATGCACCAGCAGTTGCAACAACTGTAAACTCGCGGTTAGAATTGGCAACTCTTTGCAGGTTAGAAAGAGTAACCGTGCCCGTGATGGTAAAATTATCAAGGGCAAGGGCGTTCACATCCTCAGTAAACGCAATCAATAGAGAAATGCTTCCCAAAGGAATAACTTCAGCAGTGGAAATTTGCGGAACAATTTTTCCTATAGGAGTTGCAACGATTGCTATCGAATTAACCATCACTGCACCAGTTCCTGCATTTCCTGCAGCATCCGAAAACCCTGCATAAACCGTCACCCTTGCATCGTTTGTGGTGATTCCTGATGGAGTAAAGGTTGCAGTATAAACTTTAGGATCTGCGCTAACCAAAAGATTACTTAGCGTTCCACCCGTTGCACCAAGATCAAACGAATCAAAACCTTTAGGGGCCTCTGAGAAAGTGATGGTGATCGTTGCTTTATTAGTAATCCCTAATCTGGATTTATCAGACAGGATTGAAACCACCGTTGGTGCAGTGTTATCAATCGAATAGGATTGATTTTCACTTAATGGTGCCGTTGCTGTAAGGGAGTTACCAAAGCTATCTTTAATGCTGGCAGTGTTCTTGAGTCGAATGCCAAGAGTTCCATCAGTTTTAGATATACCACTAATATCTACGGTATAAACATTGCCTGTCCCTGAAACTTGAATCGCATTACTTACGGTAACCCCAGAGCTTAATACAAGTTCGAAATCGGCTGAATCAACATCGGTTACATTTTCTGTAAACCGAACCGTAAATGGCACCGCATTTGCATTCGTATCTTGTGAAGGCTTAGCCCGTGTTATCGAATCTAAACCGGGCAACTTTGTGTCGATTGCAATATCAGTTAATAAGGAAGCTATTGTGCCAGTATTTCCTGCTAGGTCTGAATAAGTGTTTGCAAGTGAGATTTTTCCAAGCCCTACAAAATTTACCGATGGCGTAAAGGTTGCAGCGTAAACCAGTGGGTCGCTAGTTACAGTAATAGTATTTAAGTTCCCACCAAGTACGGTTAGGTTGCTATTACTAAAGCCTGTTACTTCTTCAGAAAACTTGAAACTAATAGTTGCAGTTTGCCCTGCTGCAATTTTCTGCGCATTCGAGGTAATGCTTGCCGTAGGTGGCAAAGTATCGATAGAAATTGCTTCAGAAAGCCCGGGTAAACCACCGGTGCCTGCAGTATTCGTGTAGCCATTGCTTACTGCAACAGAACCTTTACCCGTAAAATTACCAGCAGGGGTCAAGGTTGCAGTGTAAACCGTGTTCGTGTTTCTGGTTAAACCACTGATGCTTCCACCAATGGCAGTGATATCCGAAGCATCAAAACCCGTGGGAGCAGTGGAAAAAGTAAAGGTGATGGTTGCAGTTTGACCAGGATTTAATTTATTCGTGCTTGAAGTTACCACCACCGCTGGCGATGAAGTATCAACCGACCAAGTTACACTTGCACTTGTGCTCAGAGCATTTCCTGCAAGATCTGTAATTCCTGAAACACTTGCGTTCAAGCTTAAAACATACGCCCCTTGTGCACTCGTATTCAAACCGCTAATGGTGAAGTTCGAACCTGTTCCCGATAGCGTGGCATTAGCTAGTGATACTGGATTCCCATTAAAGGTCAGATTAATATCGGAAATATCAAAACCAGTAACGGCTTCAGAAAAGCTAATATCCAAACTGTTTACTGCAGTATTCCTTGGCGTTGAAACTGCTGCAAAGTTGGCTATCGGCGAAGTTGTATCAATCGCAATTTTTAATGCGGATGAAGCAAGATTTTGATTGCCCGCTGCATCAGAAAACTTGTTGGCAGCTACACTAATAATCCCTTGTGCAATGCTTCCTGAAGTAGGAGTGAAGGTTGCAGTGTAAACTAAACCCTGACTTGTTAAAGGGGAAAGCGTTCCGCCTGAAACGGTAACATCATCATTTGTAAAGTCATTAGAACCTTCACTTAAAGTGAAACTAACGATTGCGGTTTCACCAATTTTTAAGCTTCCAACATTTGCAGTAATTGCAATCGTAGGAACTAAAGTATCAATATTGACTTCAATAGCTGAAGAACCTTCGCCTAGGTTACCTGCTGCATCGGTATAACCGTTGGCAGTAATACTTGTAAATCCAGGGGTTGTACTATTTGTTAAAGGGGTAAACTCAAGTGTGTATTGCTTTTTGTTTTGAGTGTTTTGCGTAAGTTTACTCAGAGTCCCACCACTTGCCGTGATACCTGAATAATTAAAGTTAAAAGGGATCTCAGAAAAGGTAACGGTGATGGTGGCAACTTCACCAGCTTTCAAATTAGTTTTGCTGGTTGCAATTTCAGAAACGATCGGTTTAGTTGTATCTAAAGTGAATTGTAAATCGGGGCTGACCGCACCGATATTACCAGCTTGGTCTATTGCCCTAACCCGGACAAGCTTAGTGCCATCGACTGAAAGAGTAAAAGAACTCCCCGTGGCAGAAATCCAGGAGGTAGTGGCGCCGGTGGTTACCTGATATTCAAAGCCTGCGTTGGCCTCTA
>Ga0335396_10005139_pt1 | contig 13686 bp, 10 predicted proteins | sample FRY02_FD_205743 | JGI IMG/M metagenome (GOLD analysis project Ga0335396, IMG submission 205743) | Freshwater microbial communities from Lake Fryxell liftoff mats and glacier meltwater in Antarctica - FRY-02 (spades assembly) (version 2) | ecosystem: Environmental > Aquatic > Freshwater > Ice >... | reverse complement strand
TCCATATAATGCTCCATATTGAACAGTTACAGGTTTATTCGTTTCAATTAAGTATGTTTCCCCTGAATTCATTAGGTTTCTTCCTTCACTTCCTGAGTAAATTAAATCTTCACCCACATTCAATGTTTTTTGAATGACAATATCTCTAGTGAAATAATCAACATTTGTGTATCCAGTATTAGTTGTTGTACTTAAAGAAATCTTTTTAACTGTAACCTCAGTATTGTTTTCATAACTGAAGACATTTATATCTCTTTTTGAGCTTGTGGTTTTAGGTGCATAAACAATAAATTTTTGCCCAACACCTGTCTTATTAGTTGCTGGTATCCAATCATGCTACCAATCAGAATTGGTTGATTGTGAAGCATAGACTAGCTTGTTTGACTTAACGATTAGGTAATCTCCATCTTGCCTTAATATACCGTTAGAAGCACCTTTTGCATCGTCATTTATTCCATTATCACGTATGTAAAGTATATAAGATTGACCTGCCATCAACATTCCAGTTACAGAATCATCTGTATCTCCATCCATTCCATCATCTATAATTTCAAAAGAAGTACTATCATACAAAGCTGTAACGATCAAGCATACATCTCTGCGGGCATTGTCATTATTTGGTGCTAAATAGATGTTAAAATAAGTAGAAGGTTCACCAGTTGCAAATAAAGCTGTTATACTTATAGTAAAGAAGAATAAAAGAGTTATTTTCCTGAAAAATAGATTGTTATACATTAAATTTTATCAAGTATAGTTTGTTAATCTAAGGTTTGAAAATAGGGGTTTAAGTTAAAATTCTGATTAACATAGATTTTCAGGATTGCTATGGCGATAATAATTTATAGTCTTATAGCGGAATACTAATTCTAAACGTTGTTCCTTTATCGACTTCAGAATTCAGTACGAATACTTTTCCTTTGTGGTATTCTTTTACGATGCGCTTAACGAGTGTTAATCCTAATCCCCAGCCTCTCTTTTTTGTTGAATAACCAGGTTCGAATACTGTTTTAATTTTTTTCGGAAGAATTCCTTTACCGTTATCTTTAATGTCAATATGAACCCATTCTGGAGAGCTAGAAATTGTGATGTCAAGTTTGCCTTTTCCACTCATTGCATCAACAGCATTCTTACTAATGTTTTCTATAACCCATTCCAGTAATGGACCATTGTGTTGTGTTTCTATTATTTCTGATGGATGTAAGGTGAATATAACTTTATCCGAAATTCTAGGTCGAAGATAATCAACAACATTGGCTACTGTTTCGTTGATGTTTGTAGCATCTAATTTTGGTATTGACCCAATTTTAGAAAAACGATCAGTGACTTTATCTAAGCGCACCACATCTTTCATCATTTCATCTGTTATCATTTTATCCACTTCTTGTGCTTCTAGTAATTGAATCCAAGCCATTAAAGAGGATAGGGGAGTGCCTAATTGATGAGCAGTTTCTTTTGCCATCCCCGCCCATACTTGATTCTGCTCTGCTTTTCGGAAAGTGCTGAAAATGATATACCCGATTAAAATGAACAAACCGATTATTGAAAATTGTATGTAAGGGAAGTATTTTAATTTTTTTAATTCTAAGCTTTCGTCGTAGTACAAAATGGATTTTTTACCATCTTGAAAATCAATAGATATTGGTTTATTTATCTTGCTGTACCTTTTGATTATTGAATTGATGTTTTTTATTGCCAGTTCTTCTTCTGATAAATTTGCGCCAATAATTTGTTCAGTCTTTGCGTCAACTAATAGAACTGGTATTAATCCAGTGTTGTCAATTAATTCCTGATTAAAAGCACTAATAAAGCGATCTCTTTCTTTTTCAAGTTTAACAATTCCTTTTGAATCGTTATAGACATAAGTCATATATAAATCTTGGTAAACCTCAATAGTAAAGACCTGATTTTTTTGTTTCCATTCAACGGCTAACTTTACCAGCGAATCTTCGTGTTTTTTTTCAATTTCTTGATGAGAAAGTTTTGGATATATCGATCGAATTGTAGAAGTGTCAAAATCGATATTATTGAAAGCTGAAATTCTATTTTGTTGATCAAGAACAATTACAGGGATGTCTTTATTGTCGTTAATGATTTTTAATGGTAATGTGTAATCTGGTAAAATATCAAGAGATGTTTCTTTAGAAAGTTCTTTTGTGGCATCCATCCACACCTTCATTTTATCTCGTTCTAAATTCCTAAGTTGAGTAAAAGTATTATTGGTAAGCTTTACTAATTCAATTTTCTTTTTAATAGCATCTGCCCACTGTTGTGCACGTTCTCGTTCTGTATCACTTACTCCTTTTACTATTGAATTTGACACAAAAAGGGACAAACCTACTAGTAGTAAGGCTATTACTAATAGTATAATCTTCCATTTTTGTTTATTTGAATATAAGTTCAAGTTTTTTATTTGTAAAAATAACGAAATAAATGCTATTTAATTGTGAAGTGATTTGTAAGAGCTTAAAACAAATAGTACTATGTATAACATTATACTAATTATTACATATATCTTTGCATTAAATAATTTAAATATGAGTTTAGAAAACACACAGGCTCAAATGCGAAAAGGTATTTTGGAATTTTGTATTCTTTCAATAATTGAAAAGAAAGAAGTATATCCTTCTGAAATATTAGAACAATTAAAAGGTGCTAAATTAATAGTAGTAGAAGGGACTTTGTATCCCTTACTAACTCGATTGAAAAATTTAGAATTGCTGGCGTATCGTTGGGAGGAGTCCAATTCAGGACCGCCGAGAAAATATTTTCATTTAACGCCAACAGGGAAAGTTTTTCTCAAAGAATTAAAAAAAACATGGATTGAATTAAATGGTGCCATTTCCTTAATCATAGAAAAAAAATAATCTACAGATGAAAAAAACAATTTCCGTAAATATAAAAGGGATCAATTTTATTATTGAAGAAGATGCTTATACTCTTTTAGAGTCATATCTAATAAAACTAACAGCTAGTTTGAAAAATGAAAATGATAGTAAAGAAATTATCGATGACATTGAATACCGTATTTCAGAATTATGTAGTTTAAAAATCACTACGAATAAACAAGTTGTTGAATTAGAGGATATTGAACTGATTCTAAAAACACTTGGCCAGCCAGAAGAATTCCTCGATGAGGATGATGTTTCAAAGGCTGATACAAATAATGAAAATTCAGAAACAATTTCAGTTTCTAAAAAATTATTTAGAGATGTTGAAAATGGAAAAGTTGCAGGAGTGTGTAGTGGATTAGCTTCGTATTTTGGAGTTGATGTAATTTTTATACGAATTTTATTTTTACTCTTATTCTTCACTGTTGGATTTAGTTTTCCAATTTATTTAATAATATGGTTGGTGACACCGAAAGCCAATTCATCAATCGATAGGTTGAGGATGCAGGGTAAAAACATCACTATAAATACGGTGAAAGAAGAGGTTGAATCGGCTGCTAATCGCATCAAAAATGAATCTAAATCATTTGCGAATAAACTTAGAAAAGATGGAGAATTGTCGAATAAGATTTATGGTTTGGCATCAATGATTCGTGTGTTTATAGGAATTGGATTTATAATTTTTGGATGTGTTTCTTTGGTAACGATGATTTTTTATGGATTCTTCAATAAAGCATTTATTCCAATTAGCAGAACTGTAAATATGAGGTTTAATTCTTGGGATTCACATTCTGATTTTTTGTCTCTTTCAGATATAAATGAGTTATTTATTGAGGATCCTTCCGACTTTGTCTGGTTGAAAACATTCGGGTTCATTTTTGGTTTATGTCTTGTTCTATTCTCGCTTATATTAGGTGTTAAATTAATACTAAACACAAAAACAAAGTTGGTTAAATTACTTTTAATAGTTGTTTTTATAACTGGAGTTGTTTCCATTATTTCTTGCACTTATACAGTTGCTAAGTCAGGAAGTCAATTTGCTATTGAAGGTGAAATAGAGCGTACCATTGGAAATGTTAATACAGCAGAATTAGTCATCGAAACACCTACATCTTTAAAGAAATTAAACAACGAATTTGTTGTGAAAAGTGATGGTTTTGAAGGGTTTTTAAATATTGAGGGTGAAAACATTAAAAACAATAAGATTAATTTTATTTACAGATCTTCAAAAGACTCTATGTATCACATCTCTCAAAGGTTTAGTGCGCGTTCCATTGTTCATAAATTAGCGATTGAAAAAGCAAAACACATTCAGCATAAAGTGGATTTAAAAGATAATTTTCTTTTAATAGATACAGAATTTACTTATCCTAAAAAAGATAAATTGAGGGGGCAAAATGTGACTATTATTATTGAAATTCCAAAAGGGAAAAATGTGCGTTTTTCAGATCAAATAATTTCTTTAGATAATGACTTTGAAGAAGCGTTAGAGGAGTCATTCTTAGAGGAAGAAGGTGTTTTGTTTAAAAATGGTGTGTATGAGCATTGGTATTAATGCTTATTTATAATTTTACAACAAACATAGTTATCTTTGACTTCAAAGTGAATATATGATCGGGATTATTTACATGTGTTTAATGCAAAATGAAAATTAAGTCATAATTAATAAATAAGAGATCAAATAAAGTGAAAAAAGTATGCTTATTTTTGCAATGTATATAAAACAGGTAAGGTTATGATGTTACAAATGTTCAAGTCTAAGATTCACTGTGTTTCAGTGACATATGCAAATTTAAATTATGTAGGTAGTATTACTATCGATGAAGATTTGATGGAAGCATCTAATATTTTAGAAGGAGAAAGAGTTCAAGTTGTAAATAATAACAATGGTGCTCGTTTAGAAACGTATGTAATTAAAGGTGAACGAGGAAGTGGGACAATTTGTCTTAATGGAGCAGCAGCTAGACACGCACAAGTAGGTGATATCGTAATTATTATTGCTTATGCGTTTGTTGATGCTGAAGAAGCGAAAACATTTAAACCAACTATAATTTTCCCTAACGAAGGAAACAAAATTTAGAACACTGATATATATAGCTGTATTGATGCAGTACTATTTTCAAATTTTACCAGCATTATACTAACAGTTTTTAGACTATCTAGTGTCTGTACGGAAATTCATCTAAATTAAATAAAATTCTTGTCGTAATCTTTTCAATTTTTTATCTTCGATTGATGCTCAGGTATCAACTCATATAAAGAAATTAAAAATCTCCTCGACAATTTATTTCATTATAAAAATAGTCAATTTCCGACCAGGCACTATTTAAATACAAAATCGGTAGAATTAAATGGTTTGCTTTTTAAATCACTCCTCTTCTTCTTGATTTTTCAATTTCATTAATAAAGAATAAGCTCCATTTAAAACAACTTTTCGTTTGCCAATTTCGGAGTAATTAATAATTTCTACAATACCATTCTCTTTAATACCTGTTTCAATTTTGATCATTTCAAACTGATTGGCAGCAATTTCTACAAATACAAATTCATCATTTCCAAAACGAACTACTGCTGCTTCGGGTAGTATATTAGCCTTAATTTTTTTCAGCTCAACTTCAGCATTCATGTACATGCCTGGAACCAAATTAAGGTCATATTTATCGAAGTGGCAATGAACTTCTGTGTTTTTCTCCATTGATAATGTATGTCCTATTAAGATGATTTCACATTTATACTGTTTCTCTTTTTGATTGTTGGAATATGCAATTAACTTTTGTCCGATTGCTAATTTGGGTAAATCTTTTTCGTACACATTTAAGTTAAGATGAATATCACTCACATTTACCAATTCAAACAAGACTTCGCTTGGCGTTAAATATTTTCCAATATTGGCATTTACTTTAGAAACATATCCATCAATAGGAGAAAAAACAGAAATTTGTTTCGATAAATTCTCTGCTGTTAATTGATTCGATTTTAATCCAATCATTTTTAAATTTTCATCTAATGCTTTTAAATTAATTTGAAGCGTTTTAAAATCTGACTCAGCAATTTGTAACGCTTTATCACTAGAAGCCTTACTAATATTCAATTCTTTTTGTCTGTTGAATTCAGCTTCAGCTGTTTTATACTTTACTTTTGTCGTTAAATAATCTTGCTGTAATTGAATGTATTGTTGATCTTCTAATGTGGCGATTACTTGTCCTTTTTTAACGACAGCTCCTGGTAATAAATCGGTTGACCTTAAATATCCTCCCATAGGAATGCTAACCGAAACAAGATTTTGTGGCGGCACATCAATTTTACCATTTAATTTTAAAATGCTAGAAATTTCTTTTTCAGAAACATTTGTAAAATTTAAGCCAACATTTTGAACTTGAGCATCTGTTAGTTTAACAATCTCTTTTGTTTGAACAGGTTCTGTTTTTGATGTTGTAGTATCATCATTTTTATCTCCACATGCTGCAAAAAGCGATAAGCTTAGTAAAGCTGTAATTATATTTTTAATTTTCATCTTAGTGTGTTTTAAATTTTATTTGTTACGCTATAACGTTTCTGCTAAATAAATTAACTGAAAACTAATTTCGTTTAACTTCAATATTTCGTTTAAATAATTGGCTTTGATACCAACACTTTGATTGGTTAATTGCGCCCATTCTAAATAATTAATTTCACCATTCCTAAATTGTTGATTGGCTACAGTGAAAACTAAATCCGAATTTACCAATGCAATACGCTCTAATTCTTCAACAATTTGTTTTTGAGTATCATATTGAGATAATGCATTTTCAATTTTATTTAAAATACTTCTTTTATCAATTTCTAACTGATTTTCAGTAATTTCAACATCAATCTTGGCTAGTTTAATAGCATTCGACTGTTTAGTGAATATTGGCAATGATAATCCTACTTGAAAACTACTAAAACGTGTTGAATAATCGTACGATAAGTTATTACTTCCCGTCCCATACATTGTCATAGAATTTAAGCCAACATTTAAACTTGGTGCTCTTTTCGCTTTTTCAAGGTTCAATTTTGCTAAAGCAATCTCAATTTCAGAACGAACCAATTTTAGTTGCGGATGATTATCGACGGAAGTATTTGAAACAGTTTCTTTGAGTTGTACTAAATGATCGTTTTCATCAGGAATAAAATCGGTAGTCGTATTTAATAATAACTGAAATTGCTTTTTGTTTACTTCAAGATCTTCTGACAACCATTTCAATTGATGCGAAATCTGAATGCGTTGATTTTCAATTGCTGTTTTTTCTAAGATGTTACTTTCACCTACAGCAAGTCGTAAAATGGCAACATTTAAATACGCTGCATAAACACTGTCTATTTCTTTTAGTAATTTTTCCTTTTCGACTAAATTTATCAGGTAATAAAACAATGAACCTACTTGCTGTTTGAGTTCTTTTTCTTTTACTGCATAAATAAATTTACTTTTATTTTCCAAACTGCTGTTGACCTCCTTTTTCTTTTTATAGACTGTTGGGAAATCCATTGATTGAGAAATATTCAAGCCATTATCCATATAAAAACTGTTAAACCTTCCGTATTGAAAAGAAAAGTCAGTTGCAGGTAAGGCATAAGCAGAAGAAATGAGTTGTGTTTGGTATGCTACTGATTTCGCAGAATTTTTCAATTGTAAATTATTTAGTAGTGCAGAATCAATCGCTGCTTGATAACCAATTTTAGTTTGACTATTTACGGAAAAGTTGAACCCAACAATCACTATTAAAACAGGGATAATTTTTTCTGTAGTTAACCTCACTTTGTCTTTTCCAGAAAATAGGACATAGAGTATTGGGAGTACAAACAAGGTTAAAAATGTAGCTAATAATAATCCACCTATCACTACTGATGCTAATGGTCTCTGCACTTCTGCTCCAGCTCCATGACTCATAGCCATTGGTAAAAATCCAAGTGACGCTACAAAAGCAGTCATTAATACAGGTCGCATTCTTATTTTAGTACCCATTAAAACAATTCTCGATAAATCGGTTAATCCTTCTTTTTTCAATCTGTTAAATTCGGCAATTAACACAATCCCATTTAAAACTGCTACACCAAACAAGGCAATAAAACCTACACCTGCACTAATACTAAAAGGAAGTCCTAAAATGGCTAAGGCGAAAATACCTCCAATTGCAGAAAGTGGAATGGCTGTAAAGATGAGTAATCCTTGTCTAACAGATCGAAACGCAAAATAAAGTAAAATAAAAATAAGTAATAATGCCACAGGAACAGCAACTGAAAGTCGAGATTTAGCTTGTTCTAAGTTTTTAAAAGACCCACCATAATCAACCGTATATCCAGCTGGTAGTTTTATTTGAGTAGCTGCTTTTTCACTCAACTCCTCCATTAAACTTTGAACATCTCGCCCTCGAGCATTAAACCCAACAACAATTCTTCTTTTAGTATTCTCTCTTTGAATTTGATTTGGACCTTCTGTAATTTCAACTTTCGCAAACACATACAAAGGAACTTGCGAACCACTTGGAGTTGAAATCAGTAAGTTTTGGACATCTTTTAAGTTATCTCTTTTTGATTCATCTAAGCGTATTACTAAATCAAATCGTTTTTCACCTTCATAAATCATTCCGGCATGTTGACCCGCAAAAGCAGTATTTACTTCCTTATTAATAGAACTAATATCTAACCCATATTGGGCAATTGCTTCTCTATTATACTCAATCACAATTTGAGGCATACCCGTAACCGACTCTATGTATAAATCTTCTGCACCCTCAATGTGTTGAATAATTTTACCATATTGATTCGCATATTTAGCTAAAGTGTCTAAATTTTCACCAAAAACCTTACATACAATATCTTGTCTAGCACCCGTCATTAATTCATTAAATCGCATTTGAACAGGGTATTGAAATCCAAAAGTAACACCAGGAATGACCTCTAATTCTTTTTGCATTTTTTCAGCTAAGTCGTTAAAATTTGTAGCGGAAACCCATTCTTTTTTGTTTTTCAAGATAATCATCAAATCACTAGCTTCCATGGGCATAGGATCAGTAGGGATTTCACTGCTTCCGGTTTTCCCTACGACTTTAATTACTTCTGGAAATTTTTCGAGTAATATTTTTTCAGCTTTTAGTGTAGCATCAATAGAGCCTTGTAAACTAGTTCCAGTTAATACGCGCGTTTCAACTGCAAAATCACCTTCTTCTAAAGTGGGTATAAATTCGCCACCTAAAGTTGTCATGATAAAAATAGCAGCAATGAGCAAACCTATAACAGATCCTAATATTAATTTAGGCCTGCCCAAAGCTTTTGATAATTTATTTTCATAAAATCGTTCTAACTGTTCAATTACTTTATCCGAAATCGTTTTTTTAGTAGCTGCTTTTTTCGATAAAAACAAAGCACTCATCATCGGAATATAAGTAAGCGATAAAATAAAAGCACCAATTAAAGCGAAAGCAACGGTTTGGGCCATCGGCTTAAACATTTTACCTTCAATTCCTTGTAGCGAAAATATAGGAAGGTAAACTGCTAAAATTATAATTTGACCGAAAACGGCACTGTTCATCATTTTAGAAGCAGAATCTCCTACTATAGTGTCCATTTGATTCTGATTAAAGCGATTGAGGTGATTGTATTTTTTAGAATGTTTTAACTGGTGCATCGTTGCTTCCACAATAATAACTGCTCCGTCAATGATTAATCCGAAATCAAGAGCGCCTAAACTCATTAGGTTTCCACTAACACCAAACATGTTCATCATAATAATTGCGAACAGCATTGCCAATGGAATTACACTTGCTATTAAAAGTCCAGCTCTAAAATTTCCTAGGAAAATCACCAAAATAAAAATCACAATCAATGCGCCTTCTAGTAAATTTGTTTCAACAGTAGAGATGGCATTGTTCACCATTTTAGTTCTATCTAAAAACGGCTCAATTTCTACTCCTTCGGGAAGTGTTTTTTGAATTTCAGCAATTTTTTCTTTTACATTCTTTATAATTTGAGAACTATTGCCACCTTTCACCATCATTACAATCGCACCTGCAACCTCGCCCTCACCATTATAGGTCATTGCTCCGTATCTAATTGCGTGTCCGAATTTCACTTCAGCAACATCTCGTACCAAAAGGGGTGTTCCATTAGCATTCAATTTAATCGGAATAGCCCCCATATCCTCTATGCTGTTGATTAGCCCTTCTGTACGAATAAATAAAACGCTCGATTGTTTTTCAATGTAAGCACCTCCAGTATTTTCATTGTTGTTATCAACAGCGTTAAATACATCTGAAATTGTAATTCCAAAAGCATTTAATTTATCAGTGTGAATTGCAATCTCATATTGCTTTAATTTTCCACCAAAACTACTTACGTCTGCAATACCCTCAACACGAAGTAAATCTCTTCGAACGATCCAGTCTTGAATGGTTCTTAATTCAGTATCAGTATATTTTTCTTCGTAGCCTTTTTTAGCTTTTACAATATATTGATAGATTTCTCCCAGTCCAGTTGTAATTGGCCCTAGACTTGGAATACCAACTCCTTTTGGAATTTGATCTTTTACATTTTGAAGTCGTTCTTGAACTTGCTGACGTGCCCAATAAACATCTACATCATCTTCGAAAACAAGTGAAACAACAGATAAGCCGAAACGAGAGAAACTTCTCAACTCTAATAGTCCCGGAATATTACTATTTACCTGTTCAATGGGGAAAGTAACCAACCTTTCAATATCGGTTGCTCCTAATGATGGAGCAGAAGTAATTATTTGAACCTGATTGTTTGTGATGTCAGGAACAGCATCAATAGGTAGTTGAGTAACTTCATAACTACCATAACCTATTAAAAACAAAATGAATAATCCAATGATTAGTTTTTGTTTAATAGAAAATGAAATGATTTTATTTAACATTTGATTTCGTATTTAATAAACATTTAATAAGGATTCTCCTTATCATTTAGCGTCTATTAAACCAATTGAGGCGGCTGCCAAATGCTACTTAGATATGTACTAGGTTTATCAGTAGGATGATACAGCATAATTTTGGACTTGTCAAATCCATTGAACGCTATAAATTCAATGTTAAAAGTAGTAATTGGTAGCACTACAGGGATGTTAAAATTAACTTCACACGAATCCGAATGAGAATGGAAAGGTAAATTTTCATCCTTTTCAGTATCACCATTTGCATTACCATGATTAATATAATGCATGTATAGAAAACCTGAAAACGATAAATTTTTGGTTTGTGATTGATGTTCTGAAAAATGTGAAAAGATGTGATCTATCTTCAACAATTCTGATAATTCAGTTGCTGAAAATAAATAGCCTATCAAAAAAGAATATACAATCCATTTTTTCATTTCAATAACAAATTTAGACATAATTTAAGTTAAATTATATGCCTAAGACCAATATTAACTAAAAAATAGCAGGAACAAATAAATCATATTGTATTTTTGTTCCAAACAATAAAATAAGAAGTTATGAAGACTGTATCTGCTGCAACGTTTAAAACAATGATGGATGAAAACGAATCTTTCTATTTAATAGATGTTCGTGAAGAAAATGAATTTGATGCTGATAATATGGGCGGTCATTTAATTCCATTGGGAGAAGTACCTAATAGAGTTGAAGAATTTCCAAAAGATAAAAAAGTAATTGTTCATTGTAGATCAGGTATGAGAAGCGCTAATGCTATACAGTTTTTAGAGCAAAGTTATGGATATGATAACTTATATAATTTAGAAGGTGGAATCATTGCTTGGAATGATCTAATCGGTTAAGCTGCTTTTTTGCGATTCAAAAGAGTTCATTTAATTATTCTGTTTGGAATTTTATGTCTAATCAGTATGCTTTTAATTCAGGTTAGCTGGATTAAGAAATCTATTGCCATACAAAACACGAATATTCAAATCAATGAAAAGAAAGATTCCCTTTTTGTAAAGCAGTTTACCGAAAAAACCTATATCGCGCTTTCAAGGGTTTTAGATCAGATTACAAAAACGGAGAACGATCCGCTTGCAAACTATGGAGCAATAAAACAAGTTCAAACAAACTATTACACAGTAGATATTAATGAAGATCTCCATCCATATTATCTTGAGTCATTATTGAAAAAAGCTTTATATGAAGAGCAAATATTTCAAGATTTCCAGTACAGTATTTATGATTGTTTTTCTGATTCTATAGTTTATGGGAAGGCAATTAAATATACAAATGACTCACTCTATTCTAATGATAATTCATCAGATTTTGAGTTGGAAGCAATTTCATGGAAAAAAGACGGACATTATTTCACCGTTTATTTCCCGAATATTTCCGTAAAATCACTCATTCAGAATAAGGAAAAATATACACCTTGGCTATTTGTTGTTCCAATTATAATTATTTCTTTATTGTTTTTTGGCTATACTGTTTTAGTTATTGGGAAACAAAAAAGGCTTGATGAAATTAAAAATGATTTCATTAATAACATGACGCACGAATTGAAAACTCCAATTTCTACTATCCGATTGTCAAGTGAAATGTTGTTAAAGTCCGATTTATCTAATAATCCTGAAAAACTTCATCGCTATGCAAGTATTATTAATAAAGAAAATAAGCGACTAGAAGTTCAAGTAAACAGCGTATTAAGTGTTGCGAAATTAGAACAAGATAAACTATCACTTTCATTTTCTACTATTGATTTACATACTATTATTGAAGAAGCAAAAGATACGTTTGATTTTAATCAGCTTGAAAACAATGGTAAAATTGAGTTGAACTTAAAAGCAACTAATTCTCTATTAAATGGAGACATTGTGCATTTAACGAATGTGATTTATAATTTGCTAGATAATGCAATTAAGTATTCAAAACCTGATAGTACGTTGATTTGTGTCACAACAGAAAACACGAATAATTCAATTAAAATTAAAATTGAAGACCAAGGAATAGGTATTGCCCCTGAAAACATTAAAACTGTTTTTGATAAGTTTTATAGAGTACCAACAGGTAACATACACAATGTCAAAGGATTTGGCTTAGGGCTATACTATGTTAAATTAGTTATTGAAGAGCATAACGGAACAATCACAATAACAAGCAAAATAAATAAAGGGTCAACTTTTACCGTTGAAATACCTCTTTTAACCTAAACTCCACCTCAACAAGTTAACACCATAAACAACTGTAAATCAAACAAAAAACTAATAAAAAATATAACAATCGCCACTAGCATTAACCAATGTTAACAAAATGTAAATAATTCATAATAAAAAGGTAAACCAAAACTTTGCATTTTTTTTCTAGGCTTGCAGTAGATTTGTCTCGAATTAAAAATGTAAACAATGAAAAACGTAAATTTAAAATTAAGTGTTTTAATGTTATCGGCTCTAACTTTAGGAGCGGTTTCTTGTAAGAAAGAAGGATGTACTGATAGTACAGCTACAAATTATGACTCTAAAGCGAAAAAAGATGATGGATCTTGTGTAGCTGCTACAGTAGTAGATGAATCTACAATTAATGTTACAAGTAATGTTACTACTAATACAACTTGGGAAACAGGTAAGGTTTATATTCTAACTTCAAGAATCACTGTTGTTTCAGGAGTTACTTTAACAATTGAGCCAGGTACAATTATTAAAGGACAAGCTGGTACAGGAGCAAATGCAACTGCATTAATTATTGCGAGAGGAGCTAAAATAATGGCTGAAGGAACTGAAGCTAGTCCAATTATAATGACTTCTATTGCTGACGAGATCGAAGCAGGTCAAATAGATGGTGGTAATTTAGATATTGATTTAGATGGATTATGGGGAGGATTAATAGTTT